>Ga0181612_120327_pt1 | contig 10342 bp, 4 predicted proteins | sample HoacroProtozoa21_FD_119630 | JGI IMG/M metagenome (GOLD analysis project Ga0181612, IMG submission 119630) | Hoatzin crop microbial communities from Cojedes, Venezuel. Combined Assembly of Gp0051906, Gp0051904, Gp0051908 | reverse complement strand
CTGGGCTAGAAATTCTCCCTCCTGTCTGATGCTGTCCTCGGTAAACGTACTTTTCTCGCTCAATTCCATTTCTTATTTTGTCGGTGCATTATATTTCAGAAATAGCTCGCTGCTTTTTTGCTTGGATATTTTTTGTTGTTCTTCAAACAATTACCATGCGACAGCTAAAAAAGTCATTTGCCTTTACACAAGAAGCCTTCTTCCTAACTGCCAATATGTAATACTGTAATATGCTGCAAAGCCTTCACTTCTGTTTAGGTTTGGAGTGTGCCCATTAGTTTCTAGGGAATAAATCATGACTGATGACTAAAATGACCTTCAGTCTCTCAAGTAATTTAAAGCGAAGCTAAGTTGACTCTCATTAAAAATCTGTAATTTTGCTAAGCATTTCAGTTACTTCTTTGCTTTGTTGATACTTTATATAATTTCAAATCCTTTCCTGCAGCTAATTATGAAACTATATTTAGTTTTAAGTCTAAATGATGCTGCCATGCATTTTTAGAAACTGTAGCTACAATAGTAAAGTGCTCTCATCAAAGTACCAAGAATTTTCTGGGAAGTGAATTTCACCTTGAAACACTCTAGGTTAGCCACATTATATGTTTTACTAGCTTCACCTTAGAAGCCTCTTTCTCCAGAGTTTTGTATGTGGTATTTCTCAAAACTCTCTATGTACCGTTAGCTGATATCATTGCTTACGGTATTTAACCTCTCATTGCTATCCAGCCAACATATGGATTTACTATGCTACTGATGTTGATTTCCTATCATCAATGACCATTTAGGCTAGTTTAAGCACCTTCAGCAATAAGACACCTGAAAAACCCACACTGCAGAAATTTTATGGTTTGAGAGCCAAGATTTTTTACAACTCTTAAGTGCACTTTCACTTTCTTTATTGCACCTAGTATGAAGTTAATTTTACCAAGTAGCATAAATCTCTTCCACCTGTGCACAATATGGAAAAGAAATCGTTAAAGGACCATCATGATATCATACATTAAACGTGGTGAAAGGAAGAATAAAGACTGAAGTAAAATGTTCACAGGTTGGTGCTTGGATTTTAGTATCCAGGACAAGATGTATCTCTTCAAATTTCAGACATCTGTGGTGTTGACACCCATCCTACACTCCTTTTAGAGGCATGGAGAGAAATGTGCCCTTGTAGGGGAAGATTCATGTGAACAGCTACAAACACCTACTTGAGGATGAGATGATTCATTTTCTATCATGCCTTTTCTCTCCATTGACTGCAGGCAAAGTGGACAACCAAGTCAAACAGAAACATCCACATTGTATGTTTGAAGTTGGGCAAGATGAACTCCACAATTACAGTTGTATTTGGAAATATGGCATTAAGCTCAATCGAAATGCGTCCCATCTTGCCCTTCTGGGTTTATGCAATCAAAATTTTTAAAATTACTGTTTTTCAGAAGGTTTGAGTGCTCCTGGCTTCCACCAAAATAAACACAGGGCCACATAGTCTTCTTGAAAAACAGTATCTTGGCTCTTGAAATAAATCTATTTCTGCCTCCACTCAGGCCAGTTTTTAAATATGTCTCCAAGCTTTAGATAGTCATTTCTGCATGCTTTTCTAAATCCATATTTTTAGGCATAAGCCTTCAAATGTCCCACTTCCAAAATCTCTGTTGGCATTTGTCAGAAGCCTTTGTAACAACTGCCTTTCGTTACGATGATTATGCTTCTTTTTCTAACTTTGTTGTTACTTTCCTCATTTTTCTCTGTTCAACGAATTAAATAGATCTGGCTCATTTATAAGCTTTCCTGAATTACCAGGCTTGTGGGTTGTTTTGGGATTCTAACACTGTAAAGAATGTTTAAAGTAACAAGAAAATCATGCAACAAGATGTAAGTATAATAAATTGGCAAAACTTCATTCTTTTTTTTTCAGACTCCATTTTGGTGACCTGCCTACTTGCCAAAGTTCTTCTAATAGTTAAGTCAGTTTATCCTCAGAGGCATTTTTAATTTAAATACAAGTCCATAATTTTTGGCCAAAATGAGCCTGTGAAATTAACACTATTTTGGATAGTAGCAAAAAAAATAGAATCATCATCTAAAGGCATTTGCAAGAGCTCCAGGAACATCGTTACATATGTATTTTTAGTCTTCCTACTGGCAGCAAGAGCAGCATAAGACAAATTTGCATTTCAGGGCTGGAACCAACTGCATTTCGCATGGATCTGATAACAACATCAGAAGAACAACGAGATACTTTGGCACACACATACATTTCCTAAAATGACAGAAAAATGAGAATTTCAAAGATGCATTTCTACACCTCCTACTTCAAAGTCTTTCTACTTAATCTCCCCTAAATAAGTTGCAAATATGTCTGACCTATTAGTAAAATTCATTCATTTTTGTGTTTTCTTCCATGTAATTCCCACAAAAGGATTGTCTCAGTAAGTTTACAGATACTGTACAGATAATCATTAAGAGCACAGATACCTTTAAATTTATCAAACACAGATTTTCGCAATGGTAGCGAATGAGGCTTTTTAACAGAAATCCATTTTCACTGGAGTCCTACAATACCTGCTTTTCAAAACTTACTAGAGCACGCAGTCTATTACTGGCTCCTTACAATGAAGGCAGATCTAAATGATACAACATGGATTGCAGATTCAGCTCCAAAAGTTAGTTCACAGTAGGCTTAAGGAGTGCTAATGCAAAAGTTTTCTGTGCAAACTAGAGGATGCAGAGGACTCTAGATAAAAATGTACCACTTAAATCTTTCAGCACTGCTCTCTGGAAATAATAGTAGGGTGAAGATCAAAATAAGGTTGTTTGAACAAGATGCTCCACAGCTCAGAAAACTTTGATTGCTTTTTATTTCACTTCCTGATTTTGAAGAATCTCAACCTGTGTGTGATGGCAGAAGACATTTTATTTTCCAAACAGCTCCGTGTGGATTCTTGCATGTAGTTTTGTTTGATCCCAAGTAAGTGACGTTGGATTGAAAGTACATGCTCTTCACTCTCTTGAAACAGCATATGCTCTTTTAGTGTTGCAAGCTGAAAAAGGGATATCAGAAACAAAACATCCTTATTTCTCAGGGAAAAGGTCAGAGAAAATAAAAAGCTTATCCAAATACAAAGTAAATACCCACAACTACTGAAGAGTATAACTCTCGCATTTAGGAAAGAGTTAGCAAGATAAGCTTGCCAACAAACAGAAATCCATTGGCAAAATTGTCTAATCTAGCTGCTCTGCAACTTTTTCAAGTTTTCATGTATCAAATTTGGGCTTCAGCCCTGGCTTTCCCCCAGCAAACCTGCTGATCCGCTGCCTCTGCATCCAGTCAGGCATGACTCCTCATCTCTCACCATGCCCGTCCAGCTGGCTTCAAAGCCAGGCAGGGGGCAAAAGAAGAGTAGTCCTCACCAGTGGTGTATTCCTGGCTCCCCATTCAACCAGTGCTGGAGCACTGTCTGACTTCAGCATTCGGCCAATACTGGAAACGTTCACGCTACCTTTTGCAACATCCCTAACCTGGTGGTATTCTGGGATCCATCTCCTTAGAAGCTACTCCAAGATGAAAACTGAACTGCAGCCTAGAGGAAATTGTATTTCTTTAGGGACAAGCAGGACTTCTTCATCTTCATTTCTTTCCATCCGATAACCTATTTACCTGTTTCTCTTTCGAGCATCTTGCTCAGTTTCAACCAGAGAAGTCTCCAAGCTGTCAAGCTGCACCAGCCTTTTAGAAAGAAAGAAGAAAGAGGGAAGGTTTTATTAACGTGTTAATCTCATCCCTTGAGGAAATACCTATTAACTAATTGGTGTGTGTGTCCCGCCCAGGACACGGGCCGCTTTCTTAATTGAGCAGGTAGGAGAGCTAGCAATGAGACAAGGGAAGAGGAGAGATTTAGGATACAAATCAGTAGGAATTCCAGCTTTGCTACCTCTACTAAACATCTTTAAGCTTATTAACTTTATGATCACCATGATATCACGTAACAATACATTCCAAAGGCTAATTATGATTTTACCACAAAAATTATTTTGCTTTCCAATTTAAAATGTGTTACCTTTCTATTTCAGGAAATAATATTTGTTCTAACATTTTAAGAAAGTGCTAACCAGAATTCTCCACCTACTTCAGCTCTATAACTTATTTATTTATACACATTTATCATGGTCTGGCTAATTTTTTCCTCTCTGAGGTGAATGATCTTACTTTTTAATAGTTGTTGCTACAAATTCTAGATTCATTTCTGCTTCTGATGTGTCCGCTTTTGAGTTTAGGTTCCTGGAACTGCATATGGTGTTCAAGGTGAAAGGGTATGCTGATTTACACAGGTTTGTACCATTTTCTTTATTACTCTTCGTTATGGTCTTCACGCACTCTAGCAATTTTGTTCAACTGACCTTGTCTCCACAGTAAGTATTCTCATTGCGTTATTTATAATGAATCACAGATCTTCTACTAGAGCTGAAACAGTTAATGTAGAATTTGCATAGCCAGCTGTATAAAACAGACATGTGAGTATTTCAAGGTACTGTTCATTAGTTTTGTATCTCATCACTGAATTTCCTCTGCTGCTTATGCAGCTTGGAAGGCTCCTTCTGCCTAGGTATCTCCTACCTTGAAAACCATAGTAGTTGTTACCTGCAAATTCCCTTCTTTCCCTGCTCACCATTTCCTGCAGATTATGAAAACATTCTTTAAACACCACCGTTTCTGGAGGTGCATCTTTCTGCTTCCCCACTGATAGCTTCTTGCTATGAGATAAATGAGTGTGTCCCTACTCCTTCATGAAATACTGAAGGGTTTCAGCAAATGGCCATATTTATGCCAACACTTCTGCTTGCCGCTGTGTACCTGGAAGCAGCAATGCTTTCGCAGACCAGGGCAGATGCATTGGTATTCTACGACTGCGTTGCATTGCTCTGGTGATGCAAGGCAGATGTAAACCCAACTCAGCTGGCTGGCTGGCTCAGGTCAGGGCAGGAGAGCAATGAAATTGCTGCAGAGCCCATGCCTTTGGAAAATCCAGAACAGACCAGCACTGCGCTATTTCAGAGTATATGCCACACAGTTTAGGTATTACTCTTCTAATATAAACTGTGGGCTAAAGCGAAATAATCTGCCTAGTGTGACGAGCTATTTGTCTGTGATCCGAGACGAATTTTTGTATTAGCAAGAGGTTTGAGTAATAGTCTGAATGACTTCACAGCACTTTTTTTGAACTGATCTCCATGCTCTTTAACCAGACCCACCAAAATCCCACCTGCAAACTAGCACCTATGATATTGCAGTGTTGGTCCTGACTTCTGGGCAAAAATGTAATATCTTTCTCCTCACCTTCCCCTCCAAACTCACTTGATGTTTAGAATGGAGGGGGTCTGCGGAGCTCATGTTGATCCAAAAGTGATGCAAGGACTGAACAGAGATGTATTAACAATTCACGCAGAGGAGATGTTATGTCAACTGCATGCAGATGAGCAGCCTGTGCCAGCATTTGCTCAGCTTTCCAGCATCTGACAACTGCAGACCAAGACCACAACAGTGTCAGGAGGTGACCCAGCCAGAGCTGGATTTCTTTCCAGTATCAAAGCATGCAGTTGTGTTTTTTTCTTTTAAAGTTACTATCCAGGATAGCCAAAAAGCCTGAAGACTGCATTGGCTGATAGTCTGTGCAAAATAATGTTAAATTTAGCTACAACTGTGTTTGTATTTTGGGGGTATTTACTTAACTTAATGAGGAATGTGATCAGTACTAATAGGGAAAGCGCTGTGTTTTCATATGTGTATGCAAATGTAAGTAATTAGCATGTGCAAATGAGGAGTAGGTGTCCAGGGGAAGGTGGCTGTTTGTTTTCTGTCACTTGTGCATATTAATTATAAAAATAACATTTGCAAATGGTCCTATATTTTTTTATTCCAAGGCTAATAATACAATTCAGTAAGCTTTAAAAAGGCCAGGCTTGTATTACAGCTTTGGCAAGCTTCTCAAAATGTTATACAAGTTCATAAACTTTCCTGATCTAGGACCCTTGAATTCTTCATGTGACAAGAAACTGTCCTTTTTCAAGATCTGGTCACCTGATCTGGACATGTCTGTATCTAGTATAACATTATTATCAAATCCAGGTTTAAATTTAAGGTCTAATTAAAACCAGCCCAAATTTTCAAATAAGTAATTCAATTTTAGACAAATTATTAATATTTATATAACCGATATTGACTGCCCACAAATCGATTAATCACGAGTGAGGGCTTTGTAGAGCATTTCTAGAAAAACAGTCTCCTTGTGGTTCATTGTTCTTGAAATCAAGGACATTTCCTTAAATTCTTGTATATAATTGCCTAATTCGAAGCTCTCCGATTAGAAAATCTTGGTCACGTAAATTGAAGAAGTTTTATCTGTGAACAAGTGTTTGCCTCCTATGAACTGTTTTTGATTATATCAGTCATAAGCACACATATTAAAAAAACAAAACTATTAGAAACAATTCAGCTTAGAGCCTAGAGCCTACTATACACACTAGAGATACACGATAAGTGTCTGTCACAGAGACTGTATTTCAAATATTTCAGTCAAATTCGAGGTAAAACCCCACAAAAACCTATTGATTTCTCTCTAAACCCCTCTATTCTGTTGGGTTTTTTTCTTTTAATCTATTTTTTTTCCTCTATTTAAGCATGAACTCTTAAAATTATGACTAAATATAGGGTTTTTTTGTAGCCAGAAAGACTGAATTCTGGTCGGAGCTTATGATTTCAGTAAAACTTTGCTACCGTGAATAGCAAATAAGCAATCAAGCAAAAAGAGATCCGAGGATGGATAGAGAAACATTCATAAACTTCTATCAGGTTGCTGTTGACCTGCTGTGAGGAACTGTTCCAAACCAGATGCTCAAGTGGCTCCTAAAGTTATCAGTACAAATATAACCCTATGATCTTCTGTCATGATGACTCCTTCTCTGAGGGGCAGCCATGCATTTCGTACCTCAGCGTGTTAAAGCTCCTTACCTCAAGGGAGGGAAACACATCTTTGTACCTAATGGAAGAATGAAGACAGGGATGGAGACAGATTTGCTGTGGCTGAGTGGACAGGGGTCCACTGATTCATACCAGCTGATTCATACCAGCTGATTCATACCAGCTGATTCATACCAGCTTGAGTGACCCCTCTGTACAGTTATCCTGGACATCCCTACTCACTGAAAACTTCAAAATCTTAAAGACACACATTTTCCTTTATCCAAAGCAAGGATTTGCCACACGTTTACATCCTGTGGTTTCCTAAGAAAACACTTTGCCTGTTGGCTGGACCCCTGGGATTAGTGAAAGACTTAGATATGAGAGAGGCACTTGCAGAGACAAACACTCTTTGGAAGGCATAAACAGGCCTTTCTGCTCCACTGAACACTGTGCTCAGTTATGGAAACCATAGCTGAAGAAAAATATGGTCCAGATGGAGGGAATCCAGAAAGGAGAATTGAGAGTGATCAAGCTGTTGACTGAATTGTTAGCTGAAGGAAGAGAAGGCTGAGAGCAAGAGTGATCGTAGGACTCCAGCATTTAAGCAGAGAGTGAAACAGCCACCGCAGGATATAGTTTTAAGAACAAGGTACATGAAATCTCTCAGAAATGGTACAGAAAGTGTTGTCCTGGCTTGAGGAAAGAGGGAGCGACAAGCCCTCCTGTTTCGAGCCCTCTCTTTTAAGTATATTCATGTGGCGTCCTATAGTCAGGTGAGCATCTATCATATATGATTGTCAAGGAGAGGATGAGGGAATTGGATTTACTCAATTTTCAGCAGAAAAGTCTTAGGGCAGATGTTAGTGTTGTCCACCACTACACAGTGGGAGGATTTTAGTAAGACAGAGCCAGATGCTTCTCAAGGCTGCCCAGTGCAAGGACAAAAGGCAACAGATACAAGTTGTTATCCTGTTAGATAAAAGAAAACTTTTCCCACCATGAAGGTGGACAAGCATTAGTGCAGGGGCCCAGAGAGGTGGGTTAATTTCCTTGAAGATACTCAAAATTCAACTGGGCAAGGCCCTGAGCAACCTGATCTAAATTGGCCAGTTCCTCACAAGATGCCAGTAACCTCACAAGATGTCATGGGAGCGAAAAAATACCTTCCAATGTTAGAGAGCAGACACTGAAGTACAAGAGGAATTTGGCACTGCAGCCATCAGCCCTGGCTACTGTTTAAAGATAGATAACCATCTCAGGGACTAAATATCACACAACAGAGCAAAGCACTTATGCAACCCCATGAGCTCTGGGGCAGCACTAGCGTCCTGATCAAGAGTCATGGCATTAACACGACAAGCCAAGAAGAAATATCAACAGGAGTTGTTTTGTCGGCACTTTAACTTGTCTCTTGCGTGGCTGAGGACATCTCTCCGAGGGCTGCGGCTACAGCACTGTGCATTATCACAATTTAGACCTAAAAAGCAGGAAGCCATTTCAGATGCTTAAGTCACTATTTTCTTTATCAGCTGATTATATGCTTTACCTTAGATCTTCCTGGGCTTGAAGAAGCAGAGAGGAAAAGCAGAAGAAGCTTAAAGGAAACAAACCTGTTTTCCTTACCCCCACCTAAACGTCCTAGTCAGCAGGCTACAAAGTTACAGCTCCTGTCCATGGGAATCAAGCAAGCCTTGCTGGCTGGAAGGGGGCTCCAGTTGGGTACACTTATCACTAAGGTCACCACTGCAAAAAGTGCACATCAGCAGCCTTCAGACGGCAGCAATGTTTAGATCAATATACCAGGAGACAGTTACCATAACTTTAATTTCCAGCTCAGTCCAAGGAAAAAAAAAAGATGTGTCTTTCCACGGCCAGGCTTTAAACACCAGTTTATAGGATATCTTGCAGGGAAGCAAGCTCCCCCTTCCTCTTAGTGCTAACGCCACGAGGATGAAAGGACACCCTTTAATCTGAAGAAATACCTTTTTACATACTGTTTAGGACAGATGGAAGCAGGGAAGAAGACGCAGTTGTCTGTATTACCTGATTCTGGTGAAGTAGAAATATATCCTAGAGGCCAAACAGAAACATATGATATTTAAAAAACATGAGTTGCCCTTTCTGGCTCAAGATTAAAAGTGAGTCAATGCACTGCATTGCACCAATCTGCCTCAAAGGTAACAAATGTTTTCCAAGAGCTCAGGCCTTGTGTGACATTTCTCTGTCCCCTAACTTCAGCTCAGTCAGTAAAAGAGTGAGTTAGCTCTGTAAAAGAGGAGCTTACCTTAACTGTCATCATCAACAATTTAGCCACATAAGTATAAATTTTGTGTGTTCTACCTAAGCAGACAGATCTTTGAGAGGCAACCCAAACTGTCTGCAAAACAGGCATCACATCCCAGGCAAGTGATTTTCAGGCAAAGGCACTTTAGCCAAGCTTCTGCACTAATGCCAGATCTTTTTCCCCTTGAAATGAGTGGACTTCTGCCATTACCTTGAACAGAATAAGGATCCAGGCAAAAAGCCTCATCCCAGGCTGTTTGAACTGAAAAATGCAGCAGGGCTCAAGTGCAGAAGGATGGCCTTGAAAGAATGCATTACATATGTTAAAAATATGCTTGTCCAACTAAACTGTCCTTCAAAAATTGTTTCAGCAATTAATATGTTAAAAACATATTGCAAATCTACATGAACAAATTTACATTTTTTCTTAAAGAATGTAAAGGATGTTGAAGTTGTGACATGGCTGGGGAAGGTACCCCTGGACATGTAATGCTCAAGTCGTTCTACTTGTGCAATAAAATGGATTAGGTAAATCATGCTTAGGATTATTTAAAATAAACTGAATTTACCTCAAAATATAAGTGACACTGAAATCAGACCTTGTTCAGCTACTCTGTCTCACGGAATAGGTGGGCATTTCTCAATGAACATTTGCTCTGTTGCTTTTAATCTTCCAAACACATTTTGATTTTGCTCAAGTCAGTAGTTTAAGATTTAAGCCAGACCTATCGTGGCCTATATTCATATATCTCAGAGTATAAAACTAGCTAATGCTATCTAAAAATAGAAAGTATGGTATTGGATGTACTGAAGACCTTTACAGAAAAAAATGGGCAACTCACACACAGTAGGTCCATCTGTGTGGTGAGTGATGGAGGTATGGGACCTCCAGCTCGCTGCCTCATTTCACCAAATCTTAACGGAAACAGCTCTAAATGTAAGACTATGCACCTATTCTCTAGTTTTACCTAAAGTTTCCCCCAGGAAAATGTTTAGTATCCTGTGTTATGGGTTTGTGTGGCAAGGTTTTGGTAGTGGGGGGGACTATAGGGGTGGCTTCTGTGAGAAGCTGCGAGAAGCTTCCCCCAGGTCTGATAAAGCCAG
>Ga0181612_108744_pt1 | contig 10342 bp, 6 predicted proteins | sample HoacroProtozoa21_FD_119630 | JGI IMG/M metagenome (GOLD analysis project Ga0181612, IMG submission 119630) | Hoatzin crop microbial communities from Cojedes, Venezuel. Combined Assembly of Gp0051906, Gp0051904, Gp0051908 | reverse complement strand
TGGGGTGTCACATACGCTGATCATCATCTTTTGTTATTCAGAACACTTATATGGCATGCACTAGATTCCTGTAGTTATCTGTCAGTCTTTGGACAGCGAAGTAAATCTGCACTGGGAAAGAAAATACTGTTTACATCTTTAAAAAGAAAAAGCAAAACCCCAAAACACCCTTTTGTAGTGATAACTAAAACAAATCTTGCTTTTTAGAAACAAGGCACTATGCTTCTGCTGTTAACAACCCGAATCTGGTCTTCAAGTGATTAATTTTAATTGAAGAGCTAAGGTCTTGGATAATTGTCACTTAAAATGCAGAACCTTTAGTAGAATAGCAGTAAGACTGTCATGATGTGATATTTTTGTAGATCATGTCTTCCTCTAGTACATATACCTAGTTCCAGTCTATGAAGGATAGGAGTTAGACATTTCAAAGTGATACAGACTTTGGTACTAGTTTGACGTAAGAAAATTTGTCTCTGCAGAGCAGTGCTTTCCAAACTTTAAGGATATGCTGAGAAGTTGTCAGGAGTTGAAGGAAATAGTCTATCTGAAGTGCCATCACTGGAAACAGCATGGCTCTGGCTTACCCAGTGGTCCGATTACATAAATAACCTTTCACGGGGCAGATACTGCTGTTTGGGTGAAATAGCCAATTACATGGTTTTGCTTTTAAAGTTAACTGTGCTTGAGGAATGTTGACTGAAAAACCTCTTTTCGTTGGAGGAGTCTTCAAAATTAGGCCAAGATGTTTGTCACTTTCTGGACCCCATGCAATGTCTAGAAGTGCTGGAGTAGTAAGGAAGCAGTACAAGCCCTGAGTACACCTGGGAAAGACCTTTCCTGTGGGATTCATGAACAAGAGATGCAAGACTGCTTTCTAGGAGTTAAAAATGTGCTGTGGTTAGCACAAATGAAGTAGATGTTGGAAATCAAATCTTACCAAAATGCTGATGACTTGTGCACAGAAGAAGCACTTTTAAGGATCTGCCATCACTTTACATTCGCAGTCAGTCAGTTCAGTGTAAGATGTTCTTGAATTCCTCCTAAGACTGAGCTCTTACGCAAGTAATAACTTTATGCTTAACACCATCTTTTTTGACTGAATCATGCTTTCTGGTAGTACTGATTTGCTCAGGGTCACAGGTCTTCACCACCTCATTTGTGAGCTACAGAAACGCAGTGTTTTTTTATCCTAAAGGCACTGCTCTTAAGAATGTCTAACCAGCACAAAATCATACTGCATACCTATTACACTGGTCACACAAATTACATCAAAGCTGTTGTGCGCTATATAGAGAGTGTAGTCATGATGCTTTGATCTTTACTGTGACTAGTGGTCTTGAGTACATAATGTTCCAGGAAGAGCATTATGCTCCATAATGCTCAAGAACCTCTTCTTCGTCAGCGAACTTCCTGATGCCTGTCGCCAGCATGGAGATTGGTAAGGAAGGTAAATAACTTCACCGAATTAGGGCATGTGTGGTAGGATGAAATTCCTCAGCAAAGAATTCATCAACCTCATCACTTTCCTTCCTATGTTAAAGTCCTACTCTGATGCCTTCTGCCTTTGATTTAAAAAAAAAAAAAAAGAAAGCATTTTTTTGGTTTAAAGTATGCATGCTTTGTTCTTGGTGAAAGATAGTAGTTAGCAGTGTCTTGGGTCACTTTGAGAAGGCATTTGGCTGCTGGAAGTGGTGAGGACATGTATGGAATATGTGTCATGAAAATCTGCCGCAACTTAACCCTTCACGATTGTCTAGACCATGTAGTTTTTAGAGCAATCTGCAACTAGCAGCGTAGGTCATATTTTTCCCATGTAAAACCTATTATTATTTAATGATGAAGAATTAGTTGAAAAAGCTTCTCTTTTTCAGTTCATCCAAGGGTGGTGTTGTAACTGTAGGATCTCTTCACTGCAGGAGGATGGCTTATTTTGGTACACTGATTTAAATTAACATGGGATGACCTCCAAGAGGACTTTTACTTTGGAGATATTTAACTAGCTTCGTCGTTTGCTGAATATTCATGTAGTAATGATGGTTGGAGCTACTGTTTTGTTTAAAGGATTGATGTTTTCTCTCATTCGGAGAGAAAATGGCCTGGGCTGTGTAGTAAAACTGTTGTCGTCTTTCTCCTCTAGCTATTTTCATAAAATTAGAATTACTGCAGTTTCTCAGCCACAATAATCATAAGTGCTGAAAAATGCCTAAGCTTAACAACAAGCGTAAGAAAAATCTAATTGAGATTAAAACAAAAGGCGTCAGCCAATGGTGGAAAATTTTGGAGTGAGAACCAGGAATATTAATTCCCAGAGAGAAGAGTCCCACAGAACCATGGAGGAAAAAGGGCAAGGAGGATGGAATATATATCTTTTTTTATCTTGGCAATGGTTATCCAAATATTCTCTTCAAATATAGATCAGAAATTTGAGAGATGCATGTTAGTATTTTGCAACCATAACCCACCTTAGTTTATTCTGTGATCTTAAGAGAAGCTCTTATTCAAGTAAATGCTGATTACAGTCTTCTGGCTGCACATTCCTATTTTCAGTCATGTGCTGATTTCCTGCTGATGTGACTTAAGATCGACCAACCAAAAAAGTCAAATGGACTACCAACTGGGAAAAGTGAGAGGTCCTTTTTTCTTTTCTGGTAAATAGAAGGGAAGCATTGGTTTCCTTTGGAAATTCTGTTGCAGATCTTCCAGGAATTGAAATTAAAAGAAACAGAGTTTCCTTTTTAACACCAGCGCATGAACATTACTCTGGTCTTTATCTAAAATACACTTCAAGCTTGGTTTCCGAAACAGACAAATTGGCATACAGCTTATTGATATTAAAATAGGAGTTGAACTTCCCTAAGGCCAATCTGGAATGTAGGATTGGAATGAGATTCCTGTGCAGGTAGTGAACGTGCTGTCCCAGGTAAATTAAGCAGAAGTATTACATATCCCAGCTGTTCAGGTGGGCAGTGTTTAGGTCTGCACTATCTTTGTGTCCATCTCGTGCATATTGCAGCAGAGCTTCTCTGACACCAGTGATTTTGGTGAGCTGCAGTGGAAAGCATTGCAACCAAAGAAGCTTTTGCAGCACTGCCTTGTCCCCTTGCCTTTTTTTATAACCTGTTAGCTAGGTTAGCTCGACAGTTTATGGGATTCTAAAACTTGGTTGCTACTAGAGCGTTTAACCTTACCAGACTCAGCCAGCGCCCTGAGATATTGCTCTTGATTGTGGCCCAGCACTCAGAGTTGGGGAAAGGCAATACTTCTGCTCAGTGTGGCTTCTCTTAATACTTCTTCAGCCTGAGTCTTACATGCTTACATGACTCCTCCAAAATGCTGGTTGCTGCTCCCATGCAGAGACTATCATACAAGTAGTTTAGACAACCCAGGCAAGAAACTTGCACCCGACACAGCTGCTTATACCTTAACAGCTCTACTGTAAGAGGCGTATATACTAAGAAACCTTTGGAAGGGATTGTAAGTCAGCATGTATTTATCTTCTTGCTAATAACTGTCTTTCTAGACTAGTTACAATAGATACGTGGTCATGATTTTAACAGTGAGCAAGAGGGGCTTTGCAGTGATCTGTCCTAGTTTTGGTGGTGGTTCATATTTTCCTTGGTGAATTTGGATGATATGAGAGAGAGATTTCGTATTAGATTTCAAACAGCATCATGCTGGGAGGAGCACCGAAGGTAAGCAGAGAGACTGAAGTTTAAAATAACTTATGCAAATTGGAGACCTAGTCAGGAAGGGGAGTGAGTGGAGGCTTGAAGGTAGGTGAAAGTGCCCCAGACAAAACATGGGGTGCAGTAAAGCAGAAAAAAATCAAAGGTATACATAAAGAACGGGAAAGAAATTAGGTGTTAGGATTCTAGTTAGGAATGGCGGTCCACTGTAAATTGCATGCTAAGCATGTCATCACGTTATTGCAGAAAAAAAATAAATTGAACAGAAAAGGGGTGTTAAGTAAAGAAGTATGAAGTCTACTACTCCAGCAAGACACAGGAAGGCTTCTTTCTGCTCTGCTTGACACGGTGTCCACTTCTGGCTGGTGCACTGCAAATTAAAAAGATTCATAGGTGGGGTTCAAAGGAGTATTGTTTAAAGTTTAAAAGGAAAGTTGTGAGTTTAACGGAAAGGTGTGAGAAGTGAGACAGGAAAATAATTTTCAGATATTTTAAAAGTTCTTCGAGAGGGGGAAAAAAAAGAGGACGTAATCTGTTGTTTGTCGCTATAGTGAGGAACAGGATACAAGGGACTGAAATTGAAAGGGAGGGCAAGGTTAGGTAGTGGAAAAAGGTTTTGTAATGGCAAGTACAGTTACATACTGGAGTATATCGTTGGAAAGAGTGGAGAATTTCCATGAACATGTTAAGCCAGCGATGGCAAGTCAAAGACACCAATACCATGCTTGGTACCAATAGAGTTTTGGGCTAGCACAAAAAGAGTGAGTTACACTTTTTTTAAAGTCAATATGACACCACCAAAGTAAGCCTCAGGTAGGGAAGGCCTACAGCTGGCAGGAATGATCTAGCTTTGAACTAGCTATCTTGCTGAAATGAATTTTGAGGGGAGCATTGCACTGGATGACCCTTAGAAGTCCCTTCTAACCTCAGTTATACTAGGTATTCTTCCCTTTTGCCAAGTTTATCTCTTCTTGTGGCAGGAGTGACATGCCAGTGCGTTTTGTTACAGACAACATTGATATTTGCATGAGATATGCGAGAGTTACCCTTTATTATTGTAAACATTTGATCCCTTAAAATACATAACATGTTTGCTTGTATTTTAGCGGATTCACTTAACCTTTTATTGTTAATGTCTACAGCCCTTTCTGTGGCTAGAAACCATGAAAATATTGTGTTAGAAAAATCTCAAGAAGTGACTTGTTTTTCTTTTCAAGTGTGATTATTTTTCTCCCCTTTTTTTTCCCCTCACTCCAGTGGTTTAGAGTAGTATCTTATTCAGTATCTTATTCCTGCATTGTAATCATGACTTTATTTGCTGCCTGGATAACAAAAAAGCTTTTTCATTTATTGATACAGTCTTTAGGATTAGAATCCTATAAGTTGTTGCTTCTTAGGATGAGATGCTGGTAACTGTAATTTAGTTGCATTTATAATGCACTATGTTTTGTTTTCCTGAACATAGCAGAAAGTGAATAGAAAGTGATTTCCTTGCTCACAGTGCAAGGCTTTATTCCAGCTAGTCCCTGCCTAAAAAGCAATTACTCTAGACAGTCTTCTAGAGCTGTGCTTCCAGCTGCTTTTCTGGCTGTCTTCTTGGCTTTCACGCAGCTTTCTGCCTATTCCTGCAAATGCTTCCCACGGACGTGCCACCCATCTATCTAACAGTAAACAACGGAAACCCTATTTTTGCTTGCAGCAGTATATAATTTTACTATCTTATGCTCAAAAGTAATCTTAAAATTTCCTATGCTTATCAAGCATTAATGTTGCTATTGTAGGCCACAGATACGTCGTGGTGTTACATATCAATGCCATGAACATGTACGTTTCTTCAGACAGTTCAGAGATGGGCTGAACTAAATCTTTTTTCCACTACAAATTACTATAAAGTGGTTGTGCGAATAAACAGCCCTCATACTTAGTTGTACAGCCCCTGGGGACAAACTGGAGAGGTACTGTTGGAGAGAGATTTGAATAAAACAAATGTGATGGGATCACATTTGACTTGCAAGGTGGTTGTTAATCTACAGCGATGTGGGAGCATGGAGAAGCTTTGATCACGAGTTGTTTGTAAAGGAGGACAAGTTAGAAAGAATATGTTCTCAGAAACAGAGCTTGTTCAACACAGTTGTCAAGGCACAGAAAAACAAGGAGCATCAGCAACCTCAACCCCGTAGCACGTGTGGAAACAATAATCAAACTTCTGCGATGCTTGGTTTTTGTGCCCAAGCTAAGAAGAATTTTTAGAGTTGTTGATTGTGAGGTGGTACCACTCTTCTGACCAGTTATCTTTTGATGGATGAGTTTTCTTCTAATGTATCAAAATGTTGAACTTTTGGCTGTGGATCTACCATTACTAATCTCATTTTAATTTAGGAAGCTGGCTTTTCTTGCTGTAGTTCCTGGCTTGTGTGTGTTTTGTTGGTTTCTGAGGTGAGGGAAAGGAATGTTTTAAAGTAAGTGTCTTGTTTTTTACATGTACAGAAACTTGCAGAGTTGTAGACATTTCTGTGATAGAAACAGATCATGTTGAAGTTTTCAGAAGCTTTCAGGTTGGCAGAACTGAATGGTTGCTTTTTCTTTGTGTGTCATGTTTCTACTTACCTGTGTGCGTGGTTTCCTTGCCACATTGTTCTGTAGATGAGTTAATCAGCCTGAGAATATACACAGCATCTTAACTCTCGAAGTCTGAGCCCTGAATATTCAACAGTGGTAGCATATGTTATGATGTTTCTTGGAGAAGGTTTGGGCTACATATACCTGGGTTTTCCTGGACATGACTACTTTGTCTTCATGAAAATCTTGCCTGGGCAGGAATCCTTCAGATGGAGAGCCTGTTAGCCCTGGGTGGGTGGATGCTGCTGCACAGGCATCCTGTTGCTGACCAGGTTACTGCATGACAAGAAATCCCGATTGTGTACACAGAGGTTGTTTAAGTGTGCAAAGCAGGTGACACCTCTGGGAAGTTTTATGTAAGTGCGTATTTGTGAGAAGTAGTTGCTGAGCAATTGCACAATAGTCCACATGCTCTTGGGATGCCTGAGAGGGATCAACCACTCAGTTACAGTTGGTGTATGTGCTGTGAGTCACATTCTGGAGGATGTATGGAAGTCCATGTGTTTTAGAGTTTGTTTACGTGGAAGTGTCAGGGTTGAACATTTTCGCGTTGCACAAATGTATCTATTGATTAGGGAGGCTCTAGACAGAAATAGGGGAGACCTTTCTAAAACTCCTGTGTGTAGACACATAATGGTAGAATAACTGATTTCTCTTCTGATGTTGATGGGATACATGCATTCATAGGCAGGGATGACCTTTTTGGGTCAGGGCTCTTTTTCCGTCATTCTCCTCCACACTGCTTTACTGAGAAGGCAGTTGTATACAATAAATGTGCAATTTTGTATTATACGGAGACACTGAAAAAGACTAATGCATTGCTCTGTATATGTATTATGTTGCTTTAAACCAAACTGTATTTAACTTAGTTTGATCAAGTTTTTAACTTGGAACAAGCTGTAACTGAATGGAAGACTTTTTGCATGTATTTTGGGGATCCAGAGATGTGTTGCATTGGTTTTTGTGATATTTTAGCTGTGTGTAGATGGCAATGATCAATGATTTGAATCGGTTGAAGTTGAGAATTTGTCCTCATGCAGGAAAAAATTTATGCTAGGACATTCATAATATGTTCTTGTATTTGATACCAATGCCTTTAAGTTGTTCTCTGGTGCAGTCACGGTGAACTAATGATTCAGATAACGAATGTAGGATGGCTGTGGTTAACTGTTTTCAAAAGTCAAAATGTCACTGCGGCTTCTTTTGCCTCAAGACATGCTGCTGTCTTCTTTTCCCTCTGTCACTCCTTCGTAATACTGTTTTATTCTGTTCTCACTTGGTTCAAATTTGGTGTTGTCAGTAATGTGGTTTTCCTGTAAGTTTGGAGGAAACAGGCTGTTAGGACCAGGGCAGAGCCTCTGCTTGGTCCCGTGGAGGGAAGGGCTGGAGTTCAGCAGCAGTGCTGGGCATTTCTGGCTGGGCAGCCACTGCTCATGTTCCCGCTGACCACTCAGTGGGTGCCGAGCTCTGTCTGCTGCAACACTGCTGTCTTTTGCTGGTGGTTAGAGGCAAATGCTGTTGATGCCTGGAAGAAGTATGTGTATGGGAAGAGGTACATGGGAGACGACACAAGGAGTTGTGTGCTGAGGCGGAACGCTGGTTCTGCTGGCTGGGGTTGTAGTGGCAGAGAAATGGAGGGTCCTGGGGTGTGGACGGGAGTCTTGGGGAAGAAGAGCTGGGACCACTGGGATAGAAGTCGCTGTAAGTGAGAAGGGGTGGAAGCAGCTGTAGGAAAACAAGCGTGAAACTTGTGTGGATGCAGTATCTGTGTTGGGTTTTGGGTGTTCCCTCCCCGCCCCACAATCTTGGCTGTCACTAGGCACACAAAATTTCTGGAGTGCTAGGTGAGAGAGCTGTTTTATTTAAAACTCAAGCAGACGTTTACATGTAAATTGTATCTATTCGTTTTTGATTGTTCATGATAGTGCTGGTTTAGTCCTACTTTAAAGTGCAGGAAAAACTGCTTGTGATTGTGTTCGCAGGTGTACTTTTGTACTTGGTCCTCTTTTGAGTTAGTGGAGAATAGCCTTCTGGGTCTGTCAAAACCCTGCGCTTAAGCTGTTTGCTGTTGTCTATATCTGATCTTGTGGTGCCTCTTACTGTTTGTACATGTTTACTGTTGTTGTTAAATGTGCTATGGAAGTAGAAGGCATTCATGGCTACTTTGCTGTGTTGTTTATTGGGATGTTATAGATGCATTTTTCAGACAGAAATTGAATGTAGGAGGCTGATTGCTAAGCTAAAGGGGGTCTTGCAATTTGTGGAACTGTGGAGTTGGTGGCTGATGCAGTTGGTTCTACCCTTTGTTCTCAAAAAAAGCTTTATAGCAGATTGATTTATGTACTGCAATAATGGCATAAAATTCATGGGACACTTAATAGAAACTTATATTCTATAGCTGTATTGATTTGTATCTTTCGAAAGTTAGAATGGAATTTTGCATACAATTTTTGTAATGCAAATTTTTTTTTTAACAAATCTTTAGCAAAAACCAAAGACTTTCCTCTAAGGGAATATCGGAATAAACTCTGTTTCAATTCATCTTTATTAAGATGTGGTTTATAGCCACACCATGCTTCTTGGATCTCTTCTTCTGTGGGAATGATTCTTACACTGTGTTAGTTCTTCCACAAGCTCTTTGCTTCCTTCTTACAGAAAGGATCGATATGAAAGTTATCATTCTACTCAAAAACCTTAACCCGTTTGAAATACAGATGGAACCACATTTCTCTGTGGCGTTGTAGCATCACAAACTAATGTTCAATAATAGTGATGAAGAGTAGTGTAATTGGAAAGTAATTAAAAATATGTAATTAACACAGCGTTTTGGGGAAGTTAAACAAAAATACTGACTTTATGCAATGAGTATTTTGGAGACTCTGTACTTCTCACGAAAATAAATGAGAATTTCTTTCTGATCCAATGTGATGTATTCCAATGGCCTTAGTGAAGTCTAACTATAAATGAAGTACTGCCTTCTCTAACCTGGAGAAAACATTTTTGTTGCAGCATCTAGACCGTTCTTTTCCTGTTTACAACTTTGTTTGGCATGATTGAAATTCTGATCTGTTAAAGTATGTTTTTTGGTCTAGCACTTGCATAGGCCATAAACATGTCCCTTCATCCCATCCCTCCCCTTGATTTTTTAACCTTTTACTCGTTTTATTCATGTGAAAATTGTCTGTGAAATGATGACAAAGCAGATATGATACATAGAGACCATGCTAGAGTTGACTAGTTTCAGGTCTCAATCTAGGGCTGAGTTTTTAATTAGTCTAATACCATAATTACAGGCTTGAGATACCAGTGTTCACCATTGCATATTGATTAGCGAGATGGTTATCTCTAAACCGTACCTGATTCTGTTTTGTTTTTTTTTAAATGCAGACCAATCTCTGTATTATAATGCTCCTCCTAACTAGAATTTAGGTCTGCCATCAATATTCTCTGAATTATGGTTATTACTTAAGACTTTTGAGTGCTTCCAGAATGGAAAGTACTAAATTTGCGCCTTATTCTCAATTTTTAACCACGAATTTTTTTTATTTTGTCCTTTGAATCAGGTGGTTCCTCAACAGTAAGGCACTGTGGGAGACACTGGCTGGCTTTGGTCCCAGCCTGATTGTTAATGTTGTGGTATGTTAGCAACAGAGTTTACAAGAGCTGCAGAAGGGAAGAAAAGTAAGTTGACTTCAGATCAGTTAGTTTTAAAAACTTTCTTGTGTAGTACATCATGAATACAAGGAATAATGGGTGTAACCTTGACTAAAACTTTATCTCTTCAATCTTAAAATATTGCTATAACTGTAGCTGTTAAAGCAGGAAGTTGATGAGTGGGCATCAGATATGCAAAAGATTTTTGAAATGTATAGATACAGGTGCATCACAGAATCACAGAATGGTAGATATTGGAAGGGACCTCTGTGGGTCATCTAGTCCAACCCCCCTGCCGAAGCAGGGTCACCTACAGCAGGCTGCACAGGACTGCATCCAGGCGGGTCTTGAAGATCTCCAGAGGACGAGACTCCACAACCTCC
>Ga0181612_106598_pt1 | contig 10342 bp, 7 predicted proteins | sample HoacroProtozoa21_FD_119630 | JGI IMG/M metagenome (GOLD analysis project Ga0181612, IMG submission 119630) | Hoatzin crop microbial communities from Cojedes, Venezuel. Combined Assembly of Gp0051906, Gp0051904, Gp0051908 | reverse complement strand
CTTTTTCCAGTTTCTCTTATTCAGCTAATGAGCAGCTGTGCAGGAGCTGGGAGGGAGCATGGCCAGACAGATAGCCAAGCTGGCCAGTGGAAATATTCCATACCACAGATGTCATGCTCTGTTTATAGATGGGGTTGGCAGGGGTGCAGGAGGCTATTAGCTTTTCAGTTCCTGGGAGCTGGAATCCTCTCTTAGCCGGGAGTTCGAACTTTTTTTGGGCTGTGAATGAGTCATCAGGTAGTGAGAAAAATTGTATTGTATATAGCTTATTTTGCGTATTCTTTATCATTGTTATGATCATTACTATTATTAGTATTATTAGTAATTTCTTTGTTACCTTATTAAACTGTCTTTATCTCAATGCTTGAGTTTCCTCTTTTGTCCATTTCTCCGCCCCGTCCTGCTGGGGAACAAGGGAAGGGGTGACCAAGTGGCTGTCCCCGCCGGAGTTGCTGGCTACCCAGTTAAACTATGACACTATGTAGCATGTTGTTTGTCAGGTATAGGTTGCAGCATGGTATCTTAGTGACAGACTGATTTGACTTGCATTCCCCCTGTCTCAAGTTCAGCCACTGAGTATCTTCTCCTGAACTTGAATCCACAAAACCAAGCACAAAGAAGTGGGACAGTATTGTTTTAAAGTCACCGTAACCAGTCTATCCACTTTCTTTTTATCTTGTACTGTGAATTCAGTGTTCAGGACCAAGTGATTTACAGCTGAACAGAAATGATGTGAACTAATTACTAATATTTACTGTATTAAATAGTTATATTTCATAGAAGACTTTAAGAAGTACTAAAAACGGCTGTTCTTCGAGACGGTTTATTTTAAGTAAGTGTGTGAAAGCACAGGTCTGAAAAGAAGATAATTGTCAGTTGTGCCACATTGTGCAGTTGCCTGTACTTGATGCAGAGTGCCAGGTTTTTCCCCAGTGAGAGGTGCCAGTTGGGAGCAGTGGATCCCGTTGCCCCCTCCCAGAGCTGCCTGGTGCTCTTGGCTACGAGGTGGGAGGACTGGTCCGGTTCCATTCTTAGTGTCTTCAAACCTGCTGCTTCTCCAGAGAATGACTTGCTAACTGCTGAGCCGCTAAGCAGTTTAAGTGTGAACATTCACAAACTCAGCTTTGGTTTACATGTAGTGGATTTGGGAAACCAAGCAAGGAGGAGCCTGACTTTCTAGTCTAGCATTTAGAGCAGAAGCCTGAATTCTTCTTCCCCTTGCTAGGGTACCTTGTATTTTTACAGTAAAGAGTATATACTGTACCATGTTTGGGAATCTTGTGGAAAAGGAACACATGGCATCACCTCAAAACTAATGCAGACAGACCTCAGTGCTAAGCTGAATCAGCAGCAATTTTCTTACATGTTTCAGATGTTCCTCCTTTGATGGACTATCTTCTAGTTTCTGTGCCTTCAGATGCACAGCCTGCTTGTTTATGTGCAGTTGCTGTTCATTTGTTGAACTGGGATATATGCTCAGATTCCTCCATGAGACTCTACCATGTGTCACACGTGGTTTTAAGAAAATGTGTAGGTGCTTTTATTTTGTTTAATGTTAGCTTTCTGGTAAGTATTGCTAGTTACATCCTTAATGATTCTTCTGTTTTTTTCTTGTAACGGAGGTGATAAAAAGCAAGGATATGTTCTGTGTTTTCAAATAGAATCACGTACTAAAATTAATGGTGAGGCACCATGAGTGATTTTTTTAAAACTGAGAAGTTTGTGAAAGAGGCGCGCAGGGAATCACTGCTGTTACTGTGTTTCTAATGGAGTCCCCTGGAAGTTAATTCTTGACTCTACATAGCTTAATATTTTATCAATGACCTGGAAAAAAATATAAAAGCATCATGGATCAGGATGATACAAAGGTTGAGGTAATTTATGAAGAGGATAAATCACTGATACAGTGTGTTCTGCATTTCTTGTTGAGCTGGATGTACCAAGCAGTATATATTCTAATGTGGCCAAGAATAAAATCACATCTAGAAGAATGGGAAAAATAGGCCATAGTCACAGGATGGGAATTTTGAAGGAGTTATAATTCCCCGTACAAATAGGGGTGGAAGAGGTAATACTTGATATATCAACTAAAAGTTACTTTTTCCTTGCCGGGAAAGATTAATTTGGGTCTTTTTATTTAGAGAAGAAACTTTGCATAGAAATGCAAAGCTTGTATGTACTCTGTATTTAATCCTGTGAATTTTTGCTTTTGTTGGTTGTCTGTTTGTACTGTTCTCTATTTATGAACTGTATTCAAGGACACGGGAGGAAGCAGAACCATCAGAATTCTTAAAGTATGATGTGACATGTTTTATTATTGAAGAGATTGAAGCTGCAGTTTCTATTTTGCCCACCAGATAAAATATTTAAGCATGACTTGATCTTTAAGAAAAGGGAAAAAATGGTAATCTCTTCAACAGAGAAGAGGAAAAACTGGTTTTGAGGGTTGAAGCTAGACAAATTTTGAAATAAAGTATGGAATTTTAGTGTGAATAATTTACTGTTGGAGCCACTTGTTGAACTTGGATAGCAAGAGAAAAAGTTACCACAAAAAATTACTTGATTTAAAAAACCGCTATAATTTCAGTACAATTACTTTACTTGAAGGAGCAATTCATTCAGAGCAGTCACGTGGTCTGTGTTACACAGTAGATCATACAGACTAAGGGTGATCACAAGGTCCGCTATTCTAACTGAACAAATGTGGAATTGTGAAGTTGTAATAAAACACTTCATTCTCTGTGCTATTTTTAAAATTGGTTGTTGAAGTGAGACCTACAAAGAGATCTCTGAAGCTTTTTGTAATGAACAGGAGATCTTAATAGTAATGGTAACAAACTTTATACGTGTGCAGAAGTGTATATAATTTTTCAAAATAGTTTATCTCCATAAGACTGTATATAAGCTGCTGTATAATACGGGAACATGCTGGCTAAATACATAATAGTACTGTAATTTTCATGTGAAAGATGATATTGAGCTGTTCCTTTATTTGCTTTTTTTTTTTTCTCTTGCTGAAGCCTGGGAGAATGTACTTTAGTGTAGGCCTCCTGCTCTACTAAAGAGCATCCCTGCATTCTGCTTCAAGAAAACGAAAGATCTCTGTAAAGAGTTGTTGCATACTTTAGCAAGACGCTTTGCTTCAGTTCCTCTTCATTGCAATGAAAATGGCATATAGTGCGTTTTATTTTGTAAAATACATGTTGAAATGTTTATAGCACTTTTGCTAAACTGGAATCTGATGGGATGGAGTCTTTCCATCTGTCCCACTGGTGAGGTGAAAAAAGATGAACTAATGGGTAAGTCAGCCAAACAGCGAGTGCTGTTCTTGCATGCATGCAAGAGAAATGTGATAAGGGCTTGTTTTGTATCATTTTATGAGAAGGCATTAAGAGTACTTCATCAAATTCACAGGACGTAACTCCAGTGAAGCTAATTTTTCTTAATATATTTCTTTGTAACCATCCTTAAATACGGTGACAGTGTCATTTTAACTGTTCAGTGTAATGTGTCAGTATAAAGAAAATCTCAGGGGTTTTCACATTGGAAGAAATATTACACACATGAAGCCAGAAGTTGTTATTTGTTCAAAAAGATCTGAAAGAAGGTAGCACTAAATAAATATATATGTATGTATGTATTTGAGCATGCATCCATGTCTGGAAGTGATTGTTTTTAGAGACCAGAAGTGAATATTAGAAGCAAATATCCGATGTGTTTTAAGAAACAGGATTATGGGGCTAGCCATTATATAAATATATATTTCTCTTTTCTGCAGTAAAATAAATGATTGAAAGCAGTTGTCTCAGTAATGGTATACTTACGCAGTCTATTTGTTGTATGGAAGAGAAGTTTGTAAATGAAGGAGAACAGAAGGAGCCTTTATTTCTGATTTTAAAAAGGAATACCAACAGTTTATCACTTTTTTCTTTATATTTGTTACTGAGGTCCTAAGATACAACTATCAAATTAAAGATAAGAAACTTGATTTTCAGAATTAAAGTTTTTTTTAGTAATTTGAGACAGCTCCATGCGTATTTAAATTTTTAGAATATAAAGGGATTCTTCCAAAGCTAAAGGATTTGGAAGATGGAAAATTGAAGGGAAAGAAGTTGATAGTTCGATTTTTCTGAAGGTTTTGATGTAACAACACAGATAAATGTCAACTTATAGAAGGTTATTTTTCCAAAGGACTTGCTTTAGTTAAATGTGAACTTTAAAAAGATAGCCAAGTAAGTGCTGTTTATTTGTTTTGGAATTCCTTTTTATGTGGCCTCTATGTGTGGAATTCAGTAATTGATCCCTGTGTTTTGTAAATTGGTTGAAGGTTCGGTAGTTACGATAAACTTATTTGAAGCTGTAAGAGTATAGTTAATGCAGTTTGGGAAGAACTTGAGAAAAGGGATATACAGAAGCAATTCTTTAGTATAGTGAGCAGACCTTGAATGACAGATCTGTATGATCCTTCTGTCTAATACAAGGGGACATGCTTGTAACGGACAGTTAACAGACATGTCAAATAAGGGAGCCAGACAGCTAAGTTCATATATACTTTTCATCTTCCTTTACAAATGTAGTGCTGTATATTTCAGGCCATGCATTTTCGGTCTCCACTTCTTCAGCAGACAGAAAACCAGGTGTCTTCAGCTACTGCACATCAAGGTCAGCAGGCTGTAACTGACGTCATTCAGCAGCTCCTGGAGTTATCAGAACCAGGTCCTGTAGAAAATAACCAGCCTCAACAACCTGGTCAACAACTTAACATTGCAGTGGGAATCAATAGAGATATTTTGCAGGTAAGAGCTGTGTGTGAGAAGAGCTTTACATTTCAGTGGTTTCGTTCTCGTTTTTATTTTAGTGAAGTCTTTTCTCAGTATTTTCAGTGATAGCATTCCTTCTGTGTTTCTAAATGGCTTATCAGTGAAAGAATTGTAAAGATCTACTGAATGGGTATGGAATGCACCAAGATATCTTTTTGTATAACATTACAAAAGCAAGGTTATAAATACTGATTACATGACCCAGAAAAAAAGCTGTATATACTCATATGTGAACATTTTATTGATCCCTTTGGCTTTTTTTTTTCCTGTTGTCTAGAAGCAGCTTGTGACACATCCTTAAGTTGTGCCATGCATAAAACATGATGACATTCAAGAGAGGGAAAAATATTCTTACCTGGTTAAAAAATGAGAATGTATACAGGGCCTTTATCCTATTCTAATTAATAAGGGCTATTTGAATATTTCCTATTTGTGCAAGAAAATCCCTTCCTGGGTCGACGAATGTTTTGTCTAACCCATTGTTCTGTCCTTGATACTGGCAGCAGGAGATGCTATGTAACAGAAGAGATGCAGGGCGGTAATTCAGCTGTCTGTGCTTGTTCTGCAGCCTCCACCGCATAACGAAACAGGGCAGAGAATATTTTTCTTTAGTGTTGGTGGTATCCTGCTAACCTCTAAGCTATTTTTTAATCTCTAGGCTTTTAAGTACCATTTAAATTTCTTTTTGGAAGACCCAAAAGTTACATGTAGCTATGTGGAGGTTCACCATGCTACCTGTGCCGAGTTCTCTAATGTCTGAAATGTAATGTGTAGTTGCATCAGATTACAACACCAAATATAACTATTGGCTTAATAGCTATTGTAAAAAAAAAAATATAAATCGGTCTTTGAGGTTGGTGCTTTAAGTTACTGTATGAACATCACTAGCTATATTGTTGTACAAAATAAAAATAAAACATTGTTTTCTTCCAGGCGATTGGATATGTGCACACTCCTACTTAAATGTGTGTTAGAGGTCTTTGACCCAGAGCCTTTTCAGTCATGAGAGTGTCCATAAAGGTCCCTACACTCAGTCTGTTCCAGGTGTACATAAAAATGAGTGCATAGCTCTTGCCTTGGTCAGACGGTTATCAGTGGTTTGTTAACAGAGGCTTTTGAGCTTTTCTGAGCCTTTCTTTAGTTTATTGTTCTTCCTGTTTCTTTATATCATCTATGGCTTCTCCACAAGCTGATGGGCTTCAAATTTGACCTTTTATAGGGAACTTCTCGCATGTAGTAGGCATAAGTGGTAGCTATATATCCCTGGTAAATGCTTGATTCTGTAGAAACAATTAACACTTTTCTGAAAGGCAGTTGTTGACACAAGTATTAGTGCAGGAAGTCCGACTTAAAATCTCCCAGACAATCAGAAGTCAATGTTGCATAAGAATGTTTTTGCAAATTTGAAATCCAGCTGAAATTCTGGGAGGATGAGACGTTAATTCCTTGCATTATATTGGCATTACATCTTCTAAATAATTGTTTCAGAAAAGTTGGAGCAACTGTGGAATGTTCTCTTTTCTTAATCTAGAAATTTTTTTGTGCTGTTTTAGCAAGCGTTAGAGAACAGCGGGTTGTCTTCGATTCCGGTCTCTGCACATTCTACTGACTGCAGCCAAGCTAAGACTCCTGGGGCCCAGGATCAGCACCCAGACGTCCAGGCTCTCTCAAATCATCAGGCTGACTCTAATGCAGAACAAAATAAGGAGCAAGAGAGTACAGATAAACTGGACAAAAAAGAAAAAAAGGTTATTAAGAAAAAATCACCGTTTTTACCTGGTAATTTTGCCACTGCTTGCTACTTTTTATGCTATAAGGACTACAGTATTTGTAGGCGTGCTCATGGCTTTATAAAGGAATTTTGCAAAATGTATTGTGGATCAGTTGCAAACATCACCTACTTTTATCTAAAACACAGTATGTGTATAAGTTGTGATAGCAGCATTTATAAGTTTAATTATACTGTTATTAAAATGTGTCAGAATGGCAGTAAGTGAAGTTATTCAGTTAAATCTTCTGGATTTAGATCAGTGGAGTGTTTGGAGGAGGACAAAAAAGGAAGAATATGAATCTCTTGCCCTGTTTTTCCCATTATCCTTCTGTGAGGAGGACTGGGATTTCATGGTGTATCCTGGAGCAGAGTTCTTGCAAGCTCTACTCTTTCTCTTTGGAAGTGAGGCCTTGCAGAGGCAGAAGTGCAGTGCTGCTGCATCATGCAGATCTTCACTGATCTAGGCCATGTAGGGAAGGATGAAGATTGGCATTATGGAGGATACTTCATGTCACCTGTGTTTGGAATCGCAGTACTGATTTGATATTGTCACCATAAATGCACGTTAATATTTCCACCTCCTTACTGTATTGTGTGTATGCAAGTCTGGATTTTGTCTCTCTGCTTAAATGCATCTTTAGTGTTAAGGTTGCTCAAGCTTTAAGGCTGGTGGAAGTGGTTTGTTCCAAGTATAGCCATCATACTTTAATGACTGGCCTGGTGGAGGGAGCTCTATAATAAGCAGTCATTGAGCTCTGTCCAGAGTAACTTCATAGATGCATTGATACTGCTGTTTTGTTTGCAAGGGATGCAGAAGTTGATCCAAAGTTGAAAACTCATCTTGTCCAGCATAACTGTGCTAAAACTCAACACTAACGTTTTCCTCTGGTAATAGTAACTATTTTGTTTCTTGTGGGCAACAGTAAAAACACTCTAACTGCAAATAAAAATAAAAGGTCACTGCTGTACAGTCATACACAACCGCCTTTATTTTTTGATAAAATAATGTAAACTCAATATATTAACATGGTTTACAGAAAGAAACAGTATGTGAACTGATTTAAATGAGCAAATATATGATACTGAACAGTATATATGAATAAAAACCCTAATAGGATTTACAAGCTGCATTTGTCATTTTTGTTGAGAAAAGGTATGCTGTTCCGTTAGGACAGAGCTTAGGGTTCTTGGATCATAAAACAACTTTTGTGAAAAAGCAGCCTTAAATGTAAATCTTTCAGAACGACTTTTTATGGGATTTTTGCTCCTCTAAAATTGTATAAATTGTAATTTAAGTCTGAATCTGCAGAAGAGAGCGCCATAGAAATTATCCATTTGGTTAGATAAGTGTTTTGTATTTACAATAATTTTATGTGGTTATGGCTGAGGAGTTACATTCGTTGTTGGATGATTTTGTGTTAGATATGGTATTTATAAGTTAATTGATATATTGCGTTACACCTACATTCCGTATCTCTAAGTGGCATACAGAGTGCATTTTTTCTGTTTTGTGAAATCAGATATTTCTTTGCTTTTTTTCCCCTTTTTTTTTTTTTTTTTTAATTCTTACTTTTCAGTGGCATAAAAATGTTTGACTTTCAAAAGGATTCTCTTGGGTTTTGTTTTTGTCATTCCAGTCTGTTACTATTTTTGTGAAATATAATGTGTCTGATAGAGAAGTTAATTGTCTACGAAGTGCGTTGTAATGGCATCAATTTGGCAAAATGTTTTTGTGTTTTGATTGCTCTGTATAATGGTGTCAGTGTAGTGGAATTGTTGAAGAACTGTTACAATGTTTCAAACACATTCATTTGATGTTGTTCCTTATTTTAGGTTCTATACGCGAAGAAAATGGAATAAGGTGGCATGTTTGTCCGTATTGCTCTAAAGAATTTAAAAAACCAAGTGACCTAGTGCGCCACATCCGCATTCATACCCATGAGAAGCCGTTCAAGTGTCCCCAGTGTTTCCGCGCCTTTGCCGTTAAGAGCACTCTCACCGCACACATAAAAACACATACTGGCATTAAAGCTTTCAAGTGCCAATTTTGTATGAAATGCTTTTCCACCTCAGGGAGTTTAAAAGTTCACATACGTCTACATACAGGTAAGGCCTCAAAATTGCTTTTGTGTTTTCTATGATGTGAGTGAGACCTTGAATGAAAAAAGACAATGTAAATCATGCCATTGGTATCTTATTGGAGAATGAACTGGTTTTAATGTCTTATATGATTAACTTAAATTTTTGTTATAACTTTCTAGTGTTTCCTGGCTTTGAAACTTTGAGCTCTTAAAAAAGCCATGGACTTCTAATTTGATCATGATGAGTCAGCTGTTGCTCCTTTTTAATACAGCTATTATGAGCGTATTTAATTGTGCTTTCTAAAGAGTCATACTCTTAGAATTTGTGTTCTGATTTTACTTATCCCGTCATGTTTTCATACGTGTTCTACATTTCTACTTCTGTCCCCTTCCCCACACCTTTTGAATAGTTTCCCTGTGTTACTCAGGACTATTTGGTTACTTCCCATTTTATGTTCAACAGTAGGGTGTTGCTTGTTTTTTTCAGCAACTTACCTGTTGCTAGATCTTATACTGCATACCCTGAAACTCCTCCGTTCATGTGGTTTCTGTTTGCATTGTATATGCTGTCTTCAATACCTGTTTTTCTGTGGCTGAACTTCTATCCTCCGCATAGAGAAAAATGAATTTTCCACTCTTGGTGGACTACCTTGTTGTTTTCCACTTTTCTTTCTTTGTTCTTGCAGGTAAATAAGTTTTCAGCAAGATAAGCTCATAAATGTGCTGCTCTTTCACTCCTGTTTACGTATTTACGTTCTGCAAAAGTATCGTTCATTGGCTAGATGCATTTGGTGCTCAGTAGGTTTTATAGTCAGATGCTTTTTAATCCATGAAATGTCAATGTTGGATTCATCTGCAGAAAATTTTACACTTTGTATTTTGTAAACTTGCATTTTTTTCCTGTAACTTTCATCAACCTTACTTTATTTGAGAAGTCAGATTCATTTAAAGTGGCAAAAGCATTAGGTGGCTTGAAAAATAGGTAGTCCAGTGTTTATAGAACTCCAGCATGTAGTTAGCCATCATTCAGCATACTTGTTTTTCCTGTCAGAGGTGTTTGCTTCTTCCTCTGTCTAGCAGGTTAGGCTTGCTGGGTCAGGTTAGAGGTTCCTCCAGCCCTGTATGCTCTAATGGCAACGCATGGAAACAGGGAAGCCAACAGTAAGGCTTCTTAGCAGCATACAGTTAGCTTCTGCTAATCTTTGGGTTGAGGGCTTCATGAAGCAGGCTGTATCTCTGTATTAAGCAGCAATTCATAGATTTTTTTAGTTCCAAAGAACTTAGCTCAGTTTCAGAGACCAGTCTAGAATTTCTTGAAACTTTGTCAGACCACTGTTCCTCTGTTTTATCCTGTTATATATCCTTTGTCTGTGTGTTTGCTGATTCTTTTTTCTCTGAGTTTTTCAACAGTTTGCGTTGGAAGGACACTTGGTCTGCTATCTGTAATTCTTAGGATAGCTTTTGGAACACTTTAAAAATTGCTGTCACTTTTGCATCATCCAGTTTACTGGTAATAAGCTTGCTTAAAGTGATGTGTTACCAGTTAGTTCAGCAATTTCATGACTTCTGATTGGATTTTGTGGATCTGTTTTGAAAACTTATTTAACAATAAACACTCTGATAGAAAACAAAAAAGAAAATACAGAAAAGAGAATCGTAGAATAGTTTGG
>Ga0181612_167170_pt1 | contig 10343 bp, 7 predicted proteins | sample HoacroProtozoa21_FD_119630 | JGI IMG/M metagenome (GOLD analysis project Ga0181612, IMG submission 119630) | Hoatzin crop microbial communities from Cojedes, Venezuel. Combined Assembly of Gp0051906, Gp0051904, Gp0051908 | reverse complement strand
TGAATGTTGAGTCGGTGGTGATACCGAATGTGATCTGGTGATTGGTTACCTCGAACTCTACGTCACGATACATCCAACCATAACCGATGCCTCCGTGAGTCTCTATGATGGCTGCCTCTACTGTGCCTGACTCTACTGATGCTCCGTTGTCGGTTGCGTCCATAGCTGCTTCCCAAATCTCACCGTATGTGTCGCTCACATAACCGATTGAGTCGCCTGATGCACCCTCAAGACCATCATACTTGGTGTAGTTGTGCGACTGTACGTGGATTGGACGGAATACGAAGTCGGTTGACGCAGTGTCGGTTGATGCGAACAGATAGTAACCTTCTGAGCCTACTGTACCTGTTGTACGGAACATACCCTTAACTCTGTAGATTCCGTTTGGCAGGTTGCTTACTGTCTGGAATACTGTGTAGAGGAGCTTGCCGGCTGAGCCGTTCCAAGCGTCAAGGTAACCTGTGCTTGTGTCGCCATCCCACTGCTGGCCTGTCTGAACTATCAGGCTGTTGCCACTGCCTGTCAGGCTTGCTGTCCATCCGTTAGGAGCTACCTTATTGTCACTGTAAGCTATTGTCGGGTTGATTATCAATGAAGTGTAGTCGGTCGCGCCGCTCTTGATGAACTCTGTTGTGTTAACCACATTGATTGCGTTCTGCAATTCTGCTGCATACTGTGAGAGCTCGTCTGTGCTTGGAAGAGCGCTGAGGTTCTCAAGCTTGCTCAACTGGGAAGCGATTGTATTCTTCAATGCCTCGGCTGCTGTAGCGTCGGATGGAGTCAATGATGAAGCTTCCTTCAATACAGGAAGATATGTGTCACGGTAACCGCGGAGGATTGCTGTGATTGAATCTGCCTCTGTGTATGTAGCTGTTGATGAAGTGATGTAGGCTGTTGCCAAATCAACGCCCTTCTGAGCAACCTTGGCTACGTCGTCAACGTATGCGCCGGAAGAGATGGAATCCTGCAAACCTGCGTATGTGCCTGCCATAACGGCTGCATACTTGCTCTCTGATGCCAATGCCACTGTCTCGGCTGCTGTCAATGCTGAAAGGGCTGAGTCAATGTCAACCTTGGTGATTGCGCTGCTGTTGGCTGCTATCACGCTTTCAAATGCTGCCTTGTCGGCTGCAAAGTGCATTGTGTCTGCAAGGGCTGTGAACTCCGCAACGCGTTGCTTGTAGAGAGCCGCATAGTCTTCGTCGGATATCTCACCGCAATAGAGAAGCTGGAAGTTGGTAACGCAGAACCAGCCGCGACGATAGTCGGTGTTGCTGCCGCCATACTGAGATGGAGTTGAGGTGGTGTCACCTGTACCGTAGCAACCGATTGTCAGCTTGCCGTCGTTTACAACTACTGTGCCAGTTGTCAATGTTTCCCATGTTCCGTTGTATGGGCTGTCTGATACCCATCCTTCTGTGGAGAGCACCGGTGAATTGGATGTGCCCACGCTGCTCTTTGCGAATACGTGCTGGTCGGTGATGCATCCTGCCTGAGTAATAACGTCGGCTGATACCTTGTAGTAACCGTTTGGCAAGTTGGTGAGCTCTTGGTTGATGCTTACATAGTCGAAGCTTGTGCGCCATGCGTTCCAGCAAGTGTTCTGCTGTACGTAGTTCACACGCTGGTCACCGCCTGATGTGCCGGTTGTCCAACCCTCGCTGTTTGCGTCTTCTGGCTTGCTGCCGTTGGTGTATTTGTCAACATTCGGATATACGAATGTGCCGTCGTCGGCCTTTGTTGGCTCTGCATCGTCGTTAATGAAGAACGGATGCTTAACAAGGAATGTGAAGTTTGCTGGATTTTCCTCTGTTGCTTCTTGTGAATAGTTGTAAGCATCAATAGCTGTGTTGAGAGTTGTCAACCATTCTGCATAATCTGCCGACTGGCCTTCATTCTCGCCCATCTTGTCAGTGATGTCGTCTATAACCTCGCCCAAAGCGTCTGAACCTGGATATGCTGTTGTGTTATAAAGGTTTGTAGCATATTCCAAACGCTCTTCTATTGCTGCGGCGTCTGCCAAACCTTGCTTAACGTCTGAAAGAAGCTTCGACATTATCTCATATTTGCTTTCTGCCTCTTCTTCGTCTGTCAGGGTGTCATAACTGTCGAGCTCGTTTTCTGCGATACCGTCATTGAGCTCGTTCATCAAACCTTCGTAACTGCTCAACTCGTTGTCCATCAATGAATATGCCTCGTCAAGAAGTATTCTGATCTTTTCTTTCTTGTAGTCGAGAGATGTCATTGTGGTTATCTTCACATTGTCGAACATAAGGTGAGGCATGCTGCCAGAACCCTTGTTGGCTGATTTGTAACCTATTGACACATAACCTGATGTCTCTTCTGTCAAGTTGAGCTCAATGGTTTCTGTTATCCATTTGCCTTCTTCAAATGTGGTTCCTGTCAGGAAGTTCTCCACTTTGTTTTCTTCGTCGTCTGGATTCAAGACTACACCTGTCAGGTTGGTGTCAATTGCTACTGTTCCACCCACATTGTAATAAGTGAAGGAAATGAAATATGCGCCTGCTGGCAATGTGAATGTCTGGGTGTACTGTGCCTGTCCACCCCATACGCCTAACACGCCAAGGCAATAGTCGGAAGTGGATCCTTCTGGAGCCTCCTCAGGAACAATGAACGATGAACCGCCCAACCAACTGCCTGATGCATACTTGAACACACCACCGGCACGGGCATTGCTGGTTCCGCCTTCACATCTTTCCCAATTGTCAACTTCTGTCAACGCATAATAAGTCGTGTTGTTAGAAGTCATGTCATAATCGTAGGTACATACACCCGGTGACACTACTGGTCCCGTCTGCTGTTCCGAGAAATCCGCATTCTTCAGATAGCTGCTTGTCACATCTGTCTGTGCAAATGCCCCTACGGCAAGAAGGGTTGCCGCAAGTGTCGAAAAAAGTCTAAACTTCTTCATAAGCGATTTGATAAATTGTTAGTAAAAGTTATAATTTGTTTTGATTCTCAAGCTGATAACAGCACAAAAAAGTGATTCCCAATACGAATTCATGCGCTCATGAATTGATATTTCACAGTGATAATTTCTGAATTTTTCTGGAATATCACCATTATCGTCGGGCTCTATCTGCATTCAAATGTTTAAATTACAATGGCAAATTTAATAAAATCATCTGTTTGCAACAAACATTTACCGATTTTTCACCGATTTTTCATCATTTTTTACTTTTGTTCCGATTTTCTGATTGACTATATTTCCTATTGAAAGACAAAAGGTTGCATCATTCCGCTAAATCGGGATAATGATGCAACCTCTTATTGATTTTTCAACGATGAGTGGTCAGTTCTTGCCTTTTATGTAATCCACAATCCATTCGCCCACTTCCTTGGTGCCGTATTTGGATCCGCCTTCCACCTGAATCTCTGGCGTGCGGACGTTCTGGTCGAGAGAGGCGTTCACAGCGTCACGTATCAATTGGCCTTCTGCCTTCAAGTCGAAATGTTCGAAAAGCATGGCTACTGATAATATCTGAGCCAAAGGATTGGCTATGTTCAAACCCTTGGCTTGTGGCCATGAACCATGGATTGGCTCAAACACTGGGGTGTGCTCGCCGGTTGATGCTGATGGCAACAAACCCATAGAACCTGTGATGCATGAACCTTCGTCTGTCAGTATATCGCCAAATGTGTTCTCTGTCACCATGACATCGAAGAATGTCGGTTCTTGTATCATGCGCATAGAGGCATTGTCAACATACATGTAGTCGGTGGTCACTTCTGGATATTTCGGTGCCATCTCCTGCGCTATCTTGCGCCACAAACGGCTAGATGCCAGCACATTGGCCTTGTCAACCACTGTAAGGTGCTTCTTGCGCTTCATGGCATATTCATAGCCCACTTTCAATATGCGCTCTATCTCCGGACGTGTGTACATGTCGGTGTCGTAGGCTTTGTCATTGTCCTCATATTTCTCACCGAAATACATTCCGCCTGTCAACTCGCGGATGCAAATGAAATCCGCACCTTTCACTATCTCGTCTTTCAATGGTGACTTGTGGATTAGGCAGTCGAATGTGGTGACTGGACGGATATTCGCATACAATCCCAACTTCTTGCGCATGGCAAGCAGTCCTTGCTCTGGACGCACCTTGGCATTGGGATTGTTGTCAAACTTGGGGTCGCCTACTGATGCGAACAGCACTGCATCGCTGTTCATGCATGTTTGATATGTGGACTCCGGGAACGGGTCGCCTACCTTGTCTATGGCATCCGCACCGCAAATGGCATATTCATAACTCAACTCATGACCAAACTTGTCACACACTGCCTGCGCCACCGCAAGGCCTTGCTCCATAATCTCTGGCCCGATTCCGTCACCAGGCAACACTGCTAACTTTAGTTTCATATTCTTATGGTTTTATTCGTTGTTCTTTCTCTTGTTATCCTATTTCTTCATCAATGCAATATGATTGGCTTCAATGTCAATGACTGCATCAACCATTTCATATCGTTTTTTTTGTCCTAACTTCTCTTCATCGACAGCGTAACCACTGCCTGCGATTCACTTCTCTATCAGGTTCAGCATCTTTATTGTGGCCTTGATGGCGGCTTCGGTCTGGTCGGCGTCAAGGGCATGGGTACGATAAGTATTGCCTTCGTAGGTCCACGAGATGCTGGTCTGAACCAATGCGTCTGTACGGCCGCCTGGAGGTATCTTCACGCTGTAGTTGGTGAGCCATGGGAACGTGCGCTGAAGACGGTCGCGGTAGATGTGACGAACAGCGCGTACAAATGCGTCATATTGACCGTCGCCCACAGCCGATTCTTCATACACCTGGCCATTCACCTCCAATTTGACGCTTGCCATTGGCTTCAATCCGTATGCCGTAGTCACCATATAGCTCTTCAACTTCACCTTGTTGTCGGGCGTGGAGTGTTTCAGCACATCTGAAACGATATAGGGAAGGTCTTCCTGTGTCACCAACTGTTTCTTGTCACCCAATTCGATTATGCGGTCGGTCACCTGACGCGCTTGTGTCGGAGTGAGTTCCAAACCTAAGTCTTCCAGGTTGCGAAGAACATTGGCCTTGCCGCTTGTCTTGCCTAAGGCATATTCGCGCTTGCGGCCAAAACGTTCGGGCAACAAGTCGTTGCAATACAGGTTGTTCTTGTTGTCACCGTCGGCATGAACGCCTGCCACTTGGGTAAACACGTTCTCGCCTATTATCGGCTTGCTCGGAGGTATGGCTATCGCTGAATAACTTTCTACCAAACGGCTCACTTCATAGAGTTTCGACTCGTCTATGCCGGTTTCCACTCTGAGATGGTCTTTCAGCACTGCCTGAACGCTCGACAAAGGGGCGTTGCCTGCACGCTCGCCCAATCCATTGACCGACGTGTGCACGCCCTTGCAACCATTAACAACGGCTGCCATCACATTTCCTACCACCAAATCATAATCATTGTGGGCATGGAAATCAAAATGCAGGTTGGGATAACGTTCCACCATCACATCCATGTAACGGGCAACCTCCCAAGGGGTCAGCACTCCTAAAGTGTCGGGGAGCATAAAACGGCTGATTCCCTGGTTCTTCAATGAGTCAACCAATCCGAACACGTATTCGGGTGAATCCTTCATTCCGTTGCTCCAGTCTTCCAGATACACATTGACGGTTATTCCCTTGGATAGGGCGTATGACACTGTCTCCAGGATTGACGACACATGTTCTTCCAATGTGCATTTCAACTGATAACGGCAATGACGCTCCGAACCCTTGCACAACAGATTGAGCACACGGCAACCGCACTCTTCAAGCCAGTCAACGGACTGTGTGCCGTCAACAAAGCCCAACACCTCTACCCTGTCGAGCATGCCGGCGCGGTTTGCCCAACGGCAAATGCCTTTCACTGCTTCTTTCTCGCCTTCCGACACACGGGCGGATGCCACCTCTATGCGGTCAACATGGACATCACGAAGAAGCATACGGGCTACCATAAGTTTCTCGTGAGGCACAAAACTGACGCCGTTGGTCTGCTCACCATCACGAAGGGTGGTGTCCATTATCTCTATTCTCTTTTCCATCTCGACGTTGAAATCACATCTTATGGGCGTGCTCCCAACTTTCTATCTTGTCTTTGTTCTCCAACAAGAAGTCTATGTCGTCGAGGGCGTTCATCAAGCAATATTTCTTGTAGCCGTTTATCTCGAATTTTTCGCTTCTGCCGGTTGACAAATTGGTCACTGTCTGATTTGGCACGTCAACCCTCACTTGAGTCTTCGGGTCGGACTTGATGCTGGAAAACAGTTCGGCAAGAAAGTCTTCGCTCACCACCACTGGCAAGACGAAGTTGTTGAGCTCGTTGTTCTTATGGATATCGGCAAAGAAACTTGATATCACTACTCTGAAACCATAACCGGCTATTGCCCATGCCGCATGCTCACGTGATGAACCGCTGCCGAAATTCTTGCCGGCAACCAATATCTCTCCGCCATAAAGGGGATTGTTGAGCACAAAGTCTTTCTTAGGATTGCCGTCCTTGTCGTAACGCCAGTCACGGAACAGATTGTCGCCAAAGAATTTTTCGTCACGGGTCGTTGCCTTCAGAAAACGAGCCGGAATAATCTGGTCGGTGTCAACATTCTCCAATGGGAGTGGAACACATGTGCTTGTTATTATATCAAATTTTTGTTTCATTGGTCTTGGATTTTGATTACATCAATGTTCTCGGGTCTGTTATCTCTCCTGTCACCGCGGCTGCAGCTGCTACCAAAGGACTGGCTAGGATTGTGCGCGCGCCTGGCCCTTGGCGGCCTTCGAAATTACGGTTGGAGGTCGATACGGAATATTTGCCTGCAGGTATCTTGTCATCATTCATGGCAAGACAAGCGGAACAGCCTGGCTGACGTATTTCAAAACCGGCTTCTTCCAATACCTTGTCAAGGCCTTCTTCTCGTATCTCGCTGTCAACCATCCATGAACCTGGAACCAGCCAAGCTATTACGTTGTCTGCCTTCTTGCGTCCTTTCACCAGCGAGGCGAAGGCGCGGAAATCTTCTATGCGGCCGTTGGTGCATGCGCCGAGAAATACATAGTCTATCTTCTTGCCAAGCATGCTCTCGCCTGGAGTGAATCCCATGTAGTCAAGCGACTTCAGATAGGATGCCCTGCCCGATTCTGGTATGGAGCCAAGAGTCGGTATCTTTTCGCTAATGCCCATGCCCATGCCTGGATTTGTGCCGTAGGTGACCATCGGTTCTATCTTTGTGCCGTCAAATGTCAGTTCTTTGTCAAACACTGCATCGTCGCCGCTCTTCAACGTGCGCCAATATGCCACCGCCTTTTCCCATTCTTCTCCTACTGGAGCATACTCGCGGCCACGGATATATTCGAATGTCACTTCATCGGGAGCAATAAAACCGCCGCGCGCGCCCATCTCTATAGATAGGTTGCAAAGGGTGAGACGGCCTTCCATGCTCATATTCTTCACTACATCACCTGAATATTCCACAAAATAGCCTGTCGCGCCTGAAGTGGTGATTTGCGACATGAGGTATAAAGCGACGTCCTTGGCTGTCACGCCTTTGCCCAACTCGCCAGTGATGTTGATGCGCATCGACTTTGGCTTCTGCTGAAGAATGCATTGCGATGCCAATACCATCTCTACCTCACTCGTGCCGATACCGAACGCTACGGCTCCCATGGCTCCATGGGTGGAAGTGTGGGAGTCGCCGCAAACTATGGTCATGCCTGGAAGACTTAGTCCGCGCTCAGGACCTACCACATGGATTATTCCGTTTTTCTTGTTCATCATGCCGAAATGCTCCAAGCCGAAGTCGGCGGCGTTCTTTGCCAAGGTGTCAACCTGCTTCTTCGACACCGGGTCGGCTATCGGCTTGTCTTGGTCATGGGTCGGCGTGTTGTGGTCGGGCATGCAATATATGTGGTCGGGACGCAAGCATTTTAGTCCGCGACGGCGCATTCCTTCAAATGCCTGAGGACTTGTCACCTCATGGCAATACAAACGGTCGATGTAAAGCTGGGTAGGACCGTCTTCCACGTTCTGTACCACGTGGGAATCCCATATCTTGTCAAATAATGTATTCATAAGTCTTTTTTTCAGTCCTTGAATTTATTTATACAGTCTATATATGCTTCTACTGAGGCTGTCACAATGTCGGTGTTGGCGCCAAAGCCATAATACATCCTGCCGCCATATTCCACTTGCATGTGCACCTTGCCCACGTCATCACTGCCTTTGCTGATGGCCTGGATGGTGAACTCTTTGAGGGTCATCTCACGACGGATTATCACCTTGAGCGCTTTTATAGCGGCATCAACAGGTCCGTTGCCGGAAGCAGCTGCCTCGAATTTCTGACCTGATATGTCCAGGCCTATGCTGGCTACCGAACGGACGCCCTTGCCGGATGTCACCTGCAAGTAGTCTAACTTGATGCTGTGAAGTTCGGCACGGTCGGCACCGGCTAATATCAGTACATCGTCATCGGTTATCTCTTTTTTCTTGTCAGCTAGTTTCAAAAACTCTTGGTAAATCTTGTCCAGTTTCTCCCCGTCAATGTCGATGCCATTCACCGACAAACGATGTTTCAACGCTGCACGGCCGCTCCGAGCGGTAAGAACTATGGCATTGTCGTCAATGCCAACGTCCTTCGGATCCATTATCTCGTAGGTCTGCACGTTCTTCAACACTCCGTCTTGATGTATGCCCGATGAATGCGCAAACGCGTTGCGGCCAACAATGGCTTTGTTGGGCTGGATTGGCATGTTCATAAGGCTAGACACCATACGGCTCGTGGGATATATTTTCGATGTATTGATGTTTGTCTCTATTCCTATGCCCTTATGGCATTTGAGTATCATTGCTATCTCTTCCAAGGAGGTGTTGCCGGCACGCTCGCCTATGCCGTTGATGGTGACTTCCACCTGTCGCGCTCCATTGAGCACTCCCGACATGGTATTGGCTGTCGCCATACCTAAGTCATTGTGGCAATGGGTGGATATCACGGCTTTCTCTATTCCAGCAACATGGTCGCACAAGTATTTGATCTTTGCGCCGTATTCTGCTGGCAAGCAATAACCTGTTGTGTCAGGGATATTAACTACTGTGGCGCCTGCCTTTATCACTTCTTCTATCACTCTAGCCAAGAACTCATTCTCTGTACGGCCGGCATCCTCTGCATAAAATTCTACATCGTCAACAAAACGACGGGCATATTTCACTGCCGACACTGCACGCTCAATGATTTCTTCACGTGTGCAACCGAACTTATACTTGATGTGAGGGTCTGAAGTTCCTATTCCTGTATGGATACGCTTACGCTTGGCGTATTTGAGCGCTTCGACTGCTACATCTATGTCCTTCTGGACAGCGCGGGTCAATGCGCATATTGTTGGCCAAGTCACTGCCTTGGATATCTCTATCACTGAATTGAAATCGCCAGGACTTGATATTGGAAAACCTGCTTCTATTACATCTACTCCCAATAACTCCAATTGCTTGGCTACTTGAATCTTCTCTACTGTATTCAATTGACATCCCGGTACTTGCTCACCATCACGAAGAGTGGTGTCGAATATAAACAATCTGTCACTCATACCTCAAAAAAATTTTTGTGTTCTCTATTCTAAATTCTCTACAGCACTTACTTTATGACTTTTCTTGAATAATATCAAAAAAACCTTCCCCACTTATGTATGAGAAAGGTCATATCGTAAATATCCATAAACCATAATCGCACGTTCTCATACACCACTGACTTTTGTAAGTCGTAGCGAAATAATAATTGCAGATTCTATTAGGTTTTGAACTTTCAATGCCATAATGTTTTAATTTGGTGCAAAATTACGCCTTTTTCTTTCAAATACAAAATAATCAGCGTATAAAATCAACAAAACGGCACAAACAATAATTCATGATACATGAAAATAACAAGAAAAGAAGCAAAATATAAATTGGAAAGAGACAATATCATAACATACATTCATCATAATGCATTTAAAGTGATGACTTCAATCATGATGCACTTGCAGAAAGTTTGGCAAGTCATTCATAATGGAATTGCAGAAGGACATTAGACAGAATAGCAAAATGTACAATAGCAAATTCTAATAGAAAGAATAAACGTATGAAGTAAAGCAAGAATTTGAAATAGAAAAACAGAAACAAAAAAAGAGTTCCCCGAAAGATTATAACTTCCTTCGGGGAACCCCAACTTTAAGACGGCGGCGACCTACTCTCCCGCGTTTCTCGTGCAGTACCATCGGCGCGCGTGGGCTTAACTTCTCTGTTCGGGATGGGAAGAGGTGGAACCCCACGGCTATAACCACCTTGTCTTGCTTTTTCCTGTTCCC
>Ga0181612_155986_pt1 | contig 10343 bp, 7 predicted proteins | sample HoacroProtozoa21_FD_119630 | JGI IMG/M metagenome (GOLD analysis project Ga0181612, IMG submission 119630) | Hoatzin crop microbial communities from Cojedes, Venezuel. Combined Assembly of Gp0051906, Gp0051904, Gp0051908 | reverse complement strand
TGAAGATGACCCTGCTTACTGCAGGGGGGTTGGAGTAGATGACCTTTAAAGGTCCCTTCCAACCCAAACCATTCTCTGATTCTATATCAGCTGCACCCAAGCCACAGACAGCTTGAAAAACTCAGTGATGGTGCCATTTCAAATTCATACACAAGCCAAAGCCCTGCAGAAACACATGGAATCTATTCCTTGTATGTCAGCTTATCACACAAGTAGGCAGATCATTCTTGGACTTTTGAGCATCGTAGAGCACCTAACCTGAGGTCAGAGCTGTAGTGTATTCCCCACTACCATCATCATCACCCATTCACTGCCTGAAATCTCAAAATTATAGACTCATTTAACAAGAGCACCCAACATCTATACGCCAGCCTTTCCACCCAGGTACTGCTCTTGCCCTCAATCCTTGCAAAGTCTCAAACAGCTTGTCTAGCGCAGAGACACCACTTTCCCTAGGAACACAGGAGGGACAGAAGGAACAGTCACCCAGGACCCCAACACACAGATGAAAGCTGGTACCCACAGAGATCCCAGCCAGGGACCCGACACGGTTTGCTGTCCCCCGAGCTGGGAAGGAGCAGACTGTGAGCACATCCGTCGCTCAGCTGCAGGAGCCTGCAGCCCAGCGAATTAAGTATTCAGCAACCACTAAACTCACAAATAGACAGTAGGCGCCAGAATCCTCAGCTGTGGCTCTTTGGACTACACTGGATTTACGCTCATTTAAGCCAGCTGAGGATCTGCACCACCAGGCCAAGTCCCGCTGGCCTACCTCGAGCTGATGGCTAGTTGACGTGACTGATGACTAAGATTTCCATTTAGCCTAACTCGAAGCATGAGCAATGCCTGTGTAGCGCTACCATTGTTGACTCCAGCCTTTTGTCTTGGGCTGTAACCGATAGGCCTAATAACCGAAATCATACCGCATGCATTCATTCACCCTCTTCACAAACAGCGTGTTATTGAGCTCCGTGGTGAAAAGGCATGCACAAACACAATGGGGCTGGGATTAAGCCCAGCTGCATTACCAAAGTAAATACTTTTGCTGCTGACAGTTTGTCTGTAGGGATTTGGAGAAAAGTTTTGTGCATCTACTTAGGCAACATATGGTTTTATTTTCCCTGTTAGCAAAAACAGTAGTGGTCAAAAGTCAACACCCTCTGATGACTGTTCGGTGGCCGATGTGGAATGGGCTTGGTGGTCTAAGTCCAGTTCTTTACATGTCCACATAAAAATGATCCTCCTCCTGCATTCCTCTCTCGCTTGGCACTGTGGTTTACAGTCTCCACAAGGAAGCCAGAGGGGTTTTGAGGTTAATCTCATCTGTCCTCCTTCCTGATTGAAAGCCATTGGTGATGTGGTTTGGGTTCAGATACCTTGCTAGCTTCTTTAATTACCCTTGTGTTAAAAACCTCTCTACAATCTGTTTCCTTGAAGCCTGAAGAGAGTCAGAATTAATCCACGTTAGCCAGCAGCCGGGGCATGCCAGCTAGTCAGACGTCTAAAACAAACATAAAGCTGATGAGGACGAGCATCACGCCAAGAACACAAATGGTCTGAATCTAGTGCTTCATCTCCAAGCTGAACGCATACTGTTCTCCAAAGATCTCTGCAACACTCAATCAACAGCTGGTCACCCTCACATCTGAAACCGAGAAGAAAATCCCCACAACAGCCTGGCTTTATATTTGACGATGACTTCAGTGGGGTGGTAAAGGGCAAAAAGTTGGCTGAGCTTCCATGGGTGCCCATCTCACATAGCTGCAGTGAAGTAATTGGCAGATACTGGCACTCAGCATCATTGGGAAGAAAAAAAGCAGCCATCACCACTATCAAACCCTCCACAGCTGATCCCCCTAAAAGATTTAAAGCTTTCACCGCACAAACAGGTCTTGTCTGCACTGAGGTAATGAGAATTACAGCAACTAGAGCACAACTGCTAACACTTAGCATCTGCAGGGTCAGAGGCAGCTTGAGAGCTGCTAAGGGGTGTTAACTAGACCCGCCACATAAAGTAATTGTTTTTAAGGGAGTGTATCCAAGCTGGAACACAGCAATGAAGAACATGCACACTAAGACAGGTGTAATCCCAGGCACAGTGGGTGGGAGACAAGGCTGGAAAATCACAATTAAGAAGCCAAGAGGTGTTGCATAACCCAGAATTTTCTGCCAAGACAAAAGTAGTTTTACTGAGGGCCAGATCCCGCATGATGCCCAGCTGCTCCCACAACGTGTTTGGCATCTTCAGATGCTACTGACATCTCTGGAAGCTGAAGGACCAAAGTATTTTGCAGGGATGCTCAAACCTGCCGATGGACAGCCAGCAATGGGCAGGCACCCAGGGCTGGAGGAGCTAAGCCAGGAAGAGAAAATGCTGCACCTCAGGTTGACACGCAACAGGAGCTCAGAAAGAGCCATCGCAGTCCCATGGTCACATATGCATCCATCCACAGAGGAAAAAGGTAAAGCCAGAAATTTTTTCTGTTCCTAGGAAAGACAAGCAGTGAAAACAAAAGTTTATATGAACATTTCTCTGCAGAAGTTCAGGGATTTTCATTGAAAAAGCAAAAACTGAAAAATATTTGGTTTCTGGAAATCAAAAACTGGAAACTTTTTGACCACAAACCAAAGCAATTTATGGTTTCTGTGTTTTGGTTTTGTTTTGGGTTTTTGCCAAACTGCTTAGTTTTCTTTTGCCAAAAAACTGTGCATTTTTCAAGATTTTTCTTTCTGAATGAAAACCTTAAAATTGTTGTTGAAAATGGACATTTCCCACAGAATTTTTTTGGGTTTTTTTTTTTTAATAGACATTTTCGGCAAAAGGAATGTTTTGAATGAGCAATTTCATCCAGCTCTGTAAGCAGATCCCTTGGAGGTACTATCACACCCTCACTTTTATCTCCTTTCCCCAGTTCACTTTTCTCACCCACGGGACTCAGGGCTGTGACCGTGGTCTGGTTTTGACCAGCAGGTGGCCAAGCTTTACAGCTGTGAAGCAGCTGTGCTGACCCTCCCAGGGACAAACAGCTCTGAGGTGTGAATGTCTTGAGTTTTTCTATGAAATACTATCTCTGTGGAAATTAAGAAGTGTAGCAAAAGAAAATAAATATCTGGAGTCTAGGTTCAGCAGTTCTTGTACTTCAACCACATTTGGGCCCATGGTTCTGGAAGATGAAGGTGCTGGTACCTGTCCTCCAAAGTGCACAAACATCATTTACCCACAGGTTCATTAGAGCTGCTGGCCCCGAGTCCACCATAAGCTCCACAAAGTATGTGGTTGATACATTCTGCATTCATATTCAAGGACTGGCACAGGAAAAGCAGACAAAAAAATGGACAGGAAAAATTCGATATTATGAACTTCTGACACAAATACAATACTAGCGACTAAAAAGAAAATTAACAGGTTTAACACCTTTCTACCCCAAGTACTGAACTCAGAGATGGAGCTGAAGAGTGAACCCAACTCAGAAGTGAGAAGGTGTTTGCACCCTGTCTCTAGGGAGAACCTTGGTCTGACCCAACGCTGAAAACAGAAACTGCACAGAAGTGAGGGAAGTCTGGGCTGCAGTCTGAGTGCTAGAGTTTAGCCTGCACTTTTACAAGGCAGATCCAAACTACAATAATGAATCTCAACTTCCTGAGTTCTGTGAATGTGAATTTGGACCAGGTTTTGAATTTCACTCTTCCAACCAGTCTTCCATTAAACAGCCATTGAAAGAGCCATTCTTTGCCCAGTTAAAACGTAGAGATCCTGGAATCTTTATATCAAAGTAGAGCCATCTTATGGTTGTTTTTTCCTGGCAATATCCTCTTTTCCTGTTTTCAAGGTCTGTTTGGATGTTTTCTTTGATCAGGGCACTTAACTAGGTATTTGATGACCCTGCCAGAGCTAGGATTGCAGTGAGAAAGGCCAGGAGAAGGAAGGCCAACACAGGGAGGGCAACCACACATGTCGGTGGCAGGTGAGAGAGTGTGTCAGGAGGGAGAGGGGAAGTGAAGAGTCTCAAATTTCGGCAAATATGGGATTCCCATGCAGCAAAAATACCAGCTTGGAGGACTTTGAGCAGGATATTTGGAGGGATCAGCCAAGATAAGAACTGATGACTGGAAGAGCTGGATTTGGGGTCAATTGGAGAAGGGAAGGAATAGGGAATGGGTGGGTGAGGAGGCAGGTCAGGGACTGGTTATGAGGATGGAGGTTTGTGTCAGGAGTTGGGGACAGGTCAGGGATAAAGAGGAGGGTCTGAGGGGCTGGTAGGTTCTCACAGGGCAGGTGAAGAGAAGGGACTAATGAAGGATTAAGAGGACTGGGTGGTTGATGAGGAAGAGGAGCAGATGAGGTTTTGCTTTTCTTTTTCTTTTCCGCATTTGGATAATAATGGCCCTCACACTATTTTTAAATGGATTTTCAGCAAAGTTTATTTAAGCCTTAACATAGCTCAGCGCTGCCTGTCAGCTGAGTCGTGGTTAACAGTGCTGTCCCCTAAGCCCAAGGCAAGCAAGGCAAGGGGAATAAATTAATTTAAATCTCTGCAAAAGGTTTCCCAGTTGCAACAGGATGAAAGCACAGGCACAGTAAATTACTGCAGTACAGCTCACTGTTAAGTTGTGCATCTGAATCCTCCAAGTACAGAGGAGACGCTCTGCCATGAATACAAACAAAATACCACCACAGGGTGGGTTTAGAGGCCCTTAAGCTGAGCAGTTAGCCTGGAAGGCGAGCTGGGGCTTCTTGTGATGAAAGCCCCACAAATGGAGAGGTGGGTGAAATGCCAGACAGCCCTGGGAGAGAAGGAAATCTTTATATTGATTTATTCTGACATTTGAACTGTAATGTCCTTGTAATAAACCATGCCCCAGGAGTGGGTGTAATTTGGGTTGTCTCAACACCAGAGAGTGAGAAGCTGAAGAAGGGGAAACTAAGGCAGGGCCAAGGTTTGACATCCAGCTGCATAAGCTCCCTTTGTGGTCCTTTATCAGGACTGTTTTTCACCCATCTTGTACTCACATAGTTAAGAAGATCTAGGAAGCTACAATTTCTTTGCTTTTGCTGTTACTCAGGAAAAGACTAATTAAGTGGTGGTGTTATTACAGCAGGTCCTCCAGTCTCTGAACACAACCAGCAGCGATTAGGCAGGCGTCAGCTACTGGGCGGGATTTCCCACTGCCCAGCTGTGTAATTATCACGGCAGCTAAGCCAAAATCATTTGACAAAGAAAACCAGCTGCAGGCTGCGGGTCTGGGAGATAGCACACTTCCAGCGGAGAGAGAAGCAATAACCTCTTCTCCTCTGTATTTTTCCAAAAGAGAGATTAATGAAGAGAAGCACACCACATTCCTGCAGAGGAGCAGATATCTGTTTCTGGGGAGGACCCAGAATAAGAATCAGGGGTGCAATACGGCTCACTGCGGTTTTCTTGGAGAACTGAATATTGACTGCTGCCTCCCTCACCCAGGGTCATGGAGGTGGCAGGGAAGAGCTGCTAAGGAGGGAGGATCTGTTGCTTTGCTTTGAAATATGGACCCTGTGCTGCAGCATCATCCCTGCAGAGAGGGGCTGAGGGCTGTTTTTAATACCCCCAAAAATGCACTGAAGTGGACTTTGAGTGATGGAAAAGCTTTGGGTTTGTTTCCTGAAAACAGAAGATTTCTGTTGTCTGTGACCTTGTGTAACCTTCTGCCTTGGTTTCCCCATCTCTGAAATGATGGCATCTGTGTTAGCTACCTCACCGGCCGTCTCAGCCACATCATGTGATGCCTTCAAACGAATTGGACACAGCCTGGCCCACAGCTCTGGGGCTTGCTTCTGCCTGTCTGTGCCACCGGGTGCACCTTCAAGAGATGTCTTCCCTGTCTGTGGCCACAAGGCTTTAGAACACATGTGAAATGGCCATTAACATCTCCAAAGCTGTTCTTCCCTCCCAGCAAGGAGCTGCTTGCCAGCAGGGATGGCTGATGCACAGGAAGCAGCAGAGAGCCAAACACAGAAGAGACAAACTGGGCTGCCAGTGTGTGTGTGGGAGAGGAATGGAGTTATTTGGAAAAGCATATGCAGCTCCTTCCCGTGGATCAGCAATGCATTTAGTGGTGTAGCAGGGCAACAGCAGGTTAAGAGAACAAGGAGAGATTGTAACTGTGGAATATATCAACACCACCACCACCACCAGTGCAGAGTCATCTCCACTCCGCAAGCTACCCGCAGGCTCCAGCTGTATAGGTTGACTATTCTCCTGGTTGTTTCTGGTATGTAGGTGTCCCAGCACCTCACAGCATGGTGTCAATCTGGCTGTAGGGAGCTCAGCATGAGCACAATGGCCAGGCCAGGACACAGGACTCACCTGGACCTCCTGGCATGAATGATGGTGTGAGAGACAACGTCCTTGGAAAAGAGGGACAAGGACAAAAGCCAGCTTTCCAGAGCAGCAGCACAAAGTCATCTATTTCCATTTATATGTAGTAGTTCCCTACCCAATTCCAATTTCATATCATCATCCAAAGCTATCTTTTCTCTCCCATCTGAATTTATTTGAAGCAGTCCTCTCCCTTCCTTCAAACAGCCAGACAGGACCTTTTCAATAGCTCCCTGCTGAACACTGTTTGCTTGGTGGAGCCTGTAAGCAGGGACAGACCTCACCTGATGTGCTGCATGAGGAACTCATTGCTTTCATGAAGGTCCCAGCCTCACCCTCTAACTACATTCTCAGTGTCTGTGCAAATCTGCCAACCATTAACAAATGCCTTCTCTGAGGGCTCTTCAACCTGCAAATCCATTTGCACTTAAATTGCCCGACACACAGCACTTGGCCTAGATGAGTAACGAAGTGTGTGACCTTCCAGCGATCAAGCATTGCTAATATCTCAACTATTTCAAATGTTTAATAACTTAATTTAATGCAGTGAGAACAATTTGATTGAATGCACAATATCTGTAGCAGCTAATTAACCATAGTAGCCCAGAGAGGTCTTGGACTCCATACAGCCTTTCAATGTTATTACAAATTTTTAACAGCAAAACGAATTTAAGTCCAGCCTGACACAGCAATCCATCTTCATCTCCAGAAAAAAGGTAGCACATGCGGTATTAACATTTAAACAAAAGCCATGGGCAGCGGAGAGAGACAAGGAGCATTAGCAGATGTGCCGAATGAATTGCTAACCGCCCTGCGGGAGGGGAGGGGTGGACGAGTACATTGCATTGGACAGGTCGGACTTACAGCACGGCCACTCACTTTGGTGGCTTTGCCTGTAATCCATGAGTTTAGGCTTCATGGCAAAGGCAGGGCCCTTTAGGTCTGCCTGCATCTCCTCTGAAGGACCAGGTGTGTTGTTACTGACTCGTCCTCCTCCTGCGTGTGCAGCGTGCCGCGCACTGGCAGGCACGGGTGATCACATCCCCGCTTTTATTTTCTGAGCAGGGGAAAGTGGTTCTGAGGACAGTCACCTCCCACTCCTCTGTGCCTGGGTAGGCAAGAAAATGTCCCGATGGTCTTCTTGCTCCCATCTTGCAGTGCCTCATGAGAACCCTCTACTCTTCTGTGAACCACACCTAGAGCTTCTCCTGGAGATTTCCTCCTCTCCCATCTTCCCGGCCCTTGGGTTATGTGCCATGGCTTGCAAGGACATGAGGATTTGGGTACAGACTTTGCAGGGTCAAAGTTTGACCACACTTGCTATAGCCATGATGAGGATTAAACCAAATTTTAGGACACTATGTGGGACTCATGGCCCCCTAGTACAGCATTTCAAGTAGTTCAGGGAAGTTGAAGGCATCTGTTCCTCTCCACAGGCTGTAAAACACGTCGGATGTGTGATTCAGGAAGGGAATGGGTTTGGGTTCATCACACACACAGAGGATCTCTGCGCATAAACTGTTGTTGGCATTACTGGATGCAACAAGCATGGCATGGGATCACCTCCTTGAGTGACCCTCAAGCCCTGACATGAAAACTCAACAACTACGAGTCACCTTCCCAACTACCTCCCTGGTAATAATAACAAGAGAGGAAGAATATATTTGGAGTTTTAATTTTCTTTCTTGGTTTGAGCCTTCTGCATTCAGAGAGCCTCTCCTAAAAGCCATAAAGGCAAAAATCAGATTTTGAGTGAAAGGTGAGATTTCTCCTTCAAAAAGCAACCACCTGCCTTCAGCTGCTTGGATGAGGCATTTTAAGCCTCTCTGGAGTCTGTACTACCGTAAAGCTAGCGCAGTTCATTTCTGTGGAAGTGCTCCCAATTTACACTGGTGTAAATAAGAACGGGATTAGACTGACAGTAAAACAGACAAAAAACCAATGAGAATAAAACACAGATGTCCTATGATCATGATAGTGAATAGCATTAGTGGATATTAGTAGCTCAGAATAAATAGAGAGGACACAAAGGAACTATTTGTTCTTGCTGTTAAGATTCTTTCAGATTCCCACTTAGCTTGTATTTGTCAATGACATTTTTTCCTCAGGAGTTTGTGAAACATTACCATAAATCTGTCCCATGTAGAGTTTTAATTGCAGAGTTCAAAACTAGGCTGACTCTGCCAAATGTGATAGCATCAGCTGGTGGCGTCATTTGTCATTGTTACAGGCAAATAAACCAGAGAGTTAATCAAAGGAGATGAAAAATGAGGTGATTTCATTTTTTGGAGTCCTGGATCCAATTTCTTCTCCTTTCTTCTCACCAGTTTGCACCAAAATGCCAACAGCACCAGCTGGCCAAAAGGCACTCTTTCAAAAATCTGTTGTAGATAACACATAGGCACATTCTCAACTGATAAAATCAAGGATGAATGGGAAGAGATAATAGTAAGTAGGACACAAAGAGAAAAAAACATTCTTTGGACAGTGCAGCTGAAGGAGATGAGCAGACAGGCAATCACTGCTGCTCAGGCGACACTTTGGTCCAAGGCCCTTCCATATCAAACTGACATGAGGTCTCTCTGGAAGGACAGAGTGGTGAAACATGTTCTTTTGAGGACGTATTGGACTACTGCTTAAAATAAGTAGAGATCAAAATCTGAATGAGTCCAAATAGTTGGGAATGCCATTTGTTCGCAATATTTTGCCTGGAAGCTCAGATCTGGGCTTCTGCTAATCCTACGTGGATCCCAACTGTGAGGTGCTCTTTGATCATGCAGTCACTGCCCTTCTCCTGCAGACAGGAATGGGAAATCTTTGCTTGCAAATCTTTGCTCTTAGTATGCCAGTGCTTCCCTTTAGCAGACCCAAAGTAAATAAGAAGATAAGATTTTTTGGTCAAAAGGCACCCTGCTTATCTCTTTCTTAGATCCCTTTGGTGGAAAGACAGGAATTATTCACCAGATGGAAACCTAATGTATTTCATGCGGTACCTCAAACTGATAGAGCAGGCTTCCTAATGCTTAAGGGATGTGGTCAAAGGATCTCTTATACCGACTTCAAGCTTCCCTGAACCACTGTGAAGAAATGATGTGGCTAGAACCGCACTGGAAGCCTATTGAGGTATACAGGCACTCAGAAATGAACACAGTGATGGGCTGAGCATGAGGTTGTAGCTGAGTTTACATGCTCCTAGCCTGTTATATCTGCAAAGTAAATGTATGAGCTGAAACCTGTGTACATCACAATTGTCAAGAGGGGCCTTATGGTTGACCCCAGGACAGAGCCAAAGTCTTCCAAATCTATAGCCAACACCATCAAGAGCATCTCTCTTCATTCTGAATATTTTGAAGGCATCTTCTCGGACTTTATTTCCCCCCTTAGTCCATCTCCCACTACCTCACCTAGCAAACTTTACTATAAAGCTAACCCCAATAGTCCTGAGCTTACATATATTTGTAGAGAAGTGGAAGACTAAGAGCAAAACAGGGTCTTCTGCACAGCTCTGTCCTCATTCTCCACCCAGCTGCCTTTATCCCAGCCACAAAAGCCCCAAAATCTTGCACATATAATAGTTCTCATTCCTCCTGCCTTTTTCTCTTTCTTAATTTTCCCTCTCTTTGACAAGAGAATCACACTTTACTTTCATCATCTCTTGACCTGAAGTTTTATCAGACAGGATCAGAACAGAGAAGAGGTGAGGACCAGATACTTCTCCACAATGTGACTCCTTTGAACTCCATCTTCTTGGTATCTTCACATCCAGAGATGAGCAGGTCTGGCCCTGCCCAGGGGCTGCTCTCCTGACTGGGGGGTCAGATGGGGCAAGCTGAGCTACTCAGCTTTGCACTTTGCGATGCTGGAAAGAAAAAAATCTGTTTTCTTCCTCAATATATGCAGAATAGCTTCCTCAATAGATGTGGAAGAGGTGGAGAGACCAGTGACATTCCCTTTGCCCAGATTTCCCACAGGTTTTAGGACTTTTACACT
>Ga0181612_152857_pt1 | contig 10343 bp, 3 predicted proteins | sample HoacroProtozoa21_FD_119630 | JGI IMG/M metagenome (GOLD analysis project Ga0181612, IMG submission 119630) | Hoatzin crop microbial communities from Cojedes, Venezuel. Combined Assembly of Gp0051906, Gp0051904, Gp0051908 | reverse complement strand
TTCCAGTTGTTGGCTGAAAGGCAGGTCCACACTCACTTTTTAGATCAGCAAGGATCTGCCACTCTGGAGCCTTCAGTGTTTCCCGTCATCTGGTGCCTCATGTCTCATGGAAAAAAAGTGGTTTGGTATACCATTATGTAAACACCTATTTTGTCTCCAGAGACAATGTAAAAAGGCTGAAGAAAGCTCAAGAAGAACAAGCAAGTTCAAAATATGGCTTACTGATCACCAACAGATGTAGTGTGCTTAGTGATTTGGGTACATCTAGACACATAGATCCCACAATAAATATGCATGTAAAAGGCATATAGATGCTGGAACAGTACAGGAAACTATAAGAATTAATTACCTATTTAATTTTTTTTTTAAAGCTCCCTCACCTCTTGTAGCTTCTCCTGTGAATGGACTATGCCTGACAGAATTTGGGGACTATTAAGAAACTCGCAATACATTCTGCGTTGGATGACAAATGGCTTGTATGACTTTCCAGCTGAAATGTGCAGAGCTGTGGAACAGTTAAATGGATGTTAATAAATTTCCTCAGTTCTTACCTGGGAAGTTTTGTACCTAGGCTGTCAAACAATCACTTAAAGACATGCGGTTCCTTTGATACCAAAGTGGTGGCTAGTTCACCCTAAACTTTGCGTCGCGCTAACAGGGATTTTATGCATCCAAGGAAAGGGAGCAAATGGTGACAACTACTTTGGCATTGCAAAACTGTGTTTGGCTGTCTGTCTGCTGCAGCTCCATAGCTGTTCTACTACCTGTAATCAGAGTGTTAAGAGGAGTACTTTTTTTTATCTGGGTGGATAAATGTTGATGACAGTTGTATAATATTCTGAAAAATAGAGAGAATGTTTTAGTCACTACAGCAGGGCAGCTTTAGGATCTGCTACTGAAATTGTACTGTGCACATGAGTAACTGCTCTTTTGGTGTGACTCAGTTGCTAACTGTTTAGCTTTGATAACCCTAATATTTACAGTTTCAGAACCTTTCAAGGATGCGTTATTTTTACACTAGCACATACAAAACTTCTTGAATAAACCTTGACTGCGGACATAAGACATGCTCTTCAGACTGTCTACAGCTGGTGTCCAGTTTAGGTGCCGTGGCTGCTGTTTGCCACTGAGTGAACTGAGACTCAGGACATGACAGCAGTAAGTAATGAAGCCTCACCGACTTCTTTAAAGGTAGACGCTCTAGATGTTGTGGCATTTGAAGTTGTTCTGATACAGGCTACATGCATATGGTCATATTGCCCCCCTGATATAACTGGAAATGAGCCTACATCATAACTGTGGTATTTGTGCTGCCACACTTCAAAGAGTTTTTGGAAAAGACCCTACAAATATGACTAATCATATTTTGTCATAAAGAACTAGAAGTATGGAAACCCCTTATTTAGTTTTCTCCAGACCAGTGACTTAAGATGAAAAGGTTGTCCTTTGTCCCTCTCCTCGGCTTCTGAGGAATTCATATTAATCTTTAGTTCATAGCTGAAGCATCAGTGCAAATGCAAGTTGTGTCCCTGCATATACTAGGATATAAACATCTGTTCTTTTCTCCCTCCTGTGGGTCACTCTATTTTATAAGAGGCAATGGTAAATTTAGCATCCAAGGTGTCATGAGTGGAAGACTAAATGCAGATGTAGAAAAATCTTACAGTCCTGCTTTCAAGAAAGGTTAGTTTTCTGATAGTTCTACGATGAAACTGAAAATTAAAGAAGAATTGCACCTCTGCCACTGGAAAAGAAGCCTCACTCAGAGCATGACATGGTTGGCTGACGTGCTGACTACACAAACAACTCTGCTTCTTCTTGCTTCAGCTTCTTCTTTACATGTTAGCCAGAGGCAGAAAAGTAATCACAAAATACATGCAGAAAAGTGGAAGAGCTTCCAAATTCATTTCATATAGACAAATGGAGTACCATTGCAACCCAAATTTTGTTTGTGTGAAAGATCCCACTGAAGGCAATTGGTGAGGTTTCCAGTGGGATTTCTTCAGTGCCTTGAGCTCACTTTACCTTCTTTGAAAGCTAAGACATTTTGAGTGATGATGTTATTTCTTTTTCAAGCAAAATAATCCTATTCCCTACTCTCAAAAGCTTTGCTTCTTAGAACTCTTGAATGCATAGCGATTCTCTTGCTTCTGTAAGAGACAGAGATGTTCTTGTTCTCTGAACCTGAAACAATACTCCTAGGAACCATGATGGTCTGGAGAATATAAACTGAGATATTTATATAAAGAAAGGTATAAATCTCTTATTAGGACAACTGACTTTGGAAAAGCCAATTGGAATTTGAGCAGCAAATTAGATCAGTGGTGTCTTAGGCCATGACTGGAGCTTTTGGATGCTGCAACTTTGCACCACAGTCCAGGATACATCCAGATTATCTGGGTACTGAGGTGATTTCAGTGTGCTATGGAGAGGGCCTCACCTCAGAGACTGAAGAACTCTTGATACTACTCACTTTATTCTAAGGCCAAGGGCTTTGCAAGTTCCTCATTGCTGTCCTGCCAACTGGCTTTGCCTTTTTTTTTTTTTTTTGTAAGGCATCTCTGCAAAGCACAGACCATCGCCTCAGACCCCAGTGCTAACACCACTAACTTTTTGGTGTTGTCTGTAGCCACTTTCTTATACTTTATTATAGAACATATAGTAATTATGTCTGTTGCTTTCTATAAAGTGCTTTGAGAATTACTATGACAATTGTGTGAATTCAGCATTATTTTTTGATGCAGGACTGACTGCAGTAATACTGACAATTTTACACAAGAATTTCAGATCACTATTACATTTCACATTGACCACCATGTTGCTTTGTAATGATTCACAATTAATTGGACTAAGATGTCAACCAGTAACTAATAAATATCATGAACCTGTCAGTCATTAGAAGATTTGGCTCCTTAATTGGTCGATGATCTTCTTGTTAAGAAAATTCAAGTGCTTTAAAGTTTTTTAAAAACATAAATGTAATATTAATGCCTCTTCAGATGCTGTAGCCACCAACTATTAGCAAACACAATGTTCTTCAGAACCAGAAGAATTATGCTTTAGCTATCAACACAAATTTAAAAGTAATTGGGACTAAAGCGTCCTCCTTAGTTAGTATCTTTGGGGATACATCTGCAGCTTGACCTTACCATGTCTTTTTCTATATTGAGCTAGTTTTGATGTTTTCATAGGCACAATATTACAACTTCACACTGTGACATAATATTTTACCTTCAAATACACACACATAGCAGCACAAGGGACTGTTTGTTATCTTCCATGTGTAAGAACAAGTGCAATGTAAGATAAAAATGGAAGCAAAAATCTTGGATAGTAAAACATGTTTTCTTTCTCCTGTTTTTTCCTGATGAGGTTACAGGAAAAATACACAAGTTGTTTGTTTGTTAGGTTTCCAAGCTGCCAGTATGTACAGTAGAGAAAAAATAAATAAATCAAACTTCTGACAGGTGCAGAAAGAGAGAGCTCTAAGGTAAACTCTGACTCCCCAGGGTATTTAAAAAATTTTTCTCTTGCCAGAACCAAAATAAAATTCAATCTCTACGTCCAAGAAAATAAACAGTTCTGCTGACTTGCCAGATATCAGGGCTTGTCTTGGAGTATTTATGAGATTCATGTAGCTGAAATTCAGGGCTTTTTTTCACCATAGGTGCTGGACCGAAATGATACAGTTGTGGGACAAAGGTAATATTGCATTTTGGAAAGCAAAGGTTTTTAACTTCTGGCAACCGACTGACGGGAGCTGTTTCAGTGATGCCTGAGGAAGCATGTTTGAGCAAACATGTCTCACTTCTTATTTCATTCCTTGTCCTCTTGGCTGGTGCTGTTTCCTATCTTCCAGTGCCTTCTCAGCTATCCTTTCCTTTCAAATAACTGCCACTAAAAATTCCAGTCCAGGCAAAACTGTTTAAACATGTGTAAAAGATTGCAAAAGTTGAGCCATGTGAATGTATGGGGGAGATGATGGAGTGATGGAGATGAGGTGAACCTGATACTTACCTGCATGAGAAATATGACAGCATTACCATGATATATGTCTTAGCCATCTATTGCCCAACAAGTCGCATAGCCCCATTAACATGTCCCTTAGTGGTAGCTTGTGCTGTGAAGGAATGTGTTGTTCGGCTTGGAGTGGTAGTAGGATCTCCACTACAGATTAGTGGAGGCCATTCAGCTCTAGTCCTCTGACCGTGTACTCACAGCATGGCTCGGGAACCTTCTAGGTGGCCACTCCAACCCCATTTGCCTCATCTGACTTCCTAGTAAGGCCGTAATTGTACCCAATGTGTTTTAAAACTCAGTTTTGAAGACGTAATCCTGGTTCTATCACAAAATCTCATAAATTAAATTGAAATTGGTCACATTTATGACTGGTTGTTAAAAAGCTGTAAGTGTTATGAATTTATGACACTGTGCTCACATTCAGCTGTTCACTGTTTCTGCTTCTAGCTCTTTTTCTCCTATGTGAGATAAAATTTATATTTGTGGGTGAGATCATTATAAATCTTCTATGTACCACAAGTGCAATTTTAAATGTTTGCAGGCATGAAGAACTGTGCCCGTGAGATATCAACTATATTTCATGGGTTATTGCTTCATAGAACTGACAAAAAAAGAGCTTTGCAACTAGTATACACTCACACATGTTTATTAAGTTTACATGTTTGACCTTTAAAAGCTGGTAGGGAGCATGAAATGTGTGACTTAGGAAATAAAATGCTATATGGTTCGTATTTTACTTGGATGCCAGTTTGCCATGTTCATTTTCTTTCTTTAGCAAAAACACCTTCTCAGAAGACTTACCCATGCCCAGTCCTCCAAGGCTTCTTGTTGATTCCAATTACAATTGGACAAGTTCCTCAGGAGTGAGTGTAGTTTATGTATACCTCTGCACAAATCAGTAATGAAACACAGGCCAGCAGTGATAAGTACATGGCTCACACTTCATGCAAGCCTGTTGCTGAGTTCTGTAGCCTTCACACTGAGCTTTCCTATCACAGATGTTAGAGATGATGTATTCAAAGGCATGAGGTACAGAGGAATTTAATTTTAAAAAAAAGATTATTTTTTTCCTGAATCGAAAGATGGATGGGATGGAAAGATGGTACTAGAACTGCGTGACTTTTTAATAGAGGACAAGCTGTGAGCTAGGTTTTAAGTGTGACATTAACTTAAAAGAGTACTTGGAAGAAATACACTTTAATGGAAAGCACAGTGTATTGAGAGCTGGGAAGCCTGGGGTTTCCTAGATTTGTAGCTAGACTACCAGGACAAATAGTTTCACTTCTATGTGACTTACCTAGGCATGGATTTAGCAGGGGAAGAGAAGCTGGAGGAGCTTTCTATCCTCTCTCTGTTTGCCCCTGTCTTCCAGTTACCCATGGCACACTCTGCTGGGTGCAGGCTATTCTCTGCTTCCTGGCCCATATCCCAGCCTGGGACCATTTACCATGCCAAGCAGAGCTGGGGAGAGCCGTTCTCTACAACACTTCTCCACAGTGCTGGGGACATGCCTTTGAGGCGTGATTTAGTGTGAGCATCTACAGGCTGCATCCACATTGGCTCCATCCTGTTATTCACCTCATTTGCGCATTTTGGACAAAAGGCTCCTTGAGATTGAGACTGTCCCTCACTGTGTGTTGCTACTTTTGATATCCAGTGTAAATACAAAAGTAAAGCTAATTTGCAGAGGTCCTTGTGTCCACCATACCACTGTGATGAGTTGGGGAAGTATCAAATAATTCCAGGGAATATTTCTTCAAGTTTCACCTATGAATTTCCTATGTATTGTATTACGTATTTGGTAATTCCCTTATTATTTTCCTGTGTTTAACAATCTATGCAATCTCTTCATCATTCATGATCTTTTTACTTCAGGAGTTGTGTTGTATTAGAGTGGTTAAGTAGGGCACATACCATTGTCTCTGTCCCCTGATTTCAGTAAATGAAATTTTGACACAGAGATGTCAAAATGGCAGTGAGAATGTTACCTTCATCAACATTATCACAAAAGTGCTTGTAAATGTTTTAATGCACTTGTGCTTCCTCTGAACCTTTTAGCAGCACAACCTAACAGTGAATATTCACGAAGCACAAAGTAATTTCATTCATGGTTTCTATTTTAACAAATAGGCACAACGTTCTTTAATGCAAGATTCATCCAACTCCACAGCATGCATCAAAATACATTTGGATTGTTTATGATTGATGTGGTCATCCTCTCATCATTCCTTTGGGCTAAATAGAAACAGAAATGTAGGGCAGGAGTGTCCATTACTATGCAGCTGCTTTTCTCTGCACTGTCAGCATAAACTAACATGAAAGCTGGAGGATCTGGCTCAGCATAAATGTGATTCTGAGATGATGAGCTGCTATGGGCACCTACATTTGTCTTCCTTAGTGTTGCTGGGATAACATCAAAAGGGTGCACAGCTGAAGGTAACAGGCAATTGGGAAGGCATCACAGTGTCTCAGTCACACTCACTCGCATGGACTGTTGGTTGTGATTTTGGTTCACAGTGTGTTACAGCTAAGTGCTAACTGGAACAGCTTCTGAGCACTTCTGATATAATGTAAAGCAAATGGCCCTCTCAGAAAACAGCACCAACTTCAGTGGGACTCAGATATAGCCAGGCAGCAGGTCAGGTTTAGATAGTTTGGGGTCATAGGTCTGTATTCTAAAAAGCACGTAGGTATCTAAAGGCTCATATAAGCATCCATTATTACTTTAAAATAGGGTTTGTGAGTGCAGGAGCACATTTCTGGCAAATGGCAAAGTTTAAGCAATTTATTCAACTATACCTGATTTCTGGAAGTGACATACAAGTCTAATTCTCTCTTTTTGGTGAAGCTTGAATTCATATTTCTTGCTTTTTGAAGTGCGGCTTATCTGTGGGACTTTGACTGCTAATGAGCTTAGGAGCTGCTGAATCTGCTGACCTCCAGACTGAAGTCGGTTTGTGTCTTTCTGTAGGTGTGATCTGTGCTGTCTGCAAATGTCCAGATCCCAGAATCTGTTCACTTTCTGTTTTGTGAGTAGTTAAATATAGAAGGAATTTAAATACTGGATCTGTTTCTAAAGGCAAGGAAGAAGGGAGAAAAGAAGAAATGTTGCAATAATTCAGCAGAAAAAATCTGTCTGATATTATTGGATGTACCTTTCAGAACTTAAATATGTCTAAGAGAATAGACAAGAATTTTTGTACTCCCTGACTCTGAATATTTTGCTTTAATGAGTTTTGTCTCTTTATAGTTCTCTTCCTCAGTAGAACCTGAATCCTTAACTGAAAAGTAATTAAGCCCTTAATGTGACTGTGAAGATTTGAACAAACACACAGGCAACCACTGCTTTCCTTAATCAGAGTAACCCCATTTATTTATTCTTTTTTTTATACAGTCTTTTAATCCTTCTAACGTTCTCCAAGACAAGCTAACTACTGTCTGTGTACCTGGGGGATTGTGTAATGCAGACCGAGCTTGCTGCAGCTTTTTTTCACTTCTGAAAAAATCACAATCCACTTAATCTGACAAGTGAAACCTTTGATTACACGTTACCTACACAATACTGCTTTTTTTCTTGTTAAGGCAGAAAAGCAAATACATGCAGAAATGTGCCTGCTAAATTTCCAAGTTAGCAATCTGTTGAAGGAAACCGTGATCCTGACAGGTGCAAGCGCTGGACTCTTGGGCTTAGGAGTCTCATGAGCCTTGCAGAGGTTTCTCACCTCACTGATCCAAAATAATCTTCAGTGCTTAGGAAAAATCAAGACAAGCAAAATGTTTTATGTAGCACAATCTGGTACAGAAGTAAAGAACAGGAAGAAAGAGAGAGAAAAAACACCAACAGGTTATTTCTGTATTTTGGCCATTAACTGCAGTTCTTCTATGGCTCATCTTTTGGAGCTGACCTTTGCCTGGATGGCTCTGGTGCTGGATGTAGCAATAGAAATGCTACTGTTTAAACACTAGCCATGTCACTAGTAGTTAAAATAGCAATTACCTCTCTAGTACGTAATTTAACAATTTCCATATTGAACACTGGGGACACTAACCCCTACTGTTGCCTTCTTTTTCCTTAAGGACAGCTGCAGGTTTTGGTTCTTGATCAACTTTCAAGGTTTGTACCACTACAGATCTCATACAGTTAAAAAAATGTCAGTAAGAAATATACTGTGAAATGGAGAGATACATCATACATACAGTTATATCAGCTGAGGTGCAGCCTATCTGACTGGGAGGCAAACCATTCTGTGCACATCTCTCATCTTCAGGTGCTAGGAAATGCACTGCTTGAAAACTTTTAGTTAACTGTGGACTAAAAAGGAAAGAAAAGCCCAAACACAACACTGTTTCGCTGTTTACTCTTATAGTACATGCACCGATCATCATCTTCCACCTAAAATAAGTGCCTTCAGCACAATCCTCAGCCTCAGCCATCAGGTTTCAGCAGCAGTACCACAAAGACGTGAATATGAGCTCATAGAGTCATTGTGTTTAATGAGGTTTCTTTTCTTTCAGCTCAGGTACTGTAAAATAATAATAATCATAGAAATAGTCTGCTCCTTTGGAAGGGCTTCTGAGGTATTAGTTCAGCCCCGAGCACATCTAAAATGAATTGTGAGACAGATATATAATTCTCTGTGCCACATATATATGTGTATACACACACACATATATAGATTCCTCTAGTTTATCACATATATATACATGTGTGCCTTTGTTTGAGGAGGAAAAAAGCAGAGAGGACAACATGCAAGACAGAAATGGAGCATCTTCCTCTCTTGAGTAGAATAAATTACTGCCGAATGCTGAGGTTAATGTTCACTCTGAATTGGGGCCTGCACGTCTGGGATTCTCAGTGTTGTTTGATCTGCCCTTTCAAGCTCTGATGATCCCACTAAATTGCATTTAATGGACACAGGGATGAAGTACAAAAAATTGAGAGGGCTTGTTATAAAACAGTAGAGATAGCTCACGTGCACACCTGTTCTTTGTACTTCATAAAAGACTTGGACCTGATGGGGGGACGGAACATTTCATGAAGCACTCCACTGGCATTGTTTGCTTGAGTTTCAGAAGTATGAATGCCATTTTCGGGTAGCTGGATTTACAGTCGCTACAGCCATGCATGAATTTTATAAGAGGCATTTGTACTCGGCTAGTCACATCAGAACAGGATGTCACACACCTGCACAGTCCATAGGTAGAAAGAAAACTATTCTGAATAATTATTAGCCAGACACATCTGATTTAAATGGACTGATTTCACCAATGCAGGCTACTGAAGTCTTACACAATTGCAGTAAGTTTATAGAAATACCCTTCCCAATTTTCTTGTCCTGCAAGATGGCACTCAAAATTTATCACAGCTGAAAATGAGAATTTTATATTTTTTACTCTTTTTGGTAGTTTCCTGGGATATTCATAACAGGGGGAGGTGCAAATTGAAAAATATACCCTTTCATTTCATTGAAGATTTTAGTATATTTTACTAGAACTTTATTTCCAAATAATCATGACAAATATTATCTTTTTTTTTCCTGAAGTATGCAATTTCCATCTTCTTAACCTTAGATTTATATATCTATTAATCTGTTCGTTGCTAAACTTATCTGTGTGCCCAAGATTGCTCATAAGATCCAGTTGCTGGGCCTGGTCTTTAAATTCTGGTAATAAAAGTGGTTCTTGACAAATCACTATGATCCTGAAATCAATATGGTGCTATATAAATCTGGAAAGAAAAAAAGCATGTGGTTGCCAGAAGAAAGCAGTCAGCATCTGACTCAACGTATTGAGTTGGAATATAGAAAGAAAATTGATTGTCTCCTCCTTTCTTCACATAATCTAGACAAAAATATTTAGTCTGAAAATAACCATCTGAAAACTATACACATAAACTCTATGTATATTTTCTCTGTATACAGAAAGCAAGGAAAATGTGCAGCAGAAACTTAAATTTCTTCATACCGGTGTGCTGATTACTTTCAATCATGACCTCAAATATGTACCTGCAAGGGGAGCAGTAAGGCTGATATTCTGTGGGGTCCACACTTCTCCCTATGTCGCATGCATTGATTTCACTAAGACTGCATGTGGAATTGTGGAAACATTTCTGAAGGACGCTTCCTGTCGTAGCACGCTTGATATTGCAGGTACTTGAGGAAAATTGTGTAGCTTGGCTAATGAAAAGGCCTTTTTTCTTGGATATTTTCCATCAGGTAACAATCATTCTGGGGCACTTGATAATCACAGAATGGTAGGGGTTGGAAGGGACCTCTGTGGGTCATCTAGTCCAACCCCCCTGCAAAAGCAGGGTCACCTACAGC
>Ga0181612_131582_pt1 | contig 10343 bp, 6 predicted proteins | sample HoacroProtozoa21_FD_119630 | JGI IMG/M metagenome (GOLD analysis project Ga0181612, IMG submission 119630) | Hoatzin crop microbial communities from Cojedes, Venezuel. Combined Assembly of Gp0051906, Gp0051904, Gp0051908 | reverse complement strand
TTTTTTGTATGGTTAAGATTTTGATATTGCCTCCTTCCTGGAAACAACTGAACCATTTTGTGGAAACTCCAAATATTTAAATCTTGAGCTCAGGACACGTTCTGTTCAGTACAGGTGCGCTTTCTTAGAGATATGATTTTGGTAGACTCTGGTTTTACAGACAAAGGACTAAAGAAAGGAGAGACATGCAGACAAGAAATAAAATGACCCTGATACTGAGATTTCTTAAGCAGGAGAATGTATGTGAAAACACAAATCTGAACATGGTAATTTCACCACAAGAAGAAAAAGCCAAGAACTCTGTGCCATAAACAGGTTAGCTCTGAAAATCTAAGGTGAGCCTCCCATTCTGCATCATTTTTTTCCTTCAGTCTCTCATCTGTAATATCCAAAAGCTCTAGGAAAGGATTAGGATTAGGACCTTTCTCGGGGAATATGAGGAAACGGGGGTCCCCCACCCAGTCTTACACTGTGAGGATCAGAGAACCTTTTAGATGTGATGAACTGAGCGAAAAGCTCTTCTAACAATCACACAGTGGCTACTCATAGCTGGTGGTTCTGTATTGTTTCAATCAGTCATGTTCCCAAAGACTCTTTATACCCCAGAAGAAACCAAGCAGCAAGTTGCTGCAAGGTATAATTTGATGAAGCATAAAACATTTGTCACAATTTTAATTAAGCAACAGTTGCTCAGTATCTGCCAAACCTACCCTCTAGTCAATGTTTAACTAGTAGTGCAGGGGATGTTTATACCTGCAGCAGGTGATGTAGCTGTCTGTTCCTGCATCTTTTTAACAATTCTTAATGTACTTGATGAAGATTTGCAATGGCGCTGATGCTTTAAAAAGCTGTTCCGGAAAGTATGCAGCACAAATTTGCAGTCCTACATGTTATGTGTGCCACAGGAAGTTTTTAAACCCAGCAGGCAGAAGAGAAAGTACCTTAAAATAAGTTATTTCAACACCAAAGAGGCTCTTGGAAGCTATTTGTGATCGTTATCCAGCTATCTTATCTCAAGCATCAATTTCTGCAATGAGGTGCAAAGAACAGATGAACAAGATGAATTTTAGCTACCTTCAAAGGGTGGGGAAAGTTTCAGAGAGAGGATTAAATATAAGACAAATGAGAGAGCTTGCTGAGAAGAGATTTACAAGCATTCAGTACCCACATCAGAGGTGATAGGTGAAGTGGTGGAAGTTATTTTGTTTTAATTGAGACTCCCTGATGCCACCGCAGACTCATTTAGATCACTCACCCTCTCATACTGCTCATGTAGGAGTGATTCTGTGGGACTGTACATTGGTACAAAGGGTATTCTGAAAAGCCAGAATGAAAGATGCCTTAAAGCTACATTATAACTTTAAAGGTAGTCACCTTGAATGCATTCACACCTTATTCATGGCATTATTTGCTGCTGTCGTTACTTCTGAGCCCCAGGCATGCATATGATATCAGCTTTGTCTCAAAAGTGTTGCAGAAGTATGTGGCACGAGCCCGTAAGTTGAGATGAATGAATGAATCTTAATGACCCCTGAATGATCACTTATACCTACATACATGTGGAGTAAGAGCATATAAATCAGAGTTGTCCTTCTGGATTTCCTTGCATTACAAATCAAATCAGTATGTCCTGGAACAGAGGTAAGAGCTATGCTGTGGTGCAAGACAGAGCAGGAAGATTTAAACAGAATCAGTTGAAGGGACACCTGGGCAATAGTCAAGAAAAATCTGTAGTTACATTGTAACCTAGTCTTAAACTTGAAGTTCAGTGGGGCTGTCATGCTGCTGTGGTTTATCTGGAATCAGGTAGCTGGAGGGCGGTGGGTAAAGTTTCAGTCACCATTTTTGTGGATCACCATGACAAACTGAAGCTGCTGAATATCTACTTGTGGAGACTGTACTTGAATTACGGGCTTTATACAGGAGAGAGTTTGATGTCCTGTCATCCTTTTCTTAGTTTTACTTAATATTTATCTAAAAATCACTTTTTCAGAGCAAAAAAATAGTCATATTAATATAAACCTAAAAATTGTTGACTGTTTTAACTTCAGCTCTAAGAATTTAAATAAGTAAATTCACAGGAGAATCTTGTAAGAAGTTTGTATCCTTTGTTTTATGATATAACATGGGTAAAACATTTGTTATGACTGCAAAGGAACTACTGTGGCACCTTTCGCAGCATAAAAGATTGACTCAGGAGAAAAAGTTGCCCAGAAAAGCAATTGCATAGCAAGTCACCCGTCACTGTAAGCTTGCAAAGAGAATGTGGTCGACCTCACATTCATAGCAACATGGGATTCTTAAGTAAGAGAGAGGAGCAGTGTCCCAGTTATCCCAAGGTGACCCATTGCACTGAAAAGTCGGCACACAATTCAGTAGTGAATGAGGGCTGCTTTGAAAGTGGAAGCACCTGTAAAAATAGGTGCGTCTGGATGGATTGATTCCTTCTGCATGGAAAACCCTTGTGTGACAGTAAGTCAATTAAATGCCATTAGTATTCACCTTGGGTCTTCAGCAGAAGCACGGTGGTTGCAACAACGAGGCTGGATCTGGGAAGTACCCATGTGCGCAGTGGCCTCCAAATTAAGAGGATGCCATTCTTCAGTTTTTCGTGTGTATCAGGTATTTGGATGACTGATGGACAAGAAAGGGCACAGCAACACCTCCATTGACTCTGTGTACCTGTCTTAAGATGGCTCTTCCTTTCTCTGAATTTCTGAAGTTTGTTTAACTGTGGATTTGAGCTCTGTAGGACTATACTACTTCAATTATCTTCAGCTCTGGCTTGAGGGAATGAAGCTCTGAAGGAATAGCTCTGTATTGTAAAAAGATGATCTTAAACTGTAGTACATGGCATAATTTCTGCAGCAATTTCAAAATTATGTATCATCAAATGCAATATCACGTCCCTCATAATGGTCATTAGCAATTGTGTCACACTGTGTCACAGAAAACATAGTGCATTTGGTACTAACAGAGCAGAACAAAGTCTTTGCTGGCTTATGACTCTTGTTTTTTAATCTCGACAACTGGACGTTTCAGTGTAGTACTGGCAGGGAAACTTGTTTCTCTGTAGCTGTGTGCTTGCTTTTAGTTTTAAAAAGATGTGGTAACTATTGTAGGACAGGCATGTTATCTATCGAGGCCAGCACTCTTCTGCCTTGTGTTCACAGTGCTTGTAAAATCAAGACAGCAAAAGCCCTGGTGTGCGGCCACAAGTAACCATTGACTAGTCTAGCGTGGCTTTGCTGCTGCAGGAAAAACTGCTATACTGTGAAGCAGAGGAAGAGGTGCCAAGTCTCATCGGCTTGAGATTTTTCTAGAGCAATGATTATGTCCTTGCATTGGCAAGAACTAGCCTGGCGAGCAGACGAGTTTGTCCTATCAGCACTCCTTTATTGCCAACTCATGGAATACTTTTGCAGATGCCAAGGAAATAAATACGAACTGTCTGTTGAAGTATTCAGGTAGAAGCTAGCAGACTGTCTCTTCTGTGCTACAGTGACATTGTTAGGGAGGGAAGAATCATATTTAATGGAAATTCTGAGAATGGCTCAGAAATTAGAACAGGGAGGAGAGTGAAGCATTGGCACAGAATGGTCACTTCTTCGGAAAAGCATTACATGACAGAAAGGACAATGAGAGGAATGAGCAATAAGAAAGACCAGAAAACCAGATTGCCACATCCATGCTCATCATGTCATAATCATGGGGAAAAAAATTGAACCTTTTGTTTGTTAAAGTCCCACCAGTCCTTTGATTAATAAGGGTACAAAAGACAAATAGCAACACAATCTAAATACCACCCCAGAGACAGAGGAACATTTCTTTTTGCTTTTAAGTGTCCAGGGATCTCACCAGACGTTGGTGTCAATTCTTCGTGTCTCAGTTTTCAAAGCTCGATTTACAACTGGATGAAATCAAAGTTTAACATTTGTGGGTGCCTTTAATTGTACGCTTTGTAAACAGTCTGTCTGACAAGTTTGATCTGTTGAGGGACGAGACTGATCTTGTGTACATGTTCTGCCTACAGGCCAGGGCTCTAATGATGTTTAATTATCATATATAGGGAAAATAAATGCAAACTATTCTAGTAACAGTTTGTTACCACCAAGCTCTAACTGGTGACGTTGGATATCAATCTGGCTGCATGGGAGTTCGCGTCCTCATGAGACAAACCTCGTTTAGGTTGTTAAGTGGATGATCCAAAAAGCAACAGATGTCCTATGAGTCTGTTAAATCTCACAGAAGAGTGGTCAGTTGAGCTCGTCTAGTTGAAATTGGAATGAACCCTCTCTCCCTTTAATTTGTTTGGATTTTCTAAGAATTTTATCTGATATGGAACCACTGTGAAATTAGAAGTTTTGTAAAACTAATGATATATCTACTATTTTAAACAGTCGCATGGACAACTTTTAGCCACACTGTTTATTATGAGCTTGGCTTCCTGTTTTCTGTGATTTAAGAGCACCTCTGTATCCAATAGAGCACTCTCTATGAAAAACCCAGCATGACAAAAAGGACTTCTAATTTTAGGCCCCCCAAACTGGTAACACACCCTCAAAATAGTAGTTGTTGATTGGCATGTATCCTTAAAGTAATATAATACACATTGTGTTCTTCAAAGAACTTCTTAGCCTACTTTCTGGTAATGTTGCTGCTGTGTTTTTCTATAGCTATTTTTCTTTCTTTGTGTTGCTTCTAATGATCTCATGTAAAGCTTGTCATTTTGCTTTACCTTGAATATAAATTATTTTAAAATGGTGATGATTCTGAATAAGAGTCATACTGAGCTCCATAAAGTATCTCTTTTTCATTAAACCCCAGTCTGCAGCTATTCTTTTGTATAGGCTGTGCTTCATGGAGGTAAAAGATAAATGTGAAATTTTGTCAAATGACTTAAAAAATAAAAAATGCCAATACATCGTTAGAATGACTCTAATGTCTTTACAAATTCGAAACACTCTTCTGTCGTGACCTTTCTCATCTTGTTAACTTATTTCTCAAAACTGTTCTGACCTTAATATAATGTATTTGCTAAAATGTTTTCTCTAGATTGTCAAACTACTGCTGTACTCAATTCTGTCTTAATGGGTCTCTACAACATCAGGCAGCACCTTTTTTAATACCATCATTACAGTGTGTTATTGCACAAGCATCTTCAGGTTTTTTACTAAAGCTCTGTCATTTGCTATTTTTCTTCAGCACTGTATCATTATGATATTGTTCCTTGTTAAGATCCTGTGCTACTTCTGAAACAACTTTATTTTTCTCTTCTTCATTTTTATGAAAGTGGCTCATAAATTTCACATTCCTCTTTCAGCAAACCATATCTGCACTCACATCTGCCTTTTTCCTTTTCTGAAATGGAAGAAGTTGTGCAATTGTTATATATTTTTCATTTCCAGATTCCTTCTAATTAAAAATTAAAGAAGTAAACAAAAATCAGAATCTGCCCTGAGAATAATTCCGGTTTTGCTTGTGCTGGTTTTACTGCAGTGTCATTCAGCTGATGTTGGCGGAGTTATTTCTGATTCATACAAGTGTAAATTTATAATCAGAACCACACTTTGAGGCCTCAGTCCAGCTAAGCATTTAATTCCCTTATTCTCCATAACAAGTTTATGCAAATAGTTTCCTGGTTAGCTGGTTGGTTTTGTTAATGAATATGCTGCAGGTCCTGTGTGTTAACAGGGAGCTGTTTGTTGTAGGGTAGCTTCAAAAGCCATTGTTAGGGGATCTGAACTGAAAGAGTGATCTAAAAAAGCTGCATTCAGCAGGCATAAATACAATAGCCACAAACCAGGGTACCTTGTTATCTGCCACGAAGCTAAGGAGTTTCGCCAAAACTGATAAGAAAGAGCTGGAAAGACATTCACTTATTAAAGCATGTGATTGCTGAGCAAGAGGAGGGGACCTCTGTCAGAGGGGACAGCATGGGAGAAGATTCAGAAATGTAGGATGTTCTAGAGATGGAGTTGAGGGAAATTCTTGAAAGATTTTGAAGATACAGTGGAGGTATAAAAATACTTTCTGTATTATATATTTATTATATATAGTACTTTTGTTTATCCTTTGCTCAGTGTGGTGTTTACCTCTGGACAAAATAATTCAGGATTCTTGGGTGAGTAGTATTTTACAGTCATTTTAATCAGAACCATCACAGGTGCTCAGGGGGATGGTCTGGGTAAAAAGCTCAGGTGGGACTACCCAGTTACAGCAGTTGGCAGAAGAACTGTGGACTGGTAGTGATAGGATGGCGTGGCTTTTCCCAGACAACCATACAGAAAGCTAAAACCATCCCCTTGGCTTTAGCCATGGCCATGGACAGGCCATGTAAGTAAGGCTGAAAGGTTTCCAAGGCACAGTTTGGTTTGTAGTTTTGACACGTGTGCTTATTTTTAATTAACTAATTATTTCTTGCATCTAATACCTGTTAAAATTAGTGTGAATATTTGTACTTAAATCTGGCATTTGTTGCAGGAGTCTGTGAGGCTGGGGCTGGAGTCTCTCTGTGGCATTCATCTCCAGCTCAGGGTCACCTCCCATTTCCCCCAGCTCTAATAGTTCCTTCTCTGTTCAAAACGTAATAGCAGAGATAGACATCATCTCCCAGCACCTACTGGTGTCACAGAACGCCTCACCAAGCCCAGAAGTAAGCTACCATACCACCCCAATAAGGCAGAAAATTACATTACAGTGCTTAGCCTGAATTTAGCCAATATTGAAGGCTGATCCCTTGAACAGCGCACTAATCCGCTGGTTGATGTGGTTACCGGTATAATTTTATTCCTCAGTCAAGGCTTGTTTCTGTTATTTGCTGACTTGATTCAGTGTGCTTTTAAATCCACTGTGGGATGAGCTAAAATAATATTATAAACATGCACTCTAAACTGATGCTGTACTTAAGTTCTAGAACAACAGCCAGATAAACCATTCATGCAAGGCACAGATGCTCTAGTTTCAAAGTAATTTTTCTTTGCATCCTGAAGCAATGGCTAAAGCAAGGATTACAGCCATGCACAGCATGCAGCTCTCTTTTAAAATGATTTAAATCTGGGTTGCACTGTCATTGATTTTTGTACAGAAGTCGCTTACATGTTTAAAAATCACTTTCCAACTAATAATAAGCTGCCCTAGGTGACCACGAACTAAATTATTCAGTGCAAAAATTAACAAATAAGAGAGGTCTTTGATGACATTGTTAGAAGATCAACGTTTGTTACCAGTGAGCCCTCCCCAGCTCTGCATGCTTCAGATAAAAGCAGAGGAATGGTTACAGCCTTCTGGGAATGAGTGAGGAAGGAGCTGCATTGCCACCATCAAAATGCCTCTGTGGTTGACAGGTTCTGGAATCTAAAGAGGATGACGTATCTGGGGGGACTTTGTGGTATCTAGTTTAAATATCTGGATATGAAACTAAAGCCTGACAGCCGCAAATTCGCGATTGTGGTCGTGGTTGTAGCTTCCTTTTCTGTATTGAATTTTTCTATAAATTAGAAGGTCATTTGATGCAAGCTGTATTTATTATTCATCTGCTTCTCACAGGCTTCTCTTTTTAGTGACGTACTCTTGGGCCTCAAGTTAAATGTCTAAAATAACAGGGACCTGTTGCTGGGGTGTTTTATTTGAAGGTCTAAAGCTTTTGAAATCCATTCCCAAATTAGTAAAACCTACTGAAATACTATGAAGTTGTAGGGTGGAGGGGTGTTTTTCCTCTCTTGAATTTATGTTGCATTTCTTCATGAAGACTGGATGCTGCAAAGGTGCTGTGAAGCCTTGGAGGAGGGGTGGGTGTTTTGGGCAACAGCTTCCAAATCTGGCCAGGGACTGGCTCATCTGGCACAGATACTACTGCCCGTGCGAGGCTGCAGAGATGGGGTAACCTGGGTAAGTGGCTTCTGAGAAATAAAGGTTTTGGAGGCATCTCTGGGGACTCAAGGAATTTTGGAGTTAGGTTGGAAGTTCCTTTAAAAATTTCTTGCTTTAGTCCATACTCATTCAGAAGGGAAACTTAAGCTTGCCAGAAAAGTGAAGTTCAAATCATATCGGACCTAAGGCACCGCCTGAGGTGGGAACCCGAGGCAGGATCTGACTGTCATGATCCTTCCCAGCTACTGCACTGAATTCCCCTGTTTTTACTGTACGTAGGGAGTTCTGTTGCATGGGCAGCTTTCCTTGTCAGCCTTTCTGTTGCTGCTGCTGCTGTGAGAGGCAGGTAAAGTGGGGACAAGGAGGAGCCGTAAGTGGTCGATGCACTGAGTGATGTCATTACTTACAATAACGATGGATATCTCATGCCAGAACTAAGGAAAGGTTTTCAAGTTCTGTTTACATTTAAATACATGGAAATATGTATTTACCATACATTTATGCTACCAGGACCAAACACTGTATTCATTTCCTTGGTTCTCTAAATCCTCTGATCTGCTTTTTGTCAAAACCTGTTATTAAATGATGTACGTATTCATGTATTATCTGACTTTCTGACTAGCTACAGCAGGAGCTTTAACAATGTTGGCAGCACGAAGCTAAGACTAAAACTTATACCATATGACATGAATATGTACAAAGATGTTAAATTCAGTTCTGATAGGGATTTTTTTTGTGCTTTGTTGAAAACTGCAGTGTTGTGGAATAAAGATTTTCTTGCAGCAACTTTTCAATTGATATTTAATTGACTTTCGGAAAAATAATCTGCATTTTCATATGATTTTTTCTCTAAAAAGCAATTTGCGCGTTTTCTGCATTTTTCTAATAATACAATGAACAGTGTGTGTAAAATGAACAAATACAAAAATGAGATAGATAGGAGCATCTATTCTTAGAAATGAGCTACTTCCAATTTGCTTCATTTTGTTTCTTTTTTATCAGGTCTGGTTCTTCAGGTTAGTTTGCTTAAAAATTGGCAGAGTGTGGAAATAGGTGACAGTATAATTGTTTCCTACTTATTAAAGAACAGGCTAATTAAATATAATATGAAAAGTTAAATAATAAGGATTTTACTGCTGCTTTGACCAATCAGTCTGCAACAGAGGCTAGATTTCTGTTCAAATGGGATAAATCTGGAGTAATTTCAGTACCAAAGATGAATGAATAACGGACTGCTATCTAGGGGAGCGGGAATAAATCCCCAGTGGCATTGCCCACACGTGTTCACATGTGGTTACACACCTGAGCCATCCAACCGTGTGCACTTAGCAGCACATCTGCATGTGTGCTTAGGCAGCCTGGCCAGACGAATACAGCTTCCCTACCCAATATATTCATCAGCTTTGTATCAGTTTAGTCCTCAAAGATCCTTTTATCTCTTGAAGTCATGTAAATAAACAGAAGTCTCTTTGGTTTCTTTATTCAGCAGAGCTTTAGTTTGAGCTCGGAGTATCAGCAATGGAGAAAATTTGGCTGGAATAAAAATAGATATCTCTCTTGAATTCATGAAACCTTCCCTTGATGAAATTTGTTCCAAATTCCTGACAGTCACAGGCTGTAGTTGCTTACTGGTAGAAAAGGCTGCTGCCCTCAGGAAGCTTTTATTTTCATGATCTGTTGCAGTGAGCTTTAAGCTTTTTGCTTCTGCACTTATGCTGGAACCAGGATGGTTAGAAAGCACGACAGAGAGCTGGTGAGATCCTTAAAGCATTCCTGCTCCTGGCCAGCCCCACAGAGGCTGCAGCATCTGAGCACAGCAAATGTAGTGGTAGGATTTTGAAGGAAAGCAGTAGTTGATTCCTGCGTAAGAGAAAACAGTTCCTTTTTGTAGTCCTGTATGACTGGTATCACTGCAGGAGGGCAAAAGTGACCCTCAGCAACTTTGTTGTTTGTTGTTTTTTTTTTTTAAATAAAATGTCTGCAACAAAGCTTCAGCTTCTCCTCTGGTGAAGCCTAAACTACTTTTCTACCAGGAGCTTCCTCCTGCTCCCTGATAAGTGCTATCTGTTCCATAAGGCATGTGCACATTCCCACTCCCACTGCCCTCCTTTGAGCTTCTCCTAGCACAAACACAGAGCATCTTATTCAGATGGTGAGTAAAAATATGAATATTGCATCAGGTGCCTACAAAATGAGTAAGTAATAAAAGAATCTGTGTACACACAGAGGTAGCTCATTTGGCATTTACCTGCGTGTTCTAGAGTTTCTGCGGCTGCTTCGTACGCATCTGTAATAGTAAGAGGGGGGGAAGGAAGCAGGAGAGGATAGGGGTGAAGACTCGAAATAGGCTTCAGTTGCGATCGACAGCACAGGGAGGCAGTTCAGTGAGATGGCACTCCAGCCTGAAGTAAAAACCTCAGTGACACATAAAAAAAAAGCAGTTTTCCTACCGTGAAAGAAATTTTTTCAAT
>Ga0181612_116946_pt1 | contig 10343 bp, 4 predicted proteins | sample HoacroProtozoa21_FD_119630 | JGI IMG/M metagenome (GOLD analysis project Ga0181612, IMG submission 119630) | Hoatzin crop microbial communities from Cojedes, Venezuel. Combined Assembly of Gp0051906, Gp0051904, Gp0051908 | reverse complement strand
GACACTGGTAGAAGGAAGATGGCAAAAATACTACCATAAGAAAAAAATGCAACCATTCACAAGAAGCTCCTGGACAACAGCATGACAACCAAGTAGTCTAATGGTGTATGTCACTCTAGTACGGGTAAAAGCTGGGCCAGAGAATCCGCAGTCAGATGTTGTGTGGATAGGGATTTGCCTAAAGAATACAATACTGATAGATCTACAACTGATAATGAAAACATAGTTTGCGATTATGAATCACCGAAAGGGGACACTAATTAATTATCCTTCAAATAAGTCTTTCAGTCCTCCTGCTGAAAAGAGGAGCCTAATAGTGTTCAAACAATACAGTTGGTACCAGTCACCACATGACACAACAGCTCTATCCAGAAAATAGAACACAAATAGAGTGAAATAACATCATGTGTTCAAAAGCAAAAGCTAGGAGAACTAGAAATATCACTTTGCTAATATTAAGTGATGAATGTGTGATTACTAATACTGGGCAATGAACTGAACAGGAACGCTGGCAGTTTCCACTCAAGACTTCATTTGTTTGCAGCAAACATGGATATTACCCATAGACAGCCAGGTCACTCATCAATGATCACTGACTTCACAGACAACTTTCTTAGTGGTAACACATTCTTCTCTTCCATGTGCTAGCTTGGTGATGATTCTTACTCTTCTCACCCTTTTCTTCTGCCCTTCCTCAGACAATATACTAACAGACAGAGTATCTTTCAGACAGAGCCAGAGAACTGCTCTAAGGAGTGGTCACAGACTAAACCATCCTCCATCACTTATGAAAAAAAAATTAATGTTAGCAATCAGGACAAATGGTCAGGAAGGTACTGAACTAAGAATCCAAAATTCTGAACAGAATTCACAAATCAGTATGGGAATTCCAAGGAGATTAATTAATTGTATACTGTGGTTTCTATGCTAAATACATGTTTATTTTTCCAAGAGGCAACCATAAAGTTCTAATTTGGAGCTTTTGTTATGCCAGATGCATTGTGGAGTCCTCATCAGGTACCCTCCTTCAATTTTGCTTAATTTTTCCAATGAGGTTACTTAACTGGTCCATAAGAATAGCAATCTTCAAAACACATTCAAATCAGTCATGTGTTTGTCAATATTGCCTATATCCTCACAGGCTTTGAGGAACTTCCGTTCAATCAATTTCCATGAGATTTTTACCTAGATGCAGACAAATCTCTTAACAAAGCAGAAACTACTATTCAAAGATGCAGCTGAACTACTCAGACGAAGTAGCATGCTCATAATTTTTGCCTTCTCAAATGCAGACAAGAGGGTAGTCTATGGTGATGTTATGGTTATGGTTACTCATTACACATATCACAAATAAAAACAGTCTATGTGAAGCATATATTGATTCTAACTCCCAGGGAGAGGAAAAAAAGGGCTCACTTTATCTGAAATCAGCAGCCGCAAGTGGAAGCCAGGTGAAATTCATAAAGGTTTAGAAATGGAAAATTCAGCTCTGCAAATATTTTGTAGTCTTACAAAGAACAATGCCCATTGAAAATTCCTCATCTCTTTTTCTAGGGTCTCTAGACACATAATATGCAGAAAAGTACATCTCCAAGGTTTTACCAGGGGTCATAATCGTCTCATCTCTATTTAGATGTCAAATTATTAGCTTCTAAAGTCATAGAGAATCAACATTTAGGCTCTTTCTTCAGTCTACGGAGATCAATAAAGTATCCATAATGATGTGTGTTAAGAGAGTTGTGAGCTTGAGTTGCACTCGATTACTTGAGTGTAATTTATATCCTCATGAGGGAGGGTCACAAAAAATCACTTTCCCTGGAAAAAGCCGTGGTACTTCACTGACTCTAAAGGAAGCCTTGGGATGTCTATCTGTTACCCAAATAGGACAAATTAATTCATCCTTCAATTGCCCAAACCCCACTAATACTCGAAAAGCCTGCTAGATATGCTTCATGCTCAATTTATTTAAACTAGGGCTCTTAAAACCTGGGTTTCATGGTACTTGCTTACTTCATGCAAGATTCTCCTTACTGTGTAGTCTTCTGCAATCTGAAATATAATTGCTAATACTCTGAGGGCAAACTGGACTCCTCTGAGAAAAGGTGATTAACATAATTTATTTAAATTTGGACTTCAGGGTTTTTTTCCTTTAACAGATGGTGACCTTCTCTAACTGTCAGGCATCCTCAAGCACGTGTTGACCTCAAACTAGTCATTTATTCCAGGGAAAGCATGCAATAGTTTGACTCTCCACTTTATACTGGCTGACCTACAAGGTTTTTCCTAATGTTTCTACTCACGGCAAACTGGACTTTTCACCATATGACAGTGACCTCAGAAGCCAACAGCATAATCTGCTACATAAACAATATGTTTTCAAGATAAACATAATGGTGGATCAAAGCATGATGAGTGTTTCCAAAAAGGGGCATGTTAGCTTCGTATTTGTTACACAATCATCCTGAGATTTTTGCCTTGCTGATTTTTTTTCTTTTGCATATTAGTTTTCATTTGTATTTTATATATCCATTAAAAAACACAATATATTTACTCCAGCAGAGGTTAAATGTCTCAAAGGTGGATTTAAGTTCATGATCTCTCCTGTTTCTGTGTAATTACATTGCCTTCTATGTTGCAGTACTGGTCTTGAAATAACTCCTCAGTTCCCTGCAGTCAAAACTCCTGAGCTAGTTCAAGCTCCAGAGAGCTCAAACTAAACAGACTCTGGCCCGATGGAAATCAGGCACTTTCCCAAAAGGTGATAATGGATAGGCACCAGATGTCTGACTGAGAACAAAACAAACACTCCCGGTGTGTGCCAAAAAAAAGAAAAAGGAGAGGGGGGGAACACAAAAAAACAAAAAGAGAAGAAAAAGATTGGCATCAAAGGCAAATAGTAAAACCAGCAGTAGCTCTTGTGTCTGCAAGCTGAATTATCACAACACAGTAGACAGCAGTTTCACATACTGAATTTAGTTAAAACTTTTGTGCCATGCTTATTAATCACGTCAATGAAGCAAATGAAGCACAAGCTATGCTTTAGCTCAGCTACATATTGGTGGGCACCATACAGGCCTAAGTAGGTGAATTTGAAAGGCTTGTGAAGTTCAAGAGGTCAGGTAGACATGCCATTCCTTCCCAGCCTGAAATCCCACAGCCTGCAAGCCCCAACCTGCCCCTCAGATTCAGCTCTAATAAGCACTATCCTCCAGACCCTCATCTGGATTAGCCATCCTTTTCATCTTCTTGAGAAAGGTATTTCAGCCCCATAGTATAGAGTTAGTGATCAAAGTTTCATGCGATGCCATCATGACTCAATAAAATAAACTTTTATTACTTTAACAGACTCCAAGGATCTTCCACTTTCTTGTTGGCAAGGTACCTTGAACATCAAAACAAGCAGCTCCAAGAATGATGTGGACAGCAAGGCTGTTTCCAGGCTGCACAGGCTCCCATAAAGTCAGAAAGCCTCTTTTCATTCCATGGATGTGTAGCGTTAACCTCCCTTCACCAACCACTCTGGGGATGGCAGTCCTACACCAGATTAAGATAGGGTGGGCACTTTTCACAGCAGCGGGACATGGCCCCTGCTTGCCCTCCATGCTGTGCCAGGGAGATGGCTTCCCTTCCAGGACCAGGCTACAGACCCCAGCGGAATCAGAGCATATGGGAGGTCAGAGGAGCAGTGAGGGTGAAGGGAGAGACCAAAATCCTGTTGATGGCCCTTTCTCAGAGCTCCCTGAAAACAGCCTTCCCGGGGAGCTGTGGTGCTGCCGCTGCAAATCTGAGTTCAGTATCATCAGGGCAGCAAAATGCGGCACTGGCTGTATGAGCAGCCTTGGCCTCAGCCACCGTCTCAGTGAGGTTTTCCCTAGCCTGGAGTCTCCAAATGGTACAAGTGTGGATAGAGGCTTAGGCAAAGGGGCTGGACGGTCGCAGTTTCCACAGGAATGCAGTGAAACGCAAGGCAAGGGTGCTGCCTGGCAGATGGAACAAGCCAGAAATGGAGGTGAAGGACAGCAGAATGTAGGAACTCTGGAGCCAGGCTGCCGCGACGAGGTCAGGTTTCAGTGGCAGTGTGTAGCCCAGCGCACAGATGAGAAGAGAAGCAGGAAACACCATGGTGGCCATGCACTGGTGGCCTTGCCCTGAGGGCAGTGGCTCCAGGCCACCTGGAAGTTTCCAGAAGGAAGCGCCCTGTCAGAGCCACTGGGCAGCCCGGCCAGGCAACACTGCGGCTGCCCTGGGAAAACAGGGAGGGGAGGCCAAGGAGGAGCTGTTAGCCAGCACAAAGCCAACCCATAGCAGAGCAGGACTTTTCCAAGGGTCATGGGTGAGGCTGGGTGGCAGTTGCTGTTGCCTGGGAAGCCACTGCAGGTGTCTGAACAGGGAACAAGATGGCAGCAAGCTGTCTTCCCTCTTCTCCCCACCATGCAGACAAAGCACCTGTGGGGAAGTGTTATCCCATGTCCCCCAGTACAGCTGTACTTTTTAAAAGTTTGCTGTTTCGTGTTTTTTAAATTATGTGGTTTTAGTTTAAAACACGCTTTGGAGTTTAAAAGGCTCCATTGCAGTTTGCTCACTTTCAGGGAAATGCGACATGAGCTACCTCAGAGCTCTGCTTGACTCCTCTCTTCACTGGGGAAGAGAGGAGGAATTATCTGGGGACAAGGCAATACCTTGCTGCACTGCTGCAATAAAGCAGATTGCTGGGAATACTACCCTTAGATTCACTCCGAAACACTCTGCCTGTATCATTCAGAAAAGGCATAAAAAACATGGGCTAAGCTCACTCCCAGTGCAACTACACGTAAATTTACTGGGTTCTGTGGAATCTCTGCAAAGGCAAATTATCTCCTCTCTCACTTTAAATGTTTAAGAAAATAAATACAGCATCTATGGAGTTGGGGGAATTTATTCTTTCACAAAATGACTGACTTGACCATACTTAAATACCCTGAATTAGATATACAGCTGCAGATCCCTGTGCTGCTTTGAAAATCAAATTCTGTGAGTGAATAGATCAAGACAAGGCCACAGGTGGCACAAGCCATTGCGTGCTTCACAGAGGATCTTCCTACTTCCATTCATATTAAAGAATTTTTGTAAAGTTAGTGGATTTTTAAAAGGAAAGGCAGGTTAGTACAGGATTCTTTCTGCCATTATAGGTTTTTAAATTTTCAGCTTAGAGGCTGTACTTTCCATGTACATTGGTTATCACCTTAAACAAAGGAGACTGTAAGTTTTCAGGACAAAGCTACTCCAAAAATTAGTCTGTATAACAGGCCTGCTCATTTAAACAGTCAGTTTAAAATCTAAATATCATTAGACCTCAGAATTGAAAGGTGCCAAAATGTGGAATTTCCACAGCTGTAAACAGTAAATACCTGAAATGAGGAGTGTAAGAATGCATGAAACTTCCAATCAAGTGTGTTTTGCATTAACGTACACAAATCAAATGTTTTGTGAACAATTTAAGTAAGTGGATGAAACGTCAGGAATGAAGCAGTATAATCCAGTAAAGTAAAGCATGCATACCCTGAGGCAGAAGTGGTTTTAGTTTTCTTGTCATAGCACAGGATTTTGTTGTGTGTTTGTGGAATGAGGTAGGGGACACTCGAAACAAGGAGCTGGGCAAAATTCTAGAAAGTCTCTGTGGATATTTCTGGTGCTAAAGAGTAGGTCTCTGTTTAGGGTCACAAACCTTACACCAAAGTGCCTTGAAAAGGTTCTACTTTCCCTCACATAGGTTTTCACTTTCCTCTCTGTTCTAACCAGAAAACCGTTCCCCTGCCTTTTCCTCTATGCAAATACAATGCAGATTGCAGACAATGTATACTTCTAGCATTGCTTGTTTATCTTTTATTGCCACACTCAAAATTCCATTTTCTTTTAGAACCACTTTTTTTTTTTATTCTCTTTTTCGCTAGCTCTGAGATAAAGAATTTAGCAAATGGGGGCTATAATGTTCCAGGTCTGGGAGTTATCCGTAGGTCTAGTCTTGTCCTTCCCAAAGAGGCAGCCCAGTGAGAATCCAAACATGGTAAAGATTTTTTTTACCCCATTATGAGATCAGACTTCATTAAACAGAGAAAAAAATGCCTCTGTAAACAACCTGCCGGTCACTGACTGAGCTTTGCAGAGTTCAGGCATTTGTTACAAAATTCTATCTTCAGAAGAACTGCTTTTAATTAAATCTTTACTTCCTATCTTTGTCTTTTGGATTACATATCCATGTATTCATTCTTCTCACAAATCATCTCTGTGTTTCATTTCAGGTTCATACGCTGTCTATTACTTTAACTACCGGTAGTAAAATAAGCAGTTTGAGTTATGTCTTTTTGAGCGAGTTTAAAGTCACTATGCATTATAGCAGCCTTAGAAGTAGGGGAAGGCTGGCGCTTTCCAAAACCTTGCTTGGGATGATCACCTCTACAACAAAAGCTTGCATTTCAGATACTGTGCCTTAGTCCAAAATAATCTTTCATTTAATTAGAGAAGGAAAAAATGCTGTGTTCCATTAGTTTTCCTCATATTTTTTTTCAGTTATTCGTAGAGTTTTTGTCAGGAAACAGCAGTTGTATAAACAACAAGCTCTCAAATATATTTCTGCATACTTTAATTTCATGAAATTAAATGTGAACTGTACTTCATTAGTAGCCCATCATGAGGAGGAATAAATCATCAAAATTTCTGACAGTTTATGTGGTGATTTTTTTTAAAAGGAACAGGCACGTTTCTCTCATGCTTTAGCTTTCCCAGGTTACACAGTTTATCCCTGATGTCTTCATCGCTGTCGCAGTACTATGTCCTGTCTTATGAGCTTCGAAGTGACTGCAAGCCTGGAACTAATTCTTCCACATTACTGGGGGACAGGACAGGACCCCATGTGAATCATCTTGCAGGATTGCTTTAAGCCATCCTACCAAGCACAGAGCTCACTGGAAGGTAATCCATGGTGTTATGGTGCATGGTTCGCTGGTGAGTATACAGCACTTTCTGTGCTGTCGTAATGCTTTTCACACTTCAGTGTGATTCTGCTGAAAGACTGTTACCTTTGATCTCTCACAGCTCTGTCTTTCAATGGTACGTGTTTCTAGACACAAGGCATTGACATTTTCCTCCTTTTTTTGAAGAAGACTTCTCACATGTTTTTCACTCTCCTCCATCTCTGTGAGCTTCAGTGAAGTGTTACTTCTCCACTGAGAGGAACATGCTGTTCACGTGCACTCTTTCTCCTGCTCATGTTTGTGTTGCCTGGAAAAGACCAATTTTCCCTAACTGCATCATGCCACGCACTATAAATCACATTTGTGTTGGATTTAAAATATAAGCCACAACAGACACAGAAGAACAAAAGGAACCACACGCCCAGCTTTTTTGACAAAACTCCCACACATTGATAATTGGAAGCACATAAAACCATACACAGACTAGGAGAGCTCAAGAAGCTGTCATGCCTCATGCTGTCTGTCTCAGCCTCCTCCACTTTCAATTCTGCCACAAAATTGCCTGGAACAGTAAAAAGGGCAAGGGAAGATTAACATAAACAATCTGTGAAACAATAGAGATTAAAATAATAGTAAAGATTGCCTGACAAGTGTGCTTTCATGAGACTCTGGGAAGTCTTTTCTTTAATTAATTATCTGCACTTGTCCAAGTGATATCTGAAGCTCTTAAACACTAAAAGGAGAACAATGCATTTTAAAAGCCATCTCTAACACAAGTAGTTGTTGGAAACCTTTTAAGCAACTTACTGCACAGGCAATGTGGACAGGGGATTCTGGCTGCACGTTTGTTTTATATTTTGCAATCAGACTTACTGGCTCTACAGACTTGAACTATAATCCTGTAAACTCACATGCGTAAGTAGTCCTACTAAAATGAACAAAACTACTCAAAGGTCTGGCTTGTCCAGTTTGTTATATATACTGCTAAATGTAATCGATAGTGCTCATTACATTTGCCAAGAATGTTGCTGCTGTTGCAAGTCTTCTTACATGTATGCTTAATCAGTGTAAGACATGGTGAATCCCCATGCCTCCTATGTCTGGTTACTCTATTAGCAGTTTAAACACCTAAGAAGGAACTGAACATATTAGCAAAGTGTGGAAATTGTGGTTTGAAGGATTAAAGGACTTTACCCAAGGATGTTTAACAGATCGAAGGCAAAGCTCGATAGGAAAAACTAGGGCTCTTTGTTCCCCACACGAAGTCACATACTAGCTGGCAATCCTATACAGTAGGATTTTCTCCAACTTGCACAATCAGACCCTTATTTTAGGTGTATTATAGCAAGTGTAACACAAGAAAATGAGGTGAAGAAGAACCTCACTGATCTCAGCAACGTAATAATGAATATTTATTTTAGTCTAAAAAATTATCAGCTTTGAGCAGTTTCACTTCTCAATTTAGAAGATTTCAGCACCAATTTTTTTCACTTTAAAATATATTTATCTTCCCTTAATTTCACTCTCTTATCCAGGTGAATAAGGATTGGTAGGACAGAACCATCTTTAAAATGAAAGATGCCCTTTTGTAAAAGACAGATGTTTATATTCTTTGTCTTATTTTTGGATCTGCTATTAAGTATCTCCCATGCAGGTATTTGCTACTGATCCTTTATGTCAGTGTAAGTGTTTCACACAAAGCAAGGGAGATGCGCTTGGGGAATTTACATAAAGCTGCATGAGCTCAACACCTCCAGATCATCCTGCCACATACTCTATCACACTTGCTCACTTTGAGCAGTGCCATCCATCAGCAGACCCAGGTTTCCCCATCAAGAGTAAGTACCTACTGAATGCAAGTGAGTGACTGTGAATCTAGTGATCATAAAAGTAATTACTCCCAGAACAATTTTACTCCTCTTGTATGTCTTGTTAGAAGCAATCAACAAGAACAGCTGTTTCATTTAAGAGCCTAAATTTGTGCCTAGGTTCAAGTGGATTGACAGCAAGATGAAAGTTTATTAGCTCGTGTTTGCTAAATTTTTAAATGCTAGTGAAAAAGACCTTCTCATCTTGAGCTAATGAATTGCCTTTTGGCCGTTCAAGCTGTTCATGATTGCAAGCCTGAAAGGGTTTGTTATGTCCCAAGAAAACAAACCAGCCTTATAAAACCCTAGAACATCTTACCACTAAACCATCAGGAAATTCAAGCAGCTCTTTGTCCAGAAATCAAAGAAACTACTAAAAACACAAGGGGAAAAAAAATACCAAGCTTTGAACACCGAGTTCTATGAAAGAAGAGTCTTGAAATAGCTGTTAGTAAATAAAAAGCAATAAGAAATCAAACTTCCATGATCTGTGTGCTGATTTTCTTGGGTATTTTGGTTGAAACCGTCCTCAAACAGAAAAAGATTAGTTTCAAATAAGTGATGTCTTTCAATATATGCATTTATTATATTATTAGAATTAATGATACATTGACAATTGATTTTTTTTATGAAAATACACATATATATCTTTGGTTTGCTGAGAAGAGTTATTTGTTTTGTATGATCTGATTTTTTTTTTCTCTACAGCTATCTAAAAACCGAACAATTATTTGTAAGTTGTCTCCAGTACAACTGCAGTCATCATGATTTCTGCCACTTACTTCAATAAAACATTTCCTTCTCCGACTATCACTTTCTATTCCTCCTGTCTTTACTTCCAAGTCTTAAAAAGCAGAAAAGTATAAAGGGGTTATACAGAGTGTTGCTCAACATTTTAAATCTTTTAAAAATATAAATTTTTTGTTTTATCTGAATTTTTTCACTTTATTTCCAGTAAGAAAATCCGTGGTTTATGTTTTCAAATTATGTGTTATCTGATACAATGAGTCTAGAAATTGATCAGAAAACATTGATACCATGTTAAAATCATTCTCCAACTTTCTAATTAAACTTATGCAAAACTGAGACAGCATATTTCTTCATATTTGTTAAGAATTCTTGTGGAAATACAAGGATTTTTTAAAAAGATAGCAAAAGTGGATAAGTAATTTTTCTAGTTTTCCATTGGGAAAGTGGATAAGAGCTGTAATTTACCTTTCTAAGCTTTTCATAGTGGTCTTTGGAAATGCAACAACTGAGCACAATACCAAAACCTATTTTCAATTATTTTTTTATGAATATAAAAGAAAAAGTAAATCATACATATCTATGACGTAGTTGCCAAGCCACTCTCCATGATATTTGAAAAGTCGTGGCAATCAGGGGAAGTCCCCAGTGACTGGAAAAAGGGAAACATTGTGCCCCTTTTCAAAAAGGGTAGAAAGGAGGACCCTGGGAACTACCAACCTGTCAGCCTCACCTCTGTGCCTGGGAAGATCATGGAACAGATCCTCCTAGAAGATAT
>Ga0181612_150277_pt1 | contig 10344 bp, 12 predicted proteins | sample HoacroProtozoa21_FD_119630 | JGI IMG/M metagenome (GOLD analysis project Ga0181612, IMG submission 119630) | Hoatzin crop microbial communities from Cojedes, Venezuel. Combined Assembly of Gp0051906, Gp0051904, Gp0051908 | reverse complement strand
TCCCGGGGATGGCAGCAGGTTGGCAGAAACAGCCCAAGTCCAGAGCTGGCCCACAGCCTACCCTGCCCGCTCGCAGGAATTGTGTCCGAAGTTTAACCTAGGGCCAGGAAACCCCTGCAGACCCAACATCAGGCCTCCAGAGCCACAAGCCATGATGAAAACCAGCCCAAAGGTTTCCAGAGAGAGGTGTGTTACACTGTGCAATGACCCCACTTGAATGAGGGTCTGGATTTTCCATCTCAAGGTCATGCCTTTGGTGATGAAACAGGCTGCTTACCAAGGGGTGACTAAATCTCAGCCGTGCCACGCTGTACACAACCCTGGCAGATAAGAGGTCTCCTTCTTTCTCCTTGCCCACTGAAGTGCCCTGGCTGACCATAGTAAGGCTTCTGGGACAGAGGCTGGGCTTCGCTTGGCCCATTTTTCCAAGACTGGAAACCTGGCCTTATCTTGCCTTTATTGGTAATGTAGTCTCCGCTGGCTGGAGGACGGGCAGGGAGGTGGAAGAGGAAGACTGGTTACAAATCTCCCTGCTCCCCAGCCACCACGAGCCCCTCGAGGTGGGGCGAGTTTGCTCTACCCAGCACCCTACAGAGGTACAAAGCATTCCCATCTCATTATCCCACCTCCCACTACTGCCAAACATGCACTATCCAAAAACCACACCAAGAGTCCACACACAATATTCATAACCTTTTTTCCTTTTCTTTTTTAAAGGAACTGCAAACTTGGACACATTTGTGAGCAAGTCACACTTGCTGTTTGCCAGCCCTGCTGAGAATGATTTCCTTTGCACATAAAGCAGGTCACCTTCAACATGGCCGCAGAGGCAGGACTGGAGCTCAAGGAAGTGCAGAGCTCACAAAATGAGGGACAGAAACATGCCACACAAAAAATCTGCCAGGCAAGACTTTGGAGGCAACCTCCTAAGCCGTGCTTGTGTGAGCTCCACTGCTTCCGCGGCAGGTACGGCTACAAACACATTAATCACAACACTTGACACTAGCCTGAGATCCAGACACCAGGTGGATCAAGCGGAAGAGGAGGACGTGTTACTATGCTCTTCTTGCAAAGCACTAGCACACACGTGCTCTGCAAACTGTATTGGTAGAGCTGTTCGGAAACACAGTTTGCTCAAGAAAAGCCAGAGAGCACTTTGGAAATGATGCAGCAGCACATTGCGTGGTAATTCAGGCAGCTACCGCTGCTCACAAGGACCAGCAAAGCAGTGGCTGCCCTCGCACGGCAGTGGGTCCGCAGGAACGTCTGGGCTCAGCAGAGAGCTGCAGCGAGCAGCCGCCCTGACCAACGTCCCGGGACACACATGTCTAAAAAAAGGTATTTGGTGAAGCGGAACGGGTGTAGGGAGGTCAGCAGACTAGTGTGGCTAGGTTGATTTCCTGGCCAAACCACTCATTCAGACAGCAGAAATGATGGTTTCCAAAACACCCCTAAGCAAATCTCCAAGAAATTTCTGGCAATAGGACTGACAGATACTGAGCCACACCAACGAGCTTTAACATTCAAAGCTTTTGCACTGCTGGAGGCATGAAAAATCTGTTGCTGCTCAAATGAGCAGAACTCTATAAAAGCACAACTCTTTCACTTGAAAAATGGAAGGATCCAGTTCTCTGCAACCTTGGGTGAAAGGAAAAATGAAAATCTCATAGACCCGTTTTAGAGGCACATTTGTATTTCCATTTGAGTCAGGAGGAATTACTGCTGGAACATAAATACAAGGCATTTTATTTTTACTTCCCTGTTCCCCAGAGCACGTGTGGGAAGGGCGGTCTGTCTGATCAGGCTCAGGCAGCGCCGGACTCAGATCTCTAATATCGAAAGGGAAAGGCTTCTCAGAGAAACTCAGAAGAAAACATCAGGCTTCTTTTTGATTCATACTAACCACAGATCATACATGATAGGAAGGAAATATGCTTCCATAACAAGAAGTTAATATAGACTATATCTATGAAGACAGATGACTATGGGGGGACACAATCTTGCTTTAGGTGAGAAGAGGTGAATCTTCTTCTGATTTGTGTACGGCTCCATTTCTCACCCCCAAAAAACACACTGAGAGAAGAGGATTTTTCCACAGAAGTTAAAGAAGATGAGCCAGAATGGGAACTCTGTAATCCTATTAGCATGTGCATTTAAATCAACAATTTTTTTGCCGAAATAATTCCAACTCATGAGTGAAAGCCAATAATGACAATCTGACCGATGAGCACATAAATTAGCCCTGCTGTGCTCGACAGAGTCCATTTTCCATATTTAGTGATTCCTGTAAAATAACATTTCTGACAAAGACGGAATTGAATCAGATGTGGGTGAAAGACTAACTTGGTCTTTACTCGAGCTATTATTTCCTGAAGAACAGGAATCTCTGTACCAGAAAACCTTGGAAAGCAGGACTCGTTTAGTTCTACCCCATGCACAAAAAAAGCCTCTGTGTTAGTATTTCACACTAAACAAACAAGAATAATCTAAACCATCAAAATGCACTCTCTCCTGCCATTTCCAAGAGCATCTCCTTCACCGTACAGGCTGAAGACTCCAGTTCACAGCTCAGCCCCTTGAGGCTTTATACTCTCCCTGGGGAAACGCTGCTGTGAGAGCCACTTCGGATCTGCTTGAGGGCTTCAGGGCTAAAGCTCTACTCAGCGAATGCAAAGATGGCAGAACAAGGTACAAAAACTGCTTCTTTGGTCTCTTCTGTGCTTTTGTATTAGATGTCCAAAACATGCTCAGTGAAAGATTTTTATTGGCACGAGTCAGGGTTACAAAACTTTGTGGCTTAGGCAGATGACAGTACCGATCCCAGTTTTAGCATTAGTCTATTCTGCCTGTAAAACCTGGCATGGATTTGCAAAAATTTAGGAGGTAACAACATTTAGATAATACAAAGTCACTTTACAGCTACTCCTCAAATGAGAACACTCGTTAGTAACAACGTAAATAATGAATCTGACAACTTCTAATGTCAACAGATCATCTGTATCCTCAGGCACTGCCTCCGAAAAAGGCACCAGCGAAGTGAACACAAGGAAATTTTCAGTGCCCATGCCAGACAAAAATAGAGGACAACTGGCTTGAAAAGCCCTTTAGATTAGAAGTACGTTAAACTTTCACAATGGAATTGCAAAACTCGCCCCAGAGTCCTCCACAGCTCCCCATTACACTCCCAGCTCTGCTCAGCTGCGCTACACCGTCCAAGCGCTGACCTGCCCTGTGCTTCAGCTCAAGGGAAAAATGAGAGGAGACCACGTACAACCCGGTTTGACATCAGATGGCAAAGACACGCTCAAACTACGGTACTGAAATCTAAATATAAATTTTGCTCTGAGGTTCAAATGTTCTCCCTAACTTTACAATCTCCTGGAAATGAGCAGATTTGAGATGGTTCAACTGAATTTTCTATTTGTGTCTTGAAGTATCATTTGAAGCTTCAAGTTGGAAGTAACATTGAAAGACACAAATCAATCTGGCAAGATTTTCACAATTCCATTTACATGGATGAAATGACTTCTGTCCAAACTCAAGCAGAGTGGTATGCAATTAAATATTTTATGCAAAAGTTTCTAATCCAATAGAGAAAGCAGCCTACACTGCTCCAAGGGACGTACTTGACAAACTTTTAATCGCTGTAACGTAAAAACTCAAGATTTGACTTTCTGTTTCAGAGCCAAACATGCAAACAAGACTAACTTCCAAAAAGAACAGGGGGAAAAAAAGGACTAAAAACTAAATTATTCACACAACATTCAGAACCCACTGTTTCTTTATTGAATAGCTGATGTTTCTTGGAAAGGGGAAAGAAGAGCTGTTTTGAGATAGAGGATGATCTGCAGAGCTCCCTTTAGCTACACTGCGAAGCAGGGGATGCTCCTGGGGGACTTTGCCTATGGGTTTTGCCTTTGGGAAATGGGTCACCTATCTGTCGGTCTTAATCCTCAACTTCCTGATCATTACTTCTACGTAAAAGCCTATGCCGAGGAAAACAAGCACTCACCTAGCTGGGGTGGGCAGACACCGTACCTCGGAGAAGCTCATTTTTGAGGCAGGCAGCAGCTCCCCTTGTGCTCCCGGCAGTCAAGAAGCTGTGCACACTCCTGCCCCAGGGTGATGCTGAGCACTGTAGGAGCCTCTCTCTTTCCATTAACTACAGAGGGAGTCCGAGGAAATTATACCCTTAGCTAAATTTAGTTATTGTGAATCCCCTTCCCACGTTTGAGTATGTTTCATACCAGGCCGATCTCGCAGCAGGAAATGATTAGCTGAAGTTAAGCATCTGACAATTCACTTTAATGAGCAATAACTCATGGCAACCCGCCATTAGCTTCAGTTGAATAGCTTTTATTTTTAGCTGGTGTTGCTCAGATGCAGTTTGCATCCAGCATGCGCTGGGAAAGCTGACATCCCAAAGTCGTCTCCAGGTCTTGGTTGTGCCAGTCGGAGTGTCAGGGCTCAAGAGCTCCAGTTCCTAGAGGTCAGAGGAAAGTCACTGCAGTTCTGGGAAAGTTTCAAAGAATGAGATAAAACCAAAAGCCTGGAGAAACAGCACAGAGGCGCGCAGTCTCAAGAGACCTTGCAAGAAAAGTTACTGAAATCCTGAGAGCGTGCTGAATGAGTGAGCTGGGTCTCCAGGGAGAGAAACAGCACGAGGGGAAGGCACAGAGAGCGAGCCTGCCGAAATAAAACATGACTTTGTCACTGTCCAAGAGTGCCTAGGCAGAGGAACAGCTACAGAAGTCATCTCTATTGTATCTGCTGCTTCACGTGGACCTAAAGCTGTTGTCAGAGGTGACTGTAGGGAGGGCACGCGGACAAGAGGGAGATGAGTCCTTAGATGAATACAGGGCAGGGTATCGTTTCCTACAGACAAGCATTTAACTGAGGAGCTGCTGCACACGAAGGCAGAACACGTCCTTGTGCCTCTGAAGGGACTCTCAGCAAAGGGTGCAACTCAACCCCATGGAACCAAGCACTTGAACAGCAGGCGAAACATCTGCAGTCCTCCTCTCTGGGTGTCCCGCTCAGAAACGCCTTTCCATATCACAGCTTACAACTGTGATGGGTATCTACGACTTCTCCGGTGGGAGGTCTGAGCCTTTTTCTCTCCATTTACCAGCCTGACAAATTCATCCTGCTTCAGAGCCCCATCTGAGCCCTCACATAAGTCGCTGTGAGTTCATGACAGGAATAAGAAAACAAACATCCGCAGAGTGAGTCCACCAACCCGTTGGCAAGTGAGACATTCCTAGCCAGTTCCTATCTCAAAATACTATGAGATAGGTACGTTCTTGGCCTGCCTCGAGTCCTTCAAGGGAAACTCACTTCTCTCCCAAACAAAGCAACAACTTTTTAGAATAGGTTATTACTGAATAAAAGGGTGTGGAAAAGCTCAGAAAAAGAGCAGTTGCTCCACACAGCAGAGTTTGAGGCCAGGCACAGTATTTCTACACACTCGATTTCATTCGCCCATTCTCTTGCCTCGAGTTTGTGCCCAGCACATGTCCTGGACCAGCCCAGAGCACAGCGAGAGCAAGCCCAACACATCTGCTGGTAGCGCACGTTGGAGCAGCCTTCCCATAATGCCTCACAGCTGGGAGAGCAGATTTCTGAAGTCAAGAAGCACGCATTTGGATTTATCAAAGAAAGGAAATAAAAAGTCAAGACTAAGAAGATCCAGAAAGGGCATGCTTTTTTTTTTTTTTTGAACAAATCAACATTTATTTCAATTTAGTCAAACAACTCGTTGAAGCACTTCTCTAAGTTCTACTTTACATTTTGTATTTACACTGTCCTTGTTCTGTGACAAAAATAAAGTAATCCCCAACCCTGAAGTTTCTAGAATCATAGAATAAGTGTCACTAGCAGCAAAAAGAACAAAGCCCCAAACACAAAGCAAAAATCCCCCTTCATATATTTTGATCAGAGACTTACGCACGTTTCGTAAAAAAGTTTTAATCCTGAACCTTTTTGGAAATCTATATGGGATGCTGAGGGGGAAAATGTCATGTTTGAAGCTGAATGAGAAGAGCAGCATTTGCTGGCCTTTGCAGGTACACTGTTACTTTTAGCATAAGGAACTGTGAAATGCTTAGACACCCACATAGAAGCAGACTTTTTAACTTTGATCTAAGCAGTTTTGCTCTGCTGGGAGTGTAAGGGTACCAGAGCCGGCGAATACCATCTTTTATCCTGGTGGCGGGCACAAAAACAAACTTTATTACCCATGGTTTCCAAGCAGCTGTTGGTACAACACAAGCCTTATTCTTTTGCAAAGTGTCAAGGGTCAGCTTCATTCAGCAGCTCCCAAATTGAGCTACTGTAAGGACTTTTCCACACTTAATGAAGTAATTTCTTAGTTAAATGACATCATTGCTAAGGTTAACTCTGCCTTGCACTGGAAGCCAGCAACCTCTGTGCCAAGGTGGAGCACTCTGCTGAACGGGGGGAGAGGAGGAAAACATTTGAATATTGTGTTTATGTCTCCCTACCTCAAAGGAAACTGTGGCTATGTACCCCAAATAGTTCCTCATGGAAACAACAGAAGAGTATCAGTGACAAAATAAATTGGAATTGGAAAAAAAATAAAGCAAGAACAGAACCCAAAGTTTTTTGGGATAGGAAGAAAAACTGCATGTTGAGAAAGAAGAGATTGGTCATTAAACTTTCCAGGCACACACAGGGCTCAGAAAGCACAGAAAACAAGCAGAACAAACAAACACAACTGTGTGCATCTTAGCGTCAGCTTCTTTAGCCAAATGCAGTAGCTTCCAACATTCAGCAGCTGTGTCTTGCTTTCTAGTGCTGTGGAGTTCTCTTTGGTACTTGGAGGCTGTCAGGAGCTCCGGGCAAAGAGAAAGTCTTTGTCCATTTACCAACCAATTCCAAAGGCGCTGATCTTGAATAACTTTACTAAGCAAGAGCGACACAGGTGTCTAGGAAAGGGGGCTTTTCTCTTAGTAAAGTTGTGGTAGGTGCAGTGGAAACCCAAGGCAATCTACATGCTTGTCAAATTGTGCCTAGGTAAGAACAGAGTCCTCCATGAACGTCTCTTTTGTTCACTCTTAAATTATTCAGGCTCTGACAGCCCCTGAAAAGAAAAGAACGGAAGAAGAATAAGTTGCAAGTGGTGCAGGGCGAGAGCGGACACCACGTAACCACCAAGAACAACGAGGTTGGGGTGTTTGACGACAGACACACTGCAGCCGGAGCCTTCAGGGCTGGTGCCCAAGGCAGCTTCCTCCATGCCCTTGTCCTCCAGAAATACCAGCGGAAAATACAAGCTCACAGCAAAGGTACTGGCTGGGATGAATTAAAAGAAGTAATGAATGAAGTAAACGCAAACAGCGGTTTGGAAATAAAACACACAGATAAGAACTGCTGGTGCTGGTGATGTTTTGCTCTTTGAACACGGCACAGGGAAATGGCTAAGCAGCTCGGAGACTTTTAACTGCACACTCAAGACTATCAGACTTGCAGTAAGCTTTAATTCACTCAGCTTATGCAGGAAAATCAGAACATCACTTGCCGTCCCATATAACAGGCTCATGTGATCTACGCCTTGGTTTTTCGTTTGACAGCTCTCCAGGGCAGGGAGCAGCTCTGTGAGGAACCTTCTGCGTGGTGCCGGTCAACAAGTTTATCAAATTTCAGGTGACGAAATCACTACTACACTCTATCTGCGTCACCAAGAAAGATGGGATGGGAACTTGAAGTCTCAGAGAGCATCTGCCGCGTGAGAACAGGAGAGCTCTCTGCAGCACCCTGCCGAGGTCTCAGCCCTCTGAAGCTGTGCAAGCGCCTTGACCCAGCCACGAGTCTTCCCAGTAAGGCTACTCCTGAAAAACTCATTGATTTTGACTTCTGGAGGGCCACATCGAGCCTCCCACAGTTTCTACACCTTGCTCCTCACCAGCAGCCTCCGCACGGAAATTCTACGTCCAGCTTAGCAGCGATGCGGAGAGCTGGGCTGCACAAACTGCACTGCTTCATTCCCAGCTGCGTCACTGCACCTAATCGCAGTTAGCTGTAAATATGCTCTACCAAGCAACTCGTTACAAAAGCCATCTTCACTATTGCCAAGCAGTCCCTTTCTTTCGGCCCCATCTTTCAAAGTAGTTAGGAAAAAGAAACACTTATTTGAACACAACAGCAAGGGCTGGACTGGTCTAGCAGCAGAGGCTCTTTGATTCTGGAAAGATTTTGTCAAATGCAGGTGATCTCTTACTGCAATGTATGATGTCTGATCACAGAAGTCCACCTGTCTGATAGTTTAGTATCTCTAGGACACATGATTGCAGCAAATATTCAGCGAGCATTAGCCTTCAGATGTTTGTTTGGAGCTTGCCTTGCTTGAGGCTTTCCTTAGACACACTGCTAGATCAAATTTTACGGCAGCACAGCTCTGAGCAGCTACAGCCCTCCCTGAGCAGCCCGGGATGTTCAAGCCCAAGTAATTTCTCTGATACTGAGACAAAGTCAACTCAGATGATGCTGTCTGCTCAGCACCTGCACCTTGGCAGGAGCTGTGCTCTGCTGCTGCGGAGCTGAAGTTACTTCTGTAGCATGCACAGTGCTTGCCTCCTCCTTGCCTACAGCTATGATTATCCTTTCTGCTGCCCTAGGAAGGATCCCCATTAATACTTATTCCATTTCCTAAAGAAATCTATTCAGTCTCCACATGCTTCCTCTGAGAGCGACATTTGAACATCGTGTTGATCCTCAGAGTTCAAACTACAGAAGGTGCAAAGAATACCAGACTTGAGGCACTTCAGCTGTATTAGCTGTGAATCATCTTTCTACATTGTACCACTTGCATACATTTGGATCTAAAATACATTTGCATTTCTAATTAAAACAGATTACCATTAGTAACTAAAGAATGTCTTAAATCAGAATCCTTAGGCCATGAAAGCTAAATGCATGATGCTAAAACTGGATTTCAAAAATATACATATTATACCCCCCGCAGGATTAGTTAGGCAACATCTCTTCAAAAGAGTTCTCAAAAGTGTATTTATTCAGCATGTGGTTAAATTATACTGGGTTGTGCAACACTTTTCACAGCCTGCCTTGGTGCACGCTTCTGTGGCAGCAGACAGCTGGGGCCTTGTTTGCCAGGGGTGCTCAACGCGGGCAAATCGGATTCAGGACCGCAGCGAACCCCAGCCGATGGGAAGGAAGATGCATGCTGGTTCGTGCTCTCTGCCTCACAACCACCTGGATGCTGCCTTTGCCCCCAGTGCAGTCCTGCTGCTCCCCGCTGCACCGCAGGGCTTGCTTTAGCCACAGCTCACTGGTGCCGATGGACAACAGGATCTTGGGTACGCATATGATGGGCTTCCTAGGACATGCAGCCCTATAAAAAGGCTGAAACCAATGGGTAGATGTAAATCTGGAAGCTGTAACTGCTGATTATTTGATGCTCATTTTGTCTACCAATTTTCTACGTGACCTCAAGAAAGTTTCAGAGCATTTACTGAACGTAAGGTGTTCTCAGGTTCAGACCACACTGCGTGTCTTGGGAACGTAAGAAACCTCTGTTCACTGAAGCTGCATGTGCATTATGAAGGGAGGAGAAAAAAAACAACACAGCGTGACAGGGCACATCCTCCGCTTGCTATCTCTGCAGCTGGAATTGTCAGCAAGCCTAAACGGCACAAAAAAGTGTCCTCAGTGGATTTAGCTGTAGCTGGGGATGTGCCGCTCCCAGATCTCTTTACGTGCTTGGAGCTGCTTGATCCTTGTGAAATCTGAACGTGGACAAATGCCCTGAAAACACAACACTGGAAATCCCTGCAGGGTCGCTAAATCCAGTCCCTTCTTACCACAGGTAAGAGTCCATCTCTTTCCTAAACGCTTAATTCAGTGCTGTCTTGTGCTAGTAAACAAGGGATCTTTGCTCAAAACTGACACACAGACTGTACTTGTGCTTTCCTGTATACAGCAACACTAAATTTCCACGTTCAGTTTCCAAGCTTCCAATCCAAAAGGTAACAATCTCCACTAGAAACCACCTGCTCATTCCTGAGGATCACATTTGCTAATGGGTTCCCAGCAGGTCAGGCTGCCCAGCTTCACCCCTTTGTGCAACTTTACAGCCTTGCACAGCCTGGAAGGTAATATCGCAGGGATCCAAGATCTCTAAGGTGTTGAGCTGTACCAAGACTAGCAACAGCTGTAACACACGGAACAACCAAGTGCATTGGGTGCAACAAGGGCAACAGAATAGCAATTACTAACTCCTTATGTGGCAACACAGAATATGGGAGATGTATTGTTTGCATTTGCCAAAAGTACTGAGCAACCACAGTTCCTGTACAGTAGCAGAGC
>Ga0181612_163316_pt1 | contig 10345 bp, 7 predicted proteins | sample HoacroProtozoa21_FD_119630 | JGI IMG/M metagenome (GOLD analysis project Ga0181612, IMG submission 119630) | Hoatzin crop microbial communities from Cojedes, Venezuel. Combined Assembly of Gp0051906, Gp0051904, Gp0051908 | reverse complement strand
AGTGCTGTATTGATTATCATTAAGGTGTTTTCCAAATCAAAGCTAAATCATTTTAATGATTCCACTTAAATTTTTTAAAAGCATAATAGTTTTAAATGCTTGTATTCAAAACTATTTCATTAATTTGCTAATTATAGCAAATAGTCAGTAGTCTTAAAGGACAGGCAGAAAGATGACTTAGCAAAGACCAGAAATTCTTTCTCTACTAGATGTTTGTTGTCCACAAATATTTGTGATCTGATTGAAATGTACTGTAGGTTGTCTCTGCTCTTTTGTTTTACTAAAATGCTTGAAGCAGTTGAGTACAGAAAGAAGTCTGCATTGGTAAAACAATATGCATCTAAGGAGAGTATGTTTGTCCCTCCATTTTTTTTCATGTGTATGAGGTGTTTTTTTTTTTATAACAGATGGTTTGATGTGCTGCAAAAAGTTTCTACACAGCTGAAAACTAGCATTACCAGTGCAACAAAACATCGTGCTGATAAGGTACTTGTATCTAGGTACTCCTGAAAGAGCTTTATAACATTGTTTGGTTTTGTATCACAGACCTGTTCATATATTAGATTACTTTAAAATCTCTCTATTACAGAATGCTATTCACAGTCACATTCGTTTATTTGAACCCCTTGTCATAAAAGCATTGAAACAATATACTACAACAACATCAGTACAGCTCCAGAGGCAAGTTCTAGACTTGCTCGCTCAACTGGTTCAGCTACGAGTTAACTACTGTCTTCTGGATTCGGATCAGGTTGGTACCTCACCATGTTTGCCAATTTGTGATACAGGGATCTTATCAGCAGGCTTAATATACACAGCAAAAACATTTGCTACAATCCATTCATTTGTACTGTAGGTGAAAACAAAGGTTTAAAGGATGGTGAGACTCAGTTCCCCCCCGGCCACAAAGAGCGTCCAATTTCTGGTTTTCTATTGCATATAAATTACTTTCCAAGCTCTGCAACAACTGTTTAAGAACTGTTCATCAGATTGACTTCAGGAATAACATGACGTGGGCAATACTATCAGTGTTCTTAAATAAAACTTCATTTACAAATAGGAATACCTTCTTTATATATTGAGAGTATGGATTTCTGTATGACTGATGGTCGTGAGCATCATGGTTGACAACCATTATTTGGTTTTAATGGCGGAAGGAAGCTAGTGGCAAATACAGTAGTCTGTGTGGTTGTCCATATAAGCAGTAAATTTGTAACTTAAAATTCAAGTGCTTTATTTGTTACAGTAGTATGAGTTGCAATACGTAACTTTCCTGTAAGTTTCTAAACAGATAAATCTTTTCAGTGCATGAATAATTTGGATTGTATCTTGGTTTAGAGCTACATTTTTGGTTGATTCTTAACTTCTTGACTGTAATGCCTCAAACAGCATGTGTTACATGAGTGAGAAATTTATACTTCAAAATATATAGTCTGGAGGTAAAATGTGGCATAACTTAATGCAAACTGTAATAAGCTCTAATATCAACAAGATTGTCAAGATCTTCTGTAACTAGAGGGAACACTTCATGACACATAAGAATGAACTATAAGTGTAAATGATTTTCAGTGCCTGTCTTTCCTTTCTCTCCTTCCAAAACACACGCTTTTATAACCCGGTCAAAATTATTTCAAATGGGAATTAATAGCTCTGTAATTCTCTCTTTAGGTGTTTATTGGATTTGTGCTAAAGCAGTTTGAATACATCGAAGTAGGACAGTTCAGGTATGAAATTAGCAAAGATCCTTTGAACAGTGCAGGTTCACAACTGTTTTATTCTGAAGCATGTAGTTACTAATTTTGCTAGTTATTTCTGCCTTATGAGAAAAGGGAGAGCTGCATTCTGGGCAATGTGCTTGTTTATTCTTTGGTTCCAGTGGTAGCCCTTTCACATGATTTAGGTTCCATGTGATGGAAGCAGTTGGGAAGTAGCATGGAAAAAAAAAGTCTTTTGCTATGTTGTGCAGTTTCTCCATTCAGTATTGTAAAACCATTCCTTTGGTGGACACCCCAGCTCCCAAAGCTGTGATTTCAGGAATTGGCACTACTTTGCTAGGATTTGGTTGCTGCATAGAGAGCTGCTGCTTCCTGTTGTGGACTCAGTGTGAATCCATTTGTATAGTACCTAATGGATAAGCAATGCAGTGGAACTTTTATTGTCAGCTATTTCTGTTTTTTCTCACACTTGAGTTTGTATGAAGAGATAAGTGTTTTTTTTTTTCCTCTGTGGGCCTCCTACAGAAGTACTCCAATGTGTATTGTGCGTTAGATAGTATGTTATAATAGTAGTAACTGTGTAATGGTCAAAGCTTGAAAGAAATCCCTTGGGGAAAAAAAAACATAGTAAAGAACAGGACACAAAAGTTACAGAAATACTGTGTGAAAGTAGAACCCATTCTTTAAAAAAAATCTTACTGTAAAAAGGTTCATTTTTACCCAACAGCGTTGTGCAATTCCAACTTGACACTTTTTAATTTTTTGTTTTCAGGGAGTCTGAAGCAATTATCCCAAATATCTTCTTTTTCCTGGTGTTGCTGTCTTATGAGCGGTATCATTCCAAACAGATAATCGGAATTCCTAAGATCATTCAGCTGTGTGATGGTATCATGGCCAGTGGGAGGAAAGCTGTTACACATGGTAATTAAAAAAAAAGGCACCAACACTAATATTAGTAACAGTTCAGCAATAAAACCCGTATTGAATACTAAGCTATAGAAAACTGTAATCATACTGATTGTTTCAGAAGACACTAGCTTTTGAATTTTTAATACATTCAATAAGTCTCACTTAATTCCTTCAAGAAACTTACTGTATGCTAGTAACACTGCTACCCCATATTTTGGATCATGCATAATATCAATAAAGCTTTTATTTGAAACTTTATTAGGTAATAAGGTCACAGCGTAGCAGTACTTTAAAGACTTTGATTTTAATTTTGAGTCCTCTTCCCTTTCCCTCCATTCTCAGCCTTTAAGTAGAAGCATCTCTAACATTTTTCAGTGATTCTGCTGAGAAATACTTCTGTTGTAGCTCTGTGGGAATGGGCAATTAAGTCCATAATATAAATTTTCTACTGAAAGTAAAAAGATAGGCGTCATTATGCGCAATGGGTTTGGGGTTTTTTAGGGATGGGTGAAACCTTTAATAAACTAAAGCACGGTTTGCTTTTAGTAGCTGAACTGTTAGAACAAGAAAACGTTATTCGAGAGTGACTTGTCTCATGATAAAACAAGCAAATCTCATTTCAGCAATACCAGCTCTGCAACCTATTGTTCATGATCTCTTTGTGTTAAGAGGAACAAATAAAGCTGATGCTGGAAAAGAGTTGGAAACACAAAAGGAGGTGGTGGTGTCAATGCTGCTGAGACTTATTCAGTACCATCAGGTGAGAGAGGAGCACAAAGTGTCCCTGTTTATGGTCTACAAAAGCACAACGTTGCTTTGACTGCTAAAAATGCTTCAGGCAAAATTAATGATTTTTTAATAAAAAATTTGAATAGCTGGATTCTGTGTGTGATATCTTTCCTTATAGAGAGAGTATGCAAAGATTTTTTGGGGGAGTAGGGGAAAGATTCTGCACTACGCATCAGTATTTCAAGTCAAAGAACATGTCTGTGGGATTTTATAGTCAAGCCGAAGTCACAAAGCACTGAAAAGCTGAAGTTAGGATCACAGTCTTGGTTGTGTTGCAGATTGAACAAACAGAATGTTTATAGAAGAGTTGTAATAAATGAAGAGTTCAAGAAACTTAGTAGAATAGGAGTAAAAGTGGAAGAGAAGACAGGATTAGAAGTTGGAAATATGCTGCATAGAGGTGACTCAGATATTGCTGTACAACAGCAAGATCTTAATAACATTTTAAAATATTAATTACTTGAATAAGGTAATAAAACTGGTAGTTAGACAGTTGTTAGCACTTACTACTTTGCCCCAGACCTCACGGGTCTGGAAAACATGTTCCTGCCCTGTAGAAGAGTGACTTCCTTCAGTGCACTTTGTTTAAAAGAGAAAACATAAAATTAATTTTGAGAGAAGTGACATAATTAACATGGGAGCTTATTGCTTATTCAAGTGCTTAACGAACTTAACAAAATGTGCTTTTCCTTTCATCATACGAAAATACAATTCTAGTGTATGCTAATGTAAGCAATGTATTTTCTGAGAATAGTTGGAAAAAAGTCAGTAGATCTTGTCAAAATAATTTTAGAACTGCATGTTCGGATTGGGGTAATTTTGTGTATCCACATTTTCTTTTGAATTTGTAGTTTTATAATCATAAAATGACTAACATAACCGTATGAAATGACACTCTGTAGACACGTGATGTGAAACACTGAGCAACGTTGTGTTACATAAGGTACTGCAATTGCTGACAGATCCCCTTCTGACACACTTAACCTGTTACAGGCCACCCATGCACAGCTCTCCCCACACCATCCCTTGTGCAGTTCCTGTTCTGTGCTGTTCTGCTGGTGCACTACATATGAACTAGCCCTCGGGCAGTTCGGTTGTTCCCTGGCTGTGGCTGGGATGTTCTGTAATTCGAGAGGCTCCAAGAGCTGCAACCTTTCACTATTTTCTGTTACAACTGTAGCTACCATCCATGGAGCTCCAGAGTTCAAGTCATTCGGCCCAGAATGGCTCCTGTCTCCTCTCATGAGAGCTTTTTGGGGAGAGAGTCGTCTGGTGATCTCTTTCTTTTTTTTTTTTTTAATTTGGCTGCATTTCTGAACCTGAACTACTTGAATTTATTTTACAAGTGCTCCAACTGGTTTTCTGAACCAGATTCTTCTGTCTCAGTTCTTAGTCCATATATAAACGTTTCTATTTGCTGTGTCTTTGGTCCGTCTATCCTTGAAAGTGTGGTCTCTGTAACCCTCAAACCCAGAACAGATTCAGCTGCTAGAAGTGATCCTTGCTGTTGGTGTGCTCCATTATATGCTGTCCTGTAAACTTTCATATAATGAAGTGACATATCTCAGGTGAATGAGCTCCATAAAAAGAGCTGTCCTGTTTACTTGACCAAATGTAAACTTTGAGCTAGAGTAAAGAAAGTCTGTATGGGAAACTGCTCTCTTCGTTCCTCTCCTGTTTGTGGACTACGCGATGTAGCGTTTAGATTTATTATCCCTTTTTTAAGTTGTCTGAGTAGTCTCTTGTCAAGTGCCATTTAGAAAGGACTAGGAAAGCATTTTTTTCCTAGTTTATAAAAGTAACTGGAATATTCTTTAAAAAAAAAAAGAAAGAAAGAAAACAACACCTAAGCACAAGCCTTTAACCTGAAAATGGGGTTTTTAAAACGTGTGATTTCTTGTGTGGGTTTTCTTTTTGACAGATGGTTGAAACAGTAAATATTTTTCCCACTACAGTGTGAGTTAAATGTTTCCTGTTAGTGTGGGTGTTTACTTGCATTCTTTTGGACTTTTCCTCAGGTGCTAGAAATGTTCATCTTAGTATTGCAACAGTGTCATAAAGAAAATGAAGACAAATGGAAAAGATTGTCCCGGCAGATAGCTGACATTATTCTCCCAATGCTTGCAAAACAACAGGTTATTATATGACTTTTTTAAGCTATAAACATCTAAAATAATGGTTGTAATGCATGTATCAGTAATGGCTTTGGGTATTTGATTTTTTTTTTTTGAGTGAAGACACATTTTCTTGAAAGTGTAGTTGCTATATCTGGAAAAAAAACAATTACTGCAAGGTAAACTAAGTCTTTGTAGTCATGAAGGTCATATTTAAATGCATGAAGTACGTGCAGTATTTTCGAGGCTGTTTCCGGAGGAAGCTCATTCTACTTCTCTTACATGATTGTATCAGAACACTTAGTAAATGGTGTGAAGATTCCCCCATGTTTGTAGAATGTCATGGTTATTTTTTCATAACTGCAGTGGCTCTAACTGTATTTTTTTTTAGGGAGGAGAATGAAAAGATACAGTCTGAAACTGCATTAAGAAATCACAGAATAGTGTAGTTGAGGTTAAAATGGGCCTCTAGATAACGTCTTCCCCTCAAAGCAGGGTCTACTGGAGCAGGTTACTTAGCACCATGTCTAGTCAGGTTTTGATAGTCTCCAAGGATGGAGCCTCCATAACCTCTCTGCACAGCCTGTTCCAGTGTATGAGCCTCCTTGCAGATGGAAAATAAATAAATAAAAACTGTATATAAATGGAATTTCCTGTATTTCAACTTGTGTCTGTTGCCTTTCCTGCTGGTACTGGATACCGCTGAAAACATTCTGGCTCGCTCTTCTGGACTTGTGTCATATCCTCCCACTTCCCCTGGTCAGATACCTGTACACGTTGATAAAGATCTCATTGAGCCTTCTACAAGCTGAACAATCTCAGCTGCCCCTTGTACGACAGAGGCTCCAAGCCTGTAACCATCTGTGTGGCTTTCTGCTGGGCTTCCTCCAGTGCATGCTGGTATCTCTTACTGGACTGCACTACGGCAAAAGAGAGCAGGCCCTTTGTGTCTGTGAAGAAAGGAAGACTCGCTTTTTGGAGAAAGATTTTCAGTGCTGCTCCCTAAGCAACAAGAGGACTTTTCTTTGAAACAGCTTTCCTGGAATTAGAAACGCTTACTTCAAGGATGAAAAATAGACCTAGTGAAATTGTGCCCTAAATGTTCTGAACTCTGGTGGCAGATGTTCACTCCCATGAGGAGATCTCATGGTTGGGGAGAGTGGTGTAGTGAACGAGTAATTTTAATCTTCAGCGGATTAGACAGCAGGTTTTGAGCAAAGCTAAAATGCTGGCAGTGTGAAATTGCCACTGTTTGTATGAATCTGTACCTGTGCTCAACTATCAAATTACTTAGGCAAGATAGTAATCCAGATTTCGAGTCCAGTCCTTTGCATTTTGCAATTGAATGTTTTATAATTGAACTAAAAAACTGATGAAGTAAGGTGTCCTATTTCTGTTGCTGCTGTGTAATACCATTGTAGCTTGTTCACTTATCTGATGATCAGCAGTTTTTTTTTTTTTCCTCCTTGTTACCTGCTTAAGTTTATTCAAAGCCAGTGTTGCTGTCTATAAATAGGCCTGGTAGGATGTGCAGGGAGCAGGAAAGTGTTTGGTTTTTTAAGGTTTATGACAAGTCAGTCTTTTAGTCTAATTCTTTCAATATGGCATATTTCTCCTAATAAAATGTGATATGTGTACTGGATGTCATATGATAGATATTTTCCTCCTGCATAGGAAGGCCTGCAATGAAACTTTTATTTACCTTTCCTAGATTTTGGTTGCTCTGAATTTTGTACTTTAAAGAACAGTTTTATTACACACAGGTTGTCATAGAAATGTTCAAAACAGAAAATGATAGTGTTGTGTTGCAGTTGCCTTTAGTGGATAGTTGCAAATTAATTTTGTTTCTTTTACAGATGCATATAGACTCTCACGATGCTCTGGGAGTACTGAACACTTTGTTTGAAATTTTGGCTCCTTCATCCCTTCGCCCTGTGGACATGCTTTTAAGGAGCATGTTTGTTACTCCTAAAACAATGGTAAGCAAGTAGAAACCTGCTAACACAGATGAAGTTTTTCTAGAGAAGTAGTAAAAGTGATTGTGTCCAGGGAAGAGTGAATCTGGTGTCTTTCATGGAAAACAAAGGAGCATGTGTTTCATACTTTGCAATGTGATGTTAAAGTAACTGCAGCAGATTTTAGGAAAGACTTCATTAGAACTAGTAAGATTTACCAGCTAGGAGCACTCTATACAGGAACATTCTGCTTATGGATTACTTGCCTTCATTTTGTATTTTGAAGATCAGGAAGGTAGAGAAACATACTGTTACAATAAATTCTAGAACTCAATTTAATAGATAGATCACACTTTTTTCTTACGCAAGTGTTCATACTGTGCTTATAGTTGAGATTATGTTAATTTTTTGAAGACTTGCTTTAGAAGAATTGAATGCATTCCCATGTCGTGATGAATACTGTGAAGTTAAATGTTTTTAACTGTTGCATAAAATCAGACCTATCTGAGAATGGAGCAAGCAGGAAATAACTTCTACGTTCGGGTCTTCCAAAACATTATTCTTACCGTAAATGTCAACCTTATTCACTGTGTTAAAAAATCTGCTTTTTTGTGTTTGTGTTAGGCATCAGTGAGCACTGTCCAGCTATGGATTTCTGGAATTTTAGCTATCCTTAGAGTTCTGATTTCACAGTCAACAGAAGACATCGTTCTGTCCCGTATACAAGAGCTTTCCTTCTCACCATATTTGATTTCGTGTCAAGCAATTAACAGGCTGAGATGCGGAGAAAATAACATAGCCACACCAGAGGATCGCACTGAGGTTAAACAGGCTAAGTATCTGCCTGAAGAGACATTTTCTAGGTGTGTAGTCTTTCGAATAACTTAGAGGAAAAAATTAAGATTTCTGAGAAATCACAAATATATTATGCAATATATATACACATATAGAATTGTTATCTGATAGGAATAAAGTCTGTTAAAAAGTTGGTATGGGAGGAGTATGTGTGGAGGAAGGAATAATGAGACAGTAGAGGGGGGAGATGAGCAGTTTGTAGTATGGCTATTGTCATACCTCTTTTTGAGCCACGTGAAGGATCTGGTGGAGCTGTTAAAATCGGTGAATCTTGAACTTGGTAAAATCAGGTCCAAAAATTTAACTTTTAACCTTTCCCTTCCTCCCTGTGTGGGGTCTGAAAGATGAGTCATCTTAGTAGGAGCCCAGGTTCTGTACTAGAATGCTGGCAGCAGGTGGATTCAAATCTATTAAGTTAGTCCTGTTCTTTATTTCGTATTTTTAAAGAGCTAGCTTTGTCTAGTTAGCTCCCCATGTTGATGACTTCAGAGAGTGACAAACTGCAGGCAAAAGTGGATATACAGCCATGGTGTTGTGTTGACATAATGTTTGTCGTTAAGACATTGTGTTTTAATATGGTGGGAAGCATTTGAAATAGCTATTCACTCGCTCAAGTGTGGAACTTCAGAGAGAAGTAACATGCTGTTTCTTATCATTCATCTCACTGTGAGGGTGATGGGTAGAGGGAAAAGGGGCTCTTGGACTTCCTTAATGTGACCTTATGTCCGGTAGGAGTGAGTTGGGGAACGATTATGGCCAGGAGCACGGATGGCTTTCCTCAAATGCCCTTTTTTGTTTTTTTCTTTTATCTCCCCCCCTGCCCATGGCTGGAGGTTTGATGTGGAACCTGTGTGGTAGAGTGTGGATAGATGAGGCTGCAAACAGCCAAATTACTGTGACTTGCTGAGTTACCCCTGCTCAGCTGAGCTGCAGTAACTGTCATGGTGTGTTTTTAGCTCATTGCAGATCACTATAAAGGCACCATAGCATTTTGAATGTTTGCAGTGTAAGTGAGGTGGGCTGGTGTATGCATGCTATCGTGACTTTAGCTGATGAGTAGGTAACCCAGATCCAATCTGTAATTATTGAAGTGCTTGTGTTCATCTCTCCATACCTATAGCATCATGTAAGTTTTAGATCAACCTGTTCTGTAGCATTTAATTTAGCATTCTGTTTGGGATGAATGGACAAGGACTTCATATGTTATTTTTCAAGCTTACTGAGTTTCATAGGCGAACCTCATCTTATTCTGAAACATACTGCATTTATAGTTTTTCTGTTCATTGTATGCACGGTTTTTCAAGGTTCTTACTACAACTGGTTGGCATTCTACTGGAAGATATTGTTACCAAACAGTTGAAAGTGGACATGAATGAGCAGCAACATACTTTCTACTGCCAGGAGCTGGGCACACTGCTTATGTGCTTAATACATATCTTCAAATCAGGTAATACTTTAAGCAATGCCTTGTGTTGTAGCATGCAGTGGCAGCATGGTTTTTCAGTTCTGAGACAATTGTTGAATGTGTTGAACTACTGAGGAGGAATATGTAGGTGCTGAAGACATTCTGTTGTACTGCGTATAAAGAACTTCCCATGGTTTGTGCTCATGCATACAGGGCACATTTCTCACATTTCTTCTGTCTGTGTGGAACAAAATGTAACTAGTGACTTTTCATCTCTCAACTGTCTAAAATTTTCCAGTCCAAAAATGCAAAGCATTCCAAATTTGTGGCTGTATTTCTCATGGTTTTTCTCAATTTGGAGGTCGGTAGGTATGTCCAGGCTTAAAACACTGAGTCACAGACCACTGGTTCAGACTGATGGCAAGATACATTCCTATTCTTTGTTGTAATTTATAAAAACATAGAGCCCCCCCTCCCCCAAACAAATAACTGAAAACAGAAGAGTAGGTAAGGTGGTGCTGATCTTCAGCTGCTTTCTTTAGGTTTGGGAATTCTGCCTTAGGTGTCTTCTGCTAGATGTTCAGTGTCTGGCTTATAATTCTT
>Ga0181612_128222_pt1 | contig 10345 bp, 6 predicted proteins | sample HoacroProtozoa21_FD_119630 | JGI IMG/M metagenome (GOLD analysis project Ga0181612, IMG submission 119630) | Hoatzin crop microbial communities from Cojedes, Venezuel. Combined Assembly of Gp0051906, Gp0051904, Gp0051908 | reverse complement strand
CAATGGTTGATGTGTCCCATTCACTGTCACGTGGAGTTGTTCTGAAGGCTGTCCGGGTCGGGGGTGGGGGCTGTAGGTTGCGGGGTTGTTGTCAGTGTCCTCCCCCCCCCCCCCCCCCCCGCCCCAGATCAAGCCGGTCAAGTGATCTGCCTCTGCTGATTCGGAGTGTATTACATTCAAGCAGCACTGAGATGTACACTGTGTTTTGGCAAGGCCCCTAATTGTCTCTACCAGTCATTGCTAGGAAAAGTAGTTTATGTTGGTGCTGTGTTTCCGATCCCGAGCATCCTGAGCTATCTTCAGTTGATAAGCTAACTAATTGGTGTAGAAAAATGGTGCTCAGGCCCTTGCTGCACAGCACCATGAATATCGTTAGAGGTGGAGATGAATCCAGGACGTAATCCTAAACAAACCACGCATTGCTGGACCTGTGTCAACCCATAGCAGCTGCTGGTTTGAACTCAGAAACATTTAGACTTGATTGATTAACTAATAAAATGGTGTTAGCAGTAGGATTGGGATGTATATGAAGCACCTGATAGGAACACATTACGAATGTACACAGCTGCAAAGTAGTGTATGATCTAAGCGGGGCTGAGATGAACGAGATATGCTCCAAATGAGATGAAGTGGAGCACCCCTTTGCTAATAGACACATAGATGGGTCATATTCGTGGGTATTTGATAATCCTGTCATTAGAGCTGCAAGATATAAGACCCTCTGAGATAACTGTTTGGCAGAATCTAAACATCAGTGTGGAAATGTGATGGGTTACAGTCCATGCACACGCATACCTTTGTGTCCTTCATTTACGTGCATCTGTGCAGTGTTGGCGGTTGCCACAGCTTCAGAAGCATTTGACCAAGTGGAAGGCCAGATCATTCTTTGTTGTTGTATTTCACTCCCACAGTATTCATACAATGTTAGAACGTACTTTCTCCCACTGAGAAGTCTGTAATAGCAGCCAGCTAAACAAATTACTTTGTAAGCTGAAGAGGTAAAGGCTCTCAGACAGAAGTCCTGCCTTCAAACCTGGGCAACAAATGCTCCATACATGCCAAATGCGTGTTGTTTGTGCTTTCCGTCTCAGATGTGGTAATTTAAAATTTAATCATGTGAACGATTGCATTTATTTTACTCATGTGTTACTAATCTGTGTAATTTAACAGCAAGCAGGGACATAAACTTCATTAAGATTCAGATGATAAAAAAGAAAAATTGGCTGAGGTCCCTCTTCTCATGCTAATAATACTGAAAGCAAGAAGTGGCACCAGGAAACTCAGAACTATGATTACAAAAGCTGTTATTTTTTGCTGATGACTGCTTTATAACCTGGGGTGATGGTGCAGTGGTGTTGGAAATGTCTTCTGTTTCTGCAGTTTGTATCCCTCAATGCTTGTCTGCTACGTATTCAGTTTGATTTATTTGGTTGGTTGGTTTGTACTGGCACCTAGGCTACAAATTAGTCCTTAGGATGGCCATGTGCCTTTTGCCTGCCAGGGCTGCGGTGGGTGAGTACCTCTTCTGCAGCAGCGGCAGGAGGTCGGAGAAGCCGGTTGTGTTCCTTAAGTCTTCATAAAAATGAGAAAACCCTGTTTTTTATGTATGCTGTTGTACTTTCTTTTGGTGCCAGGTGTAATCCATTCAGAGAATTCCCCAAAACTATGGTGTTTGGATTTGGTGGTATTTACTTGAACTTTTCGGTACTTTTATACTTATTAAAATACATTTAAAGTAGTGTTAGTTTGAATGAATTTGATAAAATTTCATTCAAGCTACTTTTATCAGATCATTGGGGAGGAGAATTGAAAGAAACTAATGTTATCTGCCTGTTTCAACACGTAAGTGTTTTAAAGCTAACTCTTAAATTCTTCACATTTTTTGACAAAATTATTTAGTTACCTTAGAGCGTCTCTGCACAACAGTAGTTCGATGTACAGTATTTCTTACTGCAAAGTCTATCCTGTAATGGTGTGGAAGTTCAGAATGTATTTACGGATGATAAATATTTCATGTGTATCTTTTAGCTTTGATTGGTCTCAGGTACTGTAACTACAGGCTATTAAAGCGATGTTGATTATTCTTGGACATGGTGGTTCAGTGGGCTATTTTTCTCATGCTGCGGTTAAATTTGAGGATATGATTTCTCATCAAAAGGTACAATCAAAAGTTGTTTCTCATTTTACTTATCCCATACTTATTTCTGCCAAATTTGTGCCTAGCATGTGTAGTATCTTTGTTTTCATTCTTCAGTGTGTTGCACATTTTGACTATTTAGATAGATCTAAGTGAGAGTAAGTAAATAAATAAATACATACATATACACACACATGTAGTAAAGCTTATTATGATGTAGACATACAATACCTGTGAATACCTGAGATACCACCACTAGCACAGAAAACCTTGTAAAAAAAGTATTTACTCTACATTAGTGTAAAAATCAGGTTCTCATGGTTTAAGTCGCCGTTCTAGTCATGTGTAGCTAGCTGCCTGTGTTCTGTACAAACGAATGCATTAATTTTGGGGAGCAGGCTACACAGCTGGAGAAAATGTGCTGATCTGTTTTGCAGAAATTATTCTGCTTCTTATTTTTAATAAACAGTAACCGATACATAAAAAGCATTGTATTTTGTTTGTCATAATGAGACACTTTATTTTTTTTTAAATGGGGGTAAAAGGTATGTCAGAATGCAAATAAAAGGAGTGGAAGTTGGTATGAAAATGAGGACACTTTAATTTGCTCTATAAGTAGAGGAAACTACCTCATCAGCAGGAAAAGAATAAAAGGCAAAGGAATGAAGAGGACTGGAAAGTTTTTGATGTAAGGGCAATTTGTGGAAATAGTTGTTTATGCCCCTGAACAGGTTCCTGTTTATGTAAGTTCATACTCCTTTTTTTCTAACCTTAATTTTGTATAATTTTATACCCTCTAATACTTGTTTTGAAGTCAGACTTGGTAATAACTGCAACATCATGGATCAACAGCCCCACCATCCCAGGGCAAAACTCACTCCAACGCATGAAGCCAGTGAAAGCTGGGGGCTGAGAGCTTGGGTTGCTGCCGTCTGAGGGAAGGAGCCACAACTAACAACAACCCTTGGAAGCTTTTGACACAGTTTCTCCCGATGTTTACAACTTCTTGAAAATGGGTTTGTCAGTCTTATGGGAAGCCTCCTAGGCTGAGGAGTTAGGCTTGGATATCCTTGGTTGCCAGACTACCTGAATGCATCTGGTTCCACATCTGGATAACAGCTTCTGAGAGCATGAAATGCTTTAACTACAAGCACATATTTAATGTCCCAAGCAGATAAACCCAAAACCTCTCCAGTATGCATACATCTGTATTTTTTTTCTTTTCTGTACAGATAGGTGAGGCTGAAGGTGGTTGGGTTGGAACTGAAGTGTAAAAGCTAAGCAACAACAGTATGTCTAATGGTGTCACACGTACTTTGAGGAAGTTATATAGCCCAACTGGTTGAAGATTTCTAGCTCTAGAAGTCAGGTTTTGAGCTCCAGTAACTGCTATTTTTTTCTTTGTCTGGGCATGGATATTTGGTTTGCTTTCTGCTTTACGGCAGCAGTTCTTTTTGAGTATAAATCCCTTTAAAAATAACTCTGCAAGGGAGGTCTCTTTCCTGGCAGTTACTTTTTTGGGAAGAATGAATGAATTTTAAAAATACATCAAGTCCCCAATTTAAAGAATTAGTATACTTAAAAAGCTTTAGTATGGAAAAGAGATATTAAGTCATCTGTATTTGTTGTCAGTAAAGGCTATTCAAATGAACTGGGATGGTATTTGATGTATACCAGCTATTGCTGGGAGTCAGTGACTTGTCATTTGATGCATTGCTGTAGGGTGGTAAGATAGATTTTGTATGGGAGTGACATTTTCTTTATGATAAAATTATTTTTCTTACTGACATAATATAGAGCTCTGAAAATAGGTGTCATGCATGTATTTGGCTGACTGGGTGTGAGTTTAAGGTGAACTAAAACTTACACTGTGACTGAGAAAGCTGGAAAATTTTTAGTTGTGTCCAGTGTATGTTGGTTTAATTCGTTAAGTGTGGCCTTTTGACATACGAAAGTCTGATATGCAGTGGTGTTATTATACTGTGGGAACTGCCTTTAAGAACAAAAGACTTAGCTGTGGAAATCTCTTGTTGAAAATGAATGCTTTCATTTCTGCTGTATAAATTAGTTGTAGTCTCTGGGGTAGTTCTTTCTTCCTGCTTACATCCCCCTTGAATTTAAAATGTTGTCATGGCAGTAATTTGCAGGCAAAAGGGCTATTTTGTTTCTGTTGAATATTTTTTGTGCATTCTGTTCTTGATTGTGCAAGTCTCTTAAAAAAAAAAAGAGACTAATTCGTGGAGAATGTGAGACACAGCATGGGTTAAAGCCTTTGACAACCTATCTGACTGAGCTGTTTTTGGCAGGATCAGTCATATGGCATTCGGTGACTGTACTTCTGATAGTGCTCTTGTTTCAGCAAAGCTTGTTTGAGGACACAACGATGTATGGCTTTGGACTCTGCAGACTTCCTAGTGGTCAGGCTCTCTGGGTTTATGAACATATCCTGAATTTTGCACTGAAGATTTAGCCAAGCTTACTCAGTTTTATTGCTGGGAACTTTAATGTTAAGTATCCCCATTTTTGAAAGGGTTCCTTTGTGTTAATTTTCATATTTGCAACCTCCCTTCATGTTTTGCTGCATTAGATGTTTTAAAGAGTTAAACTTCACAAAGAAAGCTAGGTAATAAACATAGAGTAAGTCTGTCAGAAGAAAATTTAGAAGGCTAACTCTTAATCTGATTTTAAACAAACTGAACCAGTTCTTTTGATGAATCAGCTTTCACTTATACTGGGCTTCTTTAGGGCAGTGGAATAAACTATCATGTGAGAAGTCAAGTGACTTCAAGTTGGAGGATATTAAATTAAAATGTGGCAAACAAATGAGTTCTCTTTGAGTTTGTTTTTGATATTGAAGGGTCCTGCTGCAAAATATAGAGGCCCTTTACTTCTAAAGGGATCTCTGCTTAAAGTCAATGCTTCTGTTAACTCTGTTGTCCAAGGAGAGCATTGTTTTCTGTTTCACAAAGTGCCTTAAAGTCTTAATTTTCATTTGTAACCTGTTCCTTCTGTGTTTAGTACCAGCAAGAGGCTGAAGGAAAATACACCCCTCTCTGTTTCCATTCAGTACAGGAGAATCAAGTTCAGCAAATAATGTTTGAAGACCACTGTACATGGTGCGTGAAGGCAGAAGAGGTAGATCAATACTGAGAAAGCTATTTCCCACAAAATATTTTTACAAATATAATTCAAGTGGATGCGGAGTACATCATTATCCATTCCCATACAGAAGTAGAGAGAATTGCTGCCTACACAGTAATTCCGAGAACCAGTTGTGTCATGATCATCGGGATTGTATTCCCTTTCTATATGTACACACAGACATATATATACAGACACATGTACAGCTAGCTTATCTACAAGATCACTCTTAAAACTTGAACTTACTGCAGCTGGATAGAGGATTTTCAAAACTGTAAAGGAAACAGGGACCCTCAAAATTTTTTTTCTTGATATTTTGGGAAGTATAAAGATGTCCTATTCCTAACTGTTATGGTGCCATTTGAGAGTTAGCAAATGACACAGAGACAGTAACCTCCCCTTGCCCCCAGCCTCACTTGGCACTGAAAGGAAGCAACAGCTGGATTCTAAATGTTTTTGTCCAAACCGGATAACTAAAAAAGCTTAATTTCCCCTAATGTTGACTCTGGATACAGAGGTGATGCTGTAAAATTGTGATCAATGGGGATGTGAAGGGCTCTGCTGGTCCTTTCCTGCTCTAGTGGAATCAATCTTTCTCCTTCTCTCATATTTTTAGATTTTTGGTACAAAATATTTTGACACAGCAAGATATAATGTATTTGGTACTGCAGGTAATTGTTTTTGCAAGGATATTTTAGGAGTACAGTGAGGCTAAATGCTATTGGAAAAGCTCTTAGTTTTCAGTAATTGTATCCCACACAAAACTGATTCCAGAACTGTGCTCTGGGAGTCCCTGCTGTGTGAAGGTGTGGCTAAAGTAGTAAGAGAAGATAAAACAGCTACTTTTTCATTCATTAACTATCTTCCCTTGACTATGCAAAATAAATTTTAGAAGTATGCGGGATAAAGAAAGAAAGTTTAGATAAAATGGATGTGTGAAAAACTGTCTTACTGTGACCGAATTAAATATTGGTGCAGGAGTTCTTAGTAATATCTTTTAGTCTAAATTAATTAACACAAATATACCCTCTAACACAAGATTTGCCAGTATATTTTCATCTGCCTTGGTTTTTTTTTCCAGTTTTGTAAAATGATGCAGCATTCTTTCTCTGCCAGCAGGACGTGTGTATCTATTGCGTCATGAAATGGGAGCAGGTTGAGGTCTTGTAATAAATAGCTCCAAGTATTTATTAAATCATGTTAGATAACTGCAGGATGCGTTACTTAATACCACATGTAATATTATATATATTAAAGTGACTGAACCAATGTGTCTTATGCACATCTTCTCGTTCTGTTTCTGTCTCTCCATCCTTCATCCCCACACAAATTCTAATTCTCTCACTCCCCTTTCAAAATGCCCTTTGTTTTCCCCTCTCTCTCTGCACATCTGGTTGTCCTGCTCTTCCCCCTTCCCCCCTCCAGCTTGACAGTCTCATTTTTAAAGCTTTGTTCCGCAAAGTACATAATTAAGCAGTAAGACACGACAGGGCATGAATATTGTTGTATTAATTGAGGGGGGAGAGAGAGGGAAACCAAAGGAAAACTACAGAGAAACAATACCAGCTGGTGCTCCGTGGGTATATAATTTGCAGTTCATTTAGGAGAAAGCTTGTCCGTGGGGTGGAGTTTTCGCTGGAAAGTGATAGCTGAGCCCATGCACCAACTGGATGCTTCTGGGACAGAGAGCTTTGCTTTGCGCCGGGGCAGCGTTCCTGCTGCAGCTCTTGCATCTTGGACCTGCTTTGGTCTCTGCTGCTGGCCTGTCGTGGCCGGAGGGGCTCTGCAGCCAAAAACCTGTAAACCACTGTGTGGGGTAGATGGTTTCTTTTGAAGGAAGGGCTACTGCAGTGCAAGTGACATTCTCCTGTGGAGAAGTAGGTGTTAATAATGTCATTCTATAGTTAGCCAAAGTGACTGTAACATCTGTCTGGGTGCTAGTAATCGTAACAGCCATTTCCACTTGAAAATGAGCAAAGATGCTAATGAGTGGTTGGCAAGGGCCTGCCAGTGCGAAGTCTCTGCTGCCTGTCAGTCCAAGTGGCATACAGTAAAACTGCATCTCTGAGAGGAGGAGGAGGGATGGCAAACGAAATCTCTCGGTAAGAGAGCAAGCTGGTAGCAGGCACAATGGTAAGAGCTGGGAGAAGCATGCGCAGGACAACCAGCTCCACTGCTCTAAAACGGGAACTGCTCTTCATTTTTCTGTAAATTTAATAGCATTCCAGTAATTTATACACTCCTTACAGAGCTGTAGTGACTTTTGTGCAATTGGGTTGAGTCAGACTGGTAACTTTTAAAAGAGAAATTCTGATTTAATCCAATTTCCATCCCTAGTTTCCTGGGCTTGCTCTGCTTTGCATTTCAAATGCAGTCCTGAGCTGAAGTGAAGCTATAGAACATGCCTATGGATATTTGAAACAACAAGGCTTCTGTGTGTAAATGTCATTGAGAATTAAACACATAGTTTAACTTTATCCTCAGTGTGTGTGTGAGCATAATAATACATTGCTGCCATAGCCTGTAATAGTACAGAATGCTAAGGGCCGGAGATACGCTTTGTGGCAGCTAATAAACTACAGAACATTTTGTCTTCTTTCTCAGGCTCTCATTCCCCTCAGCTGGTTACTAGCTTCCAAAAAAAAGTCCCAGCATTGGTCTTGGATGGTTAAAGAAATAGAGAGAAGTTATTCAGTTATTTATGGCACAAAAAATTGCTTTGTCATCTTCTGTACATTTGCACGTCTGATGTAAGACATGAAAATAGATAGGTGATCTTGGCTGTTTTCTTGGGGGCACCTTCTTTCTGTTCATAAATAAAGTGGCAGGCAAATATTCAGCTCTAAATGTAGTTTAATTACATGGATGCTGTGTACCATGCCTATGTATATATGACTTCTGTATCGTATACGAAATTAATGTATTTGTGTGTGATCAGCAAAGCTCTGGACACTAGTTTTAATGCTGAACAGCTTTTTCATTTGAGAAAGTGGTTTTTAATGTGTAGGGTTTTTTAAAACAAGTTACGATACCAGAGCATCGGAACCATAGCAGGACCAAAATTCTTGTGGGCAGTTGTGCTGTTCAGAAGAAATTCCAGATAAAACATTCCAGCTTATTCTTAGTAATTATCCTGGGCCAGAATAGGAACTGGGACCCACTGTGTTTTCGTGCCTTTTTTTCTGGCCACTGGAAAAGACAGCCTTGTTCTAATTTTGAATTTAAAGTGAACAGAATCCCGTTATCTCCATATTCCTCCTGTAGACAACCTTGCTTTAAGTAGTGACTTTGACGTTCCAGAATTCCCTGCATCATAGTGATTAGATTTTCCTTCTCTCTTGTAGGGACAGTAATACTTTTGCCTTTCGTGCCCGTGCCTGGAGGCTGCAGCTTGTGTGCTTTAGGGTGTGTGTGCTCACACTTGATGTGTTTGTTCTTGCTCCTCGTGAGCTGGGCTTCATTCACTTTTCGGGTTCATGGAGGCTGGTGGTTGGTGCATGTGGGCAGTGCCTGCTGATGTTACTGAGAGTTGAACGCGAATATACGTGGGCAGAACGTGGATCTGCTTTGAAAACTGTTGAAGTGAATTTGTTAATTTATTCATCCTGTATTATACCAGAGCAGCCTTGAGAGGGTTGTCTTGGTCTCATGGGATAAATTCCCTCATAAAGATAAATTAATAAATAATGAAAACTCATTGAGTCATCTTTTCAGTTACAACAAAAAAAGAACTTAGGGTATTTCTTCTATCCTAGTCTTCTTAAAATGTTAAAATGTAGCAAATAAGGAGCAGGAAAAAACATTTTTCTCTTCATTTTATGATGTTTTTTCTGTCTAGGTTCTGTCTCTGTTGCTTTATGAGGTATCTTACTTCCATGTTTCCATCCAAATGAGCTAGAATTTTCTGAATCAGGGTATTTTTTTAAATTCTGTTATTTTTTTCCCCCCAAAGGTTTAACTGTGCACACAGCACCATTGGGGAATGGACACTATGGGTTTTGACTGAAATTTTCATAGAAGTAGAGGAGGAACAAGATGCGTTCAGCTGGTTTTGTGGCTTCTGCTGCACGGTAAAGTTGCAGAGCCCTGCGGATCAATCTATCTTCCAATTAAGTGTACTTAAACCTTGTGAGGCTCTTGCTGTAGCTCTTGTTTTTTGTCACAATAGTTCCAGTTTCCCCATTAAGACTTTGTTTTTCACCACACTTAGGTGAGGATACCTTATCCTCACCTGTATAAAGGAGAGTGTACAGGGCATCTTGGGAGACTGCATGACTCCTTATTACTGTAAGTAACTGAAAATGACAATGGAAGCTTCTTTTGTCTGCTTCTCTCTTGTGATTCATTTAGTTCTAGTTTTCACCTCATGATTTTCATACATTTAGTGTGTTTTCTGTGTGTATTTTATTTATTACACAGTAGGAGAACACATCTTGTGTGAGAACGTGATCTTCGTTGAAATCATAAAGTCAGAAAACCCAAACCCCAGTTATTTGTGCTGGTAGTAAAATGGCTAGAATTGGTCATTCTCTTGCAGTATCCTTTAGTGTGTGAAAGATTTTGGTAAGCAGGAAGGATTTCAGACACCAGCAGTAAATAATGAAATATTACTGGGACTGCAAAAACCTATGGCAAGCTATGGCAAATTTGACTGCATAGGGATCGATATTGAAGGATAACTGTTCAAAATATTAATAAAGATTTAAATGTTTGAAATTAAAGATGGAAAGAACCATGAAGTCAATAGAAATGCTGCAACTAGAGGGAATTCTTACCTGTCTAGGCAATCTGTATTAAAAACAATGTCTTCCCAAATTAGTGGTTTTGGGAGTACTGGACCAGTGTTAACCTCAAGTTAATGGGCAGTTGCTGCATGGGAATTAGATTTTAGGTGCCCCATGCATCTCTTTCCAGGGCTGCCAAGTCAGTCTCTAACTCCAACATGATACACTGCAATAGGAAAATATATTGTGGGAATGCCAGATACAGTTATAGCAGGAAGCATAACTCATCTAAGAACACCAGCACATGGAAGAAAGGGTGGGGGAAAGAAAAAGCAGAGCAAGT
>Ga0181612_103056_pt1 | contig 10345 bp, 11 predicted proteins | sample HoacroProtozoa21_FD_119630 | JGI IMG/M metagenome (GOLD analysis project Ga0181612, IMG submission 119630) | Hoatzin crop microbial communities from Cojedes, Venezuel. Combined Assembly of Gp0051906, Gp0051904, Gp0051908 | reverse complement strand
TTACAGAATCACAGAATCACAGAATGGTAGGGGTTGGAAGGGACCTCTGTGGGTCATCTAGTCCAACCCTCCTGCCGAAGCAGGGTCACCTACAGTAGGTTGCAGAGGACCTTGTCCAGGCGGGTCTTGAATATCTCCAGAGAAGGAGACTCCACAACGTCCCTGGGCAGCCTGTTCCAGGGCTCCGTCACCCTCAGAGTGAAGAAATTCTTCCTCATATTCAGACGGAATACATCTTCTTGTAGCACAAATCAATTTGGCCTAGAACTTATTGGATGAAATATACCTCCTTACATTCTGTGTAGGTGATGTAAGCTACAAAAACATTTACATCTGACAGTATCAGCTGCCAAAGAGAATCAGTTTCAAAGTTTTCTCCATAAACTGCAGTAGCTTTTACTGGAGGGACGCCATCTGGTAAGGATGTTAGGAATGTTTAGGTCATCAGTAATGACCTTTTTGCTCAGGCACCCCTAGCAGTCTGTATCACAGACGGAACCAGTTGTTCAGTCCCACACAATGTTGACGTGTGAGCTCTGAGCTAGAAGGCACGAACCAGTGCCACTGGGCATGGTCAATCATAAGTTTATCTAAATGGCTTTGAACAGGAGATAGCCCCTGTAAAACACCCAAGAGACCAGGCACAATTCGCACGACTGTCTGCCTCAGACCATGCAGATGTGACTAATATGTCCTCATCAGCTGCCTAGACCTAACAGTCTGTGCTGGAGATTTGGGGGTTTGCATGCCAATTCCCTCCCTTGTTTTTCTGCACAAGCATGATGATGAGAGGGACCTGTTTCAGCTGATAGGACATTAAAAAATGCATCTGAATATAACTTTTAAAACTATGCTTATAAAGTCATAGACTAAACAGGAAACATGTCTGATTCCATCTTTAACTTAAAGAAAATAAACTGCTCAACATATTCTTTTTATTCACAGCTCACTTAATAATGTCTGTGCAAACCTGTTTTCCCAGGCCTCATTTTGGACGGCTAAGCATCAATAAGCACTATAGTTCTTTTGCTAAATGACCAAACTAATACAGCATCAGTATAGTTAATACATCGTTTGTCATACTCACAAAGATGGAAAATATTTTCAGCATTTGTTTTTATTTGGGAAGTGCATACTTGCAGAAGCCATACTCAGTGGGGAAGCTACGATTATTAGAGCATATTAAGCGATCTTTGGAATCTAGGTAAAATATGAGAGGTGTCTCTACCATACATTATGATCAGGAAACTAAACTCTCTGCAGCTATTTAAGAATACACCTGTGCACCCTCATCAGTCTTACTTTGAAAGTATCATATTATTCTTCAAGATTTCTGAGCGTGGGGCTGTGTATGAATCTCATTCATTTTGTATGCACATCATTCTGACCAATGGCAAATCCTACACTAGGGACACACAAAAAAATATTGTGGGTTTATTAGAGATGGTCAAGCCCATGGCAGACACAAATATTACAGTGTCAGAGGACAAAAAAAGGACGTGCATTTTCAGAAAGGCCCAAGCACACCCAGTCACCTATAAAACACATTACTCGAAACAGTGAACAGATTAGGAATTACAGTGTTTAAAACATAATCAGAAATTCAGTGAAATTAATTAAAAGGATCCCATTAATTTCTGTGAGCTTCGGGGCTGCAGGGTAATACAGCTGCAAACTAAAAAACAGATATTTAACCAGCACCTTCTTCATGGACTTAAAGCTACAGCTGCTTCCTTCAAGAACCTTCCTCTTTATTTACCATTTGAGGGGAGCGAGGACGCTGCGTAGTGCAATAGCCCAGCCCATGTGGTTTGAGCTATACAGCTGCCTGCTGCACTTATCTCCTGCTTGCACTTCAGCATTGCTCAGCACATCTATCTGGAGCAGAACTAAAGTGTTTGCTCTTAAAGTGAACCCGGAGGAATGCAAACGGAACGACAGGGCCAGCAGGATTCCGCTCTGAGCAGTGACCGTGCAGTGCCCTGCTGCTGTTTCTTTCTATTTCCTCCCATAACTTCTATATTAAAGTTATTTAACTTCTCAAAGAGTTGGGGGTGTTTGTGTGTGATACGTAGGTGTTGATTTTGATGGAAGGAGTTGTAGATATGTCCATCTTCAGAGGCAGTTCCATCATTTCAGGCCATTGTTTTCCCTTTATCATCCATTTCTCATTCTCTCAACTTCTTTCACTGAGGTTTTTCCTTCCAGTCTCCCAACCTACCAGACTACCTCTAGTTCACAGATAAAAACCGAGACAGCGTATTTTTTCTCCTCAGCATCTTATCCCATTTCTGCTGCTCTGTCCTTCAGATGATGGGTTTGAAGGAAATACTGTAATCTGAACAAGCTATTTTAAATTTTTGGGAGATCTGTCCTGTTGTTTACATACCTCATTGCAATTCCTGTCTGCCTTGTGAGCTGCCTGTGCTGGACATACCCCAACATCCCACTGATTCCTTGGATCTTGCAGAAACATTTGTTTGCTTGCTTCTTTATTGCATCTGAATTCGTTTATCAAAGCCAAATGCTAACCCAGAGATTAACATTTGTTAAGAACTTCCTGGGTCTGACTGGTAAAATGATTAAGGAAAAGAAAAGACGTTTTATGATACTACAGAAAATGCAAATCTTAATTTTAGCAGATCTAAGATCTAAAGCTGAAATGAAATAACTTTTTTAATCGCCAAATCGAATGAACTGAAAAATGCACCATCCGGAAAACATTCCATCTGACTCCCAATTGACATCTTAACTAAATCATTTTTGTAAACAAATAAGACACAGAATTGAAAAGAGACAGATTGAAAGGGAATGAAAATGTCTGTATGAAAGCTGAATCCCATAGTTTTATGAGTTACAGCTGATATCACAGAAAAGTGGTAATTACTAAGTAAATCTCTCATACTCATCAAATGACTGGAAGGTCTTTAATGCTGGCAAAACAACTACTGATCTTCCCCATTCAACTTCCATATTGCCAGAGAAGGATGATACTTTTCATCTTTGGGCTGTCATGCAGTTATTTCATTGTCACTTTGATTTCTCTTTTCTAATCCATTAGTAAGGAAACTTCTCTACATATTTTGTGATTTTAGAATCCTTCATCGCTAAAGAAATAAACATATGAACCACTTTGATATCCCAGTGAAACCTACCGTGATTGCAATGAATTCTTACAGAGTCTCACTGACTGTCCTCATCTCCCAGCATCAGCGCCGTGTCAGCAGGCAAGCCCCGGAGAGCGACACCCCCTTACAGCAGGGTCTTCCACCACATTTGGTGTGCTTGATCATCTGGTCTGCATTCATGAAATCATCTTAATTTATTTCCAGCTAGCTAAAGCAACTTTCTGAAACATTTCAAGACTCTTTTCATTTTTTGAAAAATTAGGTACTATCAACTACAGGCTGGCAGATAGCCTGTTTACGTTTTTGACTGCCTTTCTCCTGAAACTAGCAACATCTGTTGATGTTGCTCCCGACATTCTTTAAAATTTACAAAATCCTATGTAAGTTTTTCTCTGAAGTGAAAAGCCCTTTCTTTCAGCCTCTAAACTGTTCATCTCCACCCTGACAATTCATATTGCCTTTATATATGTGTAAAAGATAATGCCTGATGAAGAGACTGGATAAGTTGTCTGGCATGATGACTTGTTATGTGTCCCTGGTTTCCACCAGGGACAGGGTACACCACTTAGGGATTTTCCTTTCCTAAACTTAATGGGTGTGCTTGAGTCACTTCATATTTATTTCTCTCTAGCTCACATGAAAACATTTTAGAGCCAAAGAAAGCTGTGGTTTCTGGGGTTTGTCATGAGTGTAAGACTGCAAAGGATTTGACCCAGTGGTACTGAAATGGAAAAGTTTCTCGTTGAGTTCAACAGTCATGCCTATGGCAATATGGCCCAGTGGAAGCCCCCTGAGAGCATTTGTCAAGCAGCACATTGTTTTTCGTCTGAGGAAATCGCTAGTCAGATCCTGTGGGAACAGAGGTCAGCCATGCATCTGCATGGGAAAAGTGAGAGTCATGGATATGCATGTCCCACGATGCAAGAGCACCCTACACCTACGCCTACACCTACACCATGGTTGCCACAGCTGGCATCATTCCACGCTGGAGCTGTCCCCAAAAGGTGTGGGGCTTGTCCCTGGCAGGAACTGCAGCAAAGGTTTCTAATAAAGCATTGGAGTTAAACTGTGCGGTGGTTCGGAGGGAGAGTGAAATAGTGCGGGAGGAATAAAGAACGGTTCTTTTATGGGGGAGGGATTGGCTTCTCCCTTCATCATCAAGCCAGATGCAATATATTCTGTTCTTAACTGTTTTAGTACTCCAATAGATCAAACTATCAACCTTTGCTTTTACTGGAGCTCTTTGCTGGAATTATTCTCTTTAATTGTGTTTTTAGTGCTTGACCATTGAGAAGGATGAAAGGAACAAGTGCACTGCCTCACACTACCTTCCTCAATGAGCTGATGAAGACTTTTCCCCTCTTTGTGCTTCAAAAATTACTTAATAAATCATTATAGACAGAGGAACAATAAAAGCTCTAGCTTTCTTTTAGGCAGAAAAAACCCATCATATATGAGGATAAATAATTTAGTTTAATACTTCTCACTTCTCACTAAATAATATTAGCACACTATTCAGAGAAATGCTGGAATGAAAATTGACTGAGACATATTAAAATATTAAATACGTTTTGCATGATATATTCACTCATCTTTATGCCTTCCACGTGATTAAATAAAAGTACTTTCAGGGGAGAATCCGGATGACAGTAATACAGGGAAGTGGTAATCAAGACACCTATGTCAACATTGTTTCTACTTTGAGTAGAGGGTCAACAGACTTAGCACAAACACATAGTTCTTTCTATTTATCCTATGTATGGCAAAATCAGTTTTTATACAAGATAAAGGTGACAATGTACTAAGGAAGTGTCAATTTTTTTGCAATGGCTTCTGCAGATTAAAAGGTTGAATTCAGTATGCGTTGCTAGAGGACCATTATTTAAAAAATCAAGTATTTACCAAAAAATTACCATAATTTAGATCTTGATTTAGTGAACATCCCTTCATTTTAGGTGCAAAGACAAAATCATAGTATTTTCCAGTGTAATATCTGCTGAAAAAACATCGTTTCCAAGATGCTTAATATGTGTGGTCTCATTTTAAGGGTTTTAACTCATTTAACTACTGAAATGTTTTTTTAAAGGCTATTTGGATAGGTTTTGGTAACCAACATAAAGTAGAAAACCTCCCTTCAGTTTTTCAGGCACTTTCAAGTACAATCAGAATCAGGAAACTGCTGCATTTTATTTCTACATGTTCCTTCACTGATGATACCATTCCTCCTGCTTCCTGCGAGTACATGTGCATTCACACATTCATATCCAATTGCACACAGCCTAGGTTTTTGGTTTGGGTTTGTTTATTTTATATCTTTTCGGAAAGGAAAGGAGGTTGGGAATTCATTGCTGTTAAAGTCCAATTCCTCCTCTGCCTGTGGGGAGTCCCAGCCCACCGCTCCTCCCTTGCCAGACAGACCACTACCTGCCAAAACCAGCAAGCAAGGGGAAGGCAGGGGATTTTCAGCTCCCCTGCTGAAAATCTTGTTTGAGAGCAACAAATAGCTTGTCCAGAGGACTAAAGGCATGGAAACAGACCTTTCTAAGTAATATTTAGGGAGGCTGAAGGGAAAGAATTCTGGATGACACTTTTTACATTAAGGATCATTGTGTAAAAAAAAACCAAAACATTTAAAGTCTAGTAGGCAGGGAACCGAACTCAAAATAGCACCTTATCCTCCAGATGACAGTCAACAAAAGGGTTACTACTCTGACGTACAAGTATCAACCTAAGACAAAAAAAAACTCTTCCGGAGAATCAACCACATCCTCAAAACCTCAAAGCACAGCTAGAAATAAATTGGTAGAACAATCATTGATTCTAACTTACAGTGATGCCCCATTATTTATAGGTAAGCAGAGGTAAGCAAATATTTCTGATGGAGAATGAAGAGTGCCATTGTATTTTGCAGGAAAATACTGATTTTAATAGCTTTTTCTGAAGGAAATCATTAAAATAAAACACCTTTATATGACTAAAACAAATACATTTGAATATTTCAAAGAAGATATATAAATTCTGAACTTGAGGGTTAATACATTTGCCTAAATTGTGGCAACATAGGCCTAAACATAGTGCTGGCATAGTACCTGAAGGTTGAGCGGGATTTGCTGTGGCATCTCCATTGGCACTAGACTTCTAGGTTTAGACAACTGCACCAAGCCCTTTTGTCTCATCCCATTTGAGGATGAAACCAACAATTCAAAAATCTCAAAATATCCTATAAGATTAACATTCAAAATTTTAACTCAACTATAGAAAATAAGTACTTTCCATCGGTAAGGTGACTGCTTTTTTACTATAGTCAGCTGAGACCCACAATATTGTAAGAATACAGATTAATCATAACCACGTTCTTTGGGTAAGATACTTGGACAGTAAGAATCAGACTAAATACAGATGTTTACAGTAGGAAAATCTCTCTTATTCTCAAACATTCTGTAAAGACATTACATGGTTATATCTGCATCCACTCGTCTTGACCGTGATGCTTTTAAATTCTTCAGAAGTAAACTGTCCAGATTATTTTAAAGAACTCTTTCTTCGTAATGACTCCAACTTTAAAACATCTTTTCCAGTAAATGCAACCATCAAAGGGTTTAGTGCAGATTGCAGTGAACATTAAAATGTCAATAATTAAACACTGCAGGAACAGGAATTCTCAATGAAAATGGCTCACAAGGCTCACTGCTTTCTATCTTCAAAGTATTTTTAAATGATTTTCCAATAAATTCAGCAGAGTAGGTCTTTTTATCCTTCATTTTTAAAATGAATGCAGGAGATCTATAAAAAGGATTACTTCTTTTTTACCCCAAGAAACACCAGAGTTCCAGGAACAGCTTACATGTGCTTATTTATACCTATTACCTTTTTTCAGATGCTTTAATTTGTGATAACTCACAGCTTTATGTAAAAGAGGTTGATAAATATAGGATTCCTCTACAACATTGATTAGATTTATTCACATTAGAAATGCATTGCTTTCTTCGTTGGTCAATATTAATTCTCCCGAAACTTCAAGTTTTGTTATCTGATGAATTCTACAAACATCGTAGAGCTTTCAAATCCAGGAGTACTGCAAACTCATAAAACAAATGTTTGCCTCACCTGTTGTTATCAGGATCAAATTCTGAAGATATATGAATATCATTCTATTCTCTTCAAGGTGCTGAAATCATAAAGTACAGCCTGATGACATTGTCACTGTTTTGCCTATTCAGTGCCCTCCTTGCAACTTTCAAAATAAGACAGTGGGACACATTCAACTAAAATTCACTGTCAGGTTCTTGAACCACACATACTAATACACTTAACTGGTTTATCATGGCTATTCTAGAATATTTCCTCCTATTCCTTTTCACAGTGGATGTAGAACTTTACATACTGGTCACCAATGAGAAGCACTTGAAATACATCACTTTAAGACAGTATGCCAAGAAAAAAGCAGCACTACCTGCAACCAAAAAGACACATTCAAAACAAAAGGATATGGCAACAAAAACGTAAATCTGGCTCTTGCTTTTAACAGTGAATGTAAAATGTGGGTAAGTTTTGTTCATTTCAGTGGTAATCAATGCATAACTGTACAGACACGGATCATTAGCATTTGGAAACAAACACAGCCTCTTTTCCCAGAGCTGAGAATCTCAAGTGCAGTGACTGATGCTTTTCATATTCCACTTCAATGAATTTTTAATATTTCTTTTGTATTTATTTTCAAACTAAATTAGGGCGGCAAGGTTATTAATATTGTCCTTTGAAATATTTTCTATAAAAGTGCATGCCCAATCACACAATCTGATATTTTAGTCTGCTCCTGAAATTGTTCCTTTAAGTCTCAAAACTTAAAAAAGAAGGTAACAATCCAGTATATATTTTATCAGTAACTGATTGTTCACAAGACTTCTTTAATCACACAGTCTACAGGAAGTCACAGCAGAGGCCACTTCTTTTTCATATATGTATGCCCCATTAAATATTCTTGGCAGTCACTGATACTGTTATTGGAAACCCTAAATTAAAAATGTCTTCTGTTGTAACCTGCAATCATTAAGGGACAGTCTCTAACATTGGACAAGTCAGTACACATCCGATCATCCTGTTCTCTTCTCGGAATTATAAAACAAAGTACAGCTGGCTGACTTTTCCACTTTTCTGTCTCTTCAGTGCTCTCCTTGTGTCTTTTAAATTGAAGTGTCTCACATTTTACCAAAATTCAGTTGTATTTCCTAAGCCCTGTGTTTCTATGTGGTTAGGTGTCTCCCGAGGCTTTCTTCTTATTTAGTCTTCTCAGTAGTAAATTGGGTGGTATTTAGGTCTTCCAAACACAGCCTAGATTACTGACCTCTAGCATTACACCAAGGAGAAATGTTTGCTGCACTGCTGTTCACCAATGCTTTGTGCCTAGGGAGCAAAAGCTTGGACCTTCACCCTCCAAGCAAGCAAAAGAGGCATAATGCTCCCCAGAACCCCAAGCCCCAGGCTGAGTTCTCCACTGTGCAGCAGTCTACCAGGGGCTCTGCTGCTGCTTTCAGGATTAGGAAACTGCCCTACAAATACTCTCCAGCTCATCCAACACAAAGCAGGGTGCCATGGCCCTGCTGTGCCTCCTGTCTCAGAAGGGACACGTAGTGTGTCTATACACGCCTTGGGGAGCTGGAATTGGGTGATAGCAAAGGAGCATCAGACAGCACACCAGAATGGCCCAGGGTATTTTCAGCAGAAAATCACCATGGGCAACATTACCAACCAGTTGGTTACTACATGGCAGCACACAGAGGGCTTTCCTCTCCTGTCACTTGCTGTAGTATAAACCAGGATGAATCCTGTGGAATGTCGTCAGTTCAGGCTGACATTAACCTGGTACAAATGTCTATATCTAGCCTTTTTGTGAATACTGAGAGGCAGGGCTTTGTTGTTGTAATTACATTTTTTTGAAGATGTGAGTTGCATAAATCTCATAATCATTTCCTCTGTCTATAATGGCTGTAATCTGCAGTTCAAGAAGTTTCCTAATTAATATTAATTCCCACCCTGTGCACAGTGTGTTTTGGCAAGTAATTAGGTCTGAAGGGATGGCAAAACACACTGATCTTCAAATTTTGAACAATTTAATTACAGGCTTGTTTTCTGTGTGGAGCTGCATAAGCTGTGAGTTTAGCAAAAAGCGTCAGCACGGTCCTGTTATTGAGGCTGTCTCTGGAGTGAACAGCAGAGAGTGCTCTGCAGGAGGGAGGGCAGGCTGCTCAGGTCTCCTGCCCAAAACCATTCAATTTAAATGAAAGCCAAACTATTAGTTTATGTGAGTGACTGTTCACCTGAAGGCTGCTCTGTCAGACTGCTGAGTTTGTTGCAAATGCCTTCCTGAGAGAAGCTGACTAAAAACTGAAAGCAGAAAGTAGCCATGCAAAAGAAGGAACACGTTAAATTTTAAATGAGTTCATCAAAAGATAAGCTGGTTTTGTCACAGATTTACAGAGCAATTTTGCATGACTCTGCACATGAGAAATTATCCTCTTCACTCTTTTAGAAATTCAGACCTTTCTTAGATATTTTAAAATTTATTTCTTACTATTTTTTACCCATTAAGCTAGATTGGCTAATGCTGAGCCAACTTTAAAGACAAGTTACTGTTCTAGATAAGGAGCTGTCATAGTCTAACCCAGTGTACTGGGTTTGTGCAGCCAGGTTTTGGTAGCAGGAGGGCTACAGGGGTGGCTTCTTTGAGAAGCTGCTGGAAGCTTCCCCTGTGTCCGATGGAGCCAAAGTCAGCCGGCTCCAAGACGGACCTGCAGCTGGCCAAGGCTGAGCCCACCAGTGACGGTGGTAGTGCCTCTGGGATAACATACTTAAGAAAGGAGGAAAAAACCTCCTTAACAGCATTTTGAAGCCAGAGAGAGAGAGCAGCAAGAATATGCGAGAGCAACAACTCTGCAGACACCAAGGTCAGTGAAGAAGAAGGGGGAGGAGATGCTGCAGGCGCCAGAGCAGAGATTCCTCTGCAGACTGCGGAGAAAACCATGGTAGAGAATTCAGGAGTAAAGTTGAACCCAGGAAGAAGGCAGGGGTGGGGGGAAGGTGCTTTTAAGATTTGGTTTTATTTTGCATTATCCTATTCTGATTTGATTGGTAATAAATTAAACTAATTTCCCCAAGTCAAGTCTGTTTTCCCTGTGATGGTAGTTGCTGAGTGATCTCCCCGTCCTTATCTCAACCCA
>Ga0181612_147074_pt1 | contig 10346 bp, 6 predicted proteins | sample HoacroProtozoa21_FD_119630 | JGI IMG/M metagenome (GOLD analysis project Ga0181612, IMG submission 119630) | Hoatzin crop microbial communities from Cojedes, Venezuel. Combined Assembly of Gp0051906, Gp0051904, Gp0051908 | reverse complement strand
TGATTCTGTGATTCTGTGATTCTGTGATTCTGTGATTCTGTGAAAGATGCTTTTTCATTAGAAGTCCACCCAGCAGCCATGGAACTGTGTACCTTGTTTTCTTATTAGAAATTTTGTTGGTAGTTTTTTCAGTGATTAATATTCACATTTTCTCAACAATCCTACTAAGGAGGAACTAGGGAATAAAATCAAATAGCTAAAATAAGAAAAAAAATCATTTAGTGATTTTTATTTGCTAGCAAGGAGAGTGTCATTGCTCTGTTTACCGCAACTGTTCTTCCGGGTAAACAAATAATAGAGTTGTCAATAAAAAGATCAAATGAAAATGTGCTAACGACCTAACTGAGAAACAGCATACAAGTCAGAAAGAGCCTTGGCATTAATTGTAACAGAAACAAGTCCAAGTTTGGTAAATTCCTGTTGTGCCTTTCTTATAAGCTACATCTGCAACTTCCTTCATGACTATTCTAACATGACACGCTGATGAAATTATACAAACTTTAAAGTAAAGACCAAACCTTAGAGTGCTGGCATGATTTTCTGTCCTAGTTGTCAAATCTTGGATGCTGAGGCAGCTTGTAGAAAAGTTACATGTATACATAATGATTTTCATGTTGCTTTTGTCTGTTAGAATGTGAAATAACATATTGAAGGAAGAGTTTTCTTGGGTTGTAGGATTTCTAATTAGATTACGTAGAAATATATGTATCAAATCATAACAATTAAAAAATCAGCAAGTAGACAGTAAAGCTGCCTAGAAGCATCTTCATTGTGGGGCACATCTGAAGTTTTGCTCTCTGCTTACAGTAATGCAAGCTTTCTGTGACTACAAAGGAATCAAAATCAAGACGTTAAAGACTAGGCTATACTAAAATGTAGAGAAACGTAGCTTGATGAAATAGCTTCTTCTTCATGTGGAGTTAATATACCCTTCTCCAGGCAAATTCCAAACTGGCAGCCTTGACAAAGATTTCTCCAGGAGTCTTAGGTAATGAGACATGTAATATGTGAACTACATGGTAAGGGAAGCTATGACTTCCCATACACTTCTGTGTACCCGTAGAGCCTCCCTTCCCCGTATCACCTCTCTTTCTCAGCATGGCAAGCCCTAGCTGGTACGATGACAACAAAGGTAGTAAGCAAGTGCAAAACTGCCATAGAAGTTTTCAGAAAGAGCTTATGAAATTCAGCTAGTTCTAGTTGTGGCAGGAAGTACTAAATTTTGGAAGGATAGACTAACGCTTGCTGTTCTGATGCTTTGGTGACTTGACAAGTGACATCTTCTATCGCAGGGTGCACATCTGGCATCTCCATCTCTTAGAAAAGAAAATAAGCAAAAAGAAAAGGCAGCTTATGTGGGAAGGGCTTCTTAAAAAGAAAGGAATAACTTTTAAAGCTTTGTTGCTTTTTCCTTGGGAAAACAGAAAATCCCCAAAACTGATCTCTAGATTTGAAGGTACTTGGTTTCTTATCACGTTATACTACCCATTATGCTCACTAATTTGCCATCTCTGATGGGCATAGAGGATATGAACTCAGAGAAGATGCTGAAAAGTAATTGCTTGCAAATATCTTGTCTGTATTGAAGAGCACAGATATCACAGCTGCTTCCCTTGCTATCCTTTTGTGCAGTTTCACAATAAGCTGACTAAAGAACATGAGGTAAATGTAGGATATAAACTGTAACTCATGAAACACGGGACTACAATTTAATATGAAATATCAGCTGGTAAGGGAGACCGACTGCTGGTGAAGAACGATCACCCAAGCTCTAACACTACCTTCTACCTCACGAAGTGACTCAACAGCTACAAATACTACGTACAAGTTGACCTCTCACAGTAAATCTCTTTAACAAAACCAGGATTTAAATCTAAAAATAAAGCATCAGTTTCTTAGCTTTCCTAAAGTGTGTTTTGTTATCCACTCAGATTTATACAGGGGGAATTAAGTTGTCTGAATTAAGACCAGTGTCTTCGAACACACGTGCTGAAACTCTGTTAGCATCCAGCTGAGAACAGCCACTGACAGGCACTGTCCCCACTTTCTACTGTCTGCAGTTAGATGAAAAGTGTCTGCTATGAGACAGAAAAGCTGGAAGACTGAAGGCCAAGGCAAACAGGATCCACAGGTTCATAGAAGTTGCAATTTTATTTCCCACAAAGCTCTAGACGGGCACTTCCCGAACACACATTGCCCGGGTGCCTCACTTAGAATCGTGACAGTAGGAGCTGCTCTGAGCTCTGTGCTTAGCTGCCTGCATGGGCAGTAGGAGATGTGTCTCCCGGCTGCTCTCCTCACAGATTTTATTCTATATAGCTCTCTGGGGCAGCTTTTGTTGCACTGGGCTCAGAGTTGCTGCACAATCAAGCAGTTTGCTGGATCAAGCTTATTCTTTCTTCCCAGTATCTTGATATCTCTGGAACCCTGTAGACATGTTACAGTCTCTACTTATCAGTATTTGCAGTTCAGTCTATTGTAATTTCCCAGGACACTTGAAAGTCACTTGTTGCTTTCTTCAAACAATTAATGATGCTTCATCTCCAGAAGAAACTGATGTATTACAAGTGACTGTAACTGAATGGTTTGGATGTCTTTACACTCTATGTTTGAACCTGGAACTCAGCTTAAGCTGGTGAAACTGTAGGCACTCAGGTCAAAATGCACCCAATGGGACAATGTTTGTTTATATGCATATAGATAGTGTGCTGTTTAGCAGACACCTTTGCAAAAGAAAGAATGAACTAGATTTGTTAGACTCCAGATCCCTGTTGTTATTTCAAATGTCACAAAAGTGAACGATTTAATTATTTTCTTTTGCTTCCTGTACCGTATCCTTTTTTTCAGCCAAACTGAAACTGTTCCTTAACACGGTTTCTCCAGCTCAGGGGGGCTCAATGTACCAGGGGGAGAGAGGAGCTTGGAGTCCTTTGTATTCACCCTGTTCTATACTTGGACCTGTGAATCCCTGAGCAGCAGAAATCAGCTTATCTGACCCAAGCCTTAGTGGGCTTACGGGTGAGACTGACTCTGCCTGCCCTGGACCTGGGCATATTTCCGTTTTGTTCCTCGACTAGGATAGCCCTTCTCCCCTACAGAGGAGGCAAGAGATTAAAGATTTTAAATCCTCAATTTAAAAGAAAAAGGAGTAATTGCTGGGAAAGCAGTCAAAGATGTGGCCTGGGCAAGGGACCAGTAGACAGGAAGGTGGGCTTGGCTGCACTGGGCTGCAATACATGTTTTCATCATAGAAAGTGCTCTCACATTTGTTACAGAATTTTAGGTAAATCCCTTCAGTTAATTAGTTTTTATTTATACAGCTTCTCAACAATTATTGTACAAATCCCTGGGGTAAAAATTTCTAGGTCATCATTTCAGGACTTCAGCATGTGTTTTCCTGAAATAATGGATCTTAAGTATATGATGTATACTGGGAATTTCCCCCGGTGAAGATAGATGTAGACAGGACTTTGAACGCTCTGTGGAATCAGAAATAACATGTCTATGAATAAGTTTATTTTTAAAATTAAATAAATATATATAACTAATTCAATGTCAGGGAACTGTGACTACAGCAGTGCTTAATATTTTGTTGCCATTTTGAGGTTATCTAAACAGATGATTAACAGCTTGTCCCCAAAATCTTAGGGAATTTCTCAGCATTCCGTTTTCATTTCATAATTACTTATGAGTTTTGAGGAAGATTTTTTTACTGAAATATATGAAAATGTATCTCAGCTGTAAAAGCATGTTTGCTAGTTCAACTTACCTCTACAGAAAATTTAAGATCTTCGTAGTGAATTCTTCATGAATACAACAGAGCATTTTTGCATTAATTTCCTCCTACCCATTCCCCCTTCTGTCTTACTGGCTTGAAACTCTTTAGTCTTAGTAAAAAAATGAGTTTCCACAGCTAAAAGAGACAAAGATATCAAGCTTTAGCCTACAATTTAAATTGATTTAATTGTTTTTTTCTTACATTAACGTTTGTAGTATGCAGTAACTATATAGTACAAATACTAAGGTACTTTTCAAATTCTTTTTTTTGTAGAGGATGCCAGGTAAGGGTATATCACACCAGCTTGACACATGGAAAGAGTTGTAAGAACCGGGATTAAAGACCAGATTTGGAAAGGGATCATCTTTGCAAGGGTTTCATTTTTTTTATGATGGTAAGCTGACATTGGTAGTTTGAGCACATGTTGTTCAAAAGTCCTTGCCAGCCAAGCTTTCTGCTGATCTTAATACATACACATAATCTTTCTGCTGCATGTTATCAGCAGCAAAGGCCATAGTTAATTAGTGAGAGTTCACTCCCAAAGACTGAGAAACATCGCCAGCTTCCTTGCATGCTTTCAATAAAAATGCCATCTCTGTCAATACTGAGACGCTGTACTACAAATTTTTAGGGGCCAGATGGACAAAATCATTATAGAGACATACAGCACAACAAGATATTGGAATAAGAAAAATTTAGACCTTAGGAGAACATCTGGTCCAGCCCTGTGTGCTGAAGCACCATCATATCTCTACAGAGATTATAACTAACTCAGTGCTTCATGGCAACTTTGGTAGAAGTCACTAATTCAGAGTGTGTGACCAGTAAGTGTCCACAGGTGTCCACCATGTTGTCCGTGGCAAGACTTCCATGAAATCCTTAGAAGACCTGGGCTGAAAGTCTGTGTGGAAAGACAGTTTGTGTCTTGCCGGAGACTCACCTCACTTAACTCACAGGGGTTTTAGGCTTCCAGTTGAACTAATTCAATTTTGCCACCATGCTCCCTGTTTTCAGTAAGTGCCCATTGGAGGAACTGTCTGACAGCACAGGGTCCTGTGGGAAACAGTGTCAGACACCTGCAAGATCATTGAGCAGAACCTCCCATACCAGGGGCTGGCCTCTATCTCTCAGGGAAATAGTCTACACAGGCCTGAATTAGGGTTTCATTCTGGTGATTTCCCAAGCATAAGCAGAATATCTGTGGGTAAATAGCTTTTGTACTCAAGTTTGTTCTGTGGTTCCTTCCATTAATCATGAAGAAGTGGGAGCAGAGAAAGCTCCTCCCCAGACTGCCAGACAAAGGACACATAAATACAGGCAGGCTGAAGCCACTTTACCACATCTCTGTATACAGCCTGAATATTTTGGGCTGTATGCTGGTGACAGAGTTCGAAATATTTCAAGTAAGTTTATTTCTTGCATGCATGACAAAAATTAACTCACCCACTTTCTTCTTCTGTCATCACCCCACTGCTTTCCAACACAGTCCTCCAGTTTCACTTGATCATCCATTCTTTGCAGTCTGTTTCCAAGAATGTAGTAACTATTTTGCAAGATGGATGTAATGATAGAACATTGAACTCTGTGAAATGGGTGTCAGCAAGGTAGCGCTCTGAAATGCTAGTGACAAAAATATCAGGGAAACATACATACTCACAGGATAGATATGATTTAGAAATTAAATTAACAGAATTAGCAACTAAAAGGGATAATCAAAATCAGTATTGCAGGCAATTTAATTTGCTTTGGTCAAGGGTTGAAGTTCTTTTTGTCAAATTGCAAATTTGTATCGTAAAAAGGGTGCTTTTCTTGAAAAGTCACAGCTTTCTAACTTTAAATATTTGTAGGCTTTGATTTACGAGTTTTTCAATAAACTGCCTCCCCATATATTTCAAAGAAAACAGTAAATTTAAAAATGAGAAAAAAAATGCCTGGGATTCCAGTAGATTCAAGATTGTGTCCTATGAAAAGAGTGTAGTGGCAGCACGATCTACAACAGCGTGGTTGCGCAGTGCATGTCTGCAGTGCCTCCCTACAGAGCACGGAGGATTTGTAGACATTGATGCTAATAGGTAGGGGGTCTGTGTTTGCATGAGGCTGCCCTCGCTACAGCTGTCACACAGGTCCTTCCACTGCCCACCGCCTCCTACCCTGAGCAGCACACTGCCTCTATGTACCGGCTCACTTTTCTCTGCGCAGCTCTGTCATAATAAGGCCCAGTACTACTGGAGAAGTAAAGTACAAAACTTTATGTCTGTGGCAGTTCAGATTAGGGTGGATATGTAACCTCGACTGAAAACCACATACATAAATAAAGGTAAAAGAGGAGGAAAAAAAAAATCGATATCTTGACACTATACACAGAAAACTGGCATACAACAGATCCAGAAAAATTTCTTCTCTTTTCCAAATCCACTGCAGTATTTTTCCTCACATATCCCTTTCACCAAAGATATTCCCTTTTCTAAATATCTCAGTTCACTGACTGTAATTTAAATATCTCCAATCCTCATTAATTTGCAGTTAGGAAATTAGGGCAGATCTGTATTCCTACTAATGTAAAAAAATTGCCTTCAGGAAAATCAGAAGAATTTTAATGACGTTTCTTTACGTAAATAAAACAGTCATGCAGTTCTTTTTTCCTGTTCTATTTTCATTGTGCTGGTTAAGGAGTGGGAATATACCCTTATAATCGAGCATGATTTATATAATATGCTAATTCATAAGTGGTGGCTCATCATCAGCAATGTGAACTTTGAGAACTCTGCTAAGAGTGCAACGAGGACAGATTTTTCCTGTGGACTTCCAGTGCACTCCACTAAGAACTGTGTTTCAGAAATGTTTGCAGAGACGATGTGCTGCCTCAGCCATGCGAGGCTGGCTTTCCTGCTTGTGCAGACGGGAATAAGTCTAATAAACTTATGGAGCTCTTTTAAATTCACATTCATAATTCCAAGACCTATGTATATTTGGTCATACTGTTTTCATAATACCTCTTCTTCTGGTACACATGGAGAAGAAAATAATTTCATTTTTTGAGGAAAAAGGACACCTTAATCCCAAACAGAATGTAGGAGGGAAGGAGAGTTTTGTGCTGAGGACTCAGCAATTTAAGCTCAGTACTCGGTAAGCTACAAAATTACTGAGTTGCCTGAAGCCTCAACTCTTCATTTGTCAAAGTGTACAGGTGTCATTGCAAGGGAATATAAAATGGCAAACAGCATTTAGGCAACACAGTCCTGCCCCTGCTCACGCAATTCGAAGGAACATATGGAGCCACGCAGCTCACACTAAGATGGACAAGCTCTCTACACTCCATCAACGGTAGGCTGGATCTGCATTGGCTGTAAAGGGAATTTGGGCACATACACATATCATCTTGTAAAAACTTTGACTGATATGCCTTGATTCTGAGATTTTCCAGCCCTTCTTGATGTGCGAAAGTCAGGCAACCTGGCTGCCTCTGCTCAGTTTTCCTTATCTATGAATGAAGACAGCAAGAACTACTGCAAAGTAGTATTTGAACTTCTCTCTGTTGGAAGTGATTTGGGTAAAACTCATGTTCTTCTCTGCAGAAAACATTCTTCATTGGAGAAATTCTCCTCAGTCTCCTACCCTGTAAATTAGCGTCTCAGTTGATGAGGAAAAGATGAGTTCTCCTTTCCAAGAATTAGGTATACTGCCTTCCCCATACTGTACACAGCCCTTTCTGTAAAGGGTCTAAGCTTTGCCAAAGGTTTTTTTCTGTGCAGCTTTTAAGTATCTTTACTACCATCATGGCAATTACTTTTTTTGTACTGAAATACAGTAATACTTCATACTTCAACTTCCCCTTCTCAGTTTTGTTTTAAAATACTTTTAATGTCTTTTCTGTTTAACTACAATCGTAATAATGAGAACCTCTTCATCTTCACAAACATTAGCCTTCTCTAGCTGCTTATCAATAGAAAGAATAGCAGGGAAAATTTATGGTTGTGTGAGTTATCCTAGAGAGAAATATGCCCAAGGAGTTATGATCAAGACAGAAAAGCATCATAATACAGTGTCGCCTGTGTAAATATCTTGCAAGAAAATTAATATACCACAGTTGAGGTAATTACAGCATCTGTGTGTGATCTATCAAGACACAATGATTATAAAAAGCTGCTGTCTGGAAAATTCCCATCTTCTTATTCCTTCTCCAATGTGATTCCTAGCAGAAAGCTAAATAATTTACACAACACAAAATCACTTTTTTGTTACTTTCTTTTCAGTAAAGTACCATGTCAATTGAGATGATTGGTACTCATCCCTCCAGGTTAATCAAATTGCAGTGATCTCCAGGATGCTAAGATTTCATTTACTTTGACTGGTGGATTCTAACTATCAAGAGATTCATCACTGCAAATTAAGCACTTGCACACAAAACAAAACAGTATGAAAAATAATAAAGATTTAAGAAATCTGTTCCGAAACAGATGTTTGAAAAACTAACAGCTTCATTCCCCTCCCTTTCATAATTCTGTCCACGAGTTTTATAGTTTCATAGCAAGACTCTGACCTGTTGGCTTGCTGTAACATGCCTTAGCAGGTACTTGTTCTAGCCAAAGCACAGGAGTTTGACTCTGCTGGGACAAAATGCACGGGTAATCGAACACAATGCTTCAGCAGTCTCCAAATGCTTACACTGGCCACATGGACCACTCTCCTCTTGTTAAAGCCAGGCCATTGTGCCAGACAGAATTCAACATTATGACATTAAAAAATGGGATGACCTCTACTTTGTATAAGTATTACTAAGGGTGTCTAAAGGTTGCTGGAGGCCTAAAACTCAAATTTTGGGAGCATATTTATTCCCCTGTCTTGCTCCTGCTTACTCTCTGTTTTGAAGCTCTCAGAAGTTAAAATGTTTCCCAGAGTAGAAAATACTTGCAGTCATTTTAAATTGAGCAGAAAAAACCTAAAATTTTCCTGTGTCAGTGAGCACCAACATTCTCATTCGCAAGTGTAACAAGAAAAATCCTGCTGTACATGCATACAAACAGTTTCAGTATTCACTCTGTCAACTTAACTTTTGTCCCACATGTTCAGCTTTGGATTCCAAGCTGACATTATGAAGATACCAGTTTGTCAAAACTTAGTTCAGACATTATTCTGATGATAAATAGACAAATCCTCTTCATCCATGTGGCTTGTGCACAAGGACGTACACAGATAAGTATGTGACATTAAACTTTTAAAATCAGTTCCTGCCTAAACTAACATAAAATGTGGAGAATTTCTGCCCGTAGGGAATATGATACAGTTATAAACAAATCAGAGGAAAATAGTCGCATTGCAACAGTGGAAAAAGACATCTCAACTTTAACCTATAACACCCACTATGCTTGTCACTGCAGAGATCTCAAAAGGAGTAAAGCAACAGGCAAGTATATCTTAATATAGGAAATGCAAATGTATAAGGATTATAAAATTTGCTTACCATATCATGAAAAGCATCCTCCCTGCTCTAGATCTGTACTGCTTTCAATACTCTTGGGGAGCACCAGGCAATTTGTAAATCCCAAATGGTGTTAGACGTGAGGTAGGTGCTGCAGTGCTCCACTTCAGCAAGATAGCAATGCTTCTGGGAAGAAAGAACAGCAGACTTTTCAAGATTTATGCATATTTATAAGTTAAAACTTAGGCATTACAGCATACCCAAGTGTGCTAGGCAGAAGCTTGAATTTCTATGAGTTCTGTTAACATGGACCATTGTTCTTAACAGCCCTATGTAATGTAATACTTGCTAAAACCACTATCATTTATCTCTCTAAAACTGATAGGTAATATATGTGACGTATTTCAGGAAGAGTTTGCTAACACAAAATTGCATTTGGTGCTTAAGCCAAAAATCTGACAATTACAAAAGGGTAGACAATTTCCCCCACACCCTCCACCCCTTTAAATAGAACTAAGACATTGAAGTCCTTTATCCTCAAAGAAGTCAGCCGGATACTCATCTTCCATACAGTTTTTCTCAGACTACATGGCTGACCTGATGAGGGTGCAGTGGTCAGAAAGCAAGAGACACAAAAAACAAAGTGTTTAAAATGCTTTTGAGGCAAAGCAGACTCAATGAGATGGTGACTCTGCATTCTAAATAATATGAGGCTGCCTGTGCTGCACATGCATATGTGCATGTTGAGAGGCATTATCAGGCAAACTTCATCAACAGCTGAAGTGCTTGTCCACTTCAGTTGCTGAAGCTCTTATACTTCCAGTTTAGCCTAAGCAGATGGGGAGATTATTCACCAGGAAGGGCTGAATTGAACCAAATTGAACCAAAAAATACTAATATTGTTTTGTCAATCATAGGAAGACTGACAAAATTACAAGTTACATGATCTACTCTAGAGGCCGGGAAGAGTCTTCTGGCTTAAGCACATCTGCTTCACTTTCGCATAAGACCTTAAAGACTAAACCCACAGGAAAAAAGCTCAGAGAAAAAAAATATCTTTCCTGTCTCCAAATGTGTAATTCAGAACAAAAAATAAAAAAAAAAAAAAAAGGGCTTTTTAAGGGGTTGGACGCCAAAGTCAACCTGAGA
>Ga0181612_173648_pt1 | contig 10347 bp, 2 predicted proteins | sample HoacroProtozoa21_FD_119630 | JGI IMG/M metagenome (GOLD analysis project Ga0181612, IMG submission 119630) | Hoatzin crop microbial communities from Cojedes, Venezuel. Combined Assembly of Gp0051906, Gp0051904, Gp0051908 | reverse complement strand
GCTGATGGGCCTGATGTAAGCTTTGGGATGCAAGGAACCATAGAATTGATGGGGAGAAAAAAACCCAAACTATTAGACTTGACTAGGGAGCAAATATCAGTGTACAGAGTGATCTCTTAGAAAGTCTGTTCTCCCAAGTCATCTCATTTTAAATATGTGACTAATTTTCAGGTTTGGGAAGTGAAGAGAGATTGTGTAAGCATGTGTCTTATACTTTTACTCTATGTTTTAGGGTTTATTTATTTCACTCACTTTAATCCAGGAGGAAGACATAATATGGTATTGTTAATGACTTTTCTTCTTAAAATTGAGGTGGTTATTGCTTAAAGGAGCTTCCCCAAAAAATATGGAAATCCAAATTATTGCAGACCCTGTAAATTACAACAAAAATGTGCAAGTTTATATTTTAATTGATATAGCCTCTGAAATTTATCCATTTCTCAGATGAACTCAGGTGGAGTTCTGCCTCAGTGAGACAAGAGAGCTCCAAGGATGTAATACATCAGAGCTAAGGACAAACAGGCTGTGACAGCAGAAGCAAAAGATATTAACTGATCTACAGAGCTTTTGGCCTGAGGACTGAGAGTGGTTGGAGACTAAAGAGTCTCAAAGATCTGCTTGTTTCCTCATAGTCAGCCTGAGAGCAGGAATAGAAGACTCAAGCAAAAGAGAAGAGCTGTCTGAAATGGAAGGCTTTAGAAAGAAAAGAGAACTTCTAAATAAAAGATAAGATAAAATTAGGAAAGGAATTCATAGAAGAGTGAGAAAAGCTTTATTAAAAAACATGTACTTGTTATATTGAGGCATTTGCAGCAAATGCTTTAGAAGAGGCCTTTAACTTAACGTGAGCAATCAGAATTTTTTGAAAATCAAATTCTTTACCACACTGCAAAGAAAGCCACAAACCAAGCAGTTACTTCAGAAAGTATTTCTTACAGTTTAAGTAAATATTACAGATTTTTAATATATCCAGATTTTGGCTTTGGGGATTTTTTGAAAAGGAATGGAGCTAGGCACAAGTCCTCTTGGGGGTTGTAGCTCACCAGGAACCCTTCAGGGAGCATGACTGCTTGTGGTAGCTTTACAGCTGTACCCAGACTGGGAGACAGAGAAGGAGAATACTGGAATGTACACAGAAAGGAGGAAATTAAGGCAGCAAAAAACAGAATACCAGAAACACAGCTTCTCATTCATCTCCTGGATAATTTGGGGTGTCTATATTTTCTCAGTTAATTTACACAAGCCAAACTCTATACACAAGTTTCTATGTACATTAAGAGCCTTCTGCATCTCAGCAGCCACTTAAGAACAACTGATGCTAAGAGCAACCAGACATATGATTATATGAATGACAGCACAATTGTATTTGTACAGTTGATAACCGGCCTGATCTTCCAATAAAGCCATTTGTTTTCTACATAGTTTTCCTATAGTATATCTGTAATGGGAAAAAAACTTCCAGCCATTAGCATGGTGATACAACAGAAGGATTGAAGTTTTTATTTTTAATTGGGAGACTGAGCTTACTGCATTTTTCTAATGCTCTTTCCATCACATGTTGATTGCCTTTGCTGTCATCAGTTTGTGGAACAGACCGTATGAAGTAAAAGAGCCTCATCAACTCCTGTGAAAATAAGCTAAAATTTTAACAGCCCCTTTAGAGTGAGAGAAGTTCCCTGAAGCCTGGATTCAGACTATCTATTTGCTGTACATTGCTAAGTAAGGAGAAAGGAGTAAAGCCACGGGGGATTCACACTGATGTGTTGCTGGGAACATACTGACTCTCTAGCTTGACACTGTCTGCAAATCGTCCTGCATCAGTTAGACTCCTGATTTAGTCTCCTCATGTGTCGAAATTCAGGTTGAAATCCTGGGATCAATCAAAATTTTATTTTTTTAGAGACCAAAAAGTGTACTAAATTCAGCAAAGTAAATGTTCCCTATGTTTGAAGATCTTCCATGAATACGAAATAATAATGATGGCTGAGAAATTCCTTTTGTTGTATTCATTAGCTGCTGCTTCTGGCAATACTTTCAAAGTAACAGAAGTGAAACTTTTAATTCAAACTCCACCATCACTTTAAGGTTTTTGGCTTGACTGGTATGGTAAATGATACCTTTTCCTGAAATCTCCATCTTTGTTGAGTAAGTTAACATGGCCTTATTTATTGCTTCATCTCTATGGGAACAAAACCAACAAACAAAACAAACAAAACCCAAGGTGTTTTTATCTCCTTCCACAATGGAAATTTGTGATGAATGACATTTCAAGCAACTTGTCCAAAGTCACAGAGAAAGAACATAGTAGATCTGGTACACAGAGACAAAATAGCGGGATCTTAAGTCTATTCCTAAGTCCTACAAAGATTTTCTTTTAACAGTCATATTTCCAGGTTAGGTCTAGAACTTAGAAAAAGGATGCTAATGCTGTAATAAAAATATTAGCAATGCAAATTATATATATCATTCTTTTTCAAATGTTATTCTGTGGCAAGAATTGAAAGAAGATATTATCATGCCTAGTCTTGCAGTCAGTATGTGTAAAAAGTCTACATGGGAAGTTTTGCAGGTACTTTGCATTCCTACAGCTTTATGTACACATTTACATGCTTAGATTATTATGAATTAGGCACACTTTATCTCTTGTAGATATTTACAGCTTCAAGGTCAAAAGGTCTTCCAGGCCACCTTGTTGATTTCCCAGTATAACACAGGTCAGGGCTTACCAGGTCTTACCATTAACAGATACTTACTACTCGTTATATATACCTTCGTAACTACAGGAGACATTTCAACTGTAGCCCTAATGATAAATCACAAGAGAATAATACAAGCATATATTCCATCCTTGCTTGCCTTTGTTATGTTTATATATTTATTAACTCTAAACATGAGATTTTTGATCAATTTAAATGCTCACAAGATAAAGGAGGAGCTGGGGGGAGGGGGGAAGGAGATGCCTCATTACTACATGCTTGAACATTTATTTTATTTCCTTGATATTGAACAAAGATTGTTAAATATTTATAAAAGTTAATGAAATGTGGATAGGCTAAACATGGTATAATACTCTAATCTGCCATCCTGATATTGCACTAGTTAGATTTAGTAGAACTATTGCAAAATTAATGTGCTTTGCAAAGAATGCATTCTAAATGTCACCAAATTTGTCACAGACGTGACATTTGTCATCCATGTCCATTCACATAGATTCACAACTCTCTGGCCCTCATTACTGAAAAATCTTTGTAGAGATGATAAATAAAATCACTTGAAGAGGCATACACTTAGCACAGATGGGATAACAAAGCAGGACCAAGGATGCCAAGGTTAAACTCTAGATGAAAGTGACTATACTATAAGGACTTATCCTGTTTTCAATAGTACATATATTCTATATACTAAAATAACCAAAAAGTACCTATATTTCACATAGTATACAACATTTTACATTACAATATATTTTAGTAATAATTCATATTCTTTCAAAAAAATTGTCTTACCATTTCTTATTTTATGTTACCTTATGGCAGCATATACTCAATATTATTCTATAAGCAAATACAACCTTCAAGGATTATAAACTAGAATATCCCGCTGTGTTAAACAGAATAGAGTAAGAGACAAACCTCTCTTTTAGCTTTTCTGTTGAATACTCAGTATAATAATAGCTTTCATTTTCATCAAACTTTTGCTCCAAGAATTTAAAACACTCCCATTAATGTGATGGCTTTTTTTTTTTGACACATTAGTATCAAAAAAACCCTGGGTAACATCACAGAGGTTGCACAACATGCAATATATGCAAGATAGTTACAGTACATACAGGATTATGCTGTGTAACTTGATAAGTGTCCTTATATGTTTCTTATTGTGAAGACAAACTAAAATAAGCTCTTCAGCTCACATTTTCAATGAGGTGGCATCAAAGTCAACAACCTCAACGTCAGCTGAAAATATTGTTTCCCACAGTTTGCACTGCATTGTACATCTTATGGATGAAGATTATTCTTCATATTTTTTTCTTACAACAGATCCAAACTGTTAGACTCCAACCATAAATTTTGGGGTAGTTAAATCTCAGCACAACATTTGAGTGGTATTTACAGGTGATCCATATATTTGTGTAGTACTGAAAGGTCAAATAACTTTTGCCAAAAGGGCTTTGAGAGCAGAGGTCAGTTCAGGTGAGGTTATAATATGATTTTCTTGCTGCTAGGAAATTTACTTATTAAAGTGAATATTGACTGTGTATCTGTGGTCACCATCTCCAGCAATATCAACTAAAGTGATCAAAAATATAGTCTGCCTCTGGTAAAAGCAGCAAATATTGACTACACGAAATAAAGATTCATGCTATGAAGTTTAAAGTGCCTTTATCTCATATCATAGCATGCAACTCTGATTTTCACAATTTTAACAGTGAAAGAAATGTGTGAGGCTACAGAGGTTGAAAAGAGTGATTTTTTTCCCTTCTCACACCAGCTCCAGCAGTGCAAGTATACTCTTTCTCTGCAGCGCAAGCTGCCCATGTTCATCAGATTGGTACTTTATATCTACTTTCTGATTTACCTCTCATCAAAAAAATTATTAAATGCACTGTATTAATAGCCATTCTTCCAAAATATTTGCTTTAAAATCATACCTGAAATATTCTCCGCATTACTTTCAGTATCAATGGCTCAAGACTTTGTTACTGCTGATTAAATTCAGGAAGGTGGCAGATGTGAAAGGACACACAGAACTACTTTTATGGGTGGCTGTAAACTGGGCGCTAATTTGACTTTTAGTTGTCCCACACCTGAGGGCAACAAACCACAGAGAGAAAGGGGCAAGCAGTTAGCATTTCCAATAGTATCCCAGTCTGATGCCCTGCCATTGCTTCACGGTCAATATTGGCACATTAACTGACAGCTGAGGCACAGCTTTCTTTTTGTTTAATGAGCCACAATGTAATTGCCTCTTATCTCTACAGATGCTCAGAGCAGAGTGGCTTTTTGTATTTTAAAGTCTTGGGAAGGGTAATAGTTGAATAAATAAATAATTATCCCTAAATCCATCTTCCATTCCAGAAAGGTAAAGCTCTACAAAACTTACAGTATTCTGCAAAATTTCAGTCAATCTGCATTTAATGACAAGAAAACTTTTCTAACAAAAATTTTTTTGACCAGTCCTACAAGGTACATATATTATATGAACTACAAAAAGTAAAAAGAAAGTGATATGAAATTGCTATTCCTGCTAAATTGCTTTTGCCTTCCTTTTGTTTCAATATGAAAAATCATTATCTTTTTAAAGGCAAAAATTGAAACTGTGTTTGTAACCATAGAAACTACCTTTAGTCACAAGTAAAATAAATTTAAAACTATACTGCATAAAGTCTGAAAATATCACAAGCTATCAGCGTGCAAATGTCACAAACATGAATGTAATTGTCTCTTTAAATAAACTGTGTTGGGAATGTAACCATGCTTGTTAAAAGACTTGCCATACGAAGTGAAAATCCTTAGTCTTTCTGGAACAACAAAACCACAAAAATTTATCTTCTCCTTTGCACCCTCCTTCCCACAGTATGGGAGAAATGGGACAACTCAAATTCATAGCAGCTGGCATTTGAAAGGAGGCGTCCTTCAGGTTACTGACCCTAGACACCCAGTGCTGCTTTAAATTTGATATATGGATTTTCTGTTTTTTTGGATTATAGTGAACAGTATTTGGATGCTAATGGCAGAATGTGCAAGTATTCTCTGATACAAAAGTATAGCATATCAGTTCTAAAAATCAATTATCTGTGTGTCATGGAGCCAAGAGAAAATAGATATTTAAAATATTCTCTTGTTTTCATTTACATTCTTCTGCCCCACAAATTCTTTCTGTTCACAATGGTTTCCTCCTTTTAAATCTTGAATAATTTGCATTTTTTCTCATTTCAGTTGTTATCTTTTTCTGCAATGATTGTGAGGTTTTTATATCTTCATTTGATATTAGTATTTTCTTAGTTCATCTGATTGAGCTTGTTGAAAAGATGTGAACCAGTAGCAATAAGCATCAGAATTCCTGGGAGTTGCACTCAATGATCCTTCCTGCTTGCCTAACACGTTCTCTGCTCGATCTCTGCTCTCTTCAATCTTTCTTCAAGCTCTACTTATATTCTTACCTTGTAATTTCATCAGTTACAATAATATACACAAACCCACCACTCACCTGCTGTTTATTTCCGTAACCTTCATAATTTTCCTAGTTCAATTTATCCTCTCACACTTGCTGTTCTTCAGACTTTCAGCTTCCGCCACCCCAGTGTCTCCTTCCCAGAGGACCATTTTCTTGTACCAGGCATTCTCCAGACCACTTCAGCTGCCTGTGGGGCTTCAAAGCTCTTCTCAGGAAAGTCACAAAGAAAAGACATCTCAAGCAAAAGGAAGAAAGCCCCTCTAAAACCCTTAGCTTTAGAGACAAGAACAGAATTGATTTATATTATCCTCCACTAAACTATCATTTGCTAGAAAGTAAATACATAATTTTTCTTCCTCTTACTTAACCAGCATCATACTCACATTTAAGTACTAGTGGAAGACAACTGGCTGTGGCTGGGAGCACATTCCCTGAAAGGGGGCATCAAAATGTGGAGAGGCAGGTTTCATCAGCCTTAGCTTCTAAGCAGCAGACCTGTGCAAGAAGAGGGATGCTGTAAGCCTGGAAAGAGCACATCATCCACTTGCCCCATGCCACCCATCCAAATTTCTTTGTAGACCACTGTGCTTCAGTCCATGTTCCTTACAGCACATTATGCATTGCCCTTGCCCATAGGCAGGATGCTACAGTCTTCCACTGGAAGACTTAGACTTCCAGACTAACACTGAGTCTTCCACTCAGTCAGGCCCTTAGACAGTATATACACATTACATAGAAATAAAATGTATCTTCTCTCCCAGAGTTTTTTTTTCTTTTCAGGTTTAGAGCCCACTGAGCTATGTAAGCTCCTCTAGCTGTTATCCATTTCAACATTAATGGAACTAATCTTCCTCATTTATAATTAATCAGAGAAGGATCAGCCAAGTATTAACATGACTGAAAATCTCACTAATGCTTTTTGACTATAAATACCATTTAATGCTTTTGTGGGATAGACCTAAATTGCTACATTCAGTAGCTGAGCAAGGAACCTCTATGGTATTTATCTTTCAGTATTCTTTACTCCCCATGAAGTCTGAAACTTCCACTTTTGCTTCTCCAGTTACTCATTAACAGAACAGAAAATCTTGAAATTTTGGACAGAGATGGGTAAAGTACACATTTTATTCAAATTCAGTTCAACATTTTCTCAGGAACAGCATGAAACCTTAGAGAGTACATGGGGTACCTGGACCACAGGCAAAGCAAGTGGAAAGGATGCACAGCTTTCAGAGAAATATAAATAGGTTAGGAGACAGAAAAAGAGATGGAAAAGGTCAGTATGTACTTGTATGGAAAATTAACATAGGTAATCTTTTTTTCTAGATTTGCAAATGTACTGTGAAAATAAATGGCTCATCTCAACACATTCATTAAATCGTTTTAACTGTGGTAGAAAGACGACTTCTCTCTCAAAATTTAGGTCATTAAAAGAATGACCTAGAAAAGGAGACCTTACATAAGTATAAATTCTCAGGTTTTATCTGAATTTCCAAATCATAAAAGTAGATCTAGTATGCAAAATATGGGTTACTGTACAGCATAAAACATAATTCATTAAATCATTAATATTAGACACTGTGTCCATTCATATTAGTTGACATTGAAAATCAGATATATTAGTGGGTTATAGCCTTATGTTAATAAGCAAAATCGAATTTTAGATTAGACTTTTTCTTCTTTCCTCTGCACCTTTTCACATCAGAGCAATCACTCGTAGACCTTTAATCTTGCCTTTGAATAAAAGCCAGATGTCCAAGAGATAGTGAGGAAACATTAATCTTAAAATGCTCAAGTAGAACATCATACATGTGCATTTTACTTCACACTAATAGGCTTAGAATGGGACAAATCCAGCTGCTTGAGAACAGTAAGTGGTTCATTCCCACAGCACAAATAAAGATGAGCATGGCAGTGCCACAGGTGATGCAGTCTTGGCCAGACTAACTGGCTGTGCAGCAGCAGGGAGAAGGCAGAAGGAAGCAATACAAAACCAGGAAGAAAGCGAGGAGGAGAAGGAGGAAAACAGGAAGGTGCTTAGGCAGGCCAGAGGATCCAACACTACTCATGTTTTAGGAGCAGATGATGATGATGATTTTCCAAATACTCAGGCCCAGGAAAAAGGTAGATGTTGCCCAGTCATCCAGAGTACCTACCCTGCTTGGCACCTTGCTCCACTGTATTGCAGAGATGCACATTGAATTTGAAACCTGGCTTCTACTGGGGAGCAAGAGAAATCTGTGTTTCTTACTGCTCTATTTTCCTAACTTTTCTTTGTGTGTTGCTAAAATGAAACCATAAGCACTGAGATGTCGTTATATAACTACTCTTTTTGTATAATAAAGTGCCTATTTTCTTTTTCTGACATTACCCACAGAGGCTAAAAAATTAATGAAGTATTGTAGAGCGGTCAGCCTCATCATTCAGTATTATGTCTAACTGAAACAGCTATCTTCAAATGCTGGATTAATCTATTGTTCATACGATAATCTGAATTCCTAAGACACACTGAGTTTAGGAAATGCATTTACTTCTGAATTTGAGCACATTTTTTATATTCCTAATGCTCTTTTTATTTGGTTTTAATTGTTGTGTGGATTTCCTCCAAAATTCTGTTTCATAAGTCTTTGTAGGATCAGAATTCCACAGTTTAGTTTAAAGATAAATACAGTAAAAGTAAACAGCCTCCAGAAAAAGTATATTTTTGGATTTTTATTTTCTTCTTTTCAGTCTCAAAAAGCTAACCACTCTTTCTGTTTTGCGGCATTGCAATCAACCCATACTATCAATATTACCACTTAAAAAACAGAAGAGGCAGACTACATGCGATTATCTTGCCTGGATGTCAGGACTCTAGCGTTATCTGAGATATCCTAGAGTCTCCAAAATATTTGCATCAGGCAAGCAAAACACCTACAGGTAATATGTCCTCTTCTGCAGCAGTATGTGTAGACCAGGCAGGCAATTTTAGGGAACCTTTGACAGCATTACATTCCATTACACAGGAATGCACCCAGTTAAAGAATTATCCATCTCAAAGGTTATAAGATCTAGAAGTTATGTGGTGATTCAAGCCAGAGCTGAACACAGCTGCCTGGAAGCAAAGAAGTGGTGCAAGTTTGTTGCCACTGCCTGTTCTGGAAGTCGTGCCCTCACTCATTGTTCTCAGTGGCAAAATAAACCCACAACTGATTAAAAGAATTAAAAGGAAAGAGTCTTGGTTTAATTTCTGTGTGCGAAAGGAAGAATTATGATATATTCTGTTATGCAGTAAATAGATCTCTGGCTAGAACAAGTCCCAATTTCTGAATTCTACTTAGAATTTGAAGTGTACTTACTTCCAGCTTTGTTAGAAGAAATTGTTGATTTCCTATTCATAGAAATTTAACATAGGAAAATCATTTCAAACGCAAAAAGCAGCCTGTTAGTCTTTTTTAACAATGTGTATAGAAAACACCAAATTTAAATATTCATTGACAAAGTCTTATGTCAGCATTTGTGTTACCGATTTAATATAATGTTAACAGAAAATTAGCAGTAAAATAAATAAGACTAAATTGCTTAGATGAAAAGAATTTACACTGTGAATATCTTATGCAGTCTCTTATTTAAAAATGTATATAACAATGATTAAGAAATGTGGTTTCAGGCAAATAAATAAAAATAGCATGCTGACAATAGTGAAAGTTCAGTTTATGTTGAAATAAATTTATATATTATTTTTGTAATGAAGAAAGGTAAGAAGTCTTTCTTCTTTTCATTCCAGGCACAAAAACCCAGAAGTTAATCAAACAGGAAGACTTTTTTTACATGCGTTTTTCACATTGATCTTCACAACCATATATCATTCAGCATTAAAACAGCAGAAAGAATAGGCTGTGTAATTTTTTTCCCTCCCTGTGACAGGATTTTGAAAAATGAACATTGCACACCGTGAATCTCCATTTTCAGATACAATTCTTCATGCTTTTGTGGAACATGCTTTCTTTGTGTTTGTTAATCCTCATGTTTGTTACATCACAGTATCACAGTATGTTAGGGGTTGGAAGGCACCTCTGTGGGTCATCTAGTCCAACACCCCTGCCGAAGCAGGGTCGCCTACAGCAGGCTGCACAGGACCACGTCCAGGCGGGTCTTGAATATGTCGAGAGAAGGAGACTCCACAACCACCCTGGG
>Ga0181612_133872_pt1 | contig 10347 bp, 7 predicted proteins | sample HoacroProtozoa21_FD_119630 | JGI IMG/M metagenome (GOLD analysis project Ga0181612, IMG submission 119630) | Hoatzin crop microbial communities from Cojedes, Venezuel. Combined Assembly of Gp0051906, Gp0051904, Gp0051908 | reverse complement strand
TGTGGGTTAACGCTGGTAGGCAGCTCAGCCGCACGGAGCTGCTCGCTCGCTCTCCCCACAGTGGGACAGGGGGGGAGTCAGAAGGGCAAAAGCGAGAAAACTCGTGGGTTGAGATAAAGATAGTTTAATAGGTAAAGCAAAAGCCACGCAAGCAAAGCAAAACAAGGAATTCATTCACTACCTCCCATCGGCAGGCAGGTGTTCAGGCATCTCCAGGGAAGCAGGGCTCTATCATCCATAATGGTTACTTGGGAAGACAAAAGGCCATTACTTCGAATGTCCTCCCTTTCTGTATTCTTCCTCAAGCTTTATATGTGGAGCATGATGTCACATGGTATGGAATATCCCTTTGGTCAGTCAAGGTCAGCTGTCCCAGCTGTGTCCCCTCCCAGCTTCTTGTGCACCTCCAGCCTTCTCGCTGATGGGGTGGTGTGAGAAGCAGAAATGTTATATGCTAGTTTAAAGCTAAACACAGAATATTAATCTCAGCAAGAGGACAGTTATTTTATGGTATTTCGACACTTTCTGGTGGATAGATAAGCAAATGAGAGACAAATGTATTGGGAGGAGGTGAATAACCGTGGTGTTAGATATTCTTCTTGGTGCTTAACTGCTTCTGAAAATCCACATTTAGGCACAGACAACTGAATATTTAAGACAAGCAGGGGTAGGAGACCACCTTCTTTGAGTACAAAATCCAAGGGCAAGCTGCTAGAACAGTGTACCATCCAGAAAGACAACACTTAGGTTTTATCCATGCAGCCCTCTGCTCTCATTGCTGGTGTTCCTGCTGAGGAAGGTGTCAGGTACTACAGTGAGGCAGAAGGAGTTTTTCCCCTCTCTCTTCACCCACCTAGCAGTCTACTTCCAGCTCTTCATTTTAATTAGGTTATCTTACCCTTATACTGTTTTGCCTACATATCTGGGAAGCTTTGAACCAGAGGTAATGAAATAAAATATCTTGCAAATCTGATAAACATTTTTACTTTGTTGCCCATTTTTTTATTTTGCTAAAAATAGTTTGCAAAGAAAATCAGAAAAATCTCTCATTCTTGAAATCAAAATAAACCAGACTTTTTAGCGTATTTTTTCTTTGCTTCCTTTAACCATTCTCACAGAAATTCCTTTCTCTCTTTACAGGGGTAAAATGAAAATACAGGTCATACTAAGTAGGTCCTTATCTAAACAGAAAGGACGAAGTCTCTTTGTGAGCCAAACAAGACAACAAAAACACTTTTGGCAAAACGTACCGTCTCCCCAAGCAAAAATGCATGTGTTGGGATGTCAAGACCACACATAAGTTTGACTACTGCCATGGTATTGTTCTTTCCAAAGTTCTGTGGCTTTTGCCAGCTATTCCCTTCATTCCTAAACTTGGCTTTACCCTCTTGAATTCACTCGGTCCCACCTCTGTTTGCACTTGTCAGTGAGGGAAACAGCAGTAGTCAGCAGGGAAATGTTTGCCTCATCTATACCAGCGTTGAGCTCAGGCTTATTTGTACTCTCAGTTGGGTACTTAACGTGCACTTGAATTTTAGAGGTGCCACAGTACACTCAGTGAAAGCTCTCATGTGAGAGTCCAGTGGCAGAATCCTCAGTCCAGCTCACACTTCTCCTGTGTTTCTTTGTGGGTGAATCTGAAGCAGCATCAAAATGAAAGGCTCAAAGTCTATCGCTGAAGCCATGCAATACCAGAAGTATGTCACTTCTGTCAGTGGACATGACAAAAAATACCGATCAATATAAGCAAGATTTTTAGTGACCCATATCCAGCTCCAATACCCAGATCAGTACATTAATTTCAGAAAGGACAGAAAACATCTTAGAGGGAAAACAAAGGGAAAGTACTAAGTGGCAAATGTTCAGCACAGTACGCGGTAATTGACTTAGCCATGCAGTTCCCATTACTGTTAATAGGAATCAGATGGCTAAATCCCTGTGCTAAAAACATACTTTTAAATAGATATCTGCATGAGTGCCAAGCACAAAGCATCCAGGTAGCGTAAACTACCAATGAGGAAGATACGAACACCGAAGACATTTACTGAAAGCATCAAGAAAGGTTAAGGAAGGACTTACGAAACTGGGGCAAAACTGCACTATGAGATCATTTACTGGAAGTAGTTTTCATATAAATTGGATAAGGTTTTAGAGAACAAAGTGTGCACTGGCTGAGAACCCAAGTCTTCAAAGGCAGGGAACAGCTACGCTTCTCCAAGAGACACAAGGAGAATAGGGGCAGGCTATAACAGGGCCACACACAGGAGTACACAGCCTTGACTTACTGCCTGGGAAACTCCACAAACACACTCAACGGCAGGACAGAAAATGGCATGACTGTAGCTGCTGAGTTTATAACTGATTTGTTAGTCTGGCTCACTGGCCTAAACTTCTTCAGAAGACAGGGACAGTAGAAGAGCTACTCCCTGTAAAAGCATGTTGCAAATATAAATTGCAACATATATATTTTTCAATAAAATCTCAGAATGCAGAGGCAAAATTCAAAGCAAACACCTGAAATCAGCTGAATTTTTAAAACTCAAACCAATACTTTTTTAGTCTTAATTCTTATTGATAAATATAAAGATCAAGATGAGAAAAAGACATCTCTATATACATATTACGTTCATTAGGGGTCATCTCTGCTGAAACAAGGAACAGCAAACCCACAATCTGGAGCTGTGTTAAAGTTGTTGATTAGTTGTTACATACAGTTGTTAATAAGACTATGTTGTATTAATTCTGACAGAATAATTAAGCCCAGGCTGTCAAAAGTGTTTACATTACTGAACAACACCAGACAGTGAAACAAGGCTCAGGGTCTGAAGAATAAGGACTATTCAGTTGCCATGACAAACAAAGTGAGAAATCAGTGCCAAAGACTGGATGTTTATTGACTAAGATACACAAAAGAAATAGAATAAAAACAAAATAAAGAGTCTTCTGAAACTGAAATAGAGTTTCTGCACAGAGGAAAAAGAATATTTCTGCACGGAGGAAAAAGAATAATCAAACTGTATCAAAGTCCTTCTTTCAGAGACAGGATTTTGGATACACTCTCTGATTCTGTCAAGTAATCTTTCTTCGTCGGGATGAAAGAGTTAGTTCTGTTGTTCAGGTATGAGCTGTGAATGATAGTTTCTTTCCCTGCCTTTGAAAAAACAGCCAGACATGGTTGCAAAAGGGAAAAAAGTTACATAAAGGTGGACGAAATACAGCTTTTATTGATGTTCTCAGGCTCCATGGCAGCTGTCAAGTTACAAACAGCCCGTTCTGGGCTGACAAAGAGGGTCATGATGCTCCTACCCTGAACTTTGTCTTGCTGATATCATCTGAGCAGGCTGATCAGGATACTCTCCTTGCTCAGCCAGACTCATCCAGGCCATTTTGTCCTGCCTTTGGGATGCCATGAAAGGGAAAAAGGGGTATTGGCCCACATAGAAGTCTCAGTGTTAGCACAGGACAAAGCCTGTCCTGGTGCCATGGCACATTCAGCACCCACTGTGCACCCTCTCTGCAATCACCTCTGTGTGCACGGGCTCATGCTCAGTCAGGAAAGGAGGCCACAGCTCCGGTGATGAGACCAAGCATGTACCCATGTGTAAGCACCAATGCTGATTTTACTCTAGTAGATTAAATAGGCTGCTAACAAATGGCGTGACATGATGCAAGTCCATATTCCTTTTCTCCCCATAATGAGGTGAGCATCTATGTACTGCCTATTAGCGACAGTCCCAGGCCTGTGTTACTCCTTCAGATGTGTCCAGAAATCATCTGGGTGAACACTAGCTGGCCCTGGCCAGAAACACCTCTGCCACACATCTGCTGTTCATGTGCCAGCAGTGCCCTGGGCTGTGCTTGGCTTTGGTTCAGTTTACTAGAAGAGGCAAAGCGAAAGAGATTGATCCAGGGATCTGATCTGGAGAGTTGTGGACTATATGCCACGTGTTGGCTGCAAACCAGAGGCTGAGAGCTGCGAGGCTGTGAGGCAGTCCTCCAGATCCTGTCTGTAAGCCCTTGAGTTACTTTGGTCACCACTGCCAGAGGATTTAACAGAGAATGATTTTGAAACTACACTGAACTCAATGCTGTACTAATCTGTCTGTATAGTGTAGCTATACCTCTGAGGTCGGATACCCAAACATCCATATGATCAAGATATATATAAAGGACTTCAGGGTGGTGAAATGGAGCTATGCTTTTTGGTGAAGCTGTTTGGCTCATTCTTTCCAAGACGGCAGGATCGTGCCCTCCCAGGAAAACGCACTTGGCACCAGATCAGAGGCTTTCCTTCTTTACCCCCTCTCCGGTTCCACTACCCTACGTTAATTTCACCATTATGGTCTGGACTACCGTGGAACATGCCCCTTACACCAGCCTGGTCTCTGCTCTAAAGGCCAGGACACTCGCAAGAATGCACGATATGCAGTTTTTAACCTCTAACCCCCTGAACTCAGATGTCACACTTGCTGGGCAGGTGCTATAACCACGGTGTAGAAGGTGCACAGCTCTGGCTCTAGTTGGGTCTCCAAGGAGAGAAAAAGAGCTTGCAAACCACCTGCACAGGGATGAGTTAGTACCACAGACCAGAAAGATGCTATTGTTTGCAAATCCCAGTTTTACATAAGAGCCCAATTCTGGGCTGTGGGTAATTTTATGAGAAAACTGGGATTGAAGACACATTTCTTCCTTCTGAACATTCACTTCTGGTTAGCATTGGTTTTCTCCCATTCACTGTGTCCCATTTTCTCCACTCATTGCACAGGGCTGTGGGTGCTTACCTGTGCTCCATGTATTCCACTCCCAAAACTGCCAGACTTCCTAACCGTGCAAGGCCCATGCTTCTTTGTGTATCTGGGTCTGCGTGTCCTTGCTTCCAGTTCTCTCTCAACTGAACAGCAAAAGCCATTTAACAGGCCAGTGAGCTTGGTCCTTTCAAGTCAGTCGGAAATGAGTTGCCCTCAGAAACCATTCTTCCCTTTTGTCCTCTCATCAGGATTTTGCAGTTATCCCTTTTCATTCCTAACTGTGGCTATTTAGAACTCGAGTCTTTTGTACTGATATGTCACTGCCACAGAAGTGGGCAGATTTGATTATCTTTCTGATCCTTGTGAGTAATCTCATTTCAAATTTTGACCTCCCACAGACACCTGCTCCTTTTGACATCAAAGCCAGCCCTTTGTCACGGAAGTAGCTTAGCCTTATGGCAAAATTATCGATTGCAGATGACTTATACGCTTTCCCTGCTGTGCTCTGTCAAAAGCTGATCCTCTCTTTTGCTGCTTCTTTTGAAAATTAGGTTGAATTTGTTACTGTCTCAAGCAGCTGGCTCTATGCTGGCTCGCAACTTCTCAGGAATTGTCTCCATCTCTCTTCCTTTTGCATCCCCCAATTCCCTCCCTTGCCCTCTGCACCATTATTGCATAGTGCCTGAGAGACAGGCAGATGCATTATCCAGGGTCCCTGTTTTTTCATCCAAACTTTGCAGTAGAGTGCAATTTCTGCCCGTTGTCCTCTGTGCTTGCTCAGCAGACCTGCTTCCCATGCTGTGTTCTGGAAAGCAGCCTTGCTGTGGGAGAACAGGCAAGACCTCCCTCTAAACCTGGGCATGCCATTCCTGCCTCAGCCACTTCCATTTCTGCTGGAGGCATCTCAGGGCAGGGAGTATCTCACTGCATATGTCAGCTGTGACTTGTGCCACAGGGATACTGTTCTGGCAATACTTGTAGCGGCTAGTGCAATTACGCTTGTGCTGCCACGTATGCAAATGTCTCCCAGAGGGCTCACCAATATCTTAAATGAGAATTTACAACAATTGACAAGTTCCTATTTTTTTTAGAAAATAAGTCTGATTCATCTGGCTGTGGTCAGTTCCCTTTCCTAGTAGAATTTTCTTCTGTTTTGGCCAGAATCCGGTCATTCTTTTCTGGGGCTAATGATGCATTGCACGAATGTATCTGTGTACCAATGCCAACCTTTTCTAGCAAATAAAATTACTTTTGCTACCTTCATCTACTTCACAATTTTCTTAGACTTTTCCTAAAAGGGTAATGACAAGTTTGATACTGTAAGCCAAAAAATTAAGTAACTACCTTATGTTCTAGCTTCAAGATCTTATTTTAAGTAGTCTGTCTTTCTACTTTTAAGCAATTGCTCCTGACGGTCTTTCCCCTTTGGTACTTTATTCCATTCAATTTCACTTACAACATTCTGCCTTCTCCCAAGGTGTTAGGGAGTAAGTGACCGTTGAACATAAGACTTTTCAAATTAAGATTGAGCTGCAGAGCAAAACACAGAGAAAAGAAGCCTGGGAACATTTTCTGCCCCTTTATATGAAAGGGTTCTAATTGGGGTTTCCCCAGAATTAACTCAAACCCATGTTTCGAGTAGAATTTGTCTCCAGTGGCAAGATCGGCATGGCTTTGTAGTACCTCGCTGATGACATTACACAGGATGAAATGTGAGCTATGGGAACGTGAAAATTTAGTCTGTACATCTGGTAAATCAGAACTCCATGGGAAGAACTGCCTGTCTAGCAGGTGTCACCTGCTGAGAGTGATACTGCAAACCACGGCCCTAGACTCCTCTATGTCTAGGAATGGATGCTTAATTTAGTGCCTTCATTATCATCTGCATTTATTGACAGAATGTGGAGTTATCTCTGCTACTGGCTTGACTCATTTTTTGGTAAAAATTTGATAAAAACTAGATTACAACAACTGTGAATGCTGATGTTTTAGGACTAAACAAGAACAGAGTCTAGCTGAGACTAGGTTTCAAAATGCTTAACTGAATTACACCATAAATCTTATGCTCAAATGCATATAACCAAAATAAAATAGCATGGTAATAATAAATGGAAGCCTTTGTGCTATCACAAATCCTATAAAACACATATAGAGGTGCCTGCATGAAACTATGTAGTGTCTTGGTCTTTGGAGAAGGACATTTTGGCTAAGAGTGATATCTCTGAGAAATGAAGACACACAAAATATTAACATTTACATGTATTTATAGAAAGAAGAAGAAAAGGATAAACACACAGATGTGCACACTACTGTGAATTTTCCCTCCCTGTTCTTAATGTGTCAGTTGTCTTCACTGAACAAAAGTTCCTTCAGAGCAGAGACCCCACCTACAAACAAATGCAGCACTCTGCAAAATGTGTAGTGTATTTGGCGGTCTTTAGGACTCTGATACATGAAAAATGTAATAAACTGGACACCACTGATAGGTAGCAGTCCTTTCTTATTAGTTACACAGATTCCAAAACCCAGAAAAATTAGAAAACTTCTGATTTCAAGCTGGATATTGAGAATAGATTTTGAGTGTAGATTATACATTACATGCTTTGTGATGCTATTCCAAACTTGTTTTTTCAGTAAAATTCTGTGATTTTTCTTCTTGGACTAGATGACCCACAGAGGTCCCTTCCAACCCCTACTATTCTCTTTTACATTATTACTAACATAAATAATCCAGGCACTAGACACAACCATCCCATCTGTACCAGTTTGCAAGGGTTGTACTATAATCAAGTTCTGACATTACACACAACACACATGATTTGAGAACTTTACAATTGTGGGTTAAATCCAAAACTAGTTTATAAGGGTAAAAGTTAGGCTTTTTATACATAATTACACCCTCAGGAATAAAACAAAGCATAATAAGGTGATAAGGTGTAAATTAGACTAAAATATATGCTCACCTTCCAGGTTCTTTACAGCTTCAAAGCAAAGCCCATTGAAAACGAAGGAAGTTTTCCTGAAATCAGTGGCATTTGGATTCAATATCAACATAAAATACTTTCTACATTATTTTAGTAGAATTAATTGCATCTAGCGAAAATAAGGGATCCTATATTTTTTAAAATTTGCCTACTATATGCCCTATATGCACACTGTTAAACCTGACAAAAAGTTGATATGACAGAATTTTTCCCTTCCTCCCTCCAGATAAGGAGCTAAGTACGACAGTCATTAAAGAGCATCAGCCAGGCCCTTGATGGCTTTGGGTGCAAATACATCAACTTGTATGTTTCTCATTTCACTCTGGAATTTTTTTCTCCAGCCAACTACAATGAAAATTATGAGCTTACAGTTTCTGAGTTTCCTCATGACATAAAAATCCAGGCACAAACTGCCAAAGCCTAAAATTCCTACCTTTGGTGGCATCTATTAAAAGACCCCTAGTACTCTTAGCATTAGCATGAATCAATAGCAATCATTGCCAGCACTGCTGTTCAGGGTGGTGCAGGCATGGAAAGGTCATGCCATCACACCCAGGACAGTGGGCTGTTCAAGATATGCTCAGAGAACACTTGTCATCACACACCCGTACTTTGTTGCTGGACCTGCTGGTTCACAAACCCAGCAGACCTTGCCAGTTTTAGCTGAAAGCTTCATATTTCCAGGCTAAAATCAATTGTTAAAGCTCCCCACAGAGCGCTGGTCTACCTTGTCCAAAACCACCATTTGGAGACGGGAAAACTGAATTGTCCTGGCTGTAGGACACCTTCCAGGTTCACAATTTGATTCCAGCTGATTGCCCACCAAGGGCACCGGTGGCAGCAGCAGTAGGCAACTACGTGACTGTTCTTTGGTTGCAAACAGAGGGTGAACAGCAATGCAGAGTATGGCACCTGATACAAAATGTGCTCTTACGGTATATGTGAGGCAGGTCAAGGTGTTTGCTAGATGTGCACAGGGTTAGCAAAGATCTCCCAAGTGACAGCACACTCCTGCCATTGCAGTCCCCACCTCATGATCTGGGAACTACTGAGTGCTCTTCTAAGACTGTAAGAGTAACGGTAGATAAGAAAGAGATTCCTGTGTCTGTCTGAGTGCAAAATATGCTGAGAGCCAAAAGATAGATAATGTTTACAGTTGACTCTCTCAAGATGAAGCAGCTGTCAGTTCCCAGTCTTACAGAGTGCCATTTGACATTTGCTTTCACAAAGCCTTTGGTCCCTCAGCAAGAGATTGCTGATCATTGCCTTTGGGCATTTCTTCACGGCACAGTGGATCATGATACATGCTGCAGGGGCATTGAAGCCAAGAGTGGGCAGAAAGCTAAAAGCAGGACAGTTCAAGTCACACAGATCTCAGAGATTTGACCTACCTGTGCATTTGGGCCGGTATCTCTGCTCTGTGCTGTGTGGTCAACACTAACTCTACAGAACACATGCAGCTGTGTCCTAGGCAGTGTGTGAACATGGTTGCCAATAAAATAAAAAAATATTTTTTTGTATTTTATGTAGTTTCAGTCAGGTAGCAAATAATTGCGATTATTCTTCTCAGTGGAAAAAGAAGTTTCAATATAATGTTACGGAAGAATTAGGGCAATAAAGTAATTGATATGTTTATGTGTGTTATCTATATTTGTCATAGAAATATACAAAAAATTTAATTGCCGTGAGAACCAGGTCTAACAGTCTAACACTTTTAAGCTATTCCTTCTGGCTTGGTTTTCCTCATGAGAGAATTTCCCCTTTTGGAGATGGAACAATGAATGTCCTTAGGAAATCCACTCTTTTTTGAACAGAAGTTCAAAAACCCTATGGTTTAAACATTCTCAGAGCTCTTGAAGCCAAATAACTGACACATTCTGGCATTTTCAACAGATGTTTGAAAATTCTAATGAATGTTTGAATAAAATAAAAGAGCTATATTAACATTTATTTAATCTAAGTTCCTAGGGAGTGGAAATTACTGACTCCGATTTTGTCACTCAACCTTTTCCTTAATTCTATTCACATGTTTGTCAGCAGCATTGAACCTCCTGATATTTGCATGAGATGATGGTTTTTTACAAAATCGTTCTGTAATAGAATAGAGTTGCCAAGTCTTTTGTGCCTATATCAAATTAATTCTGACCCTTCCTCTCACTCCTCACACTGAAAGCACACGCTTGTCCCAACCTAGCCACTCTATCTGAATGGCAGCATAGGCCTCTGAGATGCAATGCCTCCCACAAGCCTTTTCCTTTTTTTCTTTCCAACTTTTTCCATCACATTCTGTCCTCTTTTTGTGGAACTTGCACTGCTATCGGAGAATGGCCCAGAATATTCTCTTGAACAACTCGACTTTAATTTCTGCTTTTATAATACTAGACATGCTTTGGACAACTACTTTTGATAAGAGTGTGTGTGTGCACATACATGCATATTTTCTTTTCTTTTGGGTGTTTACTTAGCAAGATGGGAAGTGATGCTAAGCTAGTTCATTAGAACCTCTGCCTGGTTCTCAGGCTGAACTCTCTGCAGATTACAGAATGTTGGGGTTGGAAAGGACCTCTGTGGGTCATCTAGTCCAACCCTCCTGCTAAAGCAGGGTCTCCTACATC
>Ga0181612_119195_pt1 | contig 10347 bp, 8 predicted proteins | sample HoacroProtozoa21_FD_119630 | JGI IMG/M metagenome (GOLD analysis project Ga0181612, IMG submission 119630) | Hoatzin crop microbial communities from Cojedes, Venezuel. Combined Assembly of Gp0051906, Gp0051904, Gp0051908 | reverse complement strand
TTAAACCTAGCCGCACCTAGCCTCTCACTTCGGTGAAGAGCGTTAGAGAGCAAGGGGGTTTATTTTCTGCCAAATTAACGCGACATCATGTGACAGCATTGAAGGTCCACATGAGTCTTAGTGAACTCAAAGCTCTATAAAAAGAAGAAGGTAATATCTACCTTTAAAGTCCATGTTTTGTCTATTATTTCTAGCCATGTCTTCCCCAGGCTCCTGCCTCCGCAGTGTGTATTTAAAGATCAAATATGCCTACCAAGTACGAAAAGTTTAGGGGAATTCTCTTTTCTCTGTTTCTCTATTTCTATTTACTGTGTGCATTTTTGCATTTTGAAACAGTATGCACTGATAACACATCTGAAAGGTCCAGCAATACGTGATTCAGATTCACAAACTCTCACTGAAACACAACTGTTTGGGTAAGGAGGTGAAAGAATTGGATTAAATCATAGAAATCAGTAATAGATTTTGAATGTAGAAGAACAACAGTAGAAACACCATGAATAAGGTCAGCCCACACGTTTTCGAACAGACTTCATACACAGCTCTTGTCACGAAACTCTCCTGGAGCAAAGGGACTGAACACTGCCAAGGTAGCTTGCCACAGAAAGACAAGAGTTTGCAAAGTCAGGTGTCCCACAGAAATGGCTGTATCACTGCTTCTTATAATACCTGGCTGGGATAAAAATCTCCTCAGGTCAGTTCCTGTTGAGAAGTTACACAGACAATCTGACCCTAAAAACAGTGTTTTGTGGCTACATTAACCTTACCTGTCAGTACAGGTATTAGATCTGTATTTCAAGATGATTCCTGCAGTTACGGATTTTTTGTTTGTTGAGCAGTTCTCTTTCCCCAGGCACCCAGGGAGATGGCACCTGCAGCTAGCAAGGCCGGCTGCCCCATGAACGGTGGCCAGGTGCTTGTCACTGTCCTTTCACTGTGTGGGAGCCATAGGCACCTCCCTTCGACTTCACTGCTACCCTTTCAAGTACTTGGGCCTGTGAACAGTAGGTCACAAAGCATGTAAAAAACACTCTCAACTTCATTCACGTGCTAATGCAAACCATCATGTTAAATATTCTTTCTTTGTATACCCATTATATTTGAGCTGGTTCTCTAGGAAAGCTCTGAGCTAGTTTGCACACTCCAGTTTAAAGTATGCTTGAAGGATAGGCATTGGGTGAAATCAGAAAAAACCTTTTTGGCAGAAAATAAATCGGAAATTATACAATTCATTTCCTGTCCAACAGAGAACAGTGTCCCAGAAGATTCGGCAAAGCAGCTGCATGTATAAAATGTTGGGTTTTCATTTGTACATGAGAGGAATATGGTAAATCAGTGATCTTACAAAGTCATGTACTTTTCTTGGTATTTTAAATATGTATTAAATAATCATGTGAATGCTTCAGTGCCCAGGATTAAGGTTTATGTTAAAAAGTCACATGCATCCTAAGCCAAGGACCCCTGTTGATCATACGTATTATTTTATTTTAAAGCTGGTTTGGGGAAGATGCAGTTAACCGACTTACAGAGACTTACAAAGCCTTTGAAGTCGGTAAACTATATTACAGCAGATTTCTGTTGATTTTTTTTTGGTGGCTGATTAGCAAAACTTATATTCATTAAGAATTTTTGCTTTCCAACACTAATGACATGACTCCTTACCATGCAGAAATCCTGGCATGGTGCTGAGGAATGGGAGAATTTTTAGTATTTTGAGAAAGTTTATAGCTTAGCATCCCACAGTTACTCCTGTAATCAGAAAAGTGGACACTCCAAGACCCTGGCAGTCAAATGACATCTAACTAAAACATTTGCTCATCAGCCTCTACTCAGAAGGTATCTGGAACCTGTGACAAGTTTTGGTGTTTTGTGATGTACTGTCTATTTTGTACCCTGTCAGTTGCAATAGGGGCATACAGCAAACCTGTAATGTGAAACAGACAGTTTGATGGGGGAAAAGGGGGTAGTATTTTGTTTATATTTTCTTAAAAGTTTGAAACTACATGAGTGGCTTAAAAACAATGCTAATACATAGCTTTATTTTCTTCTTCCATGTCTTTTGTGATTGAACGGTTGTGCAGGGCAGAAGGGCACTGACCTTTGTTCTAAAAAGAAATGTGTGGTAGATGAGCATGAAGAAATGTGTGGGTTGACAAATTATTAAAGGAATAAAACCCAAAAGGCCAAATTTTAATGCTACCTTCCTCATCCATCTATAATCCTCAGTGACAACTCTGAGGTTTTTTTCAGCTGAAAAACACTCTCTGAGTCACCACTCTCGCTGACTGTGTGCCATTGCTATTCTTAGTCATCCATGCGACAGCCTGTCTTACTCAAGGTGGATACAGTGCAGGGTGGGACAAATTTCCCCGTACATTTTTTCTCCAAGCATAAGTCATCCCTGGCCTATTATTAGGACGAATATGCCTAATGCCTAATGACACTTCTAATCCCTATGGCCATCCCTGGAAAGACGTAGCAGATAACGCAAAGCCTGGCACAGGATTAAGTGATACAGGAAGCAGAAAATGGCCCTCAACTCACTCTGCTTCTGCACAGACCTCCCGAGAGCTGTTGAGGAGAATAAGTCATATGAGTTGGATTCCAGCTGGCAAGCTAAAAGTGCAAAGTCTACAGCTTACTTTCTGTGCCTTCACTCATCTAGGCTTTATTAAGAGAGGAATGTATAGGTTATCCATACGGTATTTTGAAATGTTAAAAAGAATGGTGCTAGCTGCAAAGTTGAGCCCTCAGAAGATAAAAATTTCCTCGTAGAAATAATTCCTCTGCTTAGTACATAGAGACTTTCAGTGATCATATTGTTCTTTTTTTTCTAAGTGGGTTCCCGGCACAGTCTACTATCAATATCCACAAGACCTATGGCACAGACATCTTCCAGCTGTGCTCAACGTGCACCCAGCAGCAGAGACGTTGTTTTCTTTTCTGTGAATCTAAAGGGAGGGCACAACACAAACATTGCTTTTCACAAATTCCAAGAAAGTGATCTGGGGCAGCGAGATCTTCAAGCTGTAAGAATGAGCTGTGATCTGCTGATTAAAGCTACAACAGCAGGTAGGGAGCTACATGCACAGGCTCAGTAGAGCTTCTCTAAACGCTTCTGTGGCTGAAGTTGTGATGAGTGCTCTAGAGCCAGGTCTGACCTTGAAAAGCCATTTTCTTGGTCTGCTTGTGTCAGGGCATGAGAACACGGTCAGAGAAAACTGTAGTGAACTTCCCCAAAACAGTGACACCAAACTGGCAATAGAAGAAAGGTGGTTAGGGAGCCTGCTTTCCTGATGGAGACACTTTCTATAGGCTAAGCAGTACTTCGCAAAAGAGGATCCTTTTCACTCTTTCGCTCAGATATCAACTCTTCCAAAAAGTGTTAGTAGATATCCTGTAATATATCTGAGGTAGGTGGTACTAACAGGTCTGAAATTCGTGCACACATGAGTCCTTTCAGTATATTTCCTCTTCAGAGTTGGCGTCTCCAGCTAACAAACTAGAGCCAACATGGGAAAAGTGAAATAACCACTTGGTTTCATTGGGGCTGCCAGGTGACTGGTAAGCAGGACACTTTCTTTTAAAATTAGAGCACCCTGATTTATCACTATCACTATCACATTAGTCCCTAGGAAGCTCTGTGCTCCTGTGTGCTCAAATGATCCCAAAAATGCCAGCTGAGGAAGCTATGCCTTCACAGAGGCAACGAAGTGTCACTACAGTTAGCAGACAGAGGCACTGGCTTCATTGGGTAAATGCCAACATCCAAACCATCTTCCAAAAAAGACCTGTAAATCTGCTCTTCTTTCTTAAAGTGAGGTGACAAAGCTGCTGGGCGTACGGGTAGGAGATACCCAGTAACGTTTCATATATATAGGTTTGCCTATTAAACCCCCATTCTTTTCAAACCTGGGTTAATAAATCTTCACGGACAGAAATTCATCTGTATTTGTGATACACATTTATGGTTTTCCATAGAGACTATTCAGAATAAGTAAAAATGACTCTGAATCCGATGCTGGTGGCAGTGTATTTGCACAGACTTGTGTTGTCGCTTTTGGGTTGCAAATCAAGAAATACTGCGATCACCAAAGCTGCCATATCTTTCTTAAGAAACTCAGGTAATCACACTTTTTTACTTAACATTAGGTGATATTTTGGTTTGAAAAAGGTACTTTTCACCCTAACCTTGCCTAGGGTGTTATGGAACATCTTCTCATTTCAGAGCACAGGGAGCCACTCTCAGTCTCTGCCCCTCTCGGCGAACCTCCTGGGAGCACTTCACCCACAGGTACCTCACCTCGTGCCGCTACCCGGTCCTGGCACAGGCCCTGAACTGGTCCTCACCAGCATCTGCTGGAGTGCCCCTGGGATCAGCCCCATCCCCTGCTCCCTGTGTCCAGCCCCATAGCCACGAGGTCCTGGAGACCGCAGCCAGCCCAGACCTATTTCATGAGGTATCGCAAGACCCTGTGCCTGGAGTGAACGCAGAGCACCACCAATTGCTGTGGCACCCTGGCCAGGGAAAGACAAGGAAACCTGAAGCAAGGACACTGGGATATTAATGAACCTATTTTCCTTTTGCAGTCTATATTTTGCACAGGGTGGGGTGCAGGCAACAGCTCTGGAAAGCAAAGGAAGCCAGCAAGCCCACCGCCCGCTCTCTCAGTACTGCTCTCCGGGCTGCACGTTAAAGATGGACATCCTCATAGAAATCCTCGGTAAGTGGGGCAAGGAATGAAAGCCATTTCCTGAGTGATTTAACAGCTTGTCCTAGCAGGGCAGGACCCCGCTCCTCCCTCATTTCGCAGGGATTTGGGCCTGCCGGAGCAAGCCTGGTGCCTTGCCCCAGGGAAGCTGCCGTCAGCACCAGGCATGGGCTTCCTGCCCCAAGCCACGCCGGCAGCGTTTTGCGCTCTTGGTACATTCTCCCCATTATACCCCTATGTGTTTAATTAGCAGCTGTTCAGATATTGCAAAATACAACAAAACACAGCAAAAAATGCCTATAAATAGATGACAGCAAACAGCCTGGTTGGAAGGCCATTGAAGTCAATGGGAAGACTCCTGCTGTCCTCAGTGGGCTTTGGATCAGACCCAAAGACAGTCTGGCCTTAGATAAGGAGAGGTTTGTGTCAGGATTATAATATCCAACCGTGTGGTAGCCAGGATTAATAACACAACTAATTTTTCATGGATTATCACAAATTATCTTCCTTATTCAGTATCATATCTTACTGTCTTAAACTCTGAAACAGTGAAGGATTTCAGCTAGTGCTTAATCTTGAATATGCAAATAGCTTCCTGGACTTTGTGCCCTCATTGCCTGCTTTAAGAGTATAGGAAGGGTTTATAATGAGCTTGCCTCTGTGAATAATAGTTTTCACTGATACGATGTTAATTAAAACATGTAACCCGTCACTATCAAGTAAACTCATGGTAGATGCCATATTTTCAGTGACTGTGTACTCATATTGTTCCTACTACTTGAAAGACAGCATGACTAAATATATTGCTTTTGAGGACACAAACAGGTGCAGGGGAAGGAAGGAGGAAGAAAGCATTAAATAAGCAGACATCACATTTAAAGCAGCAGCTGCCATTTCATTAATGATCAGTAAAAATGTTATAACGTTCCTATTGAGAACTCTGACTAACAAAGGAGGGAACCAATTCTCTGGGCTACCGATACCCACTGGGCTAAGAATGTAGTTGGTGGTGTAATATTCTTTGGGCAGCTCCCAAACAATGCTGTGTTGTGGGAAGGAAGTTATAATGCAGTTGTGTCTCTGTCTTATATTGACTGCTAGGTCAAACAAAGCCAAGAGCGATTTGGAATTCACTTGCTGTGCCACTGCCTACTGCAGCTAGTTTGTGAAGCAGGCTATTGTGGGTGAAAACGGGAAACAAAAAGCGTTTGATCTTCGCAGTCCTCATGAGACAGCTTTGAATTTATTGCAACTTTTTTTTTTTTCTCCAGGCAGCAAAGGAACAGATTAGTATCTGATTATAGATCAGCACTTTCACAAATGCTGAACAGCAAATGCTCCCTGGCATCACTTACTAGGGATATGAAAAGAAATTATTCAAATCATTTAGAAATTGCTTGACAGGGCTTTTGAGATAAAGATGCATTAAAATAAATCTGTGCCTAAGCATTGCTTACCTAGAGATAAGAACATGAGCACTGCTGCACTGGATCAGAATAAAAATGTGTTTAGGACCTGATCTCCAGCAGTGGCCATCTATGGATGCAGAGGAAAGCACACAAGAGTAAGCAGGGCATGTACTAAGTGGTTGTTGCCTCCTACATCCTCCCAGATATCCACGGATGAGGCACTGCTGGAGCTGGACCTCGCATGCACATTCTTAAAAAGAAGACTCTGGATGCTTCCCTCCCCAAATTAATTTAGTTGCTTTTCAAAATGCTTTCTGCATGTGGTCTTCTCACCATTCTGGGGTCTCAGTTTCCACCATGTAGCAAATTTTAGTGACTGCGTGGAAATCATGGCCATTTGCCTCTTTTTCAGTGTTTGCCTCTTAACTCCCTGAAGTTCTTGGATTCTGCAAAAAGTGAAGGGAGGAAAACAACCATTCTTGCTTCATCTTCCCCAGACTACAAATTACTTTGTAAGTCTGTATCATACCTGAGCCTGGTTATTTTTTTACAAGCTAAAGATGGACAGTAGCTTTCTATGCCTTATTTTATCCATTTGTAGAAAGAGGATTCTGATGTTAGGCTTGTTTATAATGTTTTGTCCTCCCCTCCACCCTACAGTCCAGGAAAGCTCACCTAACCGAATGGTTTTAGCTCTTCCTGATATTTTAGTAAACTTCCTGATATTGCAAAGTTAACGGAGACTACAGGTTTCTCAACTGCACTGAACACAGCAGCATTGTATAGCAAATGCTGCTATTAGTTCGGTTTTCATGCAACAAGCTTGACAGATACGGTCAGGGAGAAATAAAAAACTGTACTGAAGAAAGAGCTTATCTTTTGCTGTTCATTAAAGTAGTGGGAAGAACTGCACATAAATCACTCATTAACGTTTTTCAACTTGTATGTCTGCAAAGCAGAAAACACAGTAGGCCAGAAATGCCCGTGGTAGACATAAACATACCGGCCACATGCAACAAAGGAATGAGAATAGCCTGAGAATAGCTGAGCTTAGTGAGCTAATTACCAGGAGTGTGGTCCTGTCATCTTGAATCAGAGACAAAATTCCTAGTTAAATTCCCAGGATAGCGTATGAACCTTAATGGGAAAACTATATTTATTAAAGGGGGCTGGGGGCAGCTTTTTGAACATCACATTTCAGCTTCCTTGTGGACTTTAGCTAAACCATTTTCATTTCTGAAATCCTACTTCCGCACAAGCACCTTCTCTAATACACCACCAGACTACCCAGCCAGGCTGGCTAAAAGAAGCTTCCTCCCCTCACTCTCCAGAGCAAGGAGATGTGAAATAAAATCAGGAAAAATTTCATTTGCTTTTTCATGAAAAGAGCACAAGTATCTCAGAAAACAATTTTGAAAGGTGTCTTGCTGTCATCTTTCAGTGAACTTCTGTCTAATACCACTTGTTTGCTATAATTCTTTAAATGTGTAAAAATCCAAGAGGCAGCCCTGCCCCTTCACCTCAGTGAAATGCAAGCTGGCTGTAATTATTAGAAAATGACATGATTACCCATTCAGGGCTGAAACATATCCAGCAACAAAGGAAATCCCTGCCCAAAGCACTAGGGAGGTACTTGGCTTCTGCCAGCAGAAGGCAGGGCCATCAAGCCTGCTCATGTTTCACACTGGCTGAAGTCAGGCTGCCCAAGAGACCATTCAGGTCATGACAATGGTGGACACACTCGGATTTGAAACCAGCCATTTCAGCACCTCTGCCTCATTTCAAGTTCCCTTGTAAAATCTGTAAAAAATTCTACTTATTTTATTTGTTCCTCATATTGATATTTTGGTGTACCATTTGAAATGCTTTGTTTAGGCATTAAATATGAGTCTTTATGCTCAGGCTTTCTAAAAAATTCCTTCAGAGCAGAAAAAGGATTGTTTTGCAGAAGTTTAATTTCCTATCATCAGACATACCTCTCTGCCTTTAGCATTTCCTAAAGAATACTGGAAGAAAAGCACCAGTAGAGTAGAGTTCATAGACCTGGGTCCAATAACCTCACAAACCAGAAGCATCCTTTGAGAGCATTCAGACCATCCCTATTCCTCTAGCATCATATATGAGAAAAGACTGCCTGTTGGTCTAACAAAGCATGGAGATGTCTTTATTCCTAACACACGAGTCAAACTGGTCCAGTATACATCTCTGTCACTTAAAGCAATCTTTGTTTGCACAAATGCACTGTTTTAACAGGTCTCAGGGGCTGCACTTGTGCTAATAGTTAAAAGGGGTCAGCGACTGTTCTCTGGCAGTGAGGCAAGTGATAGGGGGTAGCATGCACAGCCTTCGGCGCCTCCATTTCCCCAAACTAGGAGATCACATCCAACTTGCTAAGTGGGGATTGCTCCTGGCCCACGCTACCCCCACGAACCACAATGTGAAAGGTGCCAGCTAGCCCAGGACAACACTGTGGCTGTATGGCTGGACGGAGGGAAGCGTTTGCCAACGTGCGCGCACAGTGCTCCCTGACATGCCGAGGTTGCTCCACAGGCACGTCCCGCCGGGGCGTCGCGGACCTGCTGCTCCTTGAGCGTGCGCAGGAGGTAAAAGCTGCCAGCAGTTCTGCTTTGAAGTTTCCTCCTGGCCACAGCATTTGAGGATTTAACTCTTAAGGAGACTGGGGTTATAATCATCTGGATGTGAATCCTAGATTGCTTCAAAGGATTCAATTAAATATGCCGCACAATAAAATTCATGCATAAGAGTTTGTTTGGGTTTGGCACCACGCATGGGACTGGACTCTAATTAGGTCTTTATTGCTAACAACATCTGATTATAGCACTCTCTTCATTTCACGATGGCTGTTTTGCAAGCTCTCTTTGTATTAGCTAACAGGGACGTCTCTACCACAAAATGGAGCTTGATGCAGAAATCATCAAAGCAGTGCTGACCAAAAATTTAATTTATGCACAGGCATTCAAAAGGCAAATTCTGATTCAAAGGACACTGATGGGCACAGAGAGCTGTGAATCACTTTTGTCCATTGATGTTAACAGGCTGTGAAGTCTAATAACCAAAGAAGCTTTTGAGGAAGGTTGAAGGCACTAACACTGTGTCCAAGGAGACTACCGTGCCCAGTCTTGCGGTCAGACGAGCAAATTGATTTCTCTACTTTCACAGGGAATAACAACATTTGGACCTCAGGTCACTTGAAATCATTCAGAAGGTTTTAAAAGTGGGGCAAGAGAACACGTACTCTCACAATACTCTCATAGGGTCAGGTAGGCATGAATAAACTGGGAATTTTCTTTCAGGGCAAATGTTTCCTGCACACTTGATCACCTCAGATAAATTTCATTTTTCCAATATCATGGAAATTAATTTACAGGTTTCAGTCACACATAATAAAATATTCTTGAAGGTTTATTTGTGTCATTCCAAAGAATCTAACTTTACAGAAAGCAGCAGATATGACAGTGCATGCTTGACAGTCAGATCCTCCTGGAAACAGATTTGCATTCAGCCCTGGGCTTTTGGCTTCTCACTGACAACTGGAAGACTGTTAGTGTTTGCCAAATACACCTTGAATATAGATTGCTATCAAAACTGAGTAAGAATAGAGACATACAGTTAGAGCAAGATAAAGTTTTGTGACCTATAAGAGAGAAGCAGATGTCTGGTTTTGTTTATTTCTGAAATAATATGGATAGGATAAATCCTAAAAGGATAAATACAGTTTTCAAGTTGATATCATAGCAAAAGGATTATAAATTAAGAACTCTCTCTGAAGTGCGTCACCTGTGACTTAGTGTTAGCACTGCTCTTACTGCTTTTCAGCTGGCACCTGCTAGATGAGTTTTTAATATCTACCACTTGGCCGCTCTATTTTAACAAGATCTAAAAATTTAATTTAATCATTTGTTTCAAAATGATTCATCTGTTGACAACAGCTTTTGCTTCATGTGACAAGGTGGTTGTGATTTCTTGATCGAAGCAGTTAATGGTTAAGCTTTTCAGATCACACCAATCAACTTAACTACACTGAACTTACTTAATCTAGCCCCAAACATCTACTAGAGCCTTGAGATCATAGAATCATAGAATCATAGAATCATAGAATCATAGAATCATAGAATCATAGAATGCTTTGGGTTGGAAGGGACCTTTAGAGGTCATCTAGCCTAACCACCCTGCAGTGAGCAGGGTCACCTTCCCCTAGACCAGGG
>Ga0181612_101276_pt1 | contig 10347 bp, 12 predicted proteins | sample HoacroProtozoa21_FD_119630 | JGI IMG/M metagenome (GOLD analysis project Ga0181612, IMG submission 119630) | Hoatzin crop microbial communities from Cojedes, Venezuel. Combined Assembly of Gp0051906, Gp0051904, Gp0051908 | reverse complement strand
TTTGCGCTCTTTCTCGCTGGCTTGTATTTTTTGCAAAATCACGTCGGCCACGTCGAGGTGTTTGTGCAGATAGTTGTCCACCTGCTCTTTCACGAAGTCGCCCACAAACTTGTTCACGCTCACGCCGCTCAGCGGGAAGGGTCGTCCGTTTTTGTCTTTCTCGGGCGCCATGGTGAGCGAGCCGAGTTTGATTTTCGTTTGGCTCTCGAACATCGGCTCAATCACGCGAATGGCGATGGCTCCCACGAGGCCGTTGCGCACGTCTTGGACGTCGAAATTTTTGCCGAAGTATTCTTTGATGGCGCGGGCGATGTGCTCCTTGAAAGCGCTCTGGTGGGTGCCGCCCTGCGTGGTATGCTGGCCGTTCACGAAGGAGTAGTATTCTTCGCCGTACTGGTCGGTGTGGGTGAAGGCGATGTCGATGCCCTCGCCGGTGAGGTGGACGATGGGATACTTGGCGGCCACGGTGAGTTTGTCGTTCAAGAGGTCTTCCAAGCCGTTGCGGCTGATGATGCGGCGGCCGTTGTGGAAGATGGCAAGTCCCGTGTTCAGATAGGTATAATTGCGGAGCATGTCGTCCACAAACTCGTCTTGGAAACGGAATTTGAGGAAGAGGGTGGGGTCGGGCTCGAAATAGACGTAGGTGCCGTTTTCTTCGTCGGAATCCTCATAGACATCGTCCACGAGAATGCCGCGTTCGAAGGTGGCGCGGTGGCATTTGCCGTCGCGATAGGACGCTGCGATGAACTTCTGGCTCAGGGCGTTCACGGCCTTCAGACCTACGCCGTTCAGTCCGACGCTGGCGGTGAAGACGGCCGTGTCGTATTTGGCGCCCGTGTTCAGTTTCGACACGGCGTCAACGAGTGAGCCAAGGGGGATGCCGCGGCCGTAGTCGCGCACGGAAGCGCAGAGGTCGTTTTGCACTTCCACTTCGATGCGCTTGCCGAATCCCTCGTTGAATTCGTCGATACTGTTGTCTATGGTTTCTTTGAGGAGCACGTAGATGCCGTCTTCGGCATGCGAGCCGTCGCCCAGTCGCCCGATGTACATACCGGGGCGTGTGCGTATGTGGTCGGTATCCTCAAGGTGGCGTATTTTGCTCTCGTCGTACGCCTCGCGTTGATGCATCAATTGTTCGTCTGCCACTATGTTTTTTTCTAAATTTTTTTTATTACTTTTGCACCCCTTTCACCTAATCACAGCTTTGCCGTATAGCACCTGCGGCGTTTGTGCTGGATATTCTCAAAATACTGCCACTGCCCCTGCACTTTCTCGTTCATCTCGAGTTCGGGGTTGCTCTCGGCATATTCGAAGCCCATTTCGTTGTAAACGGGGATGAGGTCGTCGAAGAGTAGCGCGTTCACGCCTTTGCCCTGATATTCGGGCTTCACGGCGATGATGAGCAGGTCGAGCATTTTGTCGTGCTTCCACTTGAGCGCCTTGAGCAGGTGCCACCAGCCCATGGGGAACAGTTTGCCTTTCGCTTTCTGCAGTGCGTGCGACATCGACGGCATCGAAATGCCCACGGCCACGATGTTGTCGTCGGCGTCTTCCACGATGCTCACCATGCGCAAGTCCAAGATGGGGATGTACGACTTCACGTAGCCGTCAATCTGGCGGTCGGTCATCTTCGAATAGCCGAAGAGTGGCGCGTAGGCCTCGTTCACAAGGGCGAAGATGCGGTGCGCGAGGTTGTTCTCGTAGGCTTCGCTGCGCTTGGTGAGTTTGCGCACGTGCAGGTTGAATTTTTCCTTCACGATGCGGGCAATGCGTTTGTGCTTCTCGGGCACTTCTTTGGGGATATATATTTTGCGCTCCACCCAGTCGATGGCCTTTTCGAAGCCCAGCAGTTCCATGTGTTTGGGGTAGTAGGCATGGTTGTAGATGGTGGCAATGGTGGAGAGTTCGTCGAAGCCTTCGATGAGCATGCCCTCGGCGTCCATGTCGGTGAAGCCGAGCGGGCCCTCGATGGTGGTCATGCCCTTCTCGCGGCCCCATGCTTTCACGGCGTCGATGAGTTGGCGCGACACTTCCAAGTCGTCAACGTAGTCAATCCAGCCGAAGCGCACGGCCAGCTTGCCCCAAGTCTCGTTGGCGCGGTGATTGATGATGCCGGCCACGCGGCCTGCGAGTTCGCCGTCCTTATAAGCCAGCCAATATTCGGCCTCGCAGAACTCGAACGCGGGATTTTTCTTCTTCGAAAACGTGGCTTTCGCGTCTTCGTAGAGGTCGGGCACGCTGTAGGGATTGTCTTTGTAGAATTCGTAGTTGAAGCGTATGAATCGGTGCAGTTCTTTTCGCGTTTGCACCTTGCGAATTTCGATTGCCATTTTTTTCTTTTTAATTTTAGGCCGAAAATAAAATTTTCGCCGCTTTCTTTCTGAAAGTGAGCGAGAAACGCCCCTTGCATTGTGCTTTGAGAAACAAACAAGAAACAAAAACGGCGTTTTTTCCGAATTTGCGGCGTTTCCCCGCTCTCTTTTCGTGGCAAAAGTAAACAAACTCCCCAAAAATACAAAAAAAACGCACGTTTTTTGCGTGCGCCCTTTTTCATCGTGGCCGGCATCGGTATCGGCGGCGGTGTGGCTGGGGTGTTTTTGCGGGGTGGCCTCTTCGCTTTGCGGCCTCTCTCAAAATCGCGAAATACGGCGTTTTCTTTTCTGGGGCGGCTTACTTATTTGCCGCGCGGGCAAACGTTCAAATTTGGGCGTTTCTCGCGCTCTGGGGCGGCTGCTTTCGCGCCGGCTGGGTGTGCGCTCTGGAAATTGGAGCGTGAAGAGGCTAATTTTGCCGCGCATCGCCGGCGGGGCTGGGGTTTTGATTTTAGCAAGGGTAGCCATCCGGTATATCGGCGGCGGTGTTTGCAATTCGCAAACTTATTTTCTTTTGCTGGGCGGCGGCGGCCTCCATCGTATCAGCCCACACAAACCCGCTTGCGCTCTGGGTGGCCGGTGTGGCCTCTTCGCCGCCTGCATCGGTTTCGGCCTCTTCGCTGGGGCTCTCGGCGCGGCTAACTACTTCAACTATTAGGGGCGGTGTGGGCGGTGTGGGTGCGCCGGCGTTCCATACAACGCCCGCGAATTGTGTACCTAAAACGCGCTTTTTAATCTCTCCCAAAGTGGCGGCGCGCCCCTCTGCTTGCTCTTTTAGTATTGCTTGAATTGTGGCAATAACCGAAACGGGCGTTTCTTTGCTCTTCAACGCTTTTGCAAAATCGGCCGCCGTGCCCAATAGTAAAAACCGCTCCCAAAAAGCAACGGCGGCCGCCCCGCCGCTCTCTATAAAGCCCACGCACAAATCGCCTACAATTTTGCGGGCTTCGCGTTTGGCGGTGGCATTCGCACGGGCGCGGCGGCTGCTTCCCTCTGGGTTTCGGCGTTCGCCCTTTTGTATAGGCTTCAAATTTGCGGTGCGGTCTTTCATTCGCTTTCTTTTCTACTTTGAAAAATTTTCTTTTCTAATCATACGCCCCGCCCTCTCGCTCGGCATCGGCGCGGGCTTGCTCCATGCGCTCGGCAAAATAGGCTTCGCGGCCTGCTTCGCTTTGGGCGGCCTGCATCGCCTTTGCGGTGGTATCTTCGCCGGCTGGGAGCATCGCGAGGCGGGCGGCTGGGGTGGCCTCTTCAATCGCCACAAATTCGGCCTCTTCGCTTTGGTGGGCTTCGAGGGCGGCGGTGGCTACTTGCTTTAATTGTTCCCACGCTGACAGGGGCATTTTCGGAGCTTCGAGGGCTGGGGCGGCTTCGCCTCTTCGCTTCGCCTCTATAACTTTGCGGGCGGCCTCTTCGCGCTGAAAACCTAAACAGGCCTTTTTGTATTGTAGGCGGGTTTCATTGTTCGCAAACTCGCGGAGGCCGTTTATCAAATTCGCCGGCGTGAAAAATGTAAAGTATTTGCCGGTGCGGGCTGCTTCAAAGTAGGCGTTTATCTCTTTGCTTGTAAGTAGGGCAAATTCCCCTTTGCAAACCGCCCTAAAATCGTTTAACAGCGTGCGCGCATCTTCGAGGGTGGCGGCATCGGCGGCGCGTGGGTCTGTTGCTTTGTGAATTTGGTAAACGTTTCGCAATACCCAAAGCGAAGCCGCTTTCTCGCTCTCTGGCTTCGCGCTTGCTTGCATTTCGGCGGCTGCCTGCTTATATCCATCGGCGGGGGCTGGGGCTGGGGCGTGGCCGGTGGGGCGGGCTATAAACTCGGCTTCTCTGCTTTTCCATTTTCGCGCCTCGGCGTGCCAATTTTCCATTGGTGCACGGCCGCCCACTTTCCACCCGTTCGCTTCATAGTGGTAGTAAAAACGCTCGGCGTTTGCGGCATCGCTCCCAATCTCTGCAAAAAAGGCTTTGACGCTTTCCAGATTTTGCGGGCGCGCCTCTCTCTCTCTCTCTCTTGTTTTTGCTTTTGTTTTTGCTTTTGTATTTGTATTTGTATTTGTATTTGTATTGCGGCGTTTGCTTGAATTTTGCTTCGCGTTTTCGGTATCTTCAACCGCTTCGCCCTCCCCGTATTTATCGGCGTTTTCGGCGGGGGCGACTGCTTCGCGGTCTGCTTGGCGTTTGCTTGAATTTTGCTTCGCGTTTTCCGCTCTCTGCAAACCGCCTTTTCGGCCTGCTTCGCTTCGCGCTTTACTTATAGCAAATTTTTTCGCGGCGGGGGCTGCTTTTTCTATTAGCAAACCGAAAGCAAACGCGGCGGCGGCATCTTCGCCAAAATCGCGAATTTCGCCGCTTTGAAAGTAGGCGGCCGCCGCCCTTATAATCTCTCCAATTTGGGCATTTGTGAGGCCGTATTTGTCGGCCGTGTTTACAAATTCGAAGTATATTAAAAAGCCCTTTAATTCTTTGGGGTTTGTTTCTTTCATTATACAGCCAATTTTTGGGGTTTCACATCGGGGAGCATACGCCGGCCAATCTTTCCACATCGGCGCGGCGCACAAAAACGCGCTTTCCTTTTTTGTAGCGTTTTAATCGCCCCTCTGAAAGATATTTGTATATCGTTTGCCGGCGCATACCTAACAGGGCGGCGGCCTCTTCAACGCTGACAAATTCGGACAAACCCGCCCGCAATTTCTCGGCGTGCTCGGCCTGCAAAAGTTTTAGAATTTCTTGCTGGGTGGCCTGCATTTCTTTTAGGGTGGCTGACAGGGTGAGCACGGCGGCCGGCGGTGCGCTCTGGGGTGTGGCGTTTAAGTGTATCATTCGGCAAACTCTTTGAGGCGTTTTAATTGTTCAATATCGGCGCACGCGATTTTCCAAACGCCGCGCGCCCCGCGCTCGGCCTGCAATTCGCCGCGCTCTATCATGCGCAAAATTGTACGCTGTGAAACGCCCAAAAATTGGGCGGCCTTTTCCGTTCCAACGTGGGCGGCCTCTCTCCCCGCTGGGTGGCCGGTGGGGCGGCTGAGGCTTTTTATAACATCGGCGCGGCGGGCGCGGGCGCGTTCCAAATCGCCGGCGGCGCGTTCCATCTGCTTGCTTGCAATTTCCGAAAGTAAAAACTTTCGAAACATCGCGGCAAACTCGGCGGCGGCTTCGCCTACAATCTGCAAAATTTCGTTTGTTTTCATTGTTTCACGGGGTTTGCGTCTGGGTGTTCCATCGCGCTCACATCGGCATCGGTGGCGAACGTGGCCGGTATAAAGCCGCTCGAAACGTACGCTTCTAAATCTTCGCGGGCGAAATACATTTTTTCCCCGTGTGGCAATTTGTATTTGGGGAGCACTCCCAAACATGAAAGTTTGTAAATCGTTTGCTTGGAAACATCTAACAGGGCGGCGGCTTCGCGCACGCTCAAAAACTTTTTTGCGCTCGCGGCATCGGCGGCGGGCTGGGTGGCTGCTTGCTCTCTCATTTTCTTGCTACTTTATTTTTTCGAGTTTCCTAATTACTTCAATATAATTGCTCGCGTTGCTTACAGCGTGGGCGCAAAATTGTAGGCTATCAAAAGCCTCTCCGAATTGCTCGGAAACGGCCGCTTTCGCGTCTGCAATCTCTTTGCTCTTCAAATCTTCGCTCTCGGCCATCGCTCCCAATAACAGGGCGGCGGCGTTGCACATACTTTGCGCCACGTTTGCCGTTTCTTGCAATCTCTCGGCGTGAAATTTCAAAAAATAGCGCTGGTTTTCATCTGAAAGAAATTCGCGGCGCATTTCTGGGTTTTTCCTGAAAGGCTCGGCCTCAAAATCGCTTAAATCTACAAATTGGGCGGCGGGGTGCATTTTTTGATTTTCTTTTTTCATGATTTTTTTATTTTTATAGGGTTTGGGTGTTTCGTGTTTGGAGCGTGGGGCGGGCGGCGTGGCTGCTTCGCCGCCCGTGCCCTTTGCTCGCTGTTTTCGCCACCGCGCCTCTCGGCGGGGCGTTGGGCTTTTATTTGTACCAGTTTCGGGGACAAATTCCCGAAAGCCGGTGCAAAGATACGGGGGCAAAAAGCGCAAAAAGTAGGGGCGCGGCCAATTTGACTAAAAAAAACTATCTTTTTTGTTTGCGTGGCGTATATACTTTCGCCGTTGGCATTTTCGGGCTGCTTCGCCGCCGGTGGCTGAGGCCTCCCCGCGCCCCGCGCGCCCACGCTCGGCGCACGCAAAAGCCGCGTTTGCCCCGCAATCAAATACGGCCAAAAACGCCCTTTTTAGCCCCTCTGGCGCATTTTCGGGGTTTGGGTGGCACATCTCCCCGCCGTGCAAAAAGAAAACCGCCCACGCGCTTTTGCGGGGCGGCTCTCACATCTGGGGCGGCTCTCAAATTTCGGTGCAATCAAAAAACATAAGTTTTTCCAGAATTTCGCTACTTACAAGATTTTCAAAGAATTGGTTTGCATCTTTCAACTTTTCGCCTAATTCCTTATAGGTTTCGTTCATTATAGCATCGGTGGCGGCGGGCTCTTCGCCCACATACGCCACAAAATCGGCTGCATCATCGTATAAGTGCCTCCATCTCCAATAAAGGGCAATCGCTTCGCGGGTGCGCTGTGAAATTGTGAGGCTCTGAATTTGTGCGCGCTCTGACAGGGCGGCGGCGGTGGGGTTTGTTTGCGGTTTCATGTCTTTTTGATTTTGAATTTATAGGGTTTCAGTTTCGGTATCTTCGAGGGTATCGGCGGCGGCCTCTTCGCGAACGTGGCGGGCGGCCTCTTCAATTCGGGGAATTTCGGGGCGCAAAAGTTTTTCGCACGCTTGCAAATCTTTTAGGGCGGCTTCGAAACGCTCGGCATCTTTCTCGCGCCCGTGCTTTTCCGCATCTCTCCAAAAAGAAAGAAATAGATACTTTGAAAGGGAGTTTTCCGAATTGCTCACATTCCCAAACGTTTCAATCAATACAGCAAACGGCGGTGTTTCCGAAAGCCATCTTAATTTAACGGCGGCCACAATATACGCCGCAAACCCTTTGCCTCTTCGCCCGTTCGCCGCCCGTCTTATTGCGGCGGCTATCAAATCGGCATCGCGTTTGCGCTCTGGGGAAAGATATTTTTCGAGGGTGTGGCCGCCGTAAATTGAAAGGTGGCCGCCCTCTCTTATAGCCCCTTTGGCTTCAATTATTTGCCGGCGCACATCTTCGAGGCGGGCGCGCCTCTTTTCAATCTCTTTTTGTAGGTGCGAAATATCGCTTTCCAGAAAACGCGCCAACTCTTCGAGGGGCTTTGTGAAATAATCTTCTATCATTATAGTGAGGCTTCGATTTTTTTAGTGGCTGCTATCATATCCTTTGCCAACAAATCGGCGTAAATCTGGGTGCTCGAAATTTTTTTGTGACCCAAAAATTTCGCGAGGGTGTAAACATCTACGCCGGCCGAAAGGGCGAGGGTGGCGAACGTGTGGCGGGCTACATGAAAATGTAGGCGTTTTTGTATCTTCGCCTCCATCGCCCACGCCTGCAAAACAGCGTTTATTGTGGGGTTTGTGGGGAGCGGAAAAAGCGGGGCGGTGGCATTCGCGGCGGTGCGCTCTGGGAGCATCGCGGCGGCCTGCTTCGAAAGCGGAAAAGAAACAATTTCGCGCGTTTTCTGCATTCGCAAACGCAAAAACAAAGTGCCTTGCATCTCTTCAACGTTCGCCCACTTTACAGCCTGAACATCGGAAACGCGCAAACCGGTATAACAGGCGAACAAAAACGCGCGGCGCACATCTTCGCGCCCACATCTGGCACGCTTCAACGTCTCTAACTCTTCGCTTGTAAGATAGTCTATTTTTGCCACGCTCTCCCCTGCTTTAAGTGGTTTTACATCGGCGGGGGAAAGAAACGCAAACGGGCTCGCGTCTATTAGCCCGCGTTTGTGGGCGGTTTCTATCATGACCTTAAAAGCAAAAAAATAGTTTTGCTTTGTGCTCGCTGACAGGGGCGAGGCGTGGTATGCGTGGCGGCGGCTCTCGGCCGTTGAAAGATAGGCTATAAAGCCGCGCACAAAATCGGTATCAACATCGGACAAACGCACGTTTTTACCTTTGTATAATTCGAGGTGCTCGCGCACGCCGCGAAATAAGAGGGCACGCGAGGCCGCGCCGTTTTCCATGCGCTCGCGGGTCTGGCTCTCCACCCAATCTAAAAGCAACAAATTCGGGCGCACGCGGGGCAATACGCCGCCCCGTTCCATAAATTCGCGAAGATACTTTGCGCGCTGCAATTCGGCGGCGGCCATCGTTTCGGCGTTCGCACGCTTCGCGGCGGCGGTGCGCTCTGGGGAAAGGTATAATTTTAGGTAAACGTATTTGCGCGCCCCGTCTTTGTAAATATCCAAATACAAAGATTTTGCGCCGCCCTTTAATTCTTTCGCCCGCAATCGCACGGGCGTTTTCTCGCTGTGTTTCATGTTTCCGTTTTTGTTTGGTTTGTTTCTCGGCGGCAAAGATACGCCAAAAGAAACAAAATACAAACAAAAGAAACAAAAAAAATCAAATCGCGGGGAAAATACGGGGAAAGAAAAACCGCCCAAAATAGGGCGGGTGTGGCGGGCATGGCGTTATATTTTGTTTTCTGCTTTTATTTTAGGCCGCAAAAATAGGAAAATTAATTGACAATTGACAATTGACAATTGACAATTCGTCTCAAAAGGGCTGCAAATGCGCCAATTTGACGCCCCGAATGAGCATTTGAAGAAGAATTAATTGTCAATTGTCAATTGTCAATTGTCAATTGCCTTAGTACTTGTGTTCTTCGTCGGCCAATTCGTCGCGAGTGAGCGATTTTTTGTCGATGGCGTGCCAGCAATAGGCGATGTAGGCCAGCACGAAGGGGACGAGCAGGCTTACGACGGCCATCACCTTGAGCGTGAATTCGCTCGACGACGCATTTTCGATGGTGAGCGAGCTTTGAAGGTCGGCCGTCGACGGATAGAAACTCGTGCCGTTCCAACCGGCCAGCAGCAGCAAAGCAGTCACGGCCAAAACCGTGCCCGTGCCGCTCAGCCAGATGCCGCGGCGGAACGTCGGCTTCGCCAAAGTCTGCACAATGCCCCAAACAACGAGCACTACGCCCGCCAAGAACAGTACGGCCACGGCCGGCATCGCCAGCAGGTTGTGCCAGTATTTGCAAGGCTCGAGGCTCACGGTGCCGTCGGCGCTCACGGCGAAACCGTCGGTCGTCAGCACGAAGCCCACGAACGCCAAGAAGAACAGCAAGAACGGCACGGCGTCCACTCGCACCTCGCGGCGCGCCTTGGCCTGCAAGGCTTCGTCGTCGATGTTGTTCAGCAAATACATCGAGCCCAACACGCGGGCCAAGAAGAACACGGCAAAACCGAGCACCCAGTTCCAAAGATTGCCGAGCGCGTCGAGGCCGTGCCAGCCGTTGGCCCAGCGACTAATCACGGGCACAAGGCTGTCGCTCCCGATGGCATCGCGCTCCACGACGAACGCACTGCCGGTGAAGAAGGTGGCCACGGCGGCACCCACGAGGAAGGGGCCCACGAAGCCATTGAACACGAGGAAGCGGCGGAACGTCTCGCGGCCGAGCACGTTGCCCGGTTTCGACTGATATTCATACGAAACCGCCTGCAGCACGAAGCTCGCCAAAATGAGCATCCACACCCAGTAGGCGCCGCCAAAACTGGTGCTGTAGAACAGCGGGAAACTGGCGAAAAACGCGCCGCCAAAGGTCACGAGCGTCGTGAACGTGAACTCCCATTTGCGCCCCGTTGAATTCACGACCAACGAGCGCTCTTCTTCGCTTGAGCCAAGACGGAAAATCAGCGTGTTCGCGCCTTGAACAAAGAACAAAAACACGAGCAGGCCGCCCAAAAGGCTCACAATGAAATACCAATAATGTTGGAGAAAACTATAAGTAAGCATGGTATTTTATTTTTTTTGAAATTTCCGATTATTCTGCGGCTTTATTCAGGTCACAGGTCACAGGTCACAGG
>Ga0181612_180386_pt1 | contig 10348 bp, 5 predicted proteins | sample HoacroProtozoa21_FD_119630 | JGI IMG/M metagenome (GOLD analysis project Ga0181612, IMG submission 119630) | Hoatzin crop microbial communities from Cojedes, Venezuel. Combined Assembly of Gp0051906, Gp0051904, Gp0051908 | reverse complement strand
TTCACTGAAAGAGTGGTTAGGCGTTGGACCAGGCTGCCCAGGGAAGTGATGGAGTCACCATCCCTGGATGGGTTCAAAAAATGTGTAGATATGGCACTTTGGGACGTGGTTTAGCAGGCATGGTGGTGTTGGGTTGACGGTTGGACTTGATGATCTTAGGGGTTGCTTCCAACCTATGATTCTATGATAAGCAGGTAGTTTTACTAACGATTCCTTTTTTCAAATCCAAGTAATCTAATTTCATCCTGATAAGCCCTGTGTTTCTCAAGAGCCAAGAAAAGCACGTGCAGCTTTCCTTTTCCTTTCCAAGCCAGTGCATTGGTGCTCTAATGCCTCTTACCACTAATGTTGAAACTTTGAATGTGCCACTGTGAACTCCATGCGTGTTGCTCCTATTTCAGTACTTGTGAATATGTGTATGTAATCAAATGGACTTGAAACTTCATGCAGTGTTTGTGCTAAATAGGAACTGAATTTGTTTGTGACATTGATAAGTTGCTTTCTAATAAATAGTGAGGTCTGTGGCTCCATTCTGATGATTGGCCAAAGGGTCCAAGTCAGGTGCTCTCTAGGATGGATTACAGCACTGTGAGTCCTTATGCTTTCTGGTGCTGAAACATGCAGTAGCTCTTCTACTGCCTGAAAAATGGAAGTGAATGATCCTTTTAGCTGCAGTGGTAGAAGCTTAGGTTCCTACATCCAGTAGTTTCTGCTTACTGCAGGCATCCAAACAGGGCTGCTGCTACACTTGGCTTCACCAACAGGTCATTGCAGCTGGAGCCAGGAATGAAGTCCTGAGCTAGCTAATAAGTAGTTGCTTCCCTCTTTGGGTTGCCCTAGTCAGGTGAAGAGTATACTTCCCTCCACTAATAAAATTACTTCAACTTGAAGAGCACAGTGAAAGTGCTGTCAACTGAAAACTGTGGGCTCTAAACAACTGAATAGTCCGTATTTAATGATATTACCCCTGGATCTTGGAATAATATCCAAAGCCATTTGAAATAAAATCCAGACTGACCTGTAAGTAGTATTTCATGCAGATTGACTTGTAAGTGTTGTGCTGTGGCAGTGGATGACATGTCATTTTGCAGTTGTGGTTCTACGTAGAATGTCTGTTAAGAAGCGGGTGTGACAGGTCGAGGCTGGGTGTAGTTCACACATTTCCTGTGTATGGAAAATAGAAGACTCTTATCTGTACAAACTCCGAGAATTCTGGAACTTGATTTAGTAAACTCATGTTTCTAGGGAGAAAAAGCATGTCTTTAAAGGTTAACCATTGGATGCATCTGGACATTGCTGGTGAGATTGAGACGTGTGAAACTAGTCACGTTTATTAGGAGTTACCCATCAGATGGAAACAATATTTACTTGTCTCTTATAGGAGATTAATTTGATGGGCCTCATGTTCACAAGTCATTGTGCTTTAAGTTTATTGACAAATTCTACTGAAAAACCCAGGTTTACTGGGTAGATCATTGTGGATGATTAGTTACCTGTGGAATAAGATCCCTTCCTGGATCACAGTTGAGCCACATAGGAAACCTGATTTGTTATTGAGGGCTTCGTTTATTACCGCTGCCTTTCCTGAGTGCAAAGTCCATACCTTTTTTAAACTTCCCAGATAAAATAATGCCCTGTGACCTCCCGACTTCCACCGAGTTCTGAGTTTTTAGAATTATAATAATTTATGAAAATATCTGCTGAGTGGTCATTAGGTCAAAAGCCAAATTTATACTAGCAAAAGAACTAACGAAGAGAACACTGTCTTGTTATATAAATACATGGATCATTTTTGTTTGAACACTGTCTTCAATGCCAGTTCCCCTCCACATCATAAAATACAGGACAACTGAAAGAGGCTGATAGAGGAGTGACCAGAATGATCAAAAGTACGAGAATGACCAAATAGAGCAGGACTTCTGGGGCTAAGAATGGGAGGAATGAGTTGGAGACGTGATGAACGCATGTAGAATTGTGAGTGGCAAAAAAGGGGTGAATGGCGAGTGGTTTTTATTCACCATTCTTCTGTACAAGAATTAAGGGGTGTTGAAGTAACAGGTTGCAGGTACAGGATACATGAAGTAGATGTTTCTTCACAGAGTCCATGACTGAGCAGTGGATCTCTGTGTTGGGGTCTAGCGATGTTATTTATGGATCTGAGATGGCTGATTGAATTTATAGAAGAGAAGTCTGTGGAGGGCATCCGATACAAGAAGTCAGAGTTGCAATTTTTTTGGAGCTGGAAGATTATCCTAGGAAGCAGCACTGTGTGCTTGCCGTTCTACAGATCCCTGGGGAGGTATCTAGTACTGGTTTCTGAACAGAGCGCTGGGCTAGGTGGACATTTTACCTGGTGTGATGTGGCTAATGTTAAGCTTTTATGGTGAATTTGTAGCTAAGTTACCTCTGTCTCAATAAGTAAAATAATATGCCAAATTTCATCAACGAATTTGTAGTCTGTGCAAAAACTTTGCTCAGAAGGAGGAAGGGAGCTGATGTTACTGCTCCTGCCGAATTGTGCTCTTAAGATAAGGCAGAAGTTGGAGATGCTATGATAGTTTTAAACACCGAGTAAAGGAAAACAAAATTACATCACATCTGTAGTTTTTCCAACACAATGGGTGCAATGACGTATTTCACATGTTTTTTTAAATGTATAGCATATCTGTTTTGCCTGAATAATGAGAAGCCAATGTGTCTGTCAGACCAACTTCCCAGTGTGTGCTTTGGTCATGGCTACTCTTTAGTGCAGACTTTTGGGAAGGAAGAGTGGTGGAATCGGAGTAGAGGAGGAGTGAGTCTTCCTGTATGAGATGGCTACACCTATTTAACCATTTCTAAATACAGTATTGTTAAACTACAAACTACCTAAACTCTGCAGCCTTGTGCATGGGTGCTGTGCTGGCTCTGGAAGCTGTAATTCCTCCTGATTATTGGATGACTGTGTGCTTAGAGGTTAGTGTTCCTTCTGATTTGCTGGGGAACTGTTTTCTGTTGGTGCGATTGATATATAGGCAAAATGAGCCAGGTTAGTAGGATTAAAAGGTCTTTGATAACTGGCTTCCTGTAAGGGGCACTCTCCTCTTCAAGTCTAATGGCAAATTTGAGAGTATGGAAAGTTGTCTTGCCCAAGAGAGTTGACGCAGATTGAAAAGGTAGCTTCTTCCACCTATAAGGTCTGCAGAATCACCTGTTTCTGTAAGTGTCAGTGGGTTAAACTATCTCAAATGATGCACTGGTTTAATTTAAGGGAACTTCCACGTCTTAGGAATAACAATATAAATGTTTGCTGCTTGCCTATGCTTCTTAAAATACTCAGCTTAGTCTTATATGTTGCATTCAAGTTATTAGAAGAAAAAATAGAATCAGGCACAACAATCTGAAGAAAAATTACAGCTAAGTCTCAGCTTATCGTTTTATGCAGTCTAAAAGGACTTGGAAGGAATGCAAGCTGAGTGCCATCTTGCTGTACTTAAGGTCTTTGTTTGGCTGCCTGTAAAAACTTTAAGGGGAATCACATGTCAGGGTTGCAATACAAATCCAAGTGAAATAAACCTTAAAACAAATCAACATAAAGAGAAGTTGACATGAAGGAAAATGCATATCCTTCAAAAAGTGGGAAATACTGGATATCTGGATGGGGGTTTTGTTAGCAGTTTAGTGTCAAGGAATTCAGATGCTACAGTTGGAATGTAAACCTGGTCACTGGATAAATTCTCCAGGTTTTATCATTTATGTCTTAATGTATCATGAAAATACAGTGCAAGAATTAATATATATGTGAAATTTATCAAGCAGTCCTGCTATGGTGGGTACTAGTTCTTTTGGCTGTTACAGTAAATTGCCTTATTTTATACTGGCATGTGTGTGATCATGCTTGCAGAAGCATTCCAGTTTGAAAGGGTTCTGATTGCTGCCAAAAATTACTTGAATGTGGAAATCACATGCGTATTCCTTCACGTAATCCATAGGGCTTGCTCTTTGAGCGTCGTTGAAAGGCAGTAGCTTTACTTCTCCCCTCTACCTTATCCTTCTGCTAAGGTTAAAAGAACAGTGAACACATAGGAGAGTGTATGTGATCCTGTGGTCAGAGCAGAACAGGCTGAGAGTGAGGGCTGTCTGGTTTCCAAAGCTGCTCCCCACCTATGTTAGTTGTTAAGGGTTTATGTTTTCATAAAACTTAGTTTTCTTCTGAAGTATGCAGCATATGGAGAACTGAAAGGTTGAAGAGTAATATTAGAGTTGGTTAGTCTTGCTTTGTCTATGTGGAAGCCATAAAATTAAAAGCTAGGCTTACGGTAGAAGCACTTCATAAGAACAGAATTTGAGACAGGTAATTGTGTGACCAACAGATGCTGTCTGAGACTGGGCAGGATTTTAAAAAAACAAAAACAGAAACTAAAGCAAAACTTGCTTCAGGTCATCAGCTAATGAACTGTAGAAACCTGGAAGAAATTCCTTACTCAAATACAGTTTTGCCTTGTTGGCGCTTGCTGCGTGGTATTATTTTGCTTTGAGGCATTTGGCATATCCTGCTGGGTTAGATGTCCTTGGTTATAACAGGTTTGTTGTAGCATGATAACTTCCATATATATCTTTAATAGGCTGTCTTTATTGTCATCAAGTTGCTTTCAACTCTGGTAGTCACCTGTAATTCTTACTTTATTCTAAAAGCCATAGTTGTCATTCGCCAACCGGAAGAGTTACTGTTATTTTGGTGTTACTACATTCTCTTGACTGTAAAAGAATTCAGTCTGTTGTTGCTTGTTTTCTAATTCCAGGAAAGCCAATTTTTTCAGTGGACATTCACCCAGATGGGACCAAGTTTGCAACAGGAGGACAAGGTATGTCTGCATACTGACAGAAGGCAGAATGTGGGGCTATAATAATAATAATCTTGCGCCTTCACAACACTGTAATTGGTTTGACCGTTTTAAAACCACATCACTTACATAATTATCTATTTCTTAGAGATAGAAGTCATTAAAATGTATTGAAAAGTACAGTTGTTAACTGCAGAAGGCAGGGTTACATTTTCTGATTTACTCATACTCCCAAACATCATTGAGAGAGTAGCTGCAATAATTGAGTTGTGGCCATACTGGCCAATTTCCTTTGAAGAGAAATTGAATGTGAAGTTGGGCTTTTTGACCTGCTAAATACTAGAGCTATTGGTACCAAAAAAATCCAATTATATAAGTGGAATAGCTCAAGCAATATGAGCAGTAATATTATTTGGATTACAATAAGGAATGATTTTATGTTGGCTACGATAATTGCAATTTAGGATTTGAATGTATCTTTTCTCTTTAAAAATACAATTTTATTATAAATATTTCATCCTTATAGTTGGTATCGTTGTGTACAGTATGATTTTTGAACAAGGCCTTATAACTTTGTTTTTAATAGCTTCAAGAAAAATGAAACACTTCTGACTCGGTGTAATTATATCAGAATGGTGTCTGTATTCAAATGTTTCCGAAGTTCCCACTGCAGTAATGCCTAAATTTTAGCGTCTGTTCTGGAACTGAGATTAAGTTGAAAGGCTTTTTTGTATATGTTTAAAAGGGGAGGCTTTTTGTTCTCTTACAGGTCAGGATTCTGGGAAAGTTGTGATCTGGAATATGGCTCCTGTCCTGAAAGAGGAAGATGAAAAGAATGAAAATATTCCCAAGATGCTTTGTCAGATGGACAATCACTTAGGTAACAAAGTGGGGTTTTGGGTAGTTTGGGGTTTTTTGGTTGTTGGTTTTTTTTTTTTTTTACTGACTACTGGTAATTTGCCAAAGCTTAACCCTGTCCGGTGATGAATCAATCAATAAAGTACAGCGGAGTGGTCTCATACTTTGGCTATGTACTTTTTTAGATATTCAACAGAAAATGTTAAAATATGGGAAAATCTACAGAGAAATAGAGATACCTTTGGAAATCTCCCTGTGAACTTTTTCCAGCTGTGGCTACAAAGTAATTGATAATGCACATTCTGAGAAACTGGGGAGCTCTGGAGGAAAGGGCAAGAGAAGAAATAAGTATAAAGGAAACATCATATGAAGTATATTGGTTATAGTGCTAAATTGTTCTGGATTTGTTGCACATTGCATTTGAATGTATAGTTACCTGAACAAGCTGTCCTCTTGCTTTTCTTCCAAATGTATCTTTCCTTCCTTTTCCTTTTAATCCCACCTCATTTAACCACAAGCAGTTTTCTTTATTAGACGAATGTTAATCTTTCTTCCTTTGAACTACTTTTGGTGAAGCTTTTTAAAATAAGGAATAGTTTTTTTAAAGTGAGAAGTTCCTTAGCTGCTGCTGCAAGATAAGTGTCAATTCATTTATCAAAAGCAAACAGAGTAACTGCTTAGAGTGGAAAAAGCATGCTTAAATCCTAAACATCACCTGTCAAGTTTTGCTTATTATAAACTCTGTCCCCAGTCCAGAACAGCTTATTCTTATATTTTATCTTACATTCTTTTCTACGTTTCAGCTTGTGTGAACTGCGTGCGATGGTCAAACAATGGAGTTTACTTGGCTTCAGGGGGAGACGACAAGTTGATCATGGTGTGGAAACGAGCTGCGTAAGCATGTTTCTTCCTTCTCGATTTTATATTTTATTTCAAGTAGGTTACTCTGTCATGTCTCTTAGTGTTTCTTCCCTGTGCCAGCCTTTTGTAAGCTCACTGCTTTGCCTGGTGCATAAGGAGCTGGAACCTGTGACCCCACATCACTGGTACTGGAGATTTGGTCTGTTTTGTCTCCTGGGCTGCAGTGTGTGTCTGCCTGGGCAGTCATGCTCCTCTCGGAGTTGAGGCATTTTCTTCTGTCCTTGAAGAAAAGCTTCCTGATGACATTTGAAGAGTTACCTTAAATGCTGGCATTTTTTGCTATCCGTAGAAATTGTACCTTTTATCGAAGCTCGTTTGTTAACAACTGGAATTACTTTCTGTAAAAAATTATTTATTTTTTTTTTCCAGTTTTCATTGCAGGAATAACTGAATATAGAATAGAAGTGTACTGGGCAGCAGATTTTCTTTAGAAAGAAACAGTTGAGGTGGTTCTGTTGATAACTCTATTTCTATTTTAATTAGATACATTGGACCTAGCACTGTGTTTGGTTCTAGTAGCAAACTTACTAACGTTGAGCAGTGGAGGTGTGTATCGATTCTCAGAAGCCATTCAGGAGGTAAGTTAAGAAGTGTTGAATGAATATAATTTACATGTATTTGGAAAAAAAAATTGTTCAGCACTGTCACATTTTCTTGCTTAAGACTTACACATTTGGTAGCAAATCAATTTAAAAGCAACAATGAAAGTTGGAAGAAAATGTAATTTTTAATCAAATGCTGATTTTCATACAACTAGCATCTGGCAGTGTAGTAGAAAACTTCTGGCAACCATGTAGTACAAAAATTGGTAACTAAGAAATTTATATTTTGCTATTTGCTAGCTTAAAAATGAATCTGAATAAAGTAAGCTAAACTGTATTTTTATTTAAAAAAAACTTGCACTGAATAATCTTCTGGCTGGAAAAAGATAAAATTTTGTAAAACAAAGAATAATAATGTTTATTTAGAAAAAAAAAAAAACTAAGGAGCATTGCAGGGGATGAATAAACCAAATGATTTCAAATGCATTTTCCACCTGCTGACATGAACTATGATTAAAATCAAGATTTAAATTACTTTAATCAGTCCACATTTTGGAATAAAGCGAGTGCACTGTAATAGCTGCTGTTGCTTTTTCATTCAAAACACAAGACAAAGTACTTCATACAGGCATTAGTACTTCCTAGAATCACTAAACATTGCATTCTCTGCCTTGGATATTTTTTTTTTGTCCCTCACTGAACATTAAAAATTAGAGCGCCTCACTGCCTGTGCATGTTGCTATGTTCTTTCTTACCTTCCACTCTAGTGAGATAACAGCCATTTCACAGTGATGGAAAAAAAGTTGCCACTAAAGTTCTTTTCAAAAAGATTTTTGGATTCTTTGACTGTCATCAACAACTTAAATGGAAACTTTTTTTTAAACAGATGTCATGGATGTAGCATGGTCTCCACATGATGCCTGGCTGGCGTCCTGTAGTGTGGATAACACTGTTGTCATCTGGAATGCTGTCAAATTTCCAGGTGAGAGTTCTCACGTTTCAGATGTGCAAGTATGCAATGCTTTGTGACAAACTCTCCCCTCCATGGGTATATTTCACTGACTGCAAAAATCTCTACGTGGGAGTGGATTGTCTGTCTTTTGAGATGACTCGCTTGCAATCTGGTGAGTCAGTCCTTCTTCCAAGTTGGAATGGCAATGAGCAGTGGATTCCACTCTGCTGTAGACAAGAGCTACATTCAGGTTGTGCTGCTGATTTTACATGAAGGTCGTTATTACATGTGTTTTCTTTCTCACCTTCTCTGCAAAATCCCAGATAAATAGAACTTCATCCTGATATTACATCTATATGTAAGAGGCATCCCTGTTGCCTTTGTACCTACAGGATTTTCCATTCATTTGCCTTTGTGGGGGGACATGATACCCCATTTTAAATGCTGCTGCTTAATAAAATTGTGACTTCACACGATGAATAGGAGGAAGGAAGGACTAGGGGAGCCTTAACACCCTCTTCTCTCACAATAGCAAAAGCTCCCAGTCTAAATTTGATGGGCGTTTTTGTATTGTGGCAGTGCTAGCGGTTGACACAGTCCGAGGCCTGTTTCTCAGGGACCGTGCTGCCAGGTGCAACCGGTGCACTGGACAGCTTTAGCCAACTACGAGGGTCTGCGGCGGTTAGGGAGCACGTGCCTTTATTTGGCTGCTTCTCACCACGTAACTTGATGCAGGCTAAAACACCCATGGTGTGGTGCCTAGTCACTGCCATTTATTTTAGGGTTGCTTCCAATCCTGGTATCAAGAATTTTTAGACTTTGAAGCTAGCTGTGTAGCCTGTGTGGGACCCTCAGCCTCTTCTCTCACAGTCCGATAAGCAAGAGATTGACCGAAAGTAGGTTACCAGGTCTGCCAGGCTTGTGTGTCTGTTCAGTCACAAGTTTGTCTTAGTTCACGGTTGGTGCGCAAAGCTGAATTTGTTGTGATACTCTTTGGGCGCAGAGCAAAGGGTGAATGTTTATCTGAAGTTCCAGTTACACTGCTGCTTTCCGTACCTTGAAAGTGCTATTCTGAAGTGCCTGGGCTCTGCTGATCTCCCTGCTCTGATCTATTTCTTGTAAAGAGTTTTGCACCCCTTATTCTGGCTAGAGTTCTATACCACTTTTTTATATCATTCTTAGCTTAAGTACAGGTTCCAGTTCGATTGGTATGTTGTTGTTTTTACATTAAAGGAAGTTATATTTAATATGCTGTTTTAGAAAGATCTCGTAAATCTCCTCAACAGTGTGTCCAAAAGGAGGTATCAGTGACTACTCTCTATACTCAATTTTTGCATGCGCAGAAATTCTTGCCACTTTGAAGGGGCATTCTGGCTTGGTGAAAGGGCTGACCTGGGATCCTGTTGGAAAATACATTGCCTCTCAGGCTGATGATCGAAGTTTGAAGGTGTGGCGGACCATGGACTGGCAGTTGGAAACCAGCATCACAAAACCCTTTGATGAGGTACTTCAGAATGTGTGACTATTCAAAATGAATTCGTATAGAATGAACAAAAATTATAAGAGTAACTCTGATTCTGCACAAACAGTAGTGAATTTAACAGTCCCAAATCAAATGAAACTATCAGATGGCAGGTTCAAAAGTGGGGAAAAAAGAGCTACTTTCTCACACAGCGTGTGATTAAATTGGGACTCTCATTGCCGTTGGATGTTGTGGATGCCAAAGGTTTATTTGGATTCTGTAAACAATTAAGTAAATTCCTGGAAATGTAGCGGTTATACCAGGGAAGTATTGGCACACTAATTACATTGTTCTTACATTTTTCCGTGTGCATCTTCTATTGGCCGCTATCAGAAACGAGAGAAATACTTAGGTCTGGCATCATAGGACTGTTACGTGATTCATTAAGAGATCAAATTTCTGGGGACAGAAACTGGTGCTTAGTGAGTGGAGTGTTTTGCAGCAATCTTATGGTATTGTGATTAGTGAAATTACTCTTTGTAGTAGACTGTAAACACCTGAATTCATGTGAGAGCTGGTGTTGCAAGCTGAAATCTTATTATGAGAAGCTGGTGTGGTTGCAGCCCTGTCACTGACTAGGACTGTGATTAATACTGAGTGTAGAGTATCCAAAAAGACTTACATTTTATTTCCTTAAAAAAGTTCTCTGGGTTCATTTTTCCCTGTTTTGGTAGGGCTTCGTAAGTTACACTAGATCACCTGTAAAAACATGGCTGAAGTGCTGAGAATT
>Ga0181612_162616_pt1 | contig 10348 bp, 13 predicted proteins | sample HoacroProtozoa21_FD_119630 | JGI IMG/M metagenome (GOLD analysis project Ga0181612, IMG submission 119630) | Hoatzin crop microbial communities from Cojedes, Venezuel. Combined Assembly of Gp0051906, Gp0051904, Gp0051908 | reverse complement strand
CACTAACCAGACTTAGAAGACTGGTACAGAAATATGCAAGAGGCATTAATAAAAAAAAAAAAAAACAACCCACCAAAAAACCCAAAACAAACAGGTAAAACCACACCCAAAAACCCAAGCGAAAAAAACTTCCCAAAAACACTCAGACAAAAAAAGCCCCTCTAATATTTGGCCATTCCTGTATGGCAGTGACATGTTTTATGCTTTTGTGTAGCAATGACTACAATGCTGGAAGCTTACTTTCCTCCCATACTTAGCGGCATGGCAAATTTGGGTGTCTGGGGTGAAAGAGTTTGGGAACCTGTAGGTCTTGATCGTCACAGGTAACTGACAACACTGATGGCTCAGGATGCAGATGCAGCTCAGAATTGCTGCCGTTAGTCTGTACGTGAGTTGTACGCAGCCTGATGTGTCCGTGAACCTGAAGATGTGTGTCTGAATTTGCAATGCTTTGAAGAGATGCAGACTTCCCCCTTGGCTGCTTTAGTGTTGCTGCTGAGTGTCGTGGTTAGCGACAGCTGAGGTACACACCGGGCTGCCAGCAGCCCGTTGGTCCTCAGTGAAATCTTCCTGGCCCCAGCAGCGCGTGCAGTCTCACCAGGAGGGACCCTACAGAAATGGTGGGGGTCCCAGGGAGCCTCGGGAGGGAGGGGAGGCTACTCTGGGTGGGGTCCCGAATCAGAAAGGAGATGTAGCTTTTAAAAGCAGTGTCAATTATCTAAATTCTTGCCTTTCCCAAACTGCCGGGAGCTCTTCACCCAGGCTGATGTTGTTGAAGTGCCAAGTCTGAAGGAAAGATTTGTATTTTACCCAGTGATACCAGGACCAGTCAGTAAGATCTTGTTGTCTTGGAGCTGTCGTGCCTTGTGGAGATGTCCTGTCACAGAGGCACTGGGAATGGGGGTCAGGGCCTGACTTGGTCTTGTGCAACCTCAGACACGTCGCTGTCTCCATCTCCTACCTGCATCTTCGGCTTTGCACGGGATCACATTTCCCCCGTTCATACAATAGCGTGAGGATAAATCTCTGCTGATTGTGCAGGCATTGCATGATCAGGATTTGGAAGTATGGAAGTCAGGTCCTTTGTCTTAAAGCTGATTTCAGTAAAAATAACTCACTGGGTTTGAGTGGTGTGGTGTAACATTGGAGACAGTGTAATTTGACTTCATGAGCTGAACAGATGGCTGGAAGTTGTGTGTGTGTGTGTGTGTTTCTGAAGTTCTAGCCAGCTAACGAGGCCATGGTGTATAACTAGATCTGCTGGAGCGTTGCAGCAGTTGCCTCTATAGGTGTTGGAGAAGTAACCCAAGGTAACCCAGCCCGTTTGTAAGTCATTATTTTTTTTTTTATTTTCAGAACATGTGTGAGTGAAATATTAAGACTGATGTTGAAGGAGCAAAGGGATATTCCCATGTGTTGAGTTCATAAGAGGCTTTTCTCCACCCTGCTGAAGATTCCCTTCATCGGGTGCTGGGTTTTGTCGGCTTGTGTTGTGGGCTCGGAGATGTCCTTTGGTTGGCACAAGTCCATCCTCTGCTCTCCAGCTGGTTGGGGACCTTCGCAGCTGCCTCCAGGGTGGGGCAGGAGTGTGCGTCTGCAGCAGATGATAGCGTTCCCCTAAGTGTGTGTTCCATGTCAATAGTGTTGCAGAAAACATCAGCTACAGAGCTTGGGGTTTCTTACAATATTATATTTTTAAGGAGATAAGTGAAAGCTTAAACAGGATTCCTCATAATGATAGCTGCATAGGACACTGCAGTCCTTTCTCATGCCTTCTCCAGAACAGCCGTAAAGCTGGTGCCATGCTGTTTCTTCCCATGCACTAAGCTTATCTGTAAGCCCTGAGATCTCAAAACACGGTGAAGGCAGGGTAGCACTGCTGGCTAGGAGCATACCTGCTCCTGGCATCAGAGTTGTTATGCCCTCCTGAGGCTGTTGGTTTTGACTCCCTCACCTCCCTCGCATTCCTGAGGTAGTTTAACGAGTTAATTTGCTCAAGTCTATTACTGCAAATCACCATGGCTCCCATATTTATATCAGTGCCTATTTTTTAAGGTTAATCTTGAAAGGCCAGGTGGGTCTGTATGGCTGGTTTTCCCCTCTTGGTGAGAAGTCCGTTGTTCTTCCACCCAAGGAAGCGGTTAGCCTAGTGACAGAGGATGCTGCGTTGTGGTAACAGAGCTGGGACTTGCATGGGTGGGGAGCCTGAGCCAGAAGTCAGCCATTTTGTAGGCACAGCAGCTGTAGCGTGCCCCAAAGCGTGTTCCCGCTTGTTAGCGTATGGATGCTGGAGGCGTTCTGCCCTCAGCCTGGCGTCACACGCAAGCACTGTGGAGGTGGAAGGGCAGCAGTGTTTGTGTCTCAGTTACCTAACAGCGTTTGGAAGTAAAGCTCTTCTCGGAGAGAGGCAGCTGACTTTCCTTCTGTCTAGCACAGCAGTTCCTCGGTCCTCTGCTCTCCTGCATCCAACGACTAGGATTCAGCAGCTGTAGGGTGCTTTTCAGAAGAAGCCACTTCAAACCTTGCGATCTGAAGTTGAGGTGGAAAGCTGAGAGGTTTCAACACCCCTTAGGAAACGCGGTATGGTGGCAGAGCAGAGGGACAGACTCTCCTACTCCCTACTTTTGCTGTTAGAGAAGGGCTGTGAGGGCATATCTCCATCCGGACCTCTGTGGATGTGTTGGCCGCAACCACCTAATCCCTCTGAAGGGCTGACGATGCTGTCTGGCTCCCAGGACTTGGTGCCACATGGGGTGGTGAAGTTTGCTGCCTGCTATTGAAGGAAATGCTTTTGCTTGCTTTAAGTGTATCTCCTTCTAGCTTCATGTGCTCCTGCTGGTTCTGGTTGGGCCGGAGGTGCTTTCCCGGCATGGTGCACCGCAGCCAGTCCTCAGCGGTGGAGGGTCCCACCCAACCTTTTCAGTTGCAGCTCTTCAAGGGGCTGCCTCTGGGCAATTTAATTGCTTTTCTCTGTGCGTCTGTATCGCTGCTGTGCCCTTGGTGAAATGCAGAGACCAGAGCTGACTGCAGGGTGCCGTTGTGGAGGCGGTGGGGTTCAACACATCAGCAAATGATGCTCTGGCTCAGTCTCGTGACTCTTGATGTTTTGGTTTTTTTAATCTGCTGCTGCACCCTAAGCTGATCATTTTGGAGAATTGTCAGCGGTGTCTGAGAGATCTTTCTTGAGTTATAAATGCCACTTTGAATTAAATACTGTGAAGTTTTCTGTAAAGAGACATGGGTGATGCTCCCACTGCAAGGAAGCTGCTTTTAATCCTTTATAAAGAAAAGGAGGGGAGATGGATCTTTAAACTGGAAAAGTAAGTGCTGTGTTGAGCTCTTTTGTAGCTGAGTATTCCCAGCTCCTTTGGGAAGGCTCACTCTGATGAGGGTGTTTTTAGTCTTTCATGGTGTATATTGAGACAGGGGAGGCAGCCAGCTGTGGCACTGGAATTACCTGGAATGGAGACCATGGTTTATGGCAGCAGGATCCACCTCATTGCACACCCAGGGAGGAAGTTGGCAGCGTTTGTTGTATCGAAGTCATTTAGAAGAATTGTGAATTTCCCTGCCTCCGGCTTAAGACAAGGGGCATAAGTGTGGATGTTGCATCTTGTGCTTGGAGAGCATGCCCTGAAATCAGCTCGGCTGAGGTGGGGTAATCCTTAAGTAGCAAAAAAAGAGCCTTTCTGCCTGCTCTCAAAGACTGCAAGGATATTTGGCTGCCTTGTTGTCACTGTTTTAATGCTCTGGATTTGCCAGTGGGAGGAAGTCCCCAAACCTGTACTTAGTTTAATCCAGGTGGTTACAGGACTGTAGGATTTCTTCAGGTCGTTTCTACGTACACCCTGCTTAGTGGGTGACCTAGGTCTGGCCTCCCTAAATTCCTGGGAGTGTTTGCTGTGCCTGGTCCTACCAACAAATCGCTATTGCTTTCCTCCCACCCCAAGGGATGGGGCTGGATTTCTGCCTGCTGGTGGCTTTGTCTTCCCTGGTCTCGCAAGCTGAGCTGCTGCTCGGTCTCCTTTTGTTGTACGCAGTCGGGGAGGCAGTTGGCAGCTGACCTGGTGCAAGCTTCGAGGATGAGGTCAAGCGGTTGCTTTGCAAGTGGCCCCTGCGCAGGGGCCATGCTGGTCCTGTGGAGATCCCTCTGCAGAAGCAGCTGAAGTTGGGCACAGGCATCGCAGTGGGGAGGAAGAATGCTGTTGAAATTACTTCATGGTCTCCTCTCTAGAAACCCAGTCTCTGGCTCTCTTTGGAATGATGGGTTTTCCAGAGGCACGTTTTGTGCAGAGCTTGCACCTTGGTCTTGTACGACCCCTCGCCCCGTCCACTGGCACAGGCAGCGGGAGCTCCGCAGACCCCTCCTACAGAGTGTGAACGCGTGGAGCTGGAGGGTCTCACGGCAGGCGCTTGGCTCTCAAGTCCTGTCTCATCGTTGTTAAATATTTACAGTGAGATGTACCAGATGCTTCCCAGGAAGGGTTTTGTCAGCTTCCAAGTCCCCAGCTGCAGCTGCAGAAGAGGCTGACGGCCATGAAAGGGATCACATCGGTGTGATGCCCTGCGTTCGGCAGTGATGCGGTGACCTCTTCTTGCTCGTGCTGCGGGCACTGCTGGTTGTGCTGTCTCATCGGACGCAGCGGGATGCAGGCAGAGAGCACCCCTCTGCTGATGACAAGAGATTAATGATGTCTGGTCCGCAGGCTTTTTTTTTTTAATTTTTCCCTCCTCCTTTGAAGCTCTTCCACTGCAGTGGGAGGGGGAGCGGGTGATGCTCTTGGCTTTTGTTGCCGCACACCTTTTTTTCTGGGGCCTTCTCTCCACAGCAGTGGCACACGTGTGTGACCGCTGCGTGGCTGCCTTTGTTCCCTCTCCGTTCTTGGCACGGCTGTGCCTGTCTCGTTCGCCCAGCCACACTACGGAGGGAGGGGAGGGCTGATCCAGGCAAGGCAAAACTCCCGTCGCCAGCCCTGGGCATGCAGAGGCCAGCAGCCAGAGCGTCACTGCTGGATGCCACCCCTGTGCTGGTCGCGTTGGTCAGGTTCCCAGTGTGCCTCCTGCTTGCAAGATAAGGTCCGGGACCTTGGGCTGGGCCCTGTTTGTTGCTCTTGGTGCTTATCAGCTTTTGCTGCTGACAAGGTGACCTGCTGGGCAGCACTGAGGATGGGGAGGGAAGGTCCCCCCGGCCCGGGCTTCGCGCTGGTCTGGCCCCCAGGGACAGCCCGCGCGTGTGCATGCACACCAGGCTCGCTCCCGTGCCGGGCATCCCTGTCTCGGTGGTACAGCTCCGGCTGGATGAGGGACCTCCTGGGTGCCCTGGAGGTAGGAGCTCTGGAAGTGGCAGGCCGGCTCCTCCAAGGGGGGGCCAGGGAGGGGCGGGCTCGCTAGGTCATCGTTTTTCCAACTAAATATAGTTGCCTGTGCTTTCATAAGGCCGGGATTTTTGCATCACGTGACTGTCTTATCCCTCCCGGCCTGCAGTCGGTCAGAGTAGGGGATCGTGTATCTGAATGGGTAATAATTAACTGTTAACTAGCTTTTCATTAGAGCCTGGCAGAACAGGCAGAGCCGTGCAGCAAAAGTAAGCAGGAGCTGAGGAAACTGCTCCCGGTCTCTCCTGGAGGGTGGACACCCCCCTTTAATTTGCAAATCTGTTGCCCCCAAAGGTGAGTGGGTTGTGGGTTTTTCTGCTGTGTTTTGTAAGAAGTTGAGTCCTGCCATGCTGTGTGTGTCTGTCCTTGCTGTCGGGTAGCTCCTGCTCATGTCACCCCTCCCTCTCCCCACCAGTGATTTTTTTTCTTCTGAGGTCATGAGCTGTCAGCTGGTCTCTGAGCTGGCTTGGAGGAGAGCCGGACCCTCCAGCTCCTCCACGATGCGGCCCGCCTGCGTGCCCCAGCTCCGCAGCCTTGCCCAGCGCTGAGGTGTCCTTGCTGCGTCTCGCCGCCCTGAGCAGCGGCTGGGTCGCCTCACGCCTGTTCTCAGGGCCCCAGCCCGCCCGTGACGGGCTGACATGGCGTTTGCCTCGGAGCGCTGCCGGCTTCTCCAGCCCCTCTCCCTGAACTGTTTAACCCGACGGAGTGTTTGCAGGTGTCCTTGGAGGCTTTTTCTCTCTTCTGTGATGGCGGAGGAATTGCTGGCTGAATGCTCTGCTGGCTGGAGACTTGTCTGCACCAGACAACTGGGTCGGGCGCTGGTGCTGGAGCAGCCTCTCCTGCAGGGGTGGTGGGGTGATGGGTGCCTTTCCCCCTGCTCAGGGGGAGAAGGGTGGCTCAGCAACTGGGGGGGCCTCCGCCGGTCCAGCTCCCTTGTTTTGACAGTTTCTGGTCAGCTGGGTGACCTTGGCTGCATCCTTGGTGCAGTGCCTCCTGGGGTCTGGGAACCACTGGCTTTCCCAGCAGACCCCTTAGTTTAGGGCTTGGTTTTCCGTAGAGAACCGGAGTGGTTCCTGTGCTGTCTTGTTCTGCGTGAGCCTGGCGTCTCGGGGATCGGTGCAGTGGTGTGATCGTGGATCGTGTGTCAAAAGTTTCCTAGAAATCCTCTTCAGGGAAGAGCATTGCTTGAAAAGGCGGAGGAAAGATGTCACTCACCCCTGAGAGTTCATTTGCTACCTTTAATAGTAGCTGTCTGTGCCAGGAAGAATCCACAGTGCCCTCGCTGACACTGTTAACGTTACAAATGCCTGGTGGCATTTCTTAACCCGTTCCTTCTGGAGTGTGGCTTGGCCACGAGTTGAAGCATTTCCATCTTGGACTGGGAGGCTGCAGGGAGGATGGTTATGCATCTTTGGTAAGTCCAGACCCTTCCTGCCCCTTACCTGCCCTGGAAATAGAAGTCAGACCCTGCAGGTAACCTGTGCGTGCAGATCTTGTAACAGTTTGGTGTATTTTTAAAAGCAGTGCTGCTTGTCCGTCCCTGCGACCCGGGCTGTGCTCCGTCTGGTGTCCCTGCTTGCTCTGAAGGTCGCTGTGCAGCTCTGTGCTGCCCGGAGGATGCTGTCAGCGGAAACAGGCTCTGCCGGTGTCTTCAGCCGCTTCACCTCCCCCTGCTCGGGACTTGCCTGGGGAATATCGGCCGAGGGACGCGCGGGCTTGCAGAGCCGGGAGCGTAACTCGGGTGCCCACGCTCCCAGCCTGTGATGGCACTGCCCCGGCACGCTGTGTCGAGCCTGCCTGTACCCCTGGCCTCTCTCCCTGCACTTTTCCAGGGCAAACTCCAGAGGGCTTGGAGCCTGCCTGGGACACCCAGGTGGGAGTGTTCTCATGCTCTCTGCGGAGCTGTCAGATGCCCTTTTTGAAGTTATTTTTAGCAGGTGATCTTTGCAGCAGTTGCAGAGCTTACATTGCAGAGAAGTGTAGGCAGCCCCTTGCTTCCTTTGCTGTTACAGTAGGGCTTGTAAGGTGGAGCTGTCTGCTGGGAGCCGCAGAAAATTGCTTGGAAGGCTTTGAGCCATGCTGTGCCTGCAGCTTGCCTCTTGCTCCTGCTGAACAGGCTTGCCACATGCTTTACAAGTCTGAGTCTCGCTCAGCTTATGGATCCGGTCTTCTGCTTGGTCCTGACCTGGCCCGTTCTGCTGCAGTTTTTCTTGCATGTGAGGGAAACTTCTGATACTGCAGAGGTGTTGCAGGTATCCCTCTTACCCTTGTAAACAAGGCCATATGCTGTGCTGCCAGCTGGGTGCTGTGAGACCCTGTGCTGCCGGCAGTGGGGCCAGCTGTGGCTCTCTGCGGTTTCCCAGGAGCAGATGGGAGCCCCTGCTCTGGGGGCACCGACTCCTTTCTGCTGGAGGATGTCCTTGTGATGACATCCCATGTAAAGGTGTTGGAGAACTCCATCCGGTGCTCCTTTGATTTCCCTCTCCATGCATGCACCTCCCACTACTACTGCGATTTGGCAGGAGGTAGACACATCAAACATTGCCAACCTGGAGGAGGTGCAGTCTGCGTGCCTGGTTTGCTCTGACTCTTGCAGGTTTTGTGTACCTGATGATCCCTTCAGCAGCGCATGAGCATGCCAGGCAGTCGGGGCTGTACATCTGGGGCTTTTCTGCTTGTGTGTGGAGCCGCAGAGACAAGCGTTTCCCCTCTCAGTCTGGCATTAGCTCTGACATGCGGCTGAGGCCGATGCTGGGAGCAGCAGCTTAGGAGGCAGGGAGAGGTGAAAGCTGCTGCGTGGTCTCTGGGGGCGTCTGCACCTCTCTCTGCACGCAGGGATGCTACCAAATCGCTCCGTGGGGGGACTGAGATCCCCTCCTATCTGCGCGTGCTTCCCAGCCCCTGTACAGTGAGGGTGTGTTGCCCACCGCTGTCATCTTGCTGATGAGGAAAGGGGTGCAGCAGCAACGGGAGGTGGGCAGAAGGGGTCTCCCTGTCGCTCAAGGCTCCTCTGCCTGTAACTTCAGGGGAGCCCTCCGTGGGACAGACTCTCAAAGAAAATCCTTCAGCACTGTCCACAGCAGGCAGGCTGCTGGTGCGAGGGGGAAGGCTGTTGTCATCTTGCAGGTCACATCTGGCCTGCAGGACTGATCCTGCAAATGTCTCTGGAGAAAGTGTGGTGTTGGTGGGCAAGAAGCTCACGGGCTGTGCCCTCTGATGGCTCAGTCAGGCTCAGACTCCGAGTCATGGAGTTTGAATGCATGGGCAGTGATGAGTGCCATCAATGTCGCGCCCCGGCTGCTGTGTGGATCAGGCTGGAGGAAGGGTTGGAGCCCTGAGTTTCCCATGTTGGCAAGGTGGGGATACATTTTTGTATGGCTGTTCTCCGTTGACTCCCTAGGTCTCCTCTGGGGACGCTTGCAGCCACGCTGGGGTCCTGGCACACTTGACTGGGGCTGCCTGCTGGGTCCCTCTTTCTTACAGGAATTGTTGCAGGTTGGTGCTGTCCCAGTGTGTCTGTCCTGTGTGTTGTACCCCAGGAGGGATTCTCCTGCCCTCCCAGAAAGACTCTGAAGGAGCTAGCTGTCTCCAGGGGAAATGGCTAATCCCCAGGCTGATTTTTTTTCTCTGCTTGGACAATGAGTGTGTATATACAAATAGTGTGAGTGAGTAGTAGTCTTCTTTGGTGTAAGTAGTCTAATGGTTTGTGTCTCTGCTCAGAAGTTGCCATACCTGCGTGTCCGTTGGTTTCTCAGGAGGTTAAGGCAATACCTTTTCCTTGCGGTGTCGTTCTGACTGGGGCACTATTCCCTCTCTCACCTGCAACCTGCTCAGGGCTCAGCTCACCTTTGCCCAAGTTGCACTTGCCATTTCTCACCGAGAGACCTTGAAGAAGCATTGCCGGAGCGTGTATCCTGTCCTGCTGGTTACAAGCTGTGGTCCTCAGATGTGCAGACACTGTCCCGTGGAGTGCAGGAAGGAGGGAGGATTGCTTGGAGACTGAGTAGCGAAGCGGGTCCTGTTGGACCGCTGGACACCTGACTGGCTGTCCCACGCAGCACCCTTGGGCTCTGGGAAACTGGGGATACCAGTTTGGCTCTTCCAGCCCCAGCAGGACCTGCAGCACGGAGCATGCGCCCCTGCCTCAGCCTCTCCAGCACAAAGTCCAGGCTCTTGGCTTCAAAATTGCCTTCATCAGCAGTTTCTCCTAGGTGCCAGGCCAGCTCCTTTCTGTTGACTTGGCTGCCCGGGAAGAGGGGTGTGCTGTGTCAGGGAGCTGAGGACTCTGCGTTCCTGCTGGGAGCCTGGGCTGCTCTCTGAGGCTGTCCCGGCTGGTGCTGGGGTGCTCTGAGCCCTTGTCTCCACTGCGCGAGCGGCACAGCAGGAACAGGCATGGCAGCTTGCTTGCTAGAGGTGCAGGTATTTCTGCAGTGTATCACCAGGTCTCTGCCCAGCCCTGCAGATTTATTCCAGCTCTTCATCTGCCTTCTCTAAAAATCCATTCGAAGCTGCACTGGAGGTAGGAACAGGCAGGGAACCAGTCCGGCAGGCATTCCTTGCGTTTGGTTTTCCCAGGTAAGGTCATAAATACATCTCCTAGGCTGAGCACAGTGGTCCTGTGGCACATGTCCCTCTTGGGCTGGGCACGTTTAGCGGTGGAGCTGCTGTCACCCTGGCTGTCTGGTCCTCGTGCAGTGGCTCTTCTCCTGCCAGGCAAGAAGCGTTTGCTCGCCTGGACGCCCCGTGAGCTTCCCGCCTGGAGGGCTGCTGTGCCGCAGCCAGCCGCGGGCTGGGAGCCGAGCACAGGGTGTCTGCACAGCCTTGCCCTGCTTGGGGCTCGCAGGGCGCCTGGGGAGCGAGCGGCAAAAGCCAGCGAATGCTTTGGCTGTGCCTTGGCCGTTGGGGGGGGGGGGGGGGTTGCAATACCGGCATCAGGGCCACGGTGCTCCTGCCTGTGCCTTGTCCCCTTGGTG
>Ga0181612_145734_pt1 | contig 10348 bp, 6 predicted proteins | sample HoacroProtozoa21_FD_119630 | JGI IMG/M metagenome (GOLD analysis project Ga0181612, IMG submission 119630) | Hoatzin crop microbial communities from Cojedes, Venezuel. Combined Assembly of Gp0051906, Gp0051904, Gp0051908 | reverse complement strand
TTTATTCTTGTCTTGACTCTATGTCTCTGCACAGCTCCATTGAATGGGAGCCCACGCATTTTGACAAGCTTTAAACAGATTGTACATAGTATTTAAAAAAAAAAAAAAGAGAAATAAAATAATACTTGTGAGACCTCTTACACAGTATGTGCTGTTGTTACTCCCTGGGTGGGATGGCGGCTCAGAAGCTGCTCCTTGCTCTGCAGGAGGCACGAGAGCGACAGCCATCGTGTATTCATGTGTAGGAACCACTGCAGGGAGAGGGCTCGAGAGGGAGACTGGGATTTCCGTGACTGGTGTCGGAAGCAATAGGGGCAACACATCAATTAGAAAGAACAAGGCATCAGAGGCAGTGTAGACATGTCTGCACACTGTAGATGTTTTAGTTCGGATGCAAAAAAAAGCCCCCACAAGTTAACAGTACTCATCCTGGGCTAACTCACTCGCCGTCTAGGCCCTGAAGAAAGCTCAGGCTGGGCGCAAGGCTAAACGAGTCCCAGGCTTCAAAGTCTGGGTCTCCTCTTTATTTTTACTCCACTACTGGGCAGGCTGGTGTCCTCACACGGTTTTTGGCTTGGTCCTTGCTTCGGGAAGCACTGACTAAATGTAGCTTTAACATGACTAATGATCTCAAAGGAACTTCTGAAACAGTGCATCATGAGAAATAATAGTGCCTCAAACACTGATTTTTTTTTTCCTGAAGTGAAACAAATTTTTATTTAACACCACATTTGTCTTACAGTACTTCTGCATACAATACATTGTATAAAAAAGCCAACCCGCCAACACAAACATGTATTGCCTTCTTGGTAAAGTGACAAAGCTGTAGCAAGTAAGACAAAATAGTCTATTTTTCTGGAAACCAATTGGAGTATTTCTTTTTGTTTTAGCTCAGATAACAACTGCAATTGCAATCAAGAGCCTTGTATGGTACAACTGGGTGAGAAACTTCTAATAAAATCAACACAGAACTAATTCTTAGTCACTATGGTAGCAAACTCTTCTAAAAATACATTATTAGAGTAATGAACAAATGGCTGGTTTGAGGAACGGCCGGAAGCACAGAGCGCTTTTTCTGCATCACGCGGCAGCGACCATTTCCATGTCCCAGGAAACGCTACCGGTCGAATTACAAGCCGTTCCCCCTCACGGTGGAAAGGGCTGGTATTTTTACGACCGTTAGTTGAGCTATTCCCCCGCCTCGTGTGCTCCAGCGCTGAGCGAGGCGCGCGAGGAGGGCACGCAGCCAGCTCCTCGCCGAGGTCGGGGCTGCAGCTCTGGCCCGGAGCGCGGGCAGCAGCGCCGGCTCCCCGAGCAGCACGCGATGCATCGCCCGGCCGAGGAAACGTCGCCACGCTGCCCGCTGTCCCCTTGGGCTAAGGGTTACGGCTGACAAAAGGCATCGCATGTGCATAGCAACAATGATACTGGGGCAGGAGGCAGGACTGCGAGGTGTGCGCTAACGGCCACGGAGAATGTTTCAGGATAAACAGCCATGGCACAGCTGCCAAGTCACACTGGTGACCCTGCAGCAGGTAGTGCAATGTTAAAACTGTATAAACAGCATCACTGTTTAGCAATCTATACCCTACCTACAATGGTCTATTTTGTACCGAATGGTGCACATTCATTTATTTCCTATAAATAAAAGGACTGATAAGTTTGTGAAAAACTGTTACAGAAAAATAATAACATATAGATATGTGAAATGACACATCAGTATTCATTTAACCCCGCTGCTTCCTGTTCGTGAATGAACTGTTCAAAGTTCAAAAACACTTCTACAAACTTCCAAGTTACAATTTGAACGGAAAGTCCCCCCTTCGGAAGCGGCTGAGTAATACTGGGTGAGACACTGCAACCGCCAGACTCCTTGCTCGCACTTCTGCTTAATTCCCAGCTACATGGGGCAGAAGCGTGCACACCCGCAGCATCCTAATGCAACGTGTTGTGACTCTGGGCTCATCTTTGCATCACCGAGAATCTCAGACGGCCAGAAAGCTGTTATCGGACGGGGATCTCTGCCCCTGACTTCACAGGGCTCTGGTCAAGGCATCGCCCCTTGCGACTGAGGAAGGAGCTGCTTCTGCTCCAGCTGCCCCAGGCCCAGCCAAGCCTGCGTATAGCTGTCAGCCAGCCCACCTCCACGACAGGAAAGGGATGGAAAGGAGCTGGACACTAACTCCAGAGTCACTCTGTCACAAGCAAAGCACAAGTGCCCCTCAGTGTTACGGCACGCTGTGGAAGCAGCCCAGCAAACGCACCTCCTGGCTATGCTCCTTGGAGATACCTGGCATTGGCTACACCTCGGTGTCCCCAGAGGACCAGCCCGCGACCCACAGGCTCCAGAAGGAAGAACCTGCCAGCTGCGCAGCTGCCTGAGCGCTGCCAGCCTGCTGGAAGCGACCTTGCTCCGTCCTGCCAAGGCTGGACGCCTGGCCGCTCTGACTGGTCCTGCTGGATCAGCCTGCAGGAGTATGACAGGAATGACTTCAAGACATTACCCTTTTGGGGGAAAAACATAAACAAATTGAACAGAAAACCCATGCAGTTAATAAAAGTTAATAAAAGTTAGCATTCCCCTACTTTTCACCTTATATCTATTTATACATATACATATGCTGGTAATCTGTCTTTATACACAGATGTGAGAGCTGACAAGAGCTGCTACGTGACTGGTAATGGCTCTGCAGCCTGTTGGATTGACACTGATAGAAAATTCTACGTTACAAAGGTGCTCAGTTTTGCATAACCAAACCCAGTAGAGTCACAAGGCTACTGTATTTTTCAGGTTCCTTCAGTACAGTCTTCTGAACTTAGATCTTAACATCTTGGCTCTCAACCAAAAACTGTCACTGAGGTTTAAGACTTTCATATCTCTGTGCTACCTTGCTTAGCAAATAGTTCACAGCTTTGACTACTTCTTGAAATTAACAACATCCATCATAACCCTACAAAAGCTTTTTGGCTGGGCAGCAGTATCTGTTTTCATGGGGCTCCATTAATTTCGGCATGGCTATTTGCAGAAGAATTACTCACTGAGCAAACCTTATCTAAGTACGTCCTCGACTAGAACAATATCATCTGCTTTGTATTTCTAAAACAACATGAGGAAAACAATGAGTAAATACATTTTAAAAGTAACACAGTGTCACCCTACTTTGCCTCAGAAACATATCCATATGAATGGATAAATTAGTTTTTATATTTTACACATAAAAATACAAATCAGTATTATATTGTGTCAAGTGTAACAACTTTGTGAAGGCTTCTGAAAAAAGCTTCCTCATTTCTCACATATATGATATAGTTTTTGGAGTTACTGTTCATTCAATAAAACTTTATTTTACATTAATACCTGAGAGTACGGGGGAGAGTAGAAGAAATATTTCATAAATTTGTTGGCCCTGATCAAAACTGTATTCTTTAGAAGCAGCATGGGAACCTCAATACCAATTGCAATGGCAGCATTTCGCCAAGTGCTTGTAACAAGCCAGAATTTCATTTTATTCTTCATTCATATTCGTATTGCAAGAAAAGCTGCAGTGATTGACACCATTCCCATTCTGCTTCTTTACAAAATACATGCACAGTATAAAAATAATGCCGCTCTGCACAGAAATGTTGTCATACACGCTTTAGAAACAGCCATTTTTAACTAGTGTAGCAGAGAGTGCCAGTTTCCTTTTTTTGTTGTTAAAATACAAGTTCTTCCCCTCCTTCTCTAAACCCATTCTAGCACCAGCTACCAAAGCTTCAAGGTCAACACTTTATCAGCATTAATGCTGGCACAGCTTGTCTCCACATGATCTTTACTATATAATTTTTTATATATTACAAATTTCAAGTCAGATTCCAGAGGATTTTCTTGTTGTGATGAGTCCCAGCAGACAGAAGATATTACAGCATCAATAATTCAGAGCGCTACAGAAAGGAAAGAATCATTACGAGGTGGAGGTGTGAACTCAGAGTAGGCAAAGGAGCAACTGCAATCTGTCCCTAGCAGTTCAACAGTCAGCATTCAGCTAACTATGAAGCAGCTAAGGACAGGTTGTGCTTCAGGTTTTCAAACACAAGCAAAACTATACATTTCATCAACATGCTCCTAAGAAGCCAACAATGGCTCCTCTTGCAAGACGAATGACAACCACCACAGGGTCAGACAGATTTAGCCACTGCTCTCCATTGATTTCAACAATCTGCACTAGCTTTTGCATCTGTGAGCAGCCTGGATGACCAAAAAAGCTTCCATCCTTCTCACCTGTATTGTAGGAGGATTGGTGTGAAAACAGGAAAGAGAATTCCTATGTAGGCTGAGCTAGAAAAGCAGGAAGCCAAGTTGTTTGTTGCAAAAGCTGAGACGTGGGCTGCGAGAATGCAGTCTGCAAACTGCCGACGAGAAGCTGGAATCTGCAAGAGTCCAAGACCATCGGTAACACCAAAGCGGGGGAACTGAGAGCAGGGCGACTCTTCTCTAACCTCATGCTAATCTTGTGTCTACCACACCTTCTATTCTTAGTGTTCGCCCTGCTTTGATCCCAGCCCACATGTAAGTTTGGAAATAACTAATTAAACTAACCTGGAAGACAACCTCTAAGCTGACCACACTCCTTTTAAGTGAAAATGGCTGGAAGTTATTCCTTTTCTCACAGTAGTACCAATGAACCTGGAGAGCTGTCACTGTAACAGCTGTCATTCAGATAGGTTTGCAGTAGGTCACATCCAGCATTTCCAAGCAACGTTGCATATTTTAATAACATGGTAAAGACAGTCTATTATTCAGTCCTTTTTTTGGAGTGAAACTTATGAACAATGCAAGAAAGTGATTGTGCTTCAAACTATTTTTATTTACATTACATACCAGTAATCTGATATTTAAAGCTAACTCTTCAAACTCCATTCCCTATGTAAACACCAGACTCAATTTCCATAGTAACAACCTTCATTTGTAAGCGCTTTATGTGGTTAATTCAGAGTCAAAGGTAAAGAAAATTAAATTCTGGTTCTTGCTTTAAGTTGTAAATTTTTAGCACTCTCTATTTTAATTTTTATGTCATGAGGTTTCTCAAAAAACCTCACAAAGGCTGGCTCATTTAATAAGGATGCCAGGATCTGTTCAAAGGCAAAAGACCATTCATGGTTCCCTCTGAAACTCTGTGCTCTACTGCCTTCAGTCTGCTCGGAGCTGCTTTCCTCCTGCCCTTTTCTGGGGGTTTCAGCAGGCACCTCTGTAACGGCAACTGGACTTTGGACTGGTGATGTGGGACTCTGGAGTCTTCTCCCAACTTCTTCCATTTTCAGCAGGAGGCTGGTAACCACTGCTATAGCCCGATACAACAGTTCCTCCTCAGGATCCCCATGGAACAGATTGTACAGAGTTTTTGAGAACTGGATGAACTGGGACTACAGAGAGATGTAAAGGAGACTATTCAGAGAACAGCAACACAACTGTTCTGCTTCACTACACGCTGTGATCTCAATCCAGTGCCTGCTGCTGCTAGGCCCCTGGTACAACTGCTCTAACGACAATACGGGCGTGGACCAGCCCTGATAAACCTAAGCGTGCCTGGAAGTCCCTGTCTTCATAAGCTTACAGTTACAGCAGTTTCAAAATCCCCACAGACTAATGATTAATGTGAAGGTCTGAAATTTAAGGGATCCTACAAATCCTTTACAAAACTACTAATAAGACTGAAAGGATAAACCACAGTCAAAAACAGACTTAAATAAGACTCAGACAATTCACCTGATTCATTCTTGGCAAATCCTTAATGTTTTCTTCTTTTTTAAGAAGCTCATCTTGCCATTGCTTCAGATATGCCTGAATATCAACCTTCCCCTTCCCTACTTGACAAAAAGAAAAAAATAATAGAAGCGACAAGCAAGAACTAAGAGGTTCCCATGAGGGATGATGAGCAGAAGAACTGACATCCTCAGTGTCATTCCTTCTCAACAGAGAGGTGGGGCCAAGGACTTAACAGGATGAGAGTTTTACACTGCCCTCTCGCCCCCCAGTACTACACTTACCAAAGTGAGTATAATGCTAGTACTACGTTAGAGATGATGTTACTCAGTGTACTTTGTCACCACACACTTCCCCAGCTCTGCTTCCCCAAAAGACACACAGTTACCAAATGTGTCTCCAGGATTCTTCACCTTTTTCTGGGCTGCTCTTCAGAGAATCACTTTCAAGACTATCCCCAACAGATGAAACTACAGTTTAGAAGGAGAAAAAGAAGAAAGATGTATTATCTGAGAAAAACGGACCAATGGTTCATTTCTTTTTACAAAAAATTCTTTCGTTAAGGAACAAGACCCTCACCAACCCCTATGTTCTCAACACAGATTAGGCCACAACAAACCCAAGATTTGTGTACTTTCTATAAAACCAGAAGCCACCACAAGGCTGGAGATCACAAAAGAAACTGCAATCAGTTATATCGAGCAAATAGTCGTTACCGTGTTCACGGCCCATGTCTTGAGCAGTGGTGAGAACAGTAGCCATATATTACACATAAAGTACTTTAAGATAATTTTTAAAAAACAAAAAAAGGATCTGCCTTCCAAAGCAGTAAAACCACACAACTTTCCAACAGAATATCTTATCAGCTCCATAAACTTAGTCCTCATAAAACTTTTTTCAGCTTACTTGGTTTCAAATGGAAGCAAAGGATATTTAAACACCTTCTTATGTGCCTCAAAATAATTATGGATTTGGATATTTTATTCCTTGAGATAGGAAATATCATCCCTTTATGCCTTGAATGCAAAAGTGAAATGCCATCACTTCAACAGCAACTGCAACAGGTTGCCTACTATGCTGAAAAATGCTGACCAAGTACACTCTCCCCTGCTTCCATGTAAACACCCGTGGCCATTGAATTCAATCATCAGACAAGCTATCCACAAATTATACACTACTTTATGAAAATATAGCTATCTACAGAAGACCTCTGCAGAGGATTCTTCTTAACAGTGATATGATTTACTGGATTTACCAATTTTCAGAAGAGAGCTCCCCATTTTTCACCACGAGATAATTAATAGATTCCTTCTAATATTCTGCAGTCAAAGCCTCACACTCTGGAGCTTACCACTGAGTTGGGTGAAGTGGATCAGTTCTTCTTTTGAAAGATCACCACCTTTGGAAGGGCTCAGAGATTCTACTTCAGTAAAAGCTGCAATAAATAAATTAATAGAGTGGTTTGGGGGCTCCCAAGCATTACCAAAGCAGTGATAAAAAGCAAAAGCTTTGTACACACAAATGGTCCCTTGGAAGGGAAATGGTGCTGGAGCAGACGAAGTCCTCCCCAAAGAACAGAATCATGGAATATATCACTCTGGAAGAAATACACATCTGTATCACAGCTATCAGACTGTACTGTAGCCAGCACTGGGGACAACAGGAAAAAGAAGAAAGCTAAGGAAAAAAAAGCATGCAAAGTTTACAAAAGCCAGGAACAGCCCTCCCCAAATGCTACCACCTCGCACTTACCCGGAGGGATGTGCAACTTAAAAAGCAGCTTGAGTTTGTCAGTGAAACTTCCATTATACATTGTATCTGTTAGAGGAAAGAGGCAAGACAGTCCGTTCAACTCCACAAAACTTTAAAACGCCCTGTAAACCTAACAAAATACAGGTTGAAACTGGACATGTGTCCTATCTTACATGGAGTATAATTAGAAATGGAGCTTAAGGAAGGCAGTATCACCTGCAGCTGAGCCTGGGGCTTGCCTTTACTGAAGAAAGAACACTAATTATGTCTATGACTTAACTAGAATGAAACCACAGCACCAAAGAAATACAGCACTAAGGTCGTCTCAGCATTTTCCCTTAAATTTTTGTTTCCTGAACAATACTACCTTGAAAACAAGATGAAAGGAACAGAGTAGTAAGTCAAGAGAACTTTCAGTTCCCCAGAGATATGAGGCATTGGTCATCTTGCACGATCTCTGTATGAGATGGCTTAGTATGAGGAACTACTTATCATCAACCAAACAGGCCGAGCAATGAGATCATACCATTTCCTAATTTTCTGATATTTTGATGGTAAAGCCATATTTAAATTTAATCTCTAACAGGAGATTAACGTCTCAGAAAAGTTAGTAGCTTGTAAAGCCTTGTTAGCTATTTCATGGTGAAATACAGACAAGAAAATTAGAGCACAGTTCCACAACTTAGAGCCCTTATCATTCGCCTAAACAGTGTAGCTCCCACTCTCAAGCTTATAAATATACATTTAGCATTTGGATTGCCATTTAAAAAGTCTTTGCATTTAATGTCACATGACAAAAATCAGACTATTTCACCCTCAGCTAAGAGGCTAGTCCTCTTAGGCTCTTTATATAGCACGTGGAAGGGGATACACTCCAGGACTACTCCCAAGCTGCAGTTCCCTTGTGAATGTGCTACATATATGTGTTGTCCTCATACCAAGAACACAGGCAAATTGTTTGAAGTTTATAAGGCAGTCAGAGTCCTCATCCATCAGTCTGAATGTCCACAACGCAAGCGAGTCTCTGTTCGCACAGTGTGACCAGGGGCTCAAGAGATGACAGAGAACCCTGAATTGCTGGCAATCAATCCGATACTGGTCAAGATACGGCAGACTGGCATCATGATGTTGCAAGGCAGGACTATTTACATTCCAGTAACAGGAAAGAAAGTGCTCCTTCTGCAAAGGAAAGATAAACTGTTAGATTTTCTGAAACAACAACTGTCTCTCGGTGAAAGGTGTGGGAAGTTAACTATATAATTTGATTTAAAGCTGACATGTAAAACAAATGTTGAATCTATCTTCTACCTCCATTGGTTAAAACTGTTTCACACCCATAACACAGTCCACCATTAAGACGGATGTTTGGTAAGTGAAGAAAATAGCACATTACCTTGAATAATTCATAAAGCTCTTCAAGATCACTAGGACTGAATTCGACATCCTGGGATACAACACGTAGCTGAAACAAAATTATGATAAAATTAATTAATTAATAAGTCTTCCCTCTTTGGAATAAGCCTATAGAATAAAGTTATGGGAAACATAACTTCAGATTAAAAGACACTGTCTGAATATTCCAGTATTTGGCATGTTACAATTAGGAGTAAGAATAGAATTTCTTCTTAAAAGCAATTAGAAGATTATAGACTGAAAGAAATAATTTCTCCCAAAAAAAAGAAACTTAAAGTTAGTCACATTACTCGCACACATGGAGCCTACACTATGAAACCCAGGAGATAAAAGTCAATTATTTATAATGATGTAACCTATAGCTTCCTTTCTAATGGGCAAATGCATGTTCAACTCTGAACAGTGAAGCTGAATCCTCATTTTTTTTTAAATTAAAAGGAAAAAAAAAATTTTGCACAGCTTTTTAAAACAAAGTTAGCTACAAGACCAGGTTTCATCTTCACAATATGTATGTTTTGTAAAATGAAATACAACAGTCATCATCTTAGCACACCCAGAAGCATTTAGTATCGGTTCCTATAGGCCACATTTACTAGAGAAAGAAGTATTGCTTGTTAAATAGACTAGTATTATCATCAGTTGTTGGAAATGGGCCACTGAAGAAAAGAGACAAACAAAGGAAGCACCTCGCAATCTCCACCTTCATTCAGGAGTCTGAACTTAAAGGATGGTATCAGCAGCTGCTGAGCTACCACACCATGCACGCATGCATTACTGCACATCCACAGACACCACAGACAAAAAGCAATCCTTGTTGAACACAGTACAATGATCTCTTCAGGGACATTTGGGATTGCTTCCCAGAATAAAAATGCAGGTGATTAATTGTTTTAGTGTAGCACTGTGGACAGTTGACAGTGCACCACGGCCCTAAGAGAAATGCATCAACAAGTCAACCACACTACACAGAAATCTAGATCAGCCTGTTCCAATCAACGCAAAGCGTCAGAGATATGACAGCCTTTAGAAGCTGTCTGTGATGGTGTTACTTGTAAAGAGACCAGAAGGTCATGCTGCGATTCACTGACTGAAAACATCACAGCCCATATCTCAGTTAACAGACACCCTGCAGACGAGAGCGATTTCAGGGTATGAAATCATATATTTGGCCCTGGAAAATGTGCTTGTTCCAAAAGGGAACGAAAGTTGTCAGAGAGAAGGATTTAGCTCTTCCAAGTCACTCACCACATTCTTCTTGGTCGTAGCTTCTAACGTCTGGATCACGTAAAGCCTGTTCCTACAGCGCATGCTCTCAACATCCTCATATCGAATATCACCATATCTCTAAGAAGAAAAGCATCATTCCATGAAATCAAGTCTTGCTGACATTTTTGTCTGTCTTGCATCTACATTACAGGCATGGACACAAAGGAAGATCAC
>Ga0181612_123045_pt1 | contig 10348 bp, 7 predicted proteins | sample HoacroProtozoa21_FD_119630 | JGI IMG/M metagenome (GOLD analysis project Ga0181612, IMG submission 119630) | Hoatzin crop microbial communities from Cojedes, Venezuel. Combined Assembly of Gp0051906, Gp0051904, Gp0051908 | reverse complement strand
TGGCATAAATATAATAAAAGAAAGTGACAATATTGAAGTGAACTAGTCGTACGGGTACTTCTGAGGTACTTCACTAATACACAGAGATATGTCTTGCACAGAACCTTCCAACAAGGCAATGAAATTGGGAAGTCTTTCTGGAAATATAATAACTTGGCAAAGGCTTTCTAATGATTTCTCTGGTATTGATTTATTTGCATCCGTTTGCCCAAGTTGGAGAGACAGATCCAGCATGAGATTATTTAATGTTTGATTGCTTGTTTGCTCCTGGAGGACTCGGTTACCTGCCAGTGCCAGTCTAGACCTTGCTGGCAGCTCTGTGAACAAAAGAAGGGATTCTGATAAAAATAGATTTACTTTTCTGCAGGAAGACGCTTATCAGAAATGACAGGCATGCAATACTAAGGCTGCTCATGCTCCACACAAAGCATATTTTTCTGCTGAAAAGGAGCTGTAACACTAATGAGATATTCGTGTTGTTAACTGTGGGTGTGAGCCCACAGCACTTTCACATTGGAGTAACCCTCACTCAGGCAGCCAGAATCACTGAACCCGATGACGTTGCTTCACTAGGACGGAATGCCATGCAAGTAAAAACCCCATCTTAAACTGTTGTGTCCTTCCAATTCTGGTTCATATGGGTATAAAGACTTTGCAAGATTTTGCCCTAGTTTTATTGCCAAAAGTGCTCGGTGGTTTGGTTATTTTTTCTCAGTTAGAGGCTTACTACAGACTTTCAAAGGCAGCAGCTTGAGAACGTGCTTGCTTCTTATTATTAGTTTGGAGCGTGTATAGCTAAAAATCCTGAAATGGATTCTTTAACACTTGAATAGTTTTCTAAATTAAAAATAATGGATTCCTGGCAGGCATCCTACCCTCGTTTACTCACAACATAAATTTTATTACCCCAGTGTCACTGATCGTGATTGTAGCTGCACAATAGTCATAAGTTAGAAAAACGTCTTATGTTGATGATTGAGTGACTGAAAATTAGCTTTTTCATGACTAATTTATTTTAGAAAGGGAGACAATGCTATTATGTCATTTAAATAACTTAGTGAAATAATACAAATGACATTGGACATTTACAAACTCATTATGATAATGGAAATCTTGAATAACTTGTAAGAGAGTTCTGCAAGTTCCACTGTTATGTTTGGAGTGATAATAAACTTCATAACAATCTCTTGATCATTTCTCTCCTCCTTTTTCATGAAATTAGTCATATACAAATGCAGTACCAAACCATTAAGATGCAAAGCAATTTCAATTATTTCACCGAGAACCAAAATTGCTTAATTCATACCCCTAATCATTGCAACAGAACTAGATGTACTGGATTCTTAATACGTTAAGCCAACCTCTAGAGCTCTGCCTCTAAAATAGATTGCTCAATTACAAAGACTTACCTTTCTTACAAAAAATGAGTCTCCATCTTTGTAATAATCTGATTTTTATTCCTATTGCAAACTAGAGATTCTAAGGAATCACAGTGTGCAACATAAAAACTCCAACTAAGGATGGCTCTACTATAATAATAAATATTTGGAACAGAATATTCAATAACTGGAGAATGCACAGTGATCCAAATCTACGTGTAGTCAACACATATGGCAGTTTCTATAGCTTCTGTTTCCTTTCCCACCTGCTCAAACAGCAAACCAAGACTTGGTAGAACATGTAAAATATACAGTACCCTGAACACATTCAACCCAAGGAAAAAGGCACTGTGGTAAATTACCTTAAACTCAGTTTCAATGTTGGCTAGTCTGGCCAATTCATTGCTTAGCTCTAAAGCGGTAAGAACAGGGTCTTCACTGGAAAGAGACAAATAAGCAGCACTGGCTAATCCTTTGTAGGCATTCATTCTTGATCGAGAGTGACTAAAGGAATCTTTTCTCTGCTTCTCAATACATTCATTGCACTTGCAAAAATAGTCATGTGGCCTTTCAATCCTTGCACCTTTTAGAAGTAAGATGTGAACAATTTCATACTCCTGGCAGTGGGCAGCAAGTATGATAGGGGTAATATCATGGGAAAACCGAGTTCCATCTTCATCGTAAGCATAAAAATCATCGTCTCTCAGTTCCTGCTCAAGGGGGCTGAGAGTTAGACGCTGTCCTTGGGCAAAGGCTGGATGGTTCAATATTGCTTCTACAATGCGCACATATCCTTTACTGATGGCTAGCAAAAGTGCATCTCCAACTCGAGCAAGATTCTCCTTCTTGAGGAGGAGCTCTGTCACTTCCAGATGCTCATTCCCTACAGCTAACTGTAGGGCATTTTGTCCCATATAATCGACGCAATTAAAGTTCAAGGTTTTGGATTCCTCCAGCATTTTTCGCACAACAGGAATGTTGCCATATTCTGCAGAATCGAGAAAGCGTTCCTCTTCTGCAGTCAGGCTGGTGCCTTTCTCATTGAACATGTAGGCTGGGCCCCGGATGGCCTGCCTCCGGCCCTTCTCCCGAAGGGTGGTGTGTCTTCGATGCATGTTTTTATAATTGCTGTTTCTCAACCTGCAGAAAACCGGAAAGGAAAGTTGGTTACATTCTTGGAGATTCATAACCTCACATAACCTGAAATCAGGTTAGAAATGATGATCATATCTTGTTAGCTTTTTATGACCTGGACCAGTTTAAAGTCATTTAGGATACACATGGAATAAATAAAATTAATTTTCTGAACAGCAGACAAGTTGTCTTCTGACTTGTACACCATTCTGGACTTCAACAAGGACATTCAGCACATTCTTAACTTGAGAAAGAGACAAAAAAGAAATGTGTGAACGCGGTGTTTTCCATTTTTGTTGTTTAGAACTTCATTACACAGTGTTTAGGAATGATATCCACAACACAATTGTTCTCCTAATTACTCTTCTGGAGTTTTCTCCTTGAGGGCACAAGGCAAGCTAAAGAAAGTTTGCAGGACTCCCTGCGTCAACAGGCCTTGGATCTGGCCAATAAACTATGTTCCATAAAGTTAAAAAGCATGCTTCCAATTTTAAACACACAGAAACAAAGATAAATATATTGCATATTCTGTTAAGATTCAGCTGGTACAAGCAAACCACCTATCTATTCACTGCTTTTTTAATGCTACATAACACCATTTCCTAATCTAGAGCAGTTTAATGAATGACAGTCTAAATTCCTCACTGAAATACAGTTGGTAGATACTCTAAATACAAGTACTCAAATCCATGGCCCAGTCTTATAAAACACAGAGATAATTCCTGATTTAGTGCCTCAGTAAGCATCTTTCAGAGAGCTACAGCAGAAAGAGAAGAACACAGGTAACTGACCACAGAGGGCAGATCCAAAAGGGCTGTTAGTTTCCGCACTGATTACAGGTCTGAAATGCCATCACTTGGAGTTGGTGGGATGGAGACAAGCAATTCTTATTCTACTTTCTCTGGAGCCCCCAAAGAAAACTATGCTATGTGCAGCCAGGCTCAGGGAAGTAAATAACCCGTTGTATGAAGTTAACTGAAATCCTATAGCTATCTCTCTTTTTGAAACAATCACACTTTGCATTCAGTGACATCTTGATGTTTCTCTTTTTTCATTTTATTGCAGCAGCATCTCAACAAAATCACAGTCCTTCTTTTAGAGTCTAAGCACATGGAGTTAATCGCCATCCTAACCCCACAGAATGTGAAGACTGAGTAAAAAGGTAAAACCAACACCTCTTTTACAAAAAGCACTTGCACTCAGTCCAATATCAAGTCCCAGATCACTTGGGTAAAATTTATAGGAGCCTCAAAGCTGTGGTGGGCAGATGTAACAAATAAGCAGGTGCTAATGCTCAGCGGGTGGCAAAGGTTCATCTTTCTACGTGCCATCTGTTCTCCAAGTCAGTTTTGACCTTCAGTCAATGAAAAGTTCATGTGTTGCTTGGAAAAAATACTACTGGAGTTTGAAAGTGTTGTCTGGAATGATGAGAGAGAAAGCTACCAGAAGACAAGGTGAAATAGTTACATTGCATTCCATAATATGTAAGAAGAGAGTAAAGGAACTCAGAAAAATAACAGGAAAACAAGGCGTGTTGGAAACCCAAAATACCTGAAGTGCCAGGACATGGAAATTCTCAAGGTAGCTGATCTTACAGAGCTGACATCAATATATATGCATCTATAATTTCCGTTCACCACTTGTTTACTGACACAGAACAGAACGCTATTACTGAAGAGTTTCAAACAAATTTTATAGCAAATTTTTAGCAACTACAGCAAAACTTAAACCAATCCTAAGAAATAAATTTTGTGACCGTGCAAAGTTGAAAGCAAGGTTCATAATCAAGAACCTCTCCCCCCTAAGATTTGACGCATCAGTATAACAACTTAATAAAAACTGCAAGAAACTGAACATATCAGCCCTTGCTCCCCTGAGAGATAAAGTGCTATATGAATCTTAAAGCTAATCCCTTCCAGCGTGGTTGAAAGTTGGAGAAGTACAGAGAGATGAGTGACATAAGAATTATGGAACAGCAAAATGCCTGGGCTAAAATTGGGGACTCTTTGAAATCAACAATGCAAGTTCCATTGATTTCAGTGGAGCCCAAATTTTGCAAACAGGTATGCATGTGCACACACACACAATGCCCTCAGCAATTAGCTTTCATCTCAGCAGCAATCCCAGTGAGGCCAAGAGGACTAACATGTGCTTAAAATGAAGAATTTAACCACATGCCAAAGTGCTTATCTACACTAGAGCTCACGTACTTAGCTATTCAGGACAGTATTTAAGTTTTAAAACTGCACTGAAGTCTTATTGAGTTCAAGCAAGGACTATACATACAAATAAACACTTCTGAACTGTGACTTTCTTAAATGGGGACTTATAGTACCAGAAAGCACTTTACACATTTGTAGTCTTGGGAATTCCTGGTTGTTAAATTAAGCCTCTTATAATGATAAACAACTCAAAAGGATGAGCTGGTGTTGGCTTAAGCAACTGTCGCTGGGATCAAGTGGAAACCAATCCAGCTCCTGTAGCTGCTCTGTGGTGAACCATGAGCACGGCAGGATAGCACATGCTTAAATATTTTAGGGAACTTAATTGCAGTAACTACCTCAAGCTGGAGGAATTCCACTGGGCTCTTCTGATGTTCAAGAACCACATATGGTAAGATATTTGGCAACATTGTATCTGTTGTTATATTTAGTGGTCAGTACTGGAAGCAACTCAGAAATATGGATCATTTCCAGCAGTGAGGAATCTATTAAATATTTTGCCTCATGTCCAAGTATAAATCTTGATACTTCAGTTTTCTTTTCTTGGAAAGCTTTTCTCTCCTGGTATGTTATTATGTTTAAAGGACAACCCAGATAGGTGGGACAGATAATCTTATAGTCACACCCAAAGTAAACATAAAACTACATAAAATATTACCATTGCTCCAGTTCTAAGATTTTCACCTGAGAAAGGAGGTTAGAGTTTGGCCTAGAGCTAATTCACACTGTTTTGTTGTATATGCAGTAACATGCCAAAAAAAGGACCTTGATTTCCCCTTCTTCAATTCAGTGAGAGCACTGATTTCATACACTGTTTCTAGCAATTAAAATTGCATCAGAAAAAGAGGAAACAGAAAAGCACACCTGCCCTCTGAAGAGATAATTACTATACAACATTCATCTTACAATAAATGTTCTGCAGGGATGTCCCTACAGCACAGAGTCAATCTCCACTCCCTGCAGGTAAGGACAAGAGCACCATAATTCAGAGGGCTTCACCTCGGGTGAATTATGACCCCGAGTCTTGCTGATGAGTAGAGAAGATCCATATCTCAGCTATTGCACTTCATCATCTTCATAGAGAACAGGAGATGAATAAAAAATTATACTTTTAACTTTGAATAATTTCATGAGAAACACTCAGCTATGAACTCCTGTTCTGAAAAGAAAGTTATAATTATGTTTAACCTGAGCATTGAATCGTGATAGAAAAGTGGTAGTGCAAAGAATAATGTATGCAGTAGCTGAAGTTCTTGGAGACTGGACCCTACTGTAATGTCATGACTGTATTCAGCACCTTTTTCTATTCTGCTTTTCATTTACGTGCAGGCAGTTTTAGAACTAATCATATTTACTGAGTGTGTGTGATATGCCACCTTAAAAAATGTAATTGTAACTTGATTGCATTTAACTTACCATTTTTGTTTAAAGGTGCTTTGCATTGAAATGACTCAATTTGCATATTTTATTGAGACAGCTAGTGATCAAACTCATCAGGCACTGCAATTAAGTATTATGTTTTTCTAGGAAAGAATGCCAATGTATGCAGTGTTGTTGGAAAGAAAATGTTCTGGGAAAAGAAAACCAAAAATTTCAGGGCCTAAGTGCTGCTTGCAGCAAAGCGCATCCAGCTTTACACAGCTGAGGGAGCCACAAGGTGCCTGGACTCCTGTAGTGAGTGGAGAATAGCAGCAATTTCTGAAAGGTGAAATAGCTCTTAACAAACCATCCTCTGGGAGCATCTCAGCTTCTAATCAAAGTGGCTAAGAGTAGATCCTTGCCATGCACTGGCGGTACGAGGTGATGAGACACTCAGCATCTGAAAAGGGAACATGGCGTAAAATGCGATTTGTTCTTACTGTGGTGTCACTGAAAATACTGTTGAAGCTGGAGCTCTCTGTTTTGCAGCCACACTCTCTTAGCTGCTCTGAGTGCCTGACATGTAGGACAAGGGAGACATAGGAAGGAAACTGGGCTGCTTTATATTGAGCCTGCCACAGCAAATGTCCTTTCTCCCTGATCTTCCTTTCCACATTGCTCCAGACATGCCACGCAGGACCTTCTATTGCCTCTCTAATCCCACACAAGAACCTATGGAGGGGCAGGGCTACCACCCAGAACTAAGGCTTGGAGAATATGTTCAAAGGCCTAAATGCCTTAGGAAGCTAAATTGGAATTTTTACACATGGCTTTGAACCAGAACTTTAAAAGTGTCTAGGACAGGCTGAATAGTATCTGCTTGAGTTTCTAAAACCTCTGAAATCTGAATAAGTATCGAAATCAATGGGTATTAAGTACTGCAGCGATTCTTGAATTCTCAGGTGATGTCAGCCTTTACTTGTCTTAAAGACTAAGAATTGAGCAAGTCATTTACAAAGACAGTTTTAAGAACTTATGGTCTCTGACCGTGCTTTGGGTTTGCTTCCACTCAGAGGAGAGAGGTTGGCAGGAGTCTCCCTGTGCCCTTTCAACAGCCCCCTTTGTTTAGAAACTACAGAAGAAACTTTGAATAAGTAACCATTACTGTGCCCCATGTTGGATAAAGCAACCGTCAGAGTAGGCTTTGATGAGGCATTGACTCTGTGTTATTGAAAAGAAAATTTAAATTTCTGAAAGTCATTTTGAAAGCATTACTCTTGGTCCCTGCAGAGCCTCAGAAACTGTCAGATTGACACTTAACTTATGATTTTTCTTTCTACTTACACCAATATTTCTAAAAAGAATCAGGGCACACAAAGGCTGCAGACTGCCCATGGCCTCTTTGGAATAGCCACAGCTTTTATCAAATGGACCATTTTCCTCTGTTAACCCTTGCTTCTACACATAAAACCTGATCATCCAAGGTATGCTATGAACATGAGCAAAAATTATGGAAATTAATTTCTACAAGCAGACAAAAAATTGATACAGAACTGAATTAATTTGAAAGAGTAAGTGACATTGTTCAGAGTGAAAATAGTAAGAAGTTGCATCTTTTTGTTAAAAAATTTGCAATTTCTCTTGTAGGACACTCCAGGCTTTAGGTCAGGAGCACAGACTAAACACAACACCACATATTTATTGTCCTGTATGCAATAAGCTACTCCAGCATTCCAAATACTGTAAAGGTTTATATTACCAGAGGTCTCTGATACTCTTTTTTGCTCCAATATCTTAAACAATGTGCGGAATCTTACCATAAGTCAAGACGTTTTCCTTTAACACATAAGTTTTAAGTATAATTTTTCACATACTGCTGACTTACTACTTATACAGACTCAGTATCTTCTGGAATGGTTGCTTTTGATTAACACCAGCTTATTCCAAAGCTTGATATGATTTGAAATGCTGAAGTGTGATTTTCTTTAATCTTGAGATGTCCAAAACACAAACTCAATATCATAAGAAACACTGTCCATCTGCCATATAACAAGTTGCTTACGTATCTAAGGACAATTAATAGTATTTTTTAGCTCTATTCAGACAGATATTCTTTCCTTGAAGAGTAGTCCTATAAAGCAGTTGCAGGAAGTAATATCCTCTCCCCACCATTCCCTCTGCTCATATAGATAAGAGAAAATTATATTTCAAGGTCAAGCTTCAAAAAGAGTCCTCTCTCCTTGTGGAACTACAGGAGTAGACGGCAAAACCACACCTTCTCAAATACCTTTAAGAAATGGCAGGGTGAGATATAGATTCAGGAACGTATCTCAGGCTTTTCATTAAAGGATGCAGATGAATGATACACACTAACACTCCCATTGTCTGCTTGTCATGAAGCATAAGGTCTGAAGCCAATAACTGAGAAAGATTGAGGACAGACCGCCAAATCTTTACTAGCATCTAAATTTTCATATCATCCCTGATCTCTATTAGAAAGGAGGCAGCACTGCCCTGTGGTTTGAAAAAAGGAAATGAAATTTGGCATTCTACCAGCTATCTTTCACAAAAACCCATCCACTGCTTCTCTGTTGTCTCACCCTCCCCCTTCTTCTAAACTAAGCATCAGTGTTTTCTTCCCATTCCAAAGCAATGTCATGCACCAATAAAAGACTTTTACAGCAGAAGAGACAGTAAAACAATCACCTTGGTTCTTGTATTAAAAAGCAAAAAGAAATTGAATACATGTACTGGGGTTTTTTTCCTTCCTTCCCTTTTTCCTTTTTTTTTTTTTTTTTTTTTTTTCCTTCCTTCCTTGCTTTCCCATAATGTATGGTTGTGAAGATGACATTATTACAAAGGTATCATGGAACACATTTGAGATAGATATAACAAAATCAAGACTATTTTTACACACTCTCCTATTGTCCATTCATGAATGTGTCTGGCCAGCATATGAAATGCCATGACAAGAATCAGTCCTACTTTTTTTATTTTAGTCTGGCTTTGGGATCTAAGAATAATTTACCTTCACTGCTAAAGCACTTCAAAACTCAAGCTCAGATCATATTGAGAACACAACAGATGAATACCTGTTCATTCATAAATTTTTACTGCTGACGAGAGCAACAAAAAGTATTTCTAACTGTGCAAGCAGGGGGCAGTGTAATGCTGATTTTCAACAAAGAGTTTTACTAAAAAGAGAGAAAAAGCTCTGAAAAGAACTGGTAATCTCTGTTCTGGCTGTATTTCATTTTCCCCTATTGCTGCACCCTTTTCATTGCTCACTTCATAGTCCTTTCAAGACAAGAAAAAACGTGGAGAGGACTCCTGACAACCATTAGACCCAGCAAGCTGCAACAGGCATGATACAGTGTCTCATATTTACACCTCTCATTTTTTCCTCTTTTTGCCTAGGCTACTCTTTTACCAAGAAAAACAAACCCTTTAAAAATTCACCCAGCTACAAGAGAATACAACAGCGTGGCTCCAAACCATGTGGCTGGCAACAAACAACGAGCCCTGCGAGGTACACCGAGCCAAGCAGGTTTGCACAAATTCCAAGGCTAGAAATCCAAACCAATTCCACATGCAGCCACCCATCTCACTCACGCCAGCCCATACTCAAGCTTGCAGGAGACCGGTCGCACCGAGACACCTCCAACCCCAACAAAACTTCCCAGTGCGTGACTGGGAACAGGCATTAGAGCCAGGGCACTTCTCAGAGGAGCTGGAAGGCGAGCTGGCTGTGGAAGAGGCAGAGCCCCGCGGCTGCAGGGAGGGACAGAAGCTTACATGTGCACGTCGGAGCCGGGTCCCCTTCACTCCAGAGGCGCGGGGCGCGGCGCGGCGCGGCCCCCCATGGCGCTGCCGCTGCCCGCTGTGCTGAAGTGCCGCTGTCCCCGGTGCTGAAACGCCGGTCAGCGCGGCCGGACGGGGCGGGCGCTGTCCTCGGTGCTGCAGCCGCCAGCGGCGCGGTCGAGGCGGCGTCGCATCCTTCTCCCCTCGGCGCCGCTGGGGCAGAGCTCCCCGGGAGAGCCGGGGATTCGCTTCCTGGAGGAAGAGCCTGCGACGAGGTTGGCAAGTGAGTTATGCTGTCCTCCCGGTCTTCCCTCCCCCTTTTCCCACGCCGTTCTTTTCCTGCAGGTGTGGATTTGCTGGTTTTTTTTCCAGCACGCCCCCTCCTCTGTCGGAGCTGGGAGAGTGCCCCTGCGCCTTCCCAAGGGCTGCCCCAGAGCAGACGAGGCGAGAGCG
>Ga0181612_110447_pt1 | contig 10348 bp, 5 predicted proteins | sample HoacroProtozoa21_FD_119630 | JGI IMG/M metagenome (GOLD analysis project Ga0181612, IMG submission 119630) | Hoatzin crop microbial communities from Cojedes, Venezuel. Combined Assembly of Gp0051906, Gp0051904, Gp0051908 | reverse complement strand
TGGATGCGCAGCCTCCGCGGTGCCCCACAGATCACTGAGTTTACAGTGATGGGCTATCCCCCCTTACTTTTGTCTGATAAGATAAGCACCAGTTATTTACTTCCTTTGTTAGCTCTTCGGCTCTTGACAACCTCAGTCCCTTTGTCTTTTGTCTTGCATTCGACAAGTCCAGCAAGGCCATCGATTACAATTTCAAAGCATGATTTTTTAGTATGTTTGAATCATGCTCAGAACATGATGAGTGCTTATATCTCTCTTCTCAAAATACCACGAGAATATAAGCAAAGAGGCAGTACAGATGACCAACTGCTATGCTGTGATTCTCTGTGCCCACTAAGTGTGCTGTTGTAATTTATAGCCCTCCTTGTTTGTACCTCGTCACAGCAATCTTAGCACTGCCATCTTGGAAAGTGATATATGTGAATCAATTACTAACTGAGGTTACTAGGATAACAGCACCCGAGAAAATGCTTTGTCTGAAGCAGGGAGGTGTCTTGAGACCTGACCAGAGAGCAAATAAAAAAAAATGAAAGTGAGAGAGAGAGATGAAACAACAAAATAACCGAGTTGTAAATGGAAAGAAATAATGTGATTTAATAGTCTGGGTTAGGAAAGGTCTTTAGCCTTTCTCTGTGAATTTGCACAGAATAATTACATAAATCAATTCCTCCTGTAAAACTTTTGCTGACAATTGTTTGGACTGGGTGGTGATCGATTTTCTTGCATGCCACCTTGTTGGGTCTTAATTCAAGAGCTAATTCTCTTTCAGCAGCACACTTCAGCGATGGCCTAACCATAGGCATTCTGAAGTCCTAGTGATTGGTCTCAAAGATTTCATAACTTTTACCCCTTGCAAAAAGCAAAATAGGGATTCCAGCCCCACTTACTCATCCTTCTGGTCCCCATTCTAATACAGAAGAATAGGGAACATCTGCACAAACGTCATGGCCTTTTTTGTTGTTTTGATGGCTCAGGCCAAAGTTTGTGTTTCTACAATGCCTTGTAGCATCCAGGCACAAGGCACAGAATGAGTTTAGGTCCTTAGAACTGAATGATTTTGGAAAATTCCATACAAATGAGGCCCAGACGTATAAGTCTTAGAAGCAATTATGGTGTTTCTTTCCATTCAGCTTTGAATTAACATTTGTTTGAAATAAAGGGGAGCTTTATTTGCGCCCCAACCCTGTCTTTTTTTTCCTGAGTTTTGAAGACATTTTCTTTATTGCATTTATGAGATCAGATTCTGGGTGTTTATGGTTTTGTGAGAGGGCACTATTGCTTCTTTTGGTTTATTACTTTAACTCTATAGTAAACTTTTCTGACTTCAATCTGGATAAATATATATGCATAATATGAAAAAAAAGAATGTTAGCAGAGATAGCTTCACTCTAAATCAGTAACAAGAAGGTCTCTGTGATGTTGGTGTAATGTTTTATTATTTTTCTGTGTACATGAATTAATTGGTCTCTGTATTCATAAGTCTGTGAAATGGAATGTACCATGATTTTTATTCTTATTTCCTTTTAACAGCTAACCAGAGAGACTACAAAACTCTCTTTAAAAATACTACGCAATAGGTAATAGCAAATAACAACTTGTTGAAAGCAAGTTTCTGTTCTCAGCTTGTAAGGGTGGAGATATTTTTGTTTAGTTCCCAGGAGTGAAATTCTGCCCCACAGAAGTTTTGCCATTAATTTCAGTTGGGCCAGAATGTCGCCCCAGGTCTGCAAAATCAGCTTCCAGATGTACAGTAAAGTACCTGAGTTTTGGCTAGCTTTCCTCCTCTTTTTGCCAGCAGCATGTATAGAACAAATACATACAGAAAAGAAATCTTATAGAAAGTCTCACAGACCTGAACACAATTTAAGCACCAAACGTTTAAAGGGATTATGTGTATACAGGAAAGGAAAGTTTTGTGAAGTTTCTTGAAGGACAGAGCACCAAGCAGACATTCAGGACATCTAAGTCTTCTCCCAGCTCACCTAGTAGTGTATTTGGTGACTTTGGTCAAATCATTGCGTTTACTGAGATGTTCTTCTTGCATAAAAAAGGGAGTAATAGTTATTTCCTCTAGAAAATACTTGAAGAACTACTGAGTAATACCACTATGTAATTTGGCGCTTTTTTTCTTCACCCTAGTAAAAACTGGACATTCATAGTTCATTTTTGGCATTTTGCAACATGCAATTTATAGAGTGGTCTTTACCACACAAATAGTTAGAAAGTTATTTATTAGGTATCATGATGCATAGCAGACATCCAGTTCTATACAGTGGTCCATCCAAAGCATCCTTGAGAGATTCATCCCACAAATATTGGGTTCTCCGAGAATAAAATTAAGGTACTCTCTGTGGAAAGAAAGATGTAGGGCACAAGCCCACATCCCAGTATGCTGTGAAGAACCCATAAAGTGAAGAGGGCTCATACCCCACAGCTTTTAACTGATTTTGTGTTCACCACAATTTTCTCAACAGCTTGAAATGCAGACCACAGTTTATTAGAAATATAAAAAAACAACTTAAAAGCAGTTGTTCTGGTTTGTTTTTTTTTATCTGCAACAAAATTAACTGTTTACAGTAGTAGTATCTGGAATGTGAATGGAAGATTTCCTACAATTCTGCATTATGTAATTACTTTTCTTTGGGATTTGACTTTGCTCATTTGATGGAATTTTGTTCTTTAAAATTGTATGTCTTATTAACAGCAACCTTTCTTATGTGAAGAAAATAAAAATGTGAGTTGTGTCACAAAGAGAAGTGAAGTAACAGAGTTTAAAACCAAGAGTTACCAGCAGACTATTTACCTAGACCTCTGGTAGATTAAAGGCCTTTAAATGTCACCTACTGACTCTTATATGAAAACTGTAATTTCTTCTTCTACTTCAACTTGCAGATGTATTCCAGAGAGACAATCCACCCATGCTGTCAGTGGTTTGTTATACTGATAACAATCCTCCCTGTTAAATATTTGTGCATTGTTTCTTGTAACATATGATGTCTTTCTCTCCTAGATCAAAGCAACTTTTTGGTACCCACTCTCTTCTGCCTTGGGAAAGGGTTCATACTTGGAATCTCTCCTGTTCCTCTTGTGATCACATAAACAGATTGAGATGTTTTAAGTCTCTCCATGGACAAAATTTTCATCATCTTCAAAACATTTTAAGCTTTCTTCTGAACAGTCTCCAGCTTCTCTAGAACAATTAACATGTAGGGTGCCAGAAAAGTGTGCATCATCCTTCTGCAGAGGGTAGCAGAAGACTGTGCTGCACACAGGGCATGGTCACCTCTCTCTGCTGGATCAGTACTCTTCACTTGCACACTAAAGATGACATTAACATCTTTTGTCACAGAATATATTGTGCTTGCACCCAATGTCCCCTATATAATTTTCAGACTTCTGACACTTAGGAGTTTAGCTAGAATGTTGAAGACAAGTAACTTGAGTATCACACCAAAAGCTACAGTTTCATGGCTACGTATTTAACTCTATCCACCGCACTCTAAGTAGAATAATGACAATGGTTACAAGGGACAGGTATAATAGGTAGAGTTTATAATTTCTACTCTACAGGAAAAATTGGGGGGAAAAATGTATTTATTATCACAATCACATTAGCCTACTAGATTTTCTACAGGTTACATTTTCCAGAGTACCTAGAACTCTCAGAAAGTTGGTCGGGTATTCTGGGACTGTAACAGAGGTTAAGAAGAATTATTTTTAGCATCTTCTTGACCTAATCTCTCCAAATTCTCCTGGAATGCTACCTTTTTCCTAGTAGTTATTTGTGCTGCTTTAACTAGAAATGTGTGGGGCATTCTTAGAATTCAGGTGTTGAGATATGAACTGGGTCTTGGGCCAGTCCTTTAGTGGTCACTTGCCTTCTTTGTCTTCCTGCAACTTTTCCCCAGAAGAGTGCTCACCCAGGGACCACCACAAAAGCTTCGCACCTGTACTCCACAAAAGGCATTTCCTTCAAAGAAAACATCAAAGCTCTGAGAAATAACCATGTGAGACATTTCTCTGAGATCGTTCTAACTATTATCTTGACACAACTGCTATGTTCTGGGTACTTAACCCAGGAGATTAAATCTTTGTGCGCCAGTGCAAAAAGATCATATCCCTGTAATTTTTCATACATATAATTTCTAAGCTGCTGTAGTCTAAACCTGTCATATTTATGGCACAACTGTAATTTAGGTGAACACTTTAAAAGGCCATTCTCAAAGGACATTTCTCTCGAACTACTACAACAAATGCCTTTCCTTGCCACTATATTGGGTGGTGGAACTGATCATTGCAGTCAGTTATATTTCTGAGCCAGTGACTTCTTAATATTCTCTAAGAGAAAAATCATTAGGGATTCCGTGCCAATAAATTACAGTACAGTGTAAATGAAGTAGGAACAAAAAGTAAGACTCCATACTTAACTGCAATTGCTGCAGAAGTGAGTTAGAAAGGATTAATTCACCTTGGATGGCTAGAAAAAAGTGGGCTGGAGGAGGTATATATAAAAATTGATTTAACAGCTCCCTATCTGCTTTTGGTGATTCTGTACCTACTCTTCAACCTGTCTCTGCTTGTCCGGTGATAAGATAATCATTTCCGTGTCTCCTATCAATCACTGCAGTATTTTCTGTATTGCCTGCTGTTAAGATCCTTTCTGCACCCTGAGGATCTTTAAACAGGCCACATTTTTGAGGTATTCAAATTACAGTTAAGTCTGTGCTGTACTAACTGAAAGTGACTGAGATGACTAATGCGGCTAAAAGCAACTAACAAGAAGCCTGTGCTTAAATATCACTAAATTCTGTGAGATCTAAGCATTTATTTACGTGCAGTGCCAAACTGGGGCGTTTGTGTTCCTGTCAGCAGTGAATTCTGTATTGAGCTGATTCTGCTCATCAGTCCCTAGGGACCGTGGTGGTCAGGAAACCACATAACTGGGCACCTTTAGGCACACTGAGAAACACAACCTCAAAAGTCAACTGCCGTTACACACTGAAGCAATGTGGGTAGCTACCAGGCAGCAAACTGCACTTCTGGAAGAATGCTGTTGGTTTATAGAATGTTTCTGTGTTAAAGATCTTTCAAAACACTTGGAATTTCCAAGAATATAAGAGAATAAGGAAAGCATAGACAGTTTTGGAGCGGCAGAGAGGGTACACCACATCACAAAAACCTCTGTCACCATTGAGTTTCTTACTGTTGGCCTTGGATGGCAGCCCAAGGATGGAATAGGCAAACGAATCTGAGCTCCTCCCTTTGACCTCCTCACCAGGCTTAGAGCCCACGTGGAGAGCAGAGTCAAGAAGCTCTCATCAACACTGTTGCTGAGACTGCTTTTGTTTTTGAGGGGAATAGCTCAGTCTCGAGGATTGTTAAACTGGTGTCTAAATCCTCATACCTAATTGAAGAGGGTCATCTTTCTGCACAGGCTTCTTTGTAGGGAGTAGAGTTGTTCCTCTTCTGGTAGAGCTTTCCTCTCTATGAAGCCAGCTTAAGAGGCCTAGGCTCTGCAGACTCTCAGTTTACACACCTAACTAACTGAAAGTCAAATCTTTACACAGAAGTGGATCTTCAAGGATTTGGATAGAAAGACAACTGAATTCCCATTTAGGCTGCTAAAATCATTAAATTTTTCCTTAATGGCAGCTGACAGTTTTGTTTTAGGATGTGCTGTCATATTTTCAGTTTTAAAGAGCATGGAGTCTGTGCAGGAGCAGTATACATAGGCTTTACAAAGCAAGATTCAGGTTAGGATTTTCTGAGAGCAAAATTAAAGAGTAAAAACTAAACTCTAGCCATGAATTAGAAAAGAAGTGAACTACCATGTTAATCATATCACATGAGGAGTGAGTTGGCAGTGGAGTGCCTGCCTGATACAATGCTAAGATTGATACTAAAATTTAAATGATCCCTTTCTAACTTCCAATTATAAGCTTAAACTCTTCTATTAGAACATGTATTTTAAAAGAAGATTGAAAAAAAAATGAAACGTCCACAAGAGTGGGGCTTGTGTGATTCTCATCTGTAGCAAACATGACAAAAACATGGGATCTAGTCCCATGGATGGGCAGAATTCTTCCAGAGGTACAAGTGTAGTTCACAGCAAAGGTTCTGAAGTTGCCAGTGTTCATATGCTATCCCTGCATCTTCAATGAGAGTTGATCAAAACAGCTGTTTTGGACTTGCCGACATACATACAGGACAGCCTCCAAGGAAAAGGGAAAGAGCTTCTCCAGTTGGCAGGGCCAACAAAGGGCCGTACCTCAGAATGAATCTTTTGGTATTCTCTATGAATTTTGTATATATTATTATTCCAATGTGGCTTGCACTGCACACAGATTGTGAGTGTTTCAGGTGTGGATTTGAAGCTGGGACCGAGTTGTGTGACTAATAATTATGGTGTACTGGCATAAGGGGTGCTGGGCCTAAGTTTTCTTTGCTGAAGAAGCAGGTGAGACAGCAGGGTCTACATCATTAGATCATGATACAGCAGTAAACCCAGCAGAGCATTTGTCTTGTGGTGAAGCAAAGACATCACATCTTCAGCTCTCATATATATGAATCCCTATCAGCACTGATCAGCTTTTCTAGGTAGGCATCGCGTGCTTTTTTGCCATGCAAAGCTTGCATTCACAATTTGCTAGGTCAGCAGGAATGCCTTCCTTTGAAGTGGACAATTGGCTCACAGTTTTTTAGAAAGGGATATTTGGAATCCTTGTGGGATTACCTGTTTAGTTTCTTCAGGCTACCTCAAGTATGACAGATTTTCTCTGTTGTCTTCTTCTGTAAACATCTCCTAGAAGACCTTGAACACATACACATTGCAAAAGTTGTGACGTGCTCAGACACCTAGCACTGTAACCTCAGCTGTGGTTATACAGCCTTCATCATGTATCTATGGCAAAATAAAAAGCAAAACAAAGAAACCCACCTTGAACCAGAAAAAAAGATTTAGGCTGGCTAATCAAAACTAGCTCATTCAAGCTACAGTGCCATGGAAAAAGGAAAGAAGTCTAAGGTGAAAAGTTGAAGTTTCTTTCCACTGGTGTTGAAAATCCACTTACTAGTTTGAAATAAATCCCTAATTCTTACATTTTATGGCTATTCTACGCAACTTTGGTTAGACAGACAGAATATCTTACTTTGTGCTGTTTCATCAATACTCTAGGTGGAAAGCACAATAATTACACAAATTTTTCAGACAAAGGAAGATGCAAATACAGGTATGAATAAGAGAATAAATGAATGAGTGGCTACAGATGAAAAAATAAAAGCAAAAAATCTGGCATATATGGGCATGAGACCAATGTAAAAGGAAAAATTTTGATCCCTTAAGTTTGAGTCAACAGGGTCCAAGCTGTGAGTTTTCTTCTGATTTTAGTGAACTTCCTTTAATGTTGATGAGAGGTTTAGTTATAGGGATTCAGTTCTTACAAGCATTGACAAATTTAACCGAAGATTTCGTTTTTTTCTTTGTTCTGAGTAAGCTACATATTCTACTTTCACTTTACAGCTATAGGATACCTTGAATTTTGCTTAGGCAACACAGGTGTAGCTGGAAGATGAATTTGGCCCAGAATGTTTTCCCACATTAACAATTAATTTGACATTGAAAGTAAACCATACAAAGGCAACAGATTAATCAAGCCAGATATTGTAGATGTGCCTGGAGCACAAACGAAAACAACCCCACTGAGCTCAGAGCTACATTGCCTGAACTATAAAGCAGGATTTCATTAAGTGTGTATGATTCAGACAAATTGGGAACTGAGTACAAGGGGAAAAAAAACCAAAACCTGTAATCATTCCTGTACACTAAATGAAGATTAAAAACAATAGAGCTTTTTGACACATTGCTGACCATGTGAGTTTCTATGTCTAGAAACTTGGACTATTTGATGTCCACCAGAATGTGCTAAGGGTTTTTGTTGTTGATTTTTTTCTCCCTCTCTTCTGCTACATTGTCAAAGACTCTTCCTCATCCCACAGAGCTTGGCATAAACTAGTATCCCTTGCAAAGAAGCGTACTATGCAGTCACTAAATCATCAGGATTTACCATGTGCCTATGTTTTAAAATGCTCCCGTCTTTTTCAGATGAGGCCAAAAATTACATCCTCTGAAGAGGCTGTTATATTATACAACACTGAGAACAAAAGTAGTAGTAATGTGTGTTTTCCACACCTGACTTAAGAACTTTACAGTAATATAACGAAGTATTAATATTTTTAAATTTATTTTTCAAAATGCCATTAAATTTTACCATTATAGCAGTTAAGATGAATGACGTTCTACTGAGTGTGGGACTAATTTACTTCAGGTCCCTATTCTGTTACAGAAACTTTTTGACCTTGGGTAAGACATTCAGACATCAGCAGGATACAGATAGCTAAGTTCCATTGAAAATCTGGAGTTTTTTATCCATCTGTGCTCTTGTTCCTTTTTGTAAGATCAGGGTTAATTATATATCTCTACTTCCCAAATATCTTGAAAAAGTTAACAGGGAGTGATAAGAAATAATTAGCTCTTTTTTTTTGGCTTGCAAGATAAACCAAGAAATTGGAATTTTTGCCTCTTGATTTTTTAAATGCTTCTTTTTCGATGAAAACAATTAAATCCAGTCACAAGTTGTTTCAGTCAGAGATATCTCACACAAACGTATTGTCTATGGTCAGTAATGTGGGTCACTCCATCATTTCAAATGAGAGCTATACCAAGTGTAAAGCAGTTAGGTAAGTTGTTCCTTGCATTTGTCCTATTTGGTTAAATAAATCTTTGATTTCTTTCTTTTTATTTCTCCTTTTTTAAAAACTATACTGATTTTTTCCTTTTTAAAAGAGATTTATTTCTAGATAGTTTACAAATCTTTTTGGCCACTGAAGCTGTTTGAATCTAAAAGATCATTCCTGCTGTGAGTGGCATCCTTCTTTGGAAGAGGTTGTGGGTTTTTGTCCTTCTATGAGAGCTGCAAGACTGCAGTTGCAAGTCTGCAAGTACAAACAGAGACGCTTGCTGCTTTTGTGGCCTCTTAGAGGAGATAGATCTCAGTTGCAATGCCATGGATTTGCCACACGCCTTACCCTTTCAGATTTCACAGTATCCAGTAGCTGCAGATCTCAGGGGGTGCATGTATTCCACTTCCACTGAAGGCACACCTCCATAAATGCATATGCAACTGCAGTTGCTAGGTCCAATAAGATTACTGTTGTAAAATAATTTATGTTGAAGCCCCATGCTGTATTCTCTTCCTGAAGACTTTTAAGATACTTCAGATTAATTTAGCAGGATTAAGAGCAGATTACTCTTTCTAGAGTAACAAATCACCCTTTCAGCTGAAATGTAGGGCTGAAACTAGCCTTTAGGGTCTCTAAACCCACTGTCCAAACACTACAGGCAGCAAAGCCAGCAGGTTACTTACAAGGATCTGCAGAGCACTGGCTCCGTGAACCCATTCAAAACACCAGTCGCAAACCGCTTCTAACACAGATATAAAAGACTTCCCAACTCTCTAAGGCAAGTCAAATACCACAGAAATAGAAAAACTCTGCCACTGTCTTGGGTCCTTAAAGTATAAACATTTTAGCTCATGGTAATCATGATATTCTGGAGCTTCCTACTCATCGTAAGAGATCTGGTGGCGTTTAACTGAAAATATAATGTTGCAAGATGGGTGAAAAAGAATCACCGCAATCATGTGAAAAGGGTGTAAATTATGGTGGAATATTTAGTTATTTAATCACCACAGTAGGCAATGACTAGCAGCAGATCTTGATAATACATCATAAAAGTAAAGCTGTTGAATTTAACATGACAGTTTTTGTGCAAATGCTAATAAGCATCATTGAAACTTGTGGTTATTGTTATTGTAGTTTTATTCAACAGGTAAGACATAATGACATAATAACACTGAGTTATTCACTTAAAACTTCTTTAGGCTCTAATAAAAAAGCATATTGCAGAATAACACATTAGATAAGACTCCTACTACTTCTACTTTTTGTCACCTCACAGCCCTGTGGTGCAGTTTTGTTCTGAAGCAGTTGGCCACAGCAAGCAAAGGGACCGCAGTTATTTGAGAAGAGGACACATTGAGGGCACATGGAGTTCGACTATTATAATTTTAGGAAGAGGTCTGAGTCACAGTGTCCAGATAATGATTCAAGCTTCCCCAAATTACAGAGGTTTCCAGATCCAAAGTTTGGCTTCAGGCTCAACTCTTCTGATTTTGCATTTTTAAAAACAGAGTTTGGTTTTCACAGTGTGTGTTGGTCTTCTGGGAATATTCGGAAGAGAGTGCATACAATGTCTGCGGTGAAACTGGTTTATTTCCTCTCCTCCCACACC
>Ga0181612_104264_pt1 | contig 10348 bp, 8 predicted proteins | sample HoacroProtozoa21_FD_119630 | JGI IMG/M metagenome (GOLD analysis project Ga0181612, IMG submission 119630) | Hoatzin crop microbial communities from Cojedes, Venezuel. Combined Assembly of Gp0051906, Gp0051904, Gp0051908 | reverse complement strand
CTAAATATCTGCAGGGTGGGGGTCAGGAGGACGGGGCCAGACTCTTTCCAGTGGTGCCCAGCGACAGGACAAGGGGCAACGGGCACAAACTGAAGCAGAGGAAGCTCCAGCTGAACCCGAGGAAGAACTTCTTCCCTCTTAGGGTGACGGAGCCCTGGCCCAGGCTGCCCAGGGAGGCTGTGGAGTCTCCTTCTTTGGAGATATTCCAGACCTGCCTGGCCGCGGTGCTGTGCAGCCTGCTCTGGGTGACCCTGCTTCGGCAGAAGGGTTGGACTAGATGACCCCCAGAGGTCCCTTCCAACCCCTACTATTCTGTGATTCTGTGATTTCTCTTACAATATCATGTCGTCTTTTACTTCGTTTCTGCCCGCTTCTCTTCAGTTACAATCATTCTCCTTCTGGATTTTCTTCTCTCCTGATGCTGACCTTCAGCGTAGGAATCCCACCGCAGCCTCCTTGCCCCACTACGCTCATCGCGCTCCTCTCGTGGTTGCCTCAGACTGCCCGAGGTAGGCTTTCTCCAGCTGTACATCTGCTCTTCAGAAGCAGCGGCTACAATCTCAACCACTTACTCACCACTGTAAGTATCTCCGTGCGTTCATGTTTCGCAGACATCTTTGAGTTTCTTTGCTATTTGCGCTCTGTGTTCTAAAAACACTGAAAAATTCTAATTTTAAATCTCTTCCAAAACTGGTAACCTTCACACATTAGACCACCAACTTTAACTCCATACTGGTTAAACAGTATCTCCAATACTCACAAAGCTCCACATTAACAGACTGAAAATAATGCATGATTTGATAGTGAGGACCCTACAAAAATCAATTTCCTTATTAATATTTTTTCCCTTTTCTGCATTATGTTCTTCTCTAGAACTATTAAGTGAGAACTGTTGACTTTCTTTAGCCAAGAACTGCACGACTTAGGACGACGCGTTTCATTTCCACGCCTCTGCGTGCAACGCTCATTTCCGCGTAGCAGCCTACAAACACCGTTCTGACCGGGGGCCCAGAGACCAGCCGCACGCATGCCCGGCTTCTCTCCCCAAAGCTGCGAAGCTGCAGAAAGAAACCAGCTGCTGGTATCTGGAGATCAGAGGCCAAGGCAACCATGCCCCAGCAGCAGCAAAATCTAACGGAGAATGGATAGAGCCCTCTAAGAGAATTTACCAGACAAGGGGGAGCGCCTTGCGAAGAAAGAGCTGCTACCTCCCCTGGGCTAGCAGAGTGCCCGCTTCCCTGACCCGCTGGATGCCCACAGCCCTAGAAATCTGACGAGTGAAGCACAGAGAACAAGCACTCCGCACGGCTTCCCCCGCAGTATTCCCACCTCTTCGGTGTCCGTGACGCCTTCTCCATGCGCTCCGGTGCTTGCGAGACATCCCGCAAGGCGATTCAGCTCTCAAACATCGCCAGAAAACACTGTGGGTTACTTCTCTACCTTTAGCACACACACCCAGCTCGTGGCAAAGCCTGACGAGTGCCACATTCCCATCTCCGTCCCCCAGCCCAGCGGTCCCAGCGGGACTCAGCAGGCAGCAGCAAGGGGACTTCTGCGCCTGACTGCCAGACAGGCTCATCGCCTCTCCCAGACACACTGCAGCTGGAAGCAGGTTCAGATCTCAGCAGGTCCAACTCCCTTGTACCTCAGACAACATAACAGATCATTTGACTACTACCCAGATTTTTTTAATCTGTCATACTTTTAGATGATAAAACAGCAAGGATTCTCTGCGCTGCTCACGAGGGGAACAACAGACTACTGCTTGAAGAAAACACCCATCTCCTACCATGCAGCCTGTCTGATGCATGTCTTCATTCGCTCCGAAGAAGGATGTTTCCGATGTGACTGTTCAATAATTTTCAGGTTATGAAAACCCTCCAATAAAAAATTAAGTGGAAAAAAAGTGGTAGCAATTCCGCTCCCCCTGCCCCCCCCTTTCTTCACAGGTATTGCAAAACGAAGACCGTACTGTGTAGCCCAGACTCAGTTACCAGTAATCATCAAACCTCCCTACCCCAGCATCCCACCTGGCAGAAGAAAGGACTTTATGCAGTTCCTGTGCTCCCAGAGCCACTTCCGTCCAGCCCAGCTGTGCCAGGCAAGCAGAGGGGAGCAGAGCAAGAGGGCACCAGACCTGCCCTAAGACCGGTCCCAATCAAGCCCCCCAGCCTACGGAACCAAAACTCTGAAATGCAGACAAAATCCCAGAGTAGGAAATTTGAAAGCCGGCACAGCGATCAGCCCGTTATTTCTTACCGCCCGGTTCCCGTGAGTCGCATCGCCTGGCAGCGCTGCCGGAAGCTGCTGGTGCCAGGGATCCGAGCGGTGCCCTCAGCTCACCCAGCAGCCCAAGCAGTCCTCTGCAGCACTGCCTCCTCCACACTTTGTTGTTTTTAAGCGCTGCTAATGTCCTCTAATCATTTAGCATCCCTCTTATAATACCGAGGGTAGAAGTAGTCACAGTTTCAGTCTCGCAAGCCACTTCCCAAACGCTCGGATCACCCCTTTGAACTTGCTGTCGCCTTCTGGTAACCCATGGGAGCAAGCACGAGGGTGGGGACCAAGCCTGGTGACACCAGTCTGCTGGCCATTTTAAGCACCATGCTCTGGAGCACAAATAATTAATATGAGGAACCAATACTTCTCCAAGTAACTTTAAATGAACAGCTAAAACTCTGAGCATTAGTAATAGTAAATGCTGCTCTTGTCTTCATCTAATTTCTTTGGAAATAGTTCTAAAGTTGCACAGAAACAGCGCCCTGAGGCCACCAAGCAGAGCTTCAGCTGCATCATTAGTAACAGTTCAGGAATTTGTCAAACTCCGCAGCTGTTCAGCTACTGAATCACCAGCACAAATTTACCACTTTCCTTTGCTAATTTACAGGATTCCAGTTAGTGATGTAAGCTTATATCAAGGAGTTATAAGCATATTTTTACTGCTTTAAACAAAAGTCTAAATTACTGCCATTACGGCGGTACTGCTCTCTTTTTAATTAGTTCCTCCACCATACCCTAGTAGTTCTGATGAGTAAAGACTTGAGATACATGCTAAAAAGGATCGCAAGGAAGCACTGAAGCCTTAAGCTAGATATCCAATATAAATTATTTCGGGGAAAAATACTGCACGCTATTCCACCATGACATGCCCTTGAACACGTAGTTTTAGCTCTAGTATCAAAGCACTGCAGCGCGTGGAAGCCTCCCCGTTTCTTGCTGTGAGCTACGGAGCCCAGGTGGCCAGCAGAGCACGAAGCCACCGCCCGAGCAGCGCGGAGCGCCGGCCACCGGCCCCGACCGCGGCCTCAGGAGCGCAGCCGGAGGCCAAGCGAGCACAAGTGATGTTCACCCCTCCAGGCGCCTGCAGCCGCACCGAGCCCATCTTCTCGCGTCCCAGCGGCACTGGTGCTGACGCCGAAGTCGGCGGGTCAGAGCCCACCTCCCGTCAGAGCGCAGGCAGGCCCGAGCGGGGGAACCGCTCCGTGCCACGCGAGGAAGCCGCGCGAAGGGCCGGCGCACCGTCCCTGCTCCCAGCGCAGCCGTCAGTGCCCTCCTCCCCCCTCAGCAGCACGTTCGGCAAGCGTTGTGAGAAATATTACGTGCACGGAGGAAAGCTGAAATCAATAGCAGGTTAATGTTTATTGAAACAATACAGAGAACCATTTTTAATAGCATTACTTGAAAATAGATCTAATCTAGCAAAGGAAATTCAATTTACGTGCAGAGCAATCAGATTTCGTTCTCACTCCGGGGATTTGCTGCAAACTCCGTCTCTCCGAATGTGCTTACCGTACTCTATTTAGCAGAAACAGTTCAGGCCTGCGTGAGCTGATCGTCTGCACGGGAGCACGGATCAACTTCTGCTCATTAAGAATGTAAGCAGCTTTCTAACAGCCTTCTTTGCTGTTCAGCCTATGCCAGAGAAAGCAGGGATCTCTCCTCTAAAACCCTTAATTTATGAGTTTATTCAAACCCGCCAAATTGCTTTAAGTAAACGCCTCTTATATTCGAAAATTCCCATGGCAACTCATTTAGTCTGGCAGGAAGGCAGGCCCAGCCTCAATCCCTTTATCCTCCAGCTGAACCATTACAATGGTAACGCCGCTCCGCAGAGACCGCTGACCACCGCGCGGGCCCGGGCAGATTTCCCACCCCGAGGACACCGGCCCCTCGGCGCGCTCCCCCGCCACAGGCTCCAGGGCTGCGGGGACAGGGAATGGGAGCAAGCGTGACGGAAGGAACCAAGGAGCTATGACCGGAGCAGGCAACTGAAGCACCAACCTCAGCGCTCTGACCACGGAAGATACCTGGTCACCTCCCAGACGAAACCCACGCGTCTTCTGCTACTGCTGAGACACCCTGCACACAACAGTCCACGCTGCAGACCACGGGACTGCGTAAGCCGCTGCCGAATACTGCGTGTGGTGTCATTACACCCAACGGGTAAGGGCCCACCGTCACCACAAAGTCCTGTTCCTACAATGCCACCCAGGTCCTTTCACAGCCTTCTTTATTTTGAGAAGGGTGTGGGGGTTTTTGGGACAGTGCCTTTTCCCCCATCATTTTTGATCAAGAAAATGTGAAGGAAACTACTGACTGCTCCCTTGCTCTTCTGCCCCAGCTCTTCCCTCCTCCACTGACACGTAAACAGCAGCTCACCGGTGAACAGAATAAACATTCGCTGTCTCTGGACCAACATTAACCGGACTGGCAAAGCCTAAACCCGGGCTTCATTTCCTCTTCTAGAAAGAATGAAGATGGGGTTCTCGCTGTCCTCCCACAGAATTTGTTTTCTTAGTGCTCTGAAGAAGTGGAAGGAAACTTCTGTTTTTGAAAAAGTGGGAAAGGGGAAGGCATGGGTACTACAGACGTGTAGCTGGGAGATCACACGAGAACATCCGCCGTGAGACACATTAAACAAGACCAACATCCTCCCCAGACTAGCAACTTCCAACTCCTTTGAAGAAACACTCTTGGAAAAATCTTAAAATACATGAGCATCTTTTACAAAGTGATCATAAAAACAAACCCTGACTCTTCAGATACAATCTGAGTAAGCTCTACGACACGTACTGCCTTCTTCCCTCCTTCACGTGGCAGAACTCCCCGCCCTCCCGCCATGGTTTAGCATGGACACCAAGAACAGGAGTTACCCAAAAGAAAGCGAGGAGAACCAAAATGCACTACTAGATCATAGCAATCACCAGCTTAGGAACCCTTAAATACTTTTTCCAGTGGAGGCAATGACCTCTTTACCAAGAGTTCTGGGCACATGAAAATGGGTTTATGTGTTGTCATTTCTTTTCAAGTCTTCCATAGCTCTTTTATAAATAACCTACAGCTCCTCGGCATTACGGAATTCTCTCTTGAAAACCCGTTCTAACAATCTATCCTAGCTAGCTACTGATGGACTGCGTGAAGGAACCGGGATCAGTTTTGAGGAGCCTGCGTTTCAGGTTCCTCCGAGTATTGCAGCTCCATCCAGTGAAAGAGTTGGACAAACACCTTTCCTTATGCTGTCTAAGTACTGGTAGACCATTTTGGCACTGAATTTGAGGACTTTACGGCATTTAAATTTGGAGACCACCCCCCAGGCCAGCGAGCTGCACTTCGGGACGCACATGGCTGGTTTGCACAGGGCTGTCCATCAGCGGGAGCAGCCACCGGTGTGTGGCTCACCAAACACGCACGTGAAACCATCACAAACTAAGGGCAAGGGCCACTGCTGCAGGTTGCCCCATCATCCTTTTCAGGCAGGTAAATACCAACCTCAAAACAGGTTTTCCCTAACCAACAACTTGTCATTTTTTTCAGGCAAGCCTCTCCCGTTCTGCAGACGGAGGGTCAGGGGCAGGTTACGAGGCGAGGGGCACTGACTGCTGACAGAGCCCGTTCCACCAGGTCCCGACGGCCAGGGCACTCTGGAAGCTGGGAATGCTTCGGACACGAACCCGACCTCCCTCCTTCCCAGTACCAGATTTAATAACTGACCCATCTTGAATGCCTTCACTTTCTTCCACCTGCATAACCTTAACATTTCCTCTTCAGTTTATAACGATTCCACTTCCTCTCTTGTTTCTCACCCACGGAAGAAACCCGTTTATTGCTACGCCTTAGTTAAACCTTTGTAAACCCACATGTGAAACGGATTTCTTCACTTTTACAAAAAAAGTTGAGGCTGCTGTCATAAGTGTATTGCTAAAACTCTTCTACGAGGCTGAGAGATACAGGAATACCCCTGATCCTCGCACACCAGCCAAAAATGCTCCTGTCTACAGACCGAGTCTTTCGTTTCTTTGCTTTTGGTTTGAACCCATCCCTCTACCAGCCTGGAGAAACAAAACAAGGATGCCACAGATACTGCGGATCCTTACGGATCACTCCATCTATTTAGAACTTCTATGAAGAAATATTCCTAACGAGGGACGCTGCTGTGCCTTTCACGTGACAGCGCATGGACAGCACCTTCTGTTCTCGGGCACCACCTCAGCCGGGCCCTTCGGAAACCCACCTGGTGCACAGGCTGGTGGCCCCTCAGCTGGAGCTTGGTAGTGCTCCTCCCAAATGCTCAAGATCCACTAGAATCAAGTAACATCTCTCCATGCTGTATTCTTGCCAGTTTTACCCCATTTACACTTGACTTGCTCATTTGCTCCACTCACCTGATTATTAAGCCAAACATTTAACCAACACTGCTAAAAAGCGAGTCGGCCAGTGAGGGCGAAGAACAAACTGTTGAATACCACCTTCGGTCAGCTCGTGTTTTCCACCGTTGACCCTGACCTGAAAAACTTCTGTTTCTAGTCATAGTTAATACACTTAAATAATTTAAAAATAATCTGTTTACATGAACAGTATTTTAAATGGTCAGAATTAAACTACTATTTCAACTCACTCTGGCTGCCACTGGCTTCTCAGCGAGGCGGCCAATCCATCACCCAAGCTGTCAGCGTTTGCTCTGAAGCCGATTGTCTCTCACAACACCCTCCGCTGGAAAGAGGGTTTCAGACTTCTTTTATATACATACACACACGCATATGTACACACACACATATACATAAATATACACAAAACCCGCTAGTTAACCTTTGTTTACCCAACACTGGCTATTCTTAGATTTACCATCACATTTCATTCAGCCATTGCAGCTGAAAAAAATGTGTTGTCAGCTTCCACGCCGAGGCCTCCACTCTGCCATAAGCAAAGAACATACTTTTATAATTCAAAGTGGTTTGACATTTTCACATCAGAAAACACTCTTGCAGTGAAATGAATTATTTTCATACTGCAACTCCTGTATTGGCTTTTAAATCCTCAGGATGCGTGTACACGTTTCTTGTCTTTTTTTAAATAAAAGCACTACACTTTGGACCAATGGGCGGAGGCAGGACAGAGGAAATATTCTCTTTAGCTGTCAGTGTGTAAGTTCAGTGGGTGTTCAGCACAAGCAGGATAACTGCAATCTGCCCAGCACCTCTGCGGCTGTACGCCAATCAAGGCAAAAACCAGGACTACGTCTCCAAACCGCTGAAGAAAACGTAGCTGCACCACGTGACAAGACTGGTGAAGCATCACTGAAGACTTCGCCGACGAGACAAACCTCAGCCGGAGCCGTCCCGGGAGCACAGCACCCACGTCCACAAGCTGCTCCAGCGCCGGGCGACAGCTCCCCGGGTCACGCGCCGGCAGTGGAGCACGGCCAGCGGCACGGCCAGCGGTTCATCGGGAAAACCCGACCCGCAGCCCGGGCAAGGCAGGCTTTCTGGGGAGAACACGGGACTGAGAACAACCATCCTGTGCTCATGAAACTGAAGTACAAGGATGAACTTCTGACCTTTTCTATGGACTGCTTCAGCTGGGCTCCTCTCACCATTCCTTTCCCAGCAAGAACCCCTACATAACACCACCACAGCTTCTCTTCCTTTCTCCAGATGAAAAGTTACTGCAACTAGTGAAGAACTGGATGTGCAAAAATCAGACACATTCTTACAAAGTTACACAGAACGGGAGCAAAGGTAACTTCGAAAACGTTAGAGAGACATGGAGAGACACATTTCATTTCAGAATACGCTGTTTGCTTTCCCTTTTCACCTGAATGGTCCTAACAGCTACCATCTCCTGTTTGTTTTCTCAAAGCACAATTGTAAATTCCATACCAGCTTGATTCATAACATCTGAGGAAGTGAAACTTTGAGTACATTTCATTTTAAGAACTACTGAGATATTCTAGACTGACCGCATTTTTAAGAACTTATTTAGTTTTAAAATCCTATAGGCAATGGCGAACAAGAAACCCAAAGACCATCTTCTCATGAAACATTCCTAACGAAATACAGCCGTTTTGTTACAAACCCCTTAAGTGCAGGCCGACTCCTCCTAGCAGGCAGTCAGACCCATCCGGCCCCGGCAGCGAAGCAGAGCCTCCAACTTCTATCAACAAAAACCTAAACCCAGTAGCTCCAGTGTACCGCTCCCCCCGCTGCCGTGGCTTCCCCGGCTGCCACCAGCGAGGCCAGGACCAGCACCGGAGCACAGGCACCACCAGCCCAGGGTCCCCTCACCCGAGACGCAGTGGGCACGTGACAGACAGCCATCCCGGCGCAGCAGCAGCGCGGGGGCCCGCGGGAGCCCGCCGCTCGGCGCAGGATGCTGGACGAGGCGTCACTCAGCCCGTCAGACGGGCACGCGGCGTGTGAGACTCCAGCTCTGCACACTAAACGCAACACCTTCCCAAGTACTGCCTACAAATCCTTCTGCAGATGAGCGAGTGCCACCTCCACCCTCCCTAAGCACAGCTCAGCATCAAACGGCAACCACAGAAACATCCTCTGTCTCCACCGAAACCAAATGAAAATCAGTGCTCGGTGTTATCACTTCCTATTGTAAGGACACAATTTCATTTTCATTTTGGGGTTTCTCGCCATTTTCTAGGTTGAAGACTATACTATATGCTTATATTTATATAATATTTATTATTTCTATTAATACGCATTTGTGTTTATAGTTATTTATAGTTATCATTTTTATACCACTTAGATAGGAAGTTTACGAACCCAAAGCTCCCCTAGCCTTCCCGTGACGTGACAGCACAGATTCCCACCCACCCCTCCTCACGTTGCTTCGTCATTTTTACGTGTTTGTGCGCAGCTCATCAGCCCACCCGGGCCGAGGCTGAAATCACTACCTGGCTTCGTACTTTGTACCGCAGCAAGCTTGCTCTTTGTTCTTTGGTTACCGTATGAACTGCCAAAAAACAACAAAAAAACCCCATTTTGCTTTAGTTCTGATGATGAAAGTAGATTATCCATTTACTACAAAGGCTCAAGTCACCGTTAGTATCACCTGTGCCCCCAGCTTTAACCCTCCTGGAAGCTCTTACTTCAACAGGCTCAGACTCACATGGATAACCGTCAGAAAAGCATAACTCAAAAAGAAATTCATGTCTAAAAATACAGCTAAGCATTCCAAATAAGAAAGCTCTTCAAAGGTGGCATTCAACGGTTTTCTTTGCCCTTTCGAGTTCGAACCTATTTATACACTATTTATAAAACCTGGAAGGTTTCTTGCTGCTCTTCCAACACCTACTTACACAGACTAATTCTTGGAGGGTCAAACATCTGCTACAAAGCGAGCCTTGAAACAAGCCCCCGAGCGACAGGAGAGTGCCCTGGCCTACACCTCCGCTGCCTCACAGCGGCACCGCGCGCGGCAGCGCCCATCAGAGGAACGCCGCTGGCTCTAGTCCCCCCCACCAGCTGCTTGCTGGAAGTTCTGCAGTGCAGCACATCTGCTCGCAAACTCCGGCCGTACAAAGAAATTCCCACGCATTAGTAAGAATTTTTAACGCAGAGTTCTGGTACAGAGCTATCGTTCGCAGAACGGGGACTGTAAGATAAATGAGAGATCCCTCCACGGCTCAAAGCCTCAGAACACAGAACCTGGAAACGTTCCGTGGAAAGGTAATAGTTAAGCAGTTCTTTCTGGGAAAAATCTCATCACAGTAAAAACAACATTGGGTAAAGGTATTTGCTCAAAAATGTGAATCTACTGACATTAACCTATTTTAGAAATTCTATTTCGCAATAGAGAAACTTTCTCCAGGAAAGCCAATGGGATCCTGGGGTGCATCAAGAAGAGTGTGGGCAGCAGGACAAGGGAGGTTCTCCTTCCCCTCTACACTGCCCTGCTGAGGCCTCATCTGCAGTACTGTGTCCAGTTCTGGGCTCCCCAGTTCAAGAAAGATGAGGAGCTACTGGAGAGAGTCCAGCGGAGGGCTACGAGGATGGTGAGGGGACTGGAGCATCTCCCCTACGAGGAGAGGTTGAGGGAACTGGGCTTGTTCAGCCTG
>Ga0181612_161794_pt1 | contig 10349 bp, 6 predicted proteins | sample HoacroProtozoa21_FD_119630 | JGI IMG/M metagenome (GOLD analysis project Ga0181612, IMG submission 119630) | Hoatzin crop microbial communities from Cojedes, Venezuel. Combined Assembly of Gp0051906, Gp0051904, Gp0051908 | reverse complement strand
TTTTTTTTCCCTTTTTCCTTTTTTTTTTATTTTTTTTTTCCCATTTTTGTTTTTTTTTTTTAGGTTAAAAAAACCAACCCCTACTTTTTTTTATTTTGGTTTTAATAAAAAAAAAAAAAAAAAAAAATTTTTTTTTTGGGTTTGTTTTAAAACCCCCTTTTGTTTTAAAAAAACCCCTTTTTTTTTTTTTTTTTTTTTTTTTTTTTTTGCCATGATATATACTGGGAAACTTTAAAACTTAAATTCACCTCTCAATCACTAAAATTTCAAAGGAGGGACAGAAAATTGCAGTTATCTACTGCGACCTTTGGTGATTAGTGATGAAAAGTGTTTGTTCTTCAACTGACAGCAGCAGAACAGAAGCCATCCCCAGTCTGAAACACTTAAAAAAGGAAGAATTGCAGAGCTTTCATTCCCCTAAGGTTCTCTTCAAGATTAGCGGCAGTGAACAGCAATTTCTGTTTGTTTTTACAATAATATCCTGTTTTGTAATCCACAGGAAAAGGAGTATGAAAGTAGCAACCTTGGCAGGGAGTGGGGGCCAAGGGACTGTTTTCTGAAATCTCAAAGCTCAGGAACACAAAGGCTTGAAGGAATTTCCAAGTGCAGTGAATGCCAAATGGTAAAGAAAATGTCATGACAAAGAGAGACAAATGATTTATTCACGCTGTTAATAAATTCTACTGCCAGGGTCATTTTATTCTTTTTCAGTGATCAACTGGCAGACTGTTACTTCTAAATGCTTTTAACTAAGCACCTACTACATGTTTAAGGGTTGTTAATGTTGGGGTTTTTTCCAAAGATGAAACAACAGAATATAATAATAATAAAAAATGGGAGACTGAAATTTAACACCAAACAAATGAACAGCTGAAAAATATACAGAACACAGATAGCTAAGCAAATAATGGTATTATTAAGGGGACTAAAGTGTAACATTTCCGTGCATTGCTTACACGGCAAACATACTGGGTTAGATTTTCCTCCATGGAAGACAGTAACTGGTGAACCCATCCTTGCAGTTCCGGTTCAGAGACTGGAAAGAAAAGCATGCTAGGACTACAGAAGACATTAAAAAGAAGCCTGTGTCTACTGGAGCACTGTTTCAAAGGGCTGTAAGCTAGAATAAATATTGACACATAAGGAAAAAATATACAACAATAGCAATTGTTCAAAATGGGCACAAGTTGGAAGCAAACAGATCCACATTGACCTAAATAAAGCTGGACAGGGGGCAAGGCCCAAAATTTAAAGGTACTTTGGGAATTGAACTTTTACTGATTTTTGTAAGAATTAGACACAGAAATACCTTCACAATTCGCTACCTGCCATTGTTTTCAACCCATTCCCCAACCACAACTCCTTCCAGTTATGGCAAGGAGAAGCAGAACATTATGAGGGAGATGAATCTTGGGACAGCAGATGTCACAGAGTTTCTCTGCCTCTGCCACAAGGCTGTTCTGGGTCTTCTTTCGAGTCTTAAACCTGCATTTTTTTTTCTTTTGAAATTACTCCTACTTATACCTTTACATGCTGTGAAGTATAGTGTCTAACAGTTCTTCCACTCTGTCTGATGATCTTTTCCATTTCATTCTATTTTCATCTTTCCTTTCCATTCTATTCTGCTCTGTTCTGTTCTATCTTCTAAAACTTCTCTCTGACTGTTAGGTCCCCGCATCAGTTAGGTGGCATGGACCATACTGTCAGAGCACATCACTGCTTGCAGTCTGTGGTAATGCAGCGTTTATACCAGTTAAAGGTATGGTCTTCTACGCTGGCTCAAATGTTCAGCAAAGAGTTTAGTTTTTATTGCAAATTCCCAACTCAAAATCTAGCTACTTTCCACCAAATCATGTCTCTAGCTTTTTTCATTTTCATTTTAATCAGTCCAATAACTTACTTAATTATTCATTGGAAACTATTTCATACACGTTTCCTTGGAACGAAGATTTCTGACAGAAAATCCAAGGCAAAACAACATGGTTAATTTCTTTAATTTCTTTATTCTGTCTTCATTTGTGCAAACTCCAGCTGAAATCAATAAGCTTGACTATCTTCTCACACCAATATTTCATTGATGTAGTTTTAATAGACTTCATTGGAGCTATTCCTGATTTATTCGACATATTCGACAGAAGGATCTGGTGAATTTGCCTTGGAAACAACTCAGCAAAACCAACAAAATTTAGCTAGTTACTGTTAACTTCAGGAGATAAGAATTTATAAAATTTTTTTAAATTGCTGATTTTAATCCACTACAATATTAGCAGTCTGGGCCTAAAACACCCTTAAATCAGCAGACTTTCAACATTATACTGTTCTTCTAATACCTTCAAGCAGTTTACTGTGCTGAAGCAATATTTTGCTATTAAAAGGTTCAAAACTCTGTGGCAGTTTTGCATTCTACAGATAATCTGTATCATCCTGGTTTCTGATCAATGTCTATTGGCCACAGTGCCTCAAAGTATTGATCAATGTCCTCCTTGAGCAGTAAGGTCATTTTAGTTGTGCTGATTTAATTACAAAGAGAAGGAGAAAGAGTTTCATATCACTTTGATACTTTCACTGCAAAGCCAAAATGCAAATGTGGATTTGCTAAATGCTTTCGTAGCTGCTAAAACAGAAGGTTTAAGAATGATGGCATCACAAAAATGCCTGTTTAATGGCTCAGAGATGCAGCTCCAGCTATCTTAACAAGACTACATTCTTGTAAAAAGCTACTTTTCAAAGTGAAGATTCCAGTGGCAAGAAATCCTTTGTCTTCTTTTTCCAGAGTTTTTTGCTAATTTAGTTCTTTAAGTTGACTTTTTGAAGTACCTCTGAAGTCTCACTTTCAGCGATTACTGGAACACTGAAGTGTCAGTTAAGGCCTTATCTACACGCTAACATTGTGCAAATAGATAAACCAGCGTACACCCAATTTTGCATGCAGTTACAATGTTGCCAGCTCAGTTTTACTTTAGGAAGGAAAACTAGCTGCACTTGGCACTTTTAGACCAGTATAAATTTGCTTGGTCTGTAGGATGGACTTTGCTGACTAGAAAACAAAATTAACATTTCCTAGAATTGATATCACTATAACAAATCTCTGTGTAGAGCAGACTTCTGCCCCACCAAAAACAGTTTTCAAAAACTGAGCTCAGAGGCGGGTCTTTGGTGCCTAAAGCTACACATCGCCAGATGGGATTCCCAGGGGTGCTGCAGCACGTATCCAGCAGTGACCCACTAAACGTCTTTCAGTGCAGAAGGTGCGTTCTCCAAAATGAAGATTGCACTGCAAAGGAAAGCTCCTAGAAGAAACTGTTCACCAAAAAGGGGATTTGAACAGCTCCCTCTGTCACAGTGAATAAGGTGCTCAGTTTTTTCCCTGAAACACGCCTGTCATGCCCTCAGCTAGCCACAGTGCATATGATGCAGTGGAGGTGAGAAAAGCACCCAGTCAGCAGCAGCTGTGACATTCGAACAAAGCTGCATTGTAATGGGTTAGGAAGGGTGGCTTCTTATCTTTCACATACTACATTCCTGGTTCAAATAAGGATGTACACACAGTGAAATTAAGGTTCCTGATAGCTCTCCTCTCTACCTCCCCGAACTGGTTTATCCCCTTACCTATTCTACTTCCCTACAGGAGTAGAAAAGCTAAGATCTGTGAAGATCAGGCACTGGAAACAAAGCTACAAACAACCTTTAATCAAGGAAAATTACTTTTTCTCAGCACACATCAACTTGCTAAGGGGTGCAAAAAGTTCAAATGACAAGTGCAGAGAGATAGAAAAACTTTAAGTATTTACTGAACATCACATGCAGAAGCAGAGGTGCAAATGGACACCACAGCATGAAAAGACATTCCCCACAGCTTGCGACTCTGTTATAGCCCTGACCATGAACACAACATCTGAGCAAAACAGCCTAGTTATGTCTCGATGGTCATGTTGCATATTACTTCAGGTATTCTCTAGGGCAGAGCTGGACCTGTAGGGGTCTTTCCTCAGCACACCATCCAGCCCCAGTATCAGTCTGGCTATGAAACACAGCTATTCAGCAGGCAGTGAGATCTGAAGAATAGCCTTTACAAGTGTTCAGGTCCCACAGCGCTCTGCAAGTTGTCCTGCCATCCTCTGTCCTGGGAGTAGATGCTAGAAGTGTGAGGAAAACTAGCTCAAAAGAACAGTTGTAAGAAAAATATCACAAGCTGTAAAACTTCAGCGAAGACTAGTGTCAATACTGGACTTAGTGTAGAAACTCAGTATCTAGTGTTTAGTAAGCATTGGGTGTTGTGACAATTATTTCTTTGGGGCCACAGTTGTTCAACTTTTCTTGAAAACTCATAATATTTATTTGAACATAAAAATATTAATTTATGTATTTCCTGTTAGATTCTCTCATTTGAAAATTTGGGGCTAGATATTCACAAGAATTCACAAAGACAAGTCAACGTGGACAAGAAATAGGCCCAGGGATCATGTGTTTCGTGGTGGGATATAGCCTAAAAAAAACCCCTTCCAACTTTAAATATTATTGTTTTCCTAAATTAACTCTGGGAGATTTTAATCTAGATCTTGGGTCTCTGCCAGCGAACACACACCGCTCCCCACATCCCTGAGAACATTGTGGAGTCCTGTACAATCAGTTGGTGTAATAATGAAATAGCAACCAGTTAACTCTATCACTTCACAGAATCACAGAATGATAGGGGTTGGAAAGGACCTCTGTGGGTCATCTTGTTCAACCCTCCTGCCGAAGCAGGGACACCTACAGCAGGCTGCACAGGACCTTGTCCAGGCGGGTCTTGAATATCTCCAGAGAAGGAGACTCCACAACCTCCCTGCCCTGTTTTGTAGGGGGATCTCACCGATGCAGTGGTATGGCTGCTGCTACTTCGTTATCAAATCAGTCAGTGCAGTGTATTGTTGGGAGGTAAACAAAGGCTGAAAGGTTGAATGGCTTGCCCAGGAATGTGCTGGCAGGGGAGATTTCAGGTATCAGGCCTGGTCGACAGTAGAAGATGGGGCTGGAAGACATCGGTTGTGCCTTGGGACAGGACAAACTGTTGTGAGGTGAGGTGGGATGGGTGTCTGTCCCCTGAAGTGACTTGTCTGGAGTTACGAAGAGGGGAGTCTGAGACAGTTCCATGTTTTGAACTAATGTCTTAATCACTGGTATCTAGGCTCCTGACCTGGATCCAGAAAATAAGCAGTGTTTTACCTGGTTGGTTGTTTTGCTTGGCAAGATATTTTCCCCTCTGTTTTCCTCTTGCAGAATATTATTTATTAGCAAGTGTTGCAGGCACAAAAACCAGTATTGTAACTGCTCGTCAGCACTGGCTGTTGTCGAAGGCAGAGTGTGATACTGGTCATTACTGGAGGAAAGAAATTGCACATCGTAGCGACCAGTGTCCGAGGCGGGCTGACTGCAGGCTCTCCTGGTTCCTGGGTCTGACGAGTGTGGCTGGCAAGAGCAAGGCGCTCTCAGGTGTGGGCACCAGTGTTACCTCTGCCAGCTCTGCAGGCTGGGTGTGGATGGAGAGAGTCCCCTCCGCACCACCGTGCCCCTGCTGAGGAGGGGGTTCAGCCAGCCTCTGCTGCGGGAGTCTGGGTTGCTGCTCCCCAGATGCCTCGAGTGACCACCCCAGCTTCGTTGTGCCCTCGCTGGGCTGCTCCCTGCGGGCCTCCAGCTGCCTCGCATGCAGCCCGGTGCCAGCCGGCGCTCCGTGCTCAGCCAAAGCTCACCTCGTCACCCTGCAGGAACTCCTCAGGGGAAGGAGGACAGCACTTGCTGATTATTAACATAATCAGCTTGTATTTATTCAGCTGAGAGGCTGGATTGTAATAAATGTTTAGGAGATGTCAGCAGAAATGCTGTTGACTCCAGAGCGATAGGATGAGCTGATTGCTTATGGACAATAGCTATCTACGGCATAAATTATTTACAGGGTGCTTAAATTGTCAGAGCTCTTGAAAGAGAATAGGAAGTTAGTCATGTCCTACAGCAGGGCTGGCTTGTTCAGCCTTGCAGAGGGGTAGAGATGAACGCAGCAAACACGATTCATTTGAACAAAATGAGCATGGGTACTCACTCCTGATACATATGGAGTTTCTGCTGTCACACTCGGGCTGTCCGTGGCCATCCCACCTTCCCATGTTGGTTAGTACTTCTTGCTGGAGCACCAGTGCTCACTTCCCATTCTTAACTCTGATGGTGAGCTGCTGTGAAGAGTGCTGTGTTTTCAGAGGAGACTGCATGTCCATGAAAAAGCACAATTTCACATACTTGGGTCCCAGATGTGTGCACACATGACTGACTGGACTAATAATATATTGAACTCAGTGGAACTGTGTGTGCATGTGGTGTTTATGTGTATGTGTGATGTGTAAAGTAAAGCCAGCGCTTCAACGTCTTCTAGGGTTTGGTCCATAAGTAGTTAATCAGTTTGTAAAGCACTCGGTAAATGTACAAAGCATTGGGGTTTTGCAGAACACCAATGTGACTGTACTGTGAGACAGGGTAATGACAGGGTCATTTGTTGAAAATCAAGGTTTGAAAATGAAATTGCAATGAAAGTTATGAATTCTTTGAAAATCAAGGAAAACAATCACATCCTGCCGGTGTGCTTTGTAACTGATTGCAGTGGAGAGCTTAGAAAACCATTCTGCGAGATGGTTGGAGAAACTACAAAATTGGAGAGTTTATGAACATGCTTCAAATGTTTGTGATGTATTAGGGGAAAATACAGTGATTTTTATTTTTGTTACTCCGATTCAACAAGATACAGCTATATAACAATGCTGTACACAGATGTTTTGAAGTTGTGTTTTAGATGCTTGTGTACTGTACTTTAGTGTCTGGAAAGCATAACTAAGCAGTTACATCAGATTTTCTGACATGACTAGTACTGTACTGATTACAACAACATCCCATCAACTGTTTAGCTAACCTAGAGTATTTCCTTGAGAAGGAAAGGTTTACATGCATAAATATTTTCCTTAACTGTACAAAACACAGAGGCATCTATAAAGAAAACAAATGCCATGTACACCAAAAATTGAAAGTGTGTGCAAGTTACTTGAGGGTTAAGGCAGCCAAGTAGTGTCCAGGAATAGGGCTCGTGAGAATTTTACAAAGCACCTACTGCTTGAAGCAGTTCAGCCTGCTTAGGGTGCTGCTGCTTCTCTCTGGAGGGTCTGGAAATCTGTTGCCTGTCCCCTCCTCTTCAAGAACATAACCTCTTCTGGATTAAATAAGGAGACACACTCTTTGGAGGCCCATTCAGTACAGGGTTTGAAAATTTGATCCGGAGCACGGAGGGCTGTATACTATAGGAGCAGGGGCAGCGTCAAGGGATCCAGGGCTTTGGTGGATTACATGACTGGTAGTATCGCTCACTGAAACTTTAATCTCCGGTTTGAAGCTGGAATAAAGCAATGGAACAAAAAGCTTACTAATGACTTATATTTAATTCTCTTTTTTTGGCATTGAGAGGGTGCTGTGCAAAATTATATGCAGCGCTACAGTTGGGATGTTTGTGACCAGAAGAATACATACACCAAGGCTGAATAAAACTTGCTATTGAAATGAGACAGTTGTAGTGTTACAACTTTGTGCTGTGCTGAGCTATGGTAGAAATGGTTTTTGTTCTCTACATTAGTTTTTGACTTGTGTGACAAAACCGAACATACTTCTTAAAATAATGGTGCTGCTTTTGCAGCAGTAATGCCTCAGACAAGGCGAAAGGAGGTGAAGTGTTGCTACAGAAGGCAAGGATTTGAGAGAGGGAGCATCCCAAAAGTCCAGAAGAGCGGTTATAGGACAGAATAGCTGCACATATGTAATACAAGCTAAAACATAGGTTGGGGTCATCTTCCCAGTTCAATTCTTACAGTAATGAGCCTGACGCCTCAATCTTGCTTCCTCTTTATCCGCTGAGAGTCTAAAGATTGGAAGACATGAGCACAGCCTAGAAGGCTACCTCCAGGAGCCTGGGCTAAGAAGGACAACAGGGAGAAAAACTGAGCCCACGTGCTCCCGCTGACATGGAGGAGTTGGCTAAGGAGTTTCTGCGGAGCTTACTATTTGAGCTTGCGTCTTGTGCCGATCCAGTAAGCTGGCGCGGCTGCCCATGGAAGGCACTCAGCTGCAGCGGTGCCTTGGGACTGACTGGAGGAGCAGGGCGCGGGCACCGGCTTTTTCTGTCCCTCCGGATCAGAGGCGACCTGGCAGCAAGGGCCATGCCTCGCAGGCAGCACATGCAGGCCTGCCAGGCTCGCTGGCGCTGCGTCCCTTGCCCCTTCACTGCTGCCTGGGAGCTGGAGATTCCCTTAAACCCAGTTTAAGGGCGTTCCCTTTTCTGTTTAGCTGAGCTCTCGTGCCTCATCTGAGCAAACACCCTCATGCAGCTCAGTGGGAAAGTCTGGCCTCTGAGGTGGCAATTAGGCATTTTACCAGCTTCAGCAAAGTCTTTGAATTCCTCTCCGAACAAACCCAAGATAAGCATTCATGTGATGAAGTGAGCTGAAATTCACTTAGGTACCTCCCCCGCTCATGTTTTCTGAAAGTGTAAAATAAACCTTGTAAAGATGCGCGGTGTGATAAACCCCAAACCCTTACTGCCCGTTATCTCTCCAGCAAGTTCTCTGGTGTCTGCAATATTCGATGGTGCATGCTGAAGGCCAGGAACAGCAGAGAAATGAGCTTTTGGTGCTTTGCTGTGAGTGTTCCTCATCATGAGTTTGCTAGTCACAGTTACTGCCATTCATCATCTACTTTTCTTAAACAGTTCATTCACAAATCTGACACCCGTTGTTAGTTTTGAGAGCCAGCCTCTGCTAGTTTGTGCAGAATACATCCAGTGAAATTTAGCACTGCTTAAAAAGCCAAACTTTAGTATTTCAGTGAAGTGTTTCTAAGCTATATGGGAAAGGCAGCTATGTAACTGATCATTTAAAAACTATTTTAAATAATATTGTGCTTGGAGTTATGTGCTCTATTGGCCTTTTCATAGTTATTGCCATATTATTAGCCATTACCAGAAAGTCTTTTAAATATCACATTAGTATTTTTTTCATAGAAAGCTTTCCTTAAATAGCTTCAATGAATTTATGCCTTACAGAGGACACAGAATGAGATTAGCAAACTTTGTAGAGCATTAGTGTAGCATAAAAGATTTAAAGTTTTAATTTCATGAAAGAATTAGTTTCTATAAACCACAGTTAAAGAATTTCTTGGAATTCAAATTAGGATTCACATTAATTTGATAAAATTAAAATAAAATAGATGTGTCAGCAATAAAGAGAAGACCATGATCAAGTAAATAGTCAGATACAAAAGAAGACATTATTCCAAGTTCATGAACTACTCAGTGACTTTGAAACTACAAAATGTTGTTTGATATATTGGGGGAGATCAATGAGTAACGCTGCATTAAATGCTGGGGTTTTTTGGTTGTTGTTTGTGGTGGTGTTTTGTTTGTTTTGGTGGTTTTGTTTTGATTTTGTTGGGCTTCTATCCACTGAAATCAACTCATTATGTGCCGTTTGCTGAGAAAATAAAGTGATTTTTGTTGCTTATGTTTTCTGAGTCTATCCAAGGCTTTTCTTGACAGGGACGTTTTCTAAGAAGTGTCAGGCTTTTATAGTGATTGAGGTCCATCTGTGTTAGATAATTCCTGTCCCTTGGCTGCGAAATAGCATTCACTCCTGCTCTGTGGCTGCCCTGGAGTCCTTTCTTCCTTTTGGAGTTGACTATACTGGTGGTTTTTTGTCCTGCTTTTTGGAATTAAGGTGTAAATCTTTCCATTAATTTCCATTGTATGAGAAATTTCCATAAACACTATTTGATCCTTTTGACTTCACTGCAAAGAGAGAGAGTATTTTGCCAATGGGCAAGTCACTTTCCTTCTACATCGAAGAACAAGGCCCCTCTAAAACTCAGCGAGTTGGTCACAGTACCATCCAGCCTTCCTTGGCAAACCACGTCTATCACAATGAGCAGGACTCGGGGAGTGATTGTGCCCCTGTACTTGGCACTGGTGGGGCTGCACCTTGACTACTGTGTTCACTACAAGAAGGACACTGAGTTGCTGGAGCGTGTCCAGAGAAGGGCAAAGAGGCTGGTGTGAGGGTCTGGAGAACAACAGCTGCTTATGAGGAGCGGCTGAGGGAACTGGAGCTGTTTAATCTGGAGAAGAGGAGGCTAAGGAAGGAGGTTGTAGTGAGGTGGGTGTTGGTCTCTTCTCCCAAGTAACTAGCGATAGGATGAGAGGCAATGGCCTCAAGTTGCATCAGGGGAGGTTTAGATTGGATATTAGGAAAAATTTCTTTCCTGAAAGAGTGGTCAGGCATTGAAACAGGCTG
>Ga0181612_101524_pt1 | contig 10349 bp, 6 predicted proteins | sample HoacroProtozoa21_FD_119630 | JGI IMG/M metagenome (GOLD analysis project Ga0181612, IMG submission 119630) | Hoatzin crop microbial communities from Cojedes, Venezuel. Combined Assembly of Gp0051906, Gp0051904, Gp0051908 | reverse complement strand
GTCCTCGACCAGATCAGATTTTTCCCTTGCCGAGACAAGCGTACGCACTTTCAGCACAAGATTGTTCTTCCCCAGTAAATTCTGCTGCCATTTCCTCTTCCCCCCAAAATAATTCAGTGCAATATAAACTCAAGCAGCGGGGGGGGTGTGGGGGGGAAAACCTCCGATACTGAGACTTTAAAGTCCTTAATATAATCTGACGTCAATAAATAGCACGTGCAGAACAAATTAGAACTGTTAAAGTTATTTCTACTGTAAACAGCTTGAGGAGTATTTCACATAAAGATACAATATTAATAACTGCTTGTAGAAATATGTAAACTCAGCATTCTACAACGCTAACAAAATCGATTTACATTGCTGATTATATTTATGTTGATCTTAACAGGATTTGCCATATTCTGTGATTCTGTATACTACCCTTTTGATAAAATGTTTACTGCTTATGATCATTTTATCAAAAGTGAAACCTGTCAGCTCTTCTCTCGCTAGAAACAAATATTCTTCACTGGAGACAGAAGAGCACTCAGTTTCAAGACTTCTTTCAACCCTTTTATTATTTACCTTTTATTTCAGCAACAACTTTTTCCAAAATTCCATCTTAACAGAGAATCCAAACCAAAAAGCAAAAGTAAGAGTCAAATTTTTCTCTCCCTCTCATTCAATAAATTCATTTTTCACTCGGTACTATTGCTATTAAAAAAACCCTCCAAGCTTATCCGCTATTTAAGTACCGTATATTCACCACATATAAACCGGTTATGGAAATATCACACACTCATGTTCCGTTTCTCACCCAAGACTGGGTGCTTGCTGGCTTCAGGTGCTCTTGACCTCACGGGCTGGACCGACAATCTCAGGGAAACTTGTTCTTGTCTGCTTGCTTGGACTGAAAATGAACCAGACTTCCAAGACTCAGACGAAACGTTTGGTAAAACTGATTCCCCCCCCTCCCAAGGTGAGCAGTCGCTGTGCCTGACATCACATTTACGATACGCAGTTCAAAAATCCATTGAGTAGCAGGCACGCAAGGGGTGCGGTGCCCATGTCCAGCGTTATAGCTGTGCCTTCTGCCAACGGTGGCAGATAATGAAACCGCACTGAAGTTCTCAGTTCAGACTTTTTCAAGTTAATAATTTCATTAAAGTATTTTTTTCTTGAATAAAGTGTTCTGCATTCACTATGTAAGCACAAATCAAAGCCTTCTAAGTCCGAGAGGAAGAAAAATTGAAGCTTTAGTGGGAGGGCAGACAAGGACAAAGACTCTTCTTGTAGCAGAAAGGGGAGGGGGGAGGTGCGGAGACTCCAAGTCCCCCCTCACTCGTCTGAGAAGCAATGAACTTCATATGGAGAAAGTCTGCAAGAAGCTATGTGCCACCACAGGCTAGCTTCCAAGTCAATTCATGAAAGAATCCATAGTGCTTACAGTGACTGGAAGTCACCTGAACTCTTAACTTTGTGGGTTTAAACAACACAGCTTGGTCCTGAGAAGAGTTATGGAAGACCATAAATACAATTTTGACACCAGGCCTAGATTCCAAAGGCTATTTCCTTGGGTAAGACCTCATCAGTTTATAAAGCTTTGGACTTACAGAGTGAATTAGAGTGAAAATCGGTACAAATAAAAGTATGATTTCTGCTGTTCTCTCTGCAATTTCACATATAAAAAGTTTAGAACTAAAACATTTTATAGGGCTGTTAGCATGGTAGCTTGCCATGCAAGTTAAGCCCAACAAGAATCGTACGCTTTTTGTCTTGCGGCTCAGCAGTGATGCAAGGATTTGCACTCCACGCTTCTGTAAGCAGCCGAACGACTCTGAATTAGCACTGACATGCGGAGGCAGACAATGAGAACAGCCCCCAGGCGAGTTTCCATGGGGTGGATTGCGTAGCCCCAGTCAGGCCGTGGTTGTAACGCTCCCAAAAGCTCTCCCCTCACCCCATCTGTAACCAAGCAAGCAGTTCTGCACACGCAATTACAGTTAAAGCAAGTTTCTCACTCTCTCATTAGAAGAAATATTCAGGAATTAGGGCAAACACGGCCTCTTCTAAACAAACATGGTTTTAATTCACTGCTGAGTAACACTGCAAGTCATAACAGAAGCAGAAAAGGCAGAATAAGGCAGAACAAGCATTCTTCATGGAGCAGCATCTAGCCTTTGTGGGAGGAAGTAAATCAGACCTCTGGTAGCAATTACCATTTTTTACTGCAGTAAGCTTTATTTTTATTATGACCCTGCTGTTGCTAAGATAGTGCTCTCAAATTACCTTACATACATACTGTATTAAAGAACAACAGGTTGCCCAGTTTACAGGGCCAGATGGCTCTCCAAAGTTTAATATATCATTGGATTTATATATTTAAAAAAAACCACATTCACATTGTTCTACCAAGCCAGTAAATTACTTCTCTGGCCTCATGACACGCAATATGGGGATAAAAAGTTTATTTCCTTTTCTGTTTGCAACTGATGCCTTGGAAGTCTGAGCAAACCTGTTCTTTGGAGGTGTGGTGAGCACTGCTGAACAATGAGGGGGCCCTGCTGTGTCCAAGGTCAGCATCAAGGAACCCTGCTGGGCCAAAGACCTTTCCCCACCTAAAATTCAACTCATCCGTCAGTGATGGAAGCTAGAGTAGAAAGAGCAACAGGATTACAAGTACAAATCAGAAGTGAAGCTGGCTGAGTAAAAAGAGAGAATACCCTCTACAAATAGCCAATGCAACTCAACCAAGATGGGAAAGCAAAGTGTTTCAGTTTTGACACTAAGGCTGTTTTGAGTGCCACTAGATCACATCCAGTGTTAAATTATTCCTGGCACCATCATCGTCAGAAGGACTGACCTGGTTAAGGAGGATTGACCTGGTTAAGCATCAGTCTGAAGGAATTATCAAAAGACATTATGCACACCATTTTTAAACCAACAGTTAAGATGATGAGTATTTAAATCACAGATGTATAATTATGTATGTAAAAATTAAAAATAATTACGATTATTTAAACACCGATGAGGTAGCACCCTTGGGCAGCTTATGACAATGTCAGCCTAAGACTCTCGCTTTAGAAGTTCATCTTTCAGGCAGTGAAATCTCTTAAGGCCTTTCAAAATCGCCCATGTATTTGATGCTTCTCGGGTACTTTCAAAACTCACCAAGCAGTAGTTCTTAAGAGGGCCATCTTGAAGGTAAATTCCTTCTTGTTTATAGCAAATATTTATTACGAAAACACAGAACAGTTACTGTGTTTTCAAAATAAATATTTTGAATATATATTTGAAAATATAGGCGATGTATTTTCAGAAATCAAACATTTTGACATCTTTCAAAGTGTTAGGATAGGTTTAAAACAAATATTAGAAAGAATTTTTTAAGATCATGTTATTAAAACTATTAATAGGAAATCATGCTGTTATCCAAATTGGTCACTTATTCATGTGTATAAGAGATCATTCATGAGGTGCCCAACATTACAGAGAAACTAAACACCCCTTTAAAGCACTTTAAAAATGCTTTAAAAACTTGTGTTACAATGCACTGTCCATTAAAAAAAATCAACTAGTATTAGGGTTTTTCTTGAACCTTGATTTTATACTGTATTGTTCTAAAGATTATTGTAATTTACAACAGTTCATCATTAGTTTTCTTATCAAATTGGAAGTCAAGGATTCACACTGTGAAGCTTTGAACACTAATTCCAGTATTAGTACAATTTCTCTGCCCAAATTTTTTGCATTCCTTAATAATCTGCACAGACCATTTTGTATTGTTCAAATTCATACTTCTGGAAGACTTTCTCTCAAAGATGAATTCTTCACTGCAATGCTGAAGACAGCTTTCAGCTTTTTAATAGCATAGCATTGTTCATTAGTAATTTAAATATTTAAGAGCATTTGGGTATTCAGAAACAGTTTCAGAACCACCTGGTTAGAGGATAAACATAAGCTAGTTGGGCATTTCCACTTGGACCAGCTTCTAATGTTACTGAGTTAGATGTAATATACTATGCCCTGTACAACATTACTACAACAGTTCCCAAAATATTGTTTTAATTTTTTTTCCCCCCAAGACTATTTTTCTGTATTGATACTTTACAATTGTCTGGAATTTACTGGAAAAAACTTTTCCCTGAAAAACTGAAGGCAGCTTGATTGATCACAGTTGTCTCTTCCTGAGCATGTTTACTGCTGAGTACTGAGCGGGACACCCAAATAAATTTCCAACCAGATACTGGAAGGAAAAAATGCTGATAAGCTTGCATACATTGGAATTGTACCTAAATGCCTATACATTCTATATTAATTCCACTTTTGATGTTGGGGGTATACTCTGTTGTAAAAACAGTTTGAGACAACATACACTGAACTTCTTGTATGTACATTTTTAAACACTCGATCTTCAAAGCATATTTTTACTTAGGCCTTTCAGAAATTGCACAAGCAAAGCCTTTTTCTGAATGCAGCCACTTTTGAGAAGTAGCATCAGTAAGAAGTTCAGCAATTTGATTCAGAGAATTAAAATAACTGAATATCTTCCCTGCAATATAAAAGTCCTCAGAAAAGGCAGCTTCAAAAGAATTGAAGAGAGCAATTGGCTGCCAACCCTAACGGAAACAGTTGAAGCTGTATCTGCTTCAATAAAATGGTTAGAAAGTAAACACTTCCAACCCTCACTAGCACCACCACCTAGTTTTTAATTCAACATGATGCTAGCAAGAAACTACGCATGCTCTCCCCATCTCTTCTCCAGCTTCATGACCACATCCATTTTGCCATTAAAAGGAAAAACTGTATCACAGTTGCGATCAATACAGACGCAAAGCTTGTTTGCCTTTGAGCAAACAAGAAGGTGAGAAATGCTAACGTGGACCAGGTGTACTTTGCACACTGCAGCCTTAGGTACAGAAACGCAGCCTGGCGCAAAGTAAGAGAAGCACTACTGAGAGTAACTAGATGGTCTAATTACTTCAGCTCACCTCATGAGGAATAACGGTTAGCATTTCACCACAATACCACATTGTGAAACCTGTATATAACTAGAATCAAGGAAAAAAGTCAAGCTGGTTTCATGTGGTCAATTTTATTATTACATACTAATAATACATAACACAGCTGTTATCCAAGTAAACCCTTGTGGGAAAAAACAGTACCATAATGCAAATTATGGAACAGAAGATCAGTGTAAAGTGTGGAGCAGCACAGCATATGATTAAAAAAATTAAAAAAATTAGTGCTGTGAAAACTCATCGTATTAGACTTCACTTAAAAAAAAAAAAAAAAAAAAAACTTAGGAGAGGCCTAAAGTTCACAAACTTCCCAAAACACAGAAAAAGCCATATGCATCACCCCAGTGAATCCATTAGGACTTAATTCTATGAAGACTTTTTGTAAATTCAATGTTTAAATCTTCTATATATTTCATATTCTTTACTGTAAGAGAGCACAGTAAGCTGATCTATTCTACGCACATATATTGCTCACTCTTTTGGGGCAAATTACAGTCACAGTTTCCTCTAGCTTTGAACAGCTATTTCAACCAATATATATACATATACGTGTAAACAAAATGTCTAAGTACAGGCTTAAAGCAATTTCATAGAAGTATCCCAATTCAGCTACTTGTGCTCTTTACTTCATAATCCAAAGTGCCAAATACAAGCAGCAAAAGTTTCCACTATTACAGTCTAAAATAAAAGTGATCCCATTTACCTGTGTCAATTTATAGAAATCATTTAAAGCCACAATTCCAATTAATTCAAAAGGGCTGACAACAAGAATAAGACATTTATAGTAACTGCACAGCTTACATGGCCAAAAAGTCTCAAAACTGATTTTTAAACTGTTATTAACAAGTAAAGGAATGTACACATGTTGACAATTTAACATATAACTCAAAAATAGACAACTACTGCACTGATCCAAGTTTGTTAATGCATAACCATATTTGAAAATATACAAAATCTGAAGTTATTACATGAAATTAAAATCCAGTTTTAAAAAGTGCACAGTAAAAACTGAAGGTAATTACTATATAAATTATCCACAGAGTGTCTATTTCCTGGTTTAGAGCCAACATTAAATTCCATCTTGTATGCTACAAGTTCTAAATATTTCAAAGCCATTTACAGCACCAAACCAGTTTTTACTAGACCAAATACCACCTGTTTCCTGCAACAAACAGGAATTGGAAAACGAACATTCACTAACTGCATCCTGTGCAGCAGCAGCTTCCGAAGCCAGTTGATTAGCTGTAAGCTATCGATTTTTGCTCTTTTTAGAATTTCCCTGCAACAAGAAACAAGCAAACAGAACATATAATTCCGATAAGAAAATCTATACAGACAACAAAACCCAACATCTGACAGTTTATGCCTACAGTGAACAAGAACAGCTCATCTGAAAACAAACAGTCCACAGGCTCTTAATAAAGGAAGACTGTAACTGCTTGCTCTGAAAATACCTCTATCTTTACAGGCATAACAGAGGAAAGTACCAGATATTTCAAATAAGCACAGCAGTACCCTACTTCAGTTGAAAACTGTGGAAAAAAGACATTTGAGTTATGTCCCAAGACATTTCATTGTATTAGCACCACTAATATTGTGTGGCAGTGAAGGCAAACCAAATCATAATTCACCCTTAAGTGACATTTCAAACATAAACCATATAGCATAATTACCTCAAATGAAAATCAACCCCCCACCCTGTCCTTTTGTTCCAAAACAAATTTAACCTTAACTTGGACAACGCAGGATATTCTTATTTAGAAAAGAATTTATTCTACGGCTAGCCAACTCAAATTTGACTTGCAACAATTCCATAAAGAAAATGTGTAACTTAAAATAAACGTGTGTAGTAGTTACGTGCTGGCAATTCTCCATCTTCCTATTTCCTTAACGTAACATTGATTTTAATCTAACCAGCAACTCTCTGCAAGTAATAATGGCTTTGATTCCATCGTTTTGATTTCAACCAAATCACCTTCTATGTTTGGTAGCATTTGAAAAATCTGTGTCTACTGTTGCAAGATTCTGAACTACCTTCTTATAGAGTACCACTTCAAGTCTTAAAAGTATGACAAGTGAAAAATTCCAGAAAACATTTTATGAAAACATGAGTTCTGTGGTCAGTATACAGCCAACAGCTTCCCTCTAGAACAGCAAAAAGTAATTTTAAATATTATGATACCAAATCAAAACACTCGGGCATCTGAGCAAAAACAGTTCTGTGCAGAGGGGGCAACAGTCTACCATATAAAAAAAAAAATCACTGCCATGGAAGCTTTAATGAAAACTTTTTTCTTAATCCTTCAGTGAGACGAGACCTCCTTCCATGCATTCCACAATTAAGGAGAATAATGCTAGCTAACTAGTTTCACAGCCAGACTAATGAAGGGTAAAGGCCTTCAAAACATCTGTTTCTCCCTAGAGCCATCAGAGTAAGATATACCAAGGTTTAAGCACTGACTGCTCAAAACAGCAGACTTCTATATCTTTCATGATTAAGAGAAGTCAAAAACTTGTTTCTGGTAAACAGATAGGCTGCTTGCTTGGGAAAGAATTTAAGTGTGCATTTTAAGTTCACAGATGAATGTAAGTGACACCTTTTTCATTCCTACGTGTAAGAGACACAAGCTAGAATATGGAAACAAAGCAGAGAAAAAGAATAGCTTCCAAGAACAGAGTTCGCTGCAACCAAATGAGGAGTGCAGGAAGGACACTCCTACCACCAATAAGTTAACTGTAATCACCTAGTATCACTAGTTGGATTTGCAAGTAGTTCCATTTTCACCAGACAGAAAAAAAAGAAGGTGGTGATCTTCCATCAGAGGGTACACTTTGAAAGCCTACTTTGAAGCAGTGGCATCAAGTGTTTTGTTCTTTCCCACAGGCATGTTTGGCAAGAATTTTTTGTTCACTGAAACATGCAGGACAAGGTTTGGAGTTTTCTTTCCAGTCAGCTGAGAATAAGAACTACAGCTCCTGAATTGGTTTGTTATAGGGTAGTACTGCAGGAATGCCAGATGTGACCCACAGACCTCCAAACTGCACCCAGTGCCCAATGTCAACACCTGGCCACTTACCTTACTAGTCATCTTTAGAGTATCAATTTCTTCCCTTTGTTTAGTTAAGGTTTCATTCATACTGCAGAGATGGTCACTCATCATACTTAACTGATCCTCATAACTTCTCTTTGTTGTCATCAATTCGTCCTAAAGGAGAAAAAAAAAAAATCCAGAAACCTTTATTCAGTATCAATGACAACTGGCAAAGTGGCCAGCTTCTACCTCGGCATAGTAAGCTACACTTTTGATGCTGAATGGGTGCAATCAAGCTAAACCATTGGAGAAAAAAAAACCAAAACAATCACTTGAAAGAAAGTCAATAGCTACTTTTCTTTTACCTGAAGTCTCATGCATGGTCTATCCCCCTTATTTTTGCTCTGTTTCTTTTATAATTTTTCCCCTGCTTTTTATGGCTTACATAAAAGACTAGCAGTTAAGTTTGCCAACACTGCTTCCAGCCAGGAAACAAGTAAAATGTATAGGGTTAGAAGATGGCCTACACATGAACATACACTGCATACAAAGCTGACGGAATCCACAATCCACATGCAGTTGCAGAGCCATGATCTCTCTGGGATCAGAGAGACACGGTGGGATTGTGTGCATGACCTGAATGCAGCAATGAAGGGATACAGACACTTAGGAAGAACAGGATAGGAAGCAGAGAAGTCATGCTCTATGTGAAGGAGTGGTCTGAAGACAATTCAGATCTTATAGGTAGATCAGAAGAGAACAAGGGTGTTACGTATGGTGGGTATCTGCTAGAAGTTGGTAAAAGTCTCACAACCCTAGACTCCGGTCCTCGTAACAGACTTTAACCACCCTGACATCTGGAAGGGCAACAAGGTGGACACAAGCAATTCAAGGAGTTCTCTTGAGTGTGCTAAAGAATTTCTTGACACCAATGATCAAAAGGCCTAAGAGGCACTCTGCTGGACCTGTTACTCACAAATAAGGAAAAGCTGGTCAGGGATGTGAAAGCCAATGGTAGCCTTGGCTGCAGCAACCACGAGTTAGTGGAATTTAAGATCCTGAGGGAAGCAAGCAAGATGAATAGTAGCATTACAGCAGCCCTAGATTTAAGAAGAGTTGATTTTGGCTTTTTCAAGGTCTGCTTGGTACAATCCCAGGTAAAACTGCCTTGGAAGTTAAGGGAGCCCAGGAAAGCTGAATGCCCAGGGACAGAGCAAAGAACAGTCCAGTGCTTAGGACGCTGAGCAATGGTGGCAGAAGGCCAGCATGGCTGTACAGGAAACTCCCGATTCAACAGCTTGATCTGAACTCTCTCTGCTCTGACCAAAGGAGGAGACCAGATTACCTTCAGAGGACCCTTCCAACTTAAACAATTCTATGATTGAATATTATGCAGACTACTAAACATACAAATGGTGCACCTGCTGTCTTTTCTTTAAGAGTTCAATAAGGAATTGGAGATGAACATCTCACGCCAAGTTGGATATTGATTGTGGAATTTGTTAACGGAACAAATCAAAAGAGCACTTTGTTTTTGAACAATTCTTTGAAGTGTCTATCATTATATTCACTGCCTGTATGGAGCATTTTAGGTACTCACCATCTCAGACAGGCGAGCAATAAAGATACAAAATAAATATGAAAAAAACACAAAGGCATTTAAAAATTTAGTATTTATATATACTTTATTTTACTACTGCCTCCTTTCTCAGCTGTGTGGAGGGGAAGGACAAAGGGACAGGACACTCACAGGACATCTAGCAGAAGAGTTTATTACCTACTCTTTACAACAGTTTCTTAAAGATTATCCCAAAGTTATTTTTGGCTTAATATTATGCTATTCATCTCAAAAAAACTACCCTGGCATTTCTAAGACCCACGTGCTAGAAAGGATTCAGAATTCATCTAGGAAATTACACTTTCATCACTTTCCTAGTCCTGTTTCCAAGTTCAATGGACTGATGTGTAGTCAGCCTTGTCCGTATCACATCTAACTCTGTGAGGAGTAGATACAAGTGCTGGCTGTACACAAAGTAATCCTCCCCTCACAGAGGGAAACAAGCCACTGAAATCAGTCACACAACTACACTTTTTGACATTAAAAAACCACACCAAACACATTTTCATAAAAAGCCTTGACATCAAATGTGCTAAAACACAGGCTTGCCTACTATAACCTTCCCCTTGCTAGCATGTTCCACTTCAACTTTATATCTGGGATTTGAAGTGTATTATTTAAGTCTCTTCTCTACATAACATCAGAGTTTTTACTCTAAGGACCTAGTCAAGGCAAGACCATGCTTGATGGTCGTAATTT
>Ga0181612_167805_pt1 | contig 10350 bp, 10 predicted proteins | sample HoacroProtozoa21_FD_119630 | JGI IMG/M metagenome (GOLD analysis project Ga0181612, IMG submission 119630) | Hoatzin crop microbial communities from Cojedes, Venezuel. Combined Assembly of Gp0051906, Gp0051904, Gp0051908 | reverse complement strand
TTTAAGCGGTTTTTTAGAAAAAAAAAAAAAAAAATGAAAATTTAAAAAAATTGAAAAAAATAAAGAAAAAAAAAGGATAAAAGCCCTCTTTCCCCCCCCCCCCCCTTTAGCAGGAGAGATTTACCAGCAACAGACACAAAATGAACAATTAACCTTTATATTGCGCTTTTCAACCACAGATATTAAAGTATTTTACACAAATGCTCAAGTATCATTGGCAGAAAAAATGAATCAAACCCAGTGGAATTACTTGCTGCAGCTCTGCCAAAGAGGCAAAAGCAGAATTAAATGCTATTTACTGTCTTGTCTCTTAATTTTCTGCGCTCTCACTGCTCTAAACTAGATTATCGATACTGAGATGGAAGGATGAAAAAATGCTCTCTATGCGCTTTAGATGCTAGTGAGGATCAAAACATATTACCGCATTAATCAAGCGGCACTGCATAAATCAAACGCACCATTATTTTTTAAAGTTACCTTTGGCATTTTTAAACCACGTAATAAATTTATATTGGACTGAGCCTTTAAAAATTACTCTTTATAATAGTTTATATACTGCAGACATTTGTTTATAAAGTAAAAGAGAATTTTGTTCAAAGAGTTCTGTGTGTTCTGCTCAGCTCGTGGAAATCTCAGGAACGCTGGAGAAGGCTCCCCTTAGTTTTGTCAGCACCAAGATGGAGAGCTCCTGTTAAGTTGTAGCTACAGGGTATTCCTTCCTGGTATACACTTCCAGACCACCACGGATTTTTTACTTCAAATCCTTACATCTGGGTTTTTTTTTCCTAGAAACAAGGCATGCTCCATGCTGTGTAAGTTAAAATATCATTGAACATTTATGTGATTTAGTAAGACAACACATTTCCTGACAACTAAGGAGCTGTGGATGTTTCAGAGGGCACTGCTGAGCTATTCGCAAGATGAAAGATACATTAGTGTCCCGGTCTGTCTGCCGATCGCACTCTGCAATTACAGCATGAAGAAACTCATGTCTCTTGGAGGAGACCTCTTGTCTTGAAGGACTTTGCAACATCATTGCAGCATACCAAAATAACTTCTATTCTGTAATCAATGGGACAAAAACGCTCTAACTAGAAAATGTTTGTAACATTTCATGGTGTCTAATCCAAGCAGCAGATCTCTGAAGTGTCAAGTTGGCATAGTTGGAAGATATTTAAGCCTCAGGACTTGGTCTTGGGTCCACTGTTGATACTAACAAATGCTTTGAAGGTAGGGAAAGGAGTGCCTTATTGTTATAATTGCTGTCCTTTGGCTGAAATACTTCAATGAATTGCATTTTCTTCTGCTGAGAGCTGTTTATCCCAACGTAAATGTAGATACAAACAAACATGAGATAGCTGGTGTTTTCAAAGCCTGAATGTCTATCCCAGCTTCCCCAGTTTGGCTCTTACACTACAGAGGCCAAGCCTTTCCAGTTACGAACTATCATTACTTCACCCACTTGGAAGCCACTTGGGATTTGTTTGGGGTTTTTTAATGCCATTCCCATCCTCAAAAGATATTGAAAAAAAAATGAGTGTACCCTATGGCTTGCCAGGAGAATGGCCAATAACTTTTCGATAAATGCGAATCGAGTCTGCTGAAATCAGCAGACCTGAGCTACAGCTGACAGGTCAAGTGAGGGCAGAGTTGTACTCCAAGAAACTTTTTCTGTGGGATGGCCAATGCTCAAAGGTGTGAGTTCAGGCCGGGAGTCCATCCTTCAGCTATACACATCCTAATAGCAAGGACAGTCTACCTACCTATGCTTGGGTTTTTCAGTGTTTTGGGGTTATTTGGATGCTGGTACAAAATGTAGGATCTAAAAATCACCTGACACACTAGCTCATAGAAGATTTGTTTTATGAAGCATGTCTAGCTGTCCAGTAGAAAACAATTATGAAACAAGGATCCATACTATTCATGTTAAGTATTCAAGGGGGTTGGGTCATGCTGCTGGAACGTGGCTTTCTTCCCCTTAAATCTGAAGACTTTTGGCTATGTGTTATCAGGGAAAGGCTTTGGAGTTCTCAGCACCAGGGGTAATGTCAGGAAAAGCTCGTACACTGCGCGGCTCATAGCCTCCTGCTGCTGAAAGGTGTTCGTAGCTCCTGGCAGTCTCCTGTTGACACCAGCTATCTAGTGACAGTCGTCGTTCAGCAAAATCTAGTCCTGCACTAGTGATAGGTACTGAGCAAATGCATAGCTGAATTTCCCTTGGTGTTTCTCTTCCCTCATTAATGTTCCAGTACACCTCTGAGACCGCTACTGCTATGTATTTTTTCCGCTTGTTCATTCTTGCAAGGAAAAGCTTACCTTTTCATTTATAAGCTGACTCCTTTCAACAATAATAACATGATGAAAGCTTTTACTGGAAAAGAACAGAGAGTGAGTTTTTTTTTCTGTCTGGCCCCAAGTGACCTCTTGTTCCCACTGCCTTTGAAATTACTTGAGTTTGCTTAGCCTGAAAAATTACAGCTATAGGAAGAGTTATGCTTCACTGATCTATTTTAAAAAGGAACAGCAGAATTTTAAAAATAGAATCCCCATTTTTTTCTGACTGTGGCATCTCCAACCCAAGTATGTTGATGCAATTTCCAAAGCACTAAGAAATGTCTTAGGTCACATTTAAGTCAGGTCAGCCAAATCCAGGATCAGTGAAAAAATGAGTTGTTCATCTGGTCTGGAATGAGATCTTTCTTCCCATCATTCTTAGTTATAAAGATATCTTTTGTGTGGTTGAAGCTAAATTTAAGCCCAGGCTGAGTATATTTGTGTACTATCTATGCATGTTTTATGCATCAGCAGCACACTGCGTTACTAGTAGGCTGTGCACACAATTAGGGCTTTATGATCTTTGAAGTCGGTTAATACAAAGATTTATATATTTGCAGCAATAAATTCTGGGAAGTAATGGCAATAGATGTTTCTTAGAGCTACAGTCTGATTCTCCTTCGATTTGTGTTGGTTTGGCTCCATTGTCTTCAGTGGAGTTAATACTCGCCCTGATTTGAGCACCAGAAGAAGAGAAGAAGAAAATCCATCCCTGAATGTGTGCCTAGGGAGGTCTGCTTTTACAGAGCTTGCTTTTCTTTCAGACCATAGCCCTGCGCAGAGGAGAGCACCGGAAGAGCAGACTCTGCTGTGGAAATCAAACCATGCAGCGTGTTTCTTCCACCGAACAACTCACAGCAGCATCTTCAAGACGGGGACGGAGCCTGGCTGTGGCAACCAATGCCCGAAGGGGCGAGCCTGGCCCTGACGCCCAGTTCCCGCAGGGGCCGAGGGGCCCAGTGGGCCCCTGCCTGCTCACTGGTGATGCTCGGGGGGCAGGCGGGATAGAATTCACGCCTGGGCGCAGAAAATGAAGTGTGGATTGAATGAAGGAAACGGTAAGGTGAAAACATGCTCATTTAACATGTGAGTTACTATTTTGTAAAGAACCGTCTTATAGGCTGTTTCTTTCTTTGCCAAAGCATTCAGCTACCGCAGTAGGATTTAAAAGTAAAATGAGTTCAACTTTAATGGTTCTATAGTAGCAGTTAACTAGCGAAGGGAAGTCCATGTCTAGCTGTTTCCTGGTGCTATAATGTTTTGATAACAATGGTACACAAAGACGTGTTTTGTTTAGCATGCGCCATGTTATTGCATTTCAGACAAAGTCTTGATTCTTTAAGTTCAAGACAAAGTCTCAATTCTCTCTGTTTGAGAAAAAACCCCAGGATGAAAAATATGGATTTGAAATGTCCCAAACTACAGCGGAGTAAGGAATCAGATTAGCATCAATTTCTGCTTCTAGCTACAATGACAACAAAGATAATGCAAGTGCATATTTTCTAACGGCAGGGACAAATTTAGGAAAGATTTTGTTCCTTATCATTCGCTGTCTAATTATGAAACCAGAAAACTGAAGATATTCTTCCCATTCTCTGTACACACACCCTAACCCAGGCAGACCTGTCCTTTCTGTGCTGAGATTTGCTTTCCTACAGTAGCGAGTTTCCCTTCAAGAGCTCACAGGCATGGAGAGCAGCTCTGTTTACCACCCCCAGGTGCAAACCTCATTAACTAATGTTTACTTCTTTTGTGTTTTCAGCTTTCAGTAATGAGCCGGGTTAATGGATAGTGAAGATGGTGGTGGTGGGGAGAATGGTAAGGAAAATTCAGGAGCTGGTTTTACATCTTCTAGTTTTACAGGCTCATAGGCAAAATGGCTCTCAGCCATTTAGCTATACCCCCAAAAAAACCCTCAACTCTTGGAGATAATGAACCTTCTACATAGGTTTTGGCTTGTTTGTTTGTTTCAGGATGGTGGGAAACAAAGCACAGCCAAACCCCTGACTTTTTTGCAAGTTATAAATACTGTACAAAATTCTGCTTCTGACACCGGAAAATGCTTTCTCCTGTTGTTCAAAGTGACTCCAGATGCTGATGTACTTAGTATGCAGCACAAATAACCCAACTGGAATGAAAAAGCAAGGTAATTGAGTTTACATTCATCTGTCCTTATTCCTAAAGGACAGACTGTTCAGCCTGCCAAGTTTGCTCTGCTTATGCACGCAGAAGGAGAGCATGACCTTAAACCGACTGGAGATTCCCACAGTAGATTCTCCCCAGTGAATAGGGGATCTCTGCTGCTGTCATCTGGTGGAGGTGGTGCGATCACTTCTATCCTAGTCATCCCAGAGTATCAGGAGGTGGGCTAAACGTTTGGCAGGAAAAGAAAGAAAAGGTTGTGGGAGAACGGAGTTTTTCTGCATCAGATTTTCCCCTGACCCAAGTCCCATTTTCAAAGGACAAAATATTAGCTTCTTCCTAGGCTTTTCTATGCTTCTCACTGTTTTCATATCTGGGAGGTTCACATACACATACATTTCTTTATCTTTCTAATATACTAGTGAAGTGAAGGATTGTCATCCCTATGCGTGAAACACAACTTGGGGATCAAAGCAAAAAGTTTCTTTTAACTTTGGGTGAGCAGTCTGGGACAGTTAGGAGCGGACTTTTTCAAACAACTTGGCTATTTTATACGTTAAATAGCTATGTATTTGACTAACTGCCATCCCTTATTTAAGGTAGTACCATGAAAAGGGTTCTCCAGGTAGCTGGACCATACAAACAGTAACAGTCTCCATCCCAAAGACAGGAGCAAGTCAATGCCCATAGCAGAGCAGACATACAAGACACGTGCAAGAGAAGAAGTGACTATGGCCAATGTTCAGCACATGTTGAAAATATATGAAAGTAAAGCACAAAAGATGGGAAAATCCATGAGATGAAGCAATAAGGGAATATCCGGTACTGTGGTCTGGAAGGGAAAGCAGCGAACGTGCCTCTGAGGAGAACTGAAACTGAGAGCCTCTTCAGCTGAGCTCTGGGTGGCAGAAGCTGGTGGGGACAAGCAAAGGAATGGCCTCCTGCTATTTGGCTTCTGCTGCGTCCGAGGAAACAGCATTATAACTAACTCAGGGGAAAAGTGGCTCCACCACAAATTTGTTATTGCAGTGGAAACAAACCTCAGCACGTTGGCTGCAATGCCACGTTAAGGCACAAGTCCACAGACGAAATCATCTGGCTCCCAGTTGGAAAGGCAGGCCCTGACAGCACCTACCAGTGCACAACAGGTCTGACGCTAGGTGTGTTGGATCCGCTGTGTATACACTATGAAGCTGACATAGACAGGTCCAGCAAATCTTATTTGTCAGATTTAAAACTGGGAGATCTCAAAAAGCACAAGCATGGGGAGTCGGGATCCTTTGTGTATACAGGTCAGGGTTACCTCCCCAGGTGTGTGCCGTGCCTGGGGCTGCTTAGCTGGGCTCCCCTTCCTGAGCTCTCCTGCTCTTGCTGGCATCAAGTGTCTTGCTGAGAAATCTGGCCTGGCCGGTGGCAAGCTGTAGTTTCCCTCATGGTCCACTATGAGGACCTGGGGTTTCACCATGGGTGGTGGTGTCTGTGATGAGTAAGGAACCTTGCAGATATGCAGAAACCAGAGCCCAAGCCACTTCACCCAGTGTAAGCAGTACTAGTTGGCCCAAGCCTCCCAGTCTCCCCTGCAAAGAAGACAGGCAAGACCAAAAAAGAGCTGTGGGCAAGCAGGAGGGGGCCAGACACCCAGGGAAAGGCAAGTCTGAGTGCCAGCAGCTGAGCCCCTGGGACTTTCTGGGCACAGGCAGCTGCACATCTAGTTGCTGAGCCTCTTCCTTCTCTGCTTTCCCATGAATGAAGGACAGTTGTGCTGGCACCACACAGCTAGGACCAGAAAGCACAATGAGGGACCTCCCTCTGCAGGTGTCCATAGATGTCCTCTGCTTGTATCTCAGAGCAGTGACATGGTGGTAAGAAGGGGATCGGCTCTGGCTGCGCATGAGCACGCTGTGTAGCAGCACCTGGAAGCAAATGACAGAGTGCCTTAGGGTAGGACATGCCTATGAAGAAGGTCAGACCGTGCAGTGGCATCTTCCTGTGTGTAAGGGGCTTTGGGCAGGGGTACTTTGGGCAGGGTAACAGGACCACCTAGCAAAGAGAGCAGATTTCCAAGGGTCCTGGGTATGCTGTGGCTGCTCTGTGGGGCTTGGCGTGCCCTTCCCGGCCCGACAGCCGTAGCAGCTGCAGGATCTGCTGGTACCCCCATGCCTCAGGCAGCCATCCCTCCAGTGAGAAACAGGGAAATGGGAGAGGCAAGCGAGAAAGAAAAGGGCAAACAGTATTTTGCTCAAACTGAAGTGGTGAATGTTCTTGCTCAGCAGTTGTTCTCAGCTACCCCAGTGTCCCAGGCTAAGCTCCCTTGAGAAAAAACTTACAGAAACTGACTCTTCCGTAAGAGAGAGCAAAGAGGGGACCAGGACAGGAAAGCAGACAAATTCACCCCTTTTCAGGCTATGTTCCTCAGCTTTTGTTGCTTATCCTCAGTTCAGCCCAAGGGAATAATCACCAATGGCCTGTTCCTCACTTTGTACAGTGTAGGAGGACAGCATTTTGGTCTCAAGCCTTTGGCGATTCCTGTGAGGGTGGATATATACTTTCGCAAAACAAGGATTCTTCCTCCCTAGGAAAGCAAAGCCAGCAGTCCAAATTGGAGTTAGAGAATCAAATATATTTACATAAACTACATAGCACCTTATAATAATAAAATAAACAATGAATGCAATTTATGATTGGGTAAGTCATAATAATAAAATATGAACTATTTACGCAAACCAAAATTCTTCACCTCCCAGAGGCAAGTGTTCGGTGCAGAGAGAAAGTCTTCCGAGGTGCATGGCAGAAGTCACCCGAGGTGCGCGGCGGGGCTGACAGCAAGCAGCAGCTCCACACCATTCCCCGGGAAGGTGTAAGAGGGGGACAGGCCAGCAAAGCTGGAAGGACATCAGGTAGTTTTCCCAGCTGTTAGTGTGGGTTACCGTGCCCTGGCTATTATCCCCAGCTCCTGGCAGAGTTGCTGGTCACCATGCCCCAATATGCAGGTTATTGTTTCCAGTTTCTGTCGTACATTGCTGTGCTTTGCTGCCGCAGTCGCTTCTTTCCCCTCCCACAGGAACTGCTGCAGAGTAAGGAGAAGGGCAGCAGCCCAGAGGCAGCAAGGAGCCTTGTGGCCTACCTGCTTTCTTTTTCTTCTCTCTCCAAGCCAGAAAGTTCCTCAGCATGAGCAAGCCAAAATGTACCTTGGCACCAGTACCAAAGATAAATGTCAGTATTTTCCCTGGCAGTTAGAAATAAAACGTTTCCAAGTGTCCATGAGATTTTCCTCATAGCAGATAGCCTCCCCACTGTGTACGTTCCTCACTGGTCGCCCCTTCTGCTGGCTGTCCATCCCCCGGCGTGCAGGTGAGCAGGGTTTTCCTCCCCTGCTCCAAGAGCTGCTGCGGGGCTAGGGATGAAGCTGCTCCCTGGTACATGCTCCCCACGGGCTGCTGCACGCAGGAGCGTGTGTGCACGTGGGGAAGGGCAGGCGCAGCGATGTCGGATAAAGCCACTCCGAGCTCCTTGGTCACTGCGGGGTACGCTTACGCAAAATACAGCAAGTGAACGTGATTCAGAGCAATCAGAGAAGACAGTTTTCAGTGCTGCCTCTTTTGAATGCTGCAGAAAGAAAGAAAAGCCTCATGGCGAGTTGGAGCAGCCTGTGAAGTGTAGCTGGATAAATACCTCCTTGCAAGCAGCCGTCGAAACAAAAACAGGATCGGCAGCTGCTCTCCCCACCTCACAGCTCGGCCAGCCTACTCCAGGCTGAGCTCCAGGCTGAGCTCCAGGCTGCTGCCAGGTTCTCTTGCTTCAGAGGAAAATGCTCAACAGTTTGGTCAGCTGAGACAGCTGGACAGCATCCTTTGGAGAGACACAGGGGTTTCAGGAACCAGTAGCAATTACGGAATAGCCATGACACGGCTGTTATTTGTCATCATGTACAGAGCTTTGAAGTGCACACTGTTTTTAGGCATCTGGATGTACTCCTGATGAAGATTCAGCTTTCAACCACTGCAGTTCAGTAATTCTTCTGTTTTGATATCTTTGTTTTTTCTCAACATTATTTACTGTTTATTTACTGAAATATTTCTTCTCCTTATGTATGCTGCTCAGCACTGGGGGGATGAATAGCAGGCTTGCTTAGCAGAAGTCAGATTAGAAGAGTCTTCTGTGCTTACGGGCAATATTTTATTCATCAGAAGTGTTTTTAATGGACTGTTGACTGACCTTTTTGCTTCAGAAAACAGTAAACAAAATAGCCTCTCCGTCTGTTGGCTCTTACGTCTGGAGATGAGAGGTTACAAATGACATCCTGCAACTTGCAAGTTGCAAAGCCTGCGACGTGCAGACTGCCATGCAAAGACCGCGAAATACAGCTCTGAGTCGTTTTACACACGGAGGACTTCACTGCTACGTGAGACTGTCTCTATGATACAACCCGACATTTTCAAAAGTGGAAAGAGCTGTACAAAACTACGCGCTCCTCTAGAGCCTGAGCTAATTTCTAGCCACAAAGTGAACCTTGGAGCCTTGTACTGACCCCACGTACTGAAGCTATGGAGTTACACTTCCTATCTCTACAGCAGCCCTACCAACAGCTACTGTTTGCAAGCAGAGATTTTTGTTTATGATCACTTTTTTGCTCAAAGCTACTCACTATTCCACATTCAACAAAGACAAGCAGCCTTTGCAGCCTTCGCAGCTGTCATAACTTTCATTCCACAACGAAACTGAGGAGATGTTTGTTAAGCGTCGAACTCCAGTCCTTGGGATAATTAACATCTTGGCGAGCCTCCTGCAGCGGTATCTGGTGGACAGTCATTAGTGCATCCAGTTACGCATGCTTGCAATTTGATCTTGACCAACACAATTTCCTTCCCTTCTTTAGGAATTATTTTACTGCCTTTGTGCCCAAGGGATAGATGGAGAAGATAGCTGCACATAAGCTCCTTCAGCTGTGAAGCTAATACTGAAAACATATTCTACTTCTGTTTATAGCGATACTCTGCCCTAAAAAGCCTGGTGTAACAATCTGTGAAATTCAGCATTTAAAAAACCCACCCAAAAATAGAAAATGTATTTCTGTTTATCCAAACTGGCACTTCTTAAAATTTATTAAGGTCACAGATTTGGCCTATATGAGAGACAATGGATTATCTGTGGGGCAAAATGACACGCAAAGAGTTGTCATTTGGTAAGATTTGCGTCCTATGAATTAGTACCATTTAAGCATTTAAGAAAGCAGATTTGAACCAGCTGGCTGTGGAAATTATCTTAACTGTATATGCAACGTCCAGGGGCAGGAGAGCACACGGACAGGTTTGCCTCTGTGCCATGTTACAGAGCATTTTAGAGTTTGGATTATACAGGCCAGGGTAATCTTTCTAAATTGAAAAAAGGAAACTTGTAAGGAAGAAAGTAGAGCTTTATTTTCAATAAAACCACTCTGGTTTAGATTACTATTCATACTCATATGATATTTGTTGAAATTTTTTTTAGGTATTTTGGAAATCTAACATCTTTCAGGAAGTTTAACATCTTCATTGTTTTCGGCAGGCCTTTGGAAGTCAAAGTCACTCATCTCAGAGATAAAAATTTCCCTGTCTTCTGTGAACTTCTGTGTGAGATTCATTGAAATAGCAACCGTTGGGAACAACCACTGCTCTTCTCTTCTTGGTTTCTCCAGGAAAGGTCAAGGCAGTATAGTAATTGGACAACATCACCATTTTAAAGACCTGAGTTCCCACTGACACAAAACCAGTAACAGGTGTTGAAGCATTAGGAGAAATTGTACAGCAAAAGCAGGATGAAATTTCTGTACCAGATTTAGTAGAGAAGAGTGTTAGGAAGGTTTAGTAAGGTAGAGGAAACAAAACCTGATTTCTG
>Ga0181612_167181_pt1 | contig 10350 bp, 7 predicted proteins | sample HoacroProtozoa21_FD_119630 | JGI IMG/M metagenome (GOLD analysis project Ga0181612, IMG submission 119630) | Hoatzin crop microbial communities from Cojedes, Venezuel. Combined Assembly of Gp0051906, Gp0051904, Gp0051908 | reverse complement strand
TTATAATTTTGTAGTGATCAAAAGTTTTGGTCAAGACCACTGCCCTACTGGGCTATGTGCTGCACAAGGAAGGCACAGTCCTTGTCCCACACAATGTGGTCGACTCAAATCAGACACAAAGTAGAAGCCGCACAACTGCGGCCAAGCAGACATGTCTTGGGGCAACCCTCACCAACAGATTTGCGGGCTGAACCCCTCCAGCAGGTCACACGCACAGAAGTGTGTAAGCGCTTTCGCCCTTTGAGCTAACACAGCTGCTCGGTAAGCTGCAAATGGAAACGCTCGTGCTTTTCAGATCCAGAGGTCTCCGGTTCAATCTCTGTAGATAAACTCTCTGGAGATGTGCTTACACTTTACAGTGTAATTCAAGGCAGGAAAAGCAAGTGAGCACTTTTAGATTATCAACACCCTCAGAAAGAAATCTGTTCTTTAGAGTTATGACAGGCCCAGTGATTCATTAGTTGGAAAGAGGTTAATAATGCAGTTGTAGATATAAAACAGAGCTGATCAGAACAGATAGAGTTCCCTCAGTAGTAGCTTATTACCAAAGAATTAAAGGTTGCAGTGGGATCTGCATCTAAAATTGGAGGAAACTGCTTGACCAGAATCGCTTTGGTGCCATTATTGTTTCTAACTTGAATTGCTCTTTTCCCTTGTTGGTATTTGCTCTATGATGTATGTGGAGAGCAACTGTAACACTTCTCCAGAACAGTATAAACTTGTCATATTAAATTTCACTTGGAAATTAAAAGGTTTCTAATCAGAAGAGCAGTGAAGTTCTGGAACTACCTTCCAGGAAAAATGGAGGCCAATAAATTTAACCATAATGAAGCCTGAACAGTTTATAAAAGGGATTATGTGACATAGTCCTTAGAATATTAGGGGACTGAAACTGATGATCTATGCGGCTGGTTTTCTGAACTTCTTTCCTGTGTCTGGATATTACAGCCCTTCTCTCACAACACTTTTTTGCAGATAGTTCTGTGATCATTGTTGCATGAAGGATACTGGACAGTAAATACCAGAATACTATTTTATGGTGCCCCATATTTACAGCTGCTAAATTTCGATTTGAAAATACACGCTTCGTCAAATTATTTTAATATTATTTCTTTATGCAGGCAATTCAGGTGGTTGTTACAGGGCTGAAGGGAATCTAGCATAATACAAGAACAGCTGTAGCAGCTTAGAGTTCCAGTTAACCTAGTAACTGGTCTCCGACTATGGCTGACATAAAAGACTTAATGAGCAGAGCAAGGTTGTGGCAGTACTTCTTAGAAGCACTTTCCTAACTTCCAAAAATTTGATGCCTGGGGACTTCCTGCAAGTCAGATCTAGTTCCCTTGGGCTTCCTAAGCCCTCCTCTGATTTTTCTTCTCTAAATTCAAGCAGCCACTCTTTAACACATGTACACATTTAGCATGCTGGTGCAAGGGCTTCCACAGCAGACCTGTACGCTGCATGGAGAAGCATTTCCTTTTGATGCTACCTGCTTGCTTAATCTCATGAACAGAGAATAGCAGTGACTATCCAGCCTACTGCAGATGTAGTCTCTCATACTACCATTCAGCTGTCTCTTTTCCAGGTTGAAGCATCCTGATCTGCCTGTGCAGAATCCAGCCTTACCTTGTTTATCCTTGCTACACTTGTAAGGATATTTTCTCTTCTGTTAAATCTTTTCTGCGTTAGGGAGACACTAAAACTACAGATAGCATTCAAGATTCATGCACACCAGGCTAATAAGCTGGAATAAAGATGTTCTTTTTTTGTTTTGTTGTCTGTTCCTTTGCTAACATCCTAACATGCAGTTATCTTTTTTTCTGTAGTTGCCAGGGACTGAGATATTTTCATAGAACATTCTATTCTGATCACCAAATCTCACTCTTGAATGGCTTAAAGCCCACTACTTAAGACTTTATATTGATGTAGTCCTAGGTTATACTGTAGTAGGAAATATTTCCAGTGTGCTTTACCGTTAATGGAACCTGCTCTTGAACATCAATATACACCTTTCCCTCCTCTGTTAAGAGAGAGGCTCCATCCTAATTCAGCTTCTAAACCCTTAGTTAAAGTTAGTGATCTTGGTTTCCAGTTTATTTCTAAGTCTACTTTCCATTATAAAACAAGATACAATCTGTATCCGTCTGCAATTTCTGGTTGCCTCAACACAACACAGCTGCATAAAGGTTACAGGTCTTGTTACTTGTTGGAGCTCCAACTATGGAGAGTATCTGCTTAGCAGCGTGTGAAACCTGGGACTTTATCAGGACTCTTTGCTTAAAGACCAGCTCTGAAATTCACCATTCACTTAAAAAAACATTTTTCAAGAAGTGTTTTGTTTTTTTTTCCCCACAAGTGTAGTTAAATAATTCCCAGTCTTTGTAGAAGAAGAAGAAGAAGAAGAACAAGAAGAAGAAGAAGAAGAAAAGGAAGAAGAAGAAGCAGAAAATACAATCCACATTTGGCGCTTTTTTTTAGATGTTTTCATCCTCATGGAAACAATGGATTTCAGTGTTTACTGTCTGTATTATTTAGGTTACTGGAGAGTGTATATAAGCAAATACAGGAGTTTCCCACCAACAGTGGGGTCTGTGGGAAATAATAGTAGTAGTCCAGAATGTCAGTACAGTTTCTTCTTCTTAGCATTATTTAGTCTTTACCACTAATTGCCATCCATTTTTGTCTGCTAATGTTAGTTTTTGTCTGTTTTTTTCCTCTAATCTGCTAATTCCCCGAGATTGTTTCATGTAGCTAGCTCAGTAGTTTACATATTTTATCTAGAAACTCATGGTGTTCTTTTCTTATTCTAAACAGCTAGTGAAGCAAAATGGGAACTGGAGCAGAGACACATGAACTTCCCCACAAAGCAGGCTCCACTGATTTTCTGCTTTGCTAGCGAGTAAATCAGAGTGAGATGGCTAGCTGAAATGCTCAAGTTTTATCCTTATTTGTCATATGACCTTACAAAATTCCTATGACCTGTGCTGACCATCCACAGAAGGAGCTAATTAATAGGGTGTCCTTAGGTTTAACCAGTGCTTGTTATAGCTGCTTTAACCCTTGTGGGAAAGCTGTCTTGCAGTATAGTTGTGGTCACTGACTCACATTTCTACATGAATTTCTCCATCCAAAACAATAGCGACTTTTTTGTCACGGATTTTTCCAACTACAGCTATGAAGATTAAGTATTCCTGAGTGAATACATCTTACTGTTATTAATCACAAAGGACAATATAAAAAAGGGTAGCTTTTTCACCACACTGGAGAACATGAGCCTACGCACAATTAATGGAGAGTTTACACTTCTAAAGTTTCTTTGAATAAGAAAACCTAATGGCAAGAAAAACATAGGAGTAAGGTTGCAACACCCAGCTAATATTTTAGTTTATCCAGTAGTTCCTGATTAAGTTTACTTTTTTGGATACCTCCATCACCTGTGGATATTCGGTCTTTTCTCTCTCCGTTTAGAACGACATGCAGAATACCAAACACAGACAGAAGGAGGAGTCCTGGTGCAAAAGGCTCTGCTCCAAACTGATCGAAGGAAATTGTTGTGCATGAAGGCGAGCATCAGCAAACAGTTTAAACAGTGATATTGATGTCAGGTTGTAACAGAATGCAAGATTTCTGAAAAAATTGTAAAAGTCGTGAACCTTTTTTTAATCTTCAGAGCCATCTAGGCTGCTAGAATAGCCAGTGTAAAATGCTCCCTACTTTGCTGCCAAGAGTGACACAAACTGCCAAGCCTCTCAGGCTCAAGCTTTCTATATTTAATGCTCACCACATCATTGATGTAGAGCAACGTTCGGCTGTTGGCATTTAGTTGTAAGCAGCATTAGCAAATGGTCATATTTAATTCAGTCTTACTGTCTTATGCTCTCTGCCACATTAGTTTATACTTCTCCTATTGAAGTTGGTGCAATTTACCATGTAAATGTGCGTGTCTAGTATTGTAAAATAGGAGAATATCTTGACCTCATATTTATTCAAAGAGAACAATAAAGTAGGTTACTGCTTTCTTTACTGGAGGAAATGCCCTGAGTACTTTGAAATAATATTTTTTATATAATGAATCAATCTGTTTTCACAAGGAAAGAAATTTCCAGTTACAGTTGGTATTTCCCCATCAGAAAGAGAGGAAACCAACCCCAAAACAACAGCATGTACACAAGCTTTGTGATTGCACTTACTTGTGTAAACAAACTAGCTAGCACTGAACATCTTGTGGGAGGTAGAATAAATATTCAAGAGACACATTTGAAAATTCCTTTTGTAAAGCCAAAATTTTGACTGAGCTTTTAGGAGCTTGACTTATTGTGCTGCTGGGCAAAACAGTGCGGCTCTTTGTTTGGTGCATGCTGAGGGAGAGATGCACAGATGCTCTTTCCTGAAGGATTTTCTTAAGTGTCAGGGCTGTTATTTAACAGCACAAATAAATTATAACATTTTGCACTTCTGCAGTCACTTTGATCCAAAGAGCACTAAATGTGCGCAAAGAGACTCCTCTAGAAGAAACTGCAGGGAGAACTGAGGGGTTGGAGTAGAGGACCCGCAGAGGTCCCTTCCAACCCCGAACATTCTGTGATTCTGTGAACTGCAAAGGGCAGTTGTTTTCCAGCTAGCACAAGCTGGACTAAGTCCATCGGCCTCAGCAGAGAGGATGTGCTTCTGTGCAAAGGTCTTAAATCAACACAGACCCAAACCCGAAGAAAAGCAGTAGCAGGAATGTGGCCTTAGTGACAGAATTAATGAAAGAGCTGATAGGAATAAAAGAGGAAGGAACAGCATTATCTTGAGGTCTATTTATCATATTTATTATGGGATAAATGTTCAAAAATATAAGACTTTGAAATTCAGTAGACAGTATCCTATCTAGCAGTAGAAAATCGCTATGCTTTTCATGTCCACAGATAAGGTAGAGGAAAGGTGAATCATTCAATGCAAATGAGAAATTAGGTTATAAACTCTTTGGGACAGAACTGCTGTTTTTGTATCCTGGTCATATCCATCAGGGCAACGGTGTTCTGTCTGAGGCCTCTCTGCATCACCCCATGGCAATAAGTAACAGGGATAATCAAGGAGAAAGGGTAATTGGTAAGCATTGCTTTTAGTTTTTACTGCTGGAAAAAATATGAATGCAAGTCTAAAAAGGGCCTGCACTGAAAGGGACTTTGCAAGAAAACATTCAAAGTGTTGCAGAGCGCTGCAGCTCCTCTCTACCATCGGGTGTGACTCTCCATTCACCACAGGACCTGCAGTGACAGTGGCCTTTGTGCTGGCCAAGTGGTTATTGAAAGATCTAGGACTGGACTGTGTGATAGCTCTTCTTGTCTGGGGAAGAACAACTCGGGGGGAAATTCATATAGCCACTTTCCTTGCTCTTTGTGTTACGTTTTCCACGAGCATTTATGTCTGTCTACTCATTACTACAGAGAGATTTTAGGGAGGTGATTGAAGTGTGGGAACGTGGGTATTTAGTGCATGCAACTGCACCTGGGTAAGCCCTTTACAGTGTTTATACCAGAATTATTCATAAAGCTCCTTAAGCTGGATTATAGGTTTTCTTTGTGAGACATGTAGAACTCGAAAGGGAGTGAGAGGCTCAAGTTCTCTCTTTTTATTGCTTTGATTTCTGCAATTGCTGTTCTACACAGTGTAAATGTGAAAAAGACAGGCAAGTGAAGCAGGCATGCGCCAGCGTGGCATTATCTCATTCAAGCTATAGTACAAGAATTAGACACAACCTCGGCGTGATCTGGGACACTGGGACAGGCCAGGCTGTGAGCCAGGAGGGCACCCATGTTCCAGGGTCTCTCCTGCAGCTGAAACCTCTGTGCATTTGGGCATTTCAATGTGCCAGGCTACTCAGCTGTCTGCGGTGCCAGTGCCACACTGAAAAATTCAGGAGTTCTCCACATCTGGGCAGAGGAGCAGCCTAAAGGTGCCTCTTTTTACCCCGAAAGTCTGTGCCACCGTCAAGGCCAGACAAATACAGGGAGACAGAGCAACCACAGCTCTTATCTTCGGAAACTGCTGTGCTTGAAACCTCATGAGAAAACCATCCAACTCCATCGCTTCTGCCAGGTCCTACTTAGCAAAGAACATGGATGAGCTTCCAGATGAGGATATTTTCTTTGTTAGGTCCTTGGTGCAGCTTTAGTTTTAATATTCGTTTTGGTTATAGAGTAACCCAGTGTTTCTGAGTATATGTATTTGTTTTTCACTTTTCATTCCTTTATCTTCAAGGGCCGGTTCATGTTGGCTTTACCCGTAGAAGAAACTGAAATGTTGATTGCGCATGGAGGGCTACACAAAATCTTACGAAGTTTTCCAGTTATAACAGTCTTGATGAAAATTAAAAGAAATATACAGGTGAAAAATGTGACCTAAGAGTTTACATTATTCAAAGGGCTGCTTTTTTTTGATTTCAAATGAGCTTTAATAGGATTATATAGGTATGTTTTATAATATTGAAACTGGCATAATATTCAAGCCTAAAAATCTTCTCGTAGTTGTATTTCATTATTTCTACTTCTTTGAAACTTAACATATTTTCACCATATGGCAAGCATTTATTTTTTCCCATTTTTCTAGCGGAGATTAAATTAAAACAGTTATTTGGTTTAGCAAAAAACCTTCAACCTATCTGTGCTGGAAGTCAAGGGTTCTGTAAGCTTGTTCATTACTATCTTCCTGTATTTTAATTAACAGCTTGCTCCAAAACCCGCTGAAGTCAACAAAGCTCTTCCCATCATCTTCAGTAGGCTTTGGATCAAGCTCTATGAGAACAAGACAGCTCTTCACTCCTGCTGCAAAGCCAATGACAGAACCACAATACATTGATATTATCATAGCTTCCAGAAAAGCAGTGGCCATGTACCACATGGTGGGTGGTCTTTTATACCAGCCAGAAAGAAATTAAGCCAGTAGGCACATAAGATGACAGTGAGATAAGAGGTCCTTTATACCCACATTCTTGGAGGAGACTCGCTAGTTGCCTAGATTGTCTGGTTGAACCCATTCTGTAGAACAGGCACACCACTTACCCTTCCACAGAGACTGCTCACTTAAGCTTGCATTAGGTTTGTCTTCTGGACTGACCCCTTAACTGTGTTCGAAGCATTTTCAGTCACTGGATCATCGCAGTAGTAGGCTGGTCCCACTGCTGAAATGTTCACCCAAAACAGCTTGCAAACTGTAGGTGATAAGTGATTCTTTGTGCCTCCATGGTACGCACTAAAAACTTTTTCATGTTGATGATGACAGCATTGTGCAGCACCTCTCCAGGAAACAGTCAGATTTTCAGAAACAGCTAGAAATTTTCTGTCACCAAGCTGATCTGAAATCAAAGACGAAAAACCTGAAATATTCTGAAAGCGTCATCTGCTGTTTACTTGCATAAGACCGACATTCCTGTAGAAGGAAGTTATGCCAAGAAAGCAAGTAAATTCCATATCTTGCTGCCTAACAAATCAGCTTTGCCCAGTGGCTCAATGGCTAACTCCCAACTATAACCTAATTAAGGTTATCTGGGGGAAAAAGTTGTAATATGTAAAAGATCCTTCGCTCGACAAGACAAATGATGCCTCCTGGATACATTAAAGAACACCTGGGAACAAGTTAAAATTCAGTGTTTCCAAGTCCCTTATAGCTATTTACAATGCCATTCTTTCTGTAAAATAAATTGTTATCACCAGTCCCTTATGCCATTCCATTTAGACACAGAGTAATATTTTTCTTGTAAGAAAACATCCGTATTTAAGTTCAAAGATTCCAGTTCCTAAAGCTCATTCCTTATTGGAGACAGGTAAGCAACCTATTGATCTTAACTAGGCTGCTCATACGCTCTTATTTAATCACATGCTTTAACTGCCATGCAGCTGTTGAGCCAAGAAAAGCAGATTTATATGGAAATGAGAGAACCTTAAAAAGTTCTTACTGAATTCACTGTTCATGGTAGAGCTGTTTTGTAGCTCCACGCCTTGGCTTCTTGCAAGGTCCCGGTACTTTTCGAGAGGAGTTCAAACCTGCTACCTACAGCAGAATTTTATGCTGAGACTAAAATTAAGAGGCAGTATTTCTTTTTAAGCATTGGATTGTCCCAAATTGAGTAACCCTGCCATGAATACAACAAAAAGCGTGACATTTGTAGATTCCAGATTCATGCCTGGAAAAAAAATATTTGCTACAAGCAAAGAATCGCTCAGCAGGGAGAGAGGACCTTTGGATTCCAGTCTCTGGATAAATGTTTGTTTAAGGAAATTTAACCCAGTTCCCTAAAATTCAAGTTTTACAGTCCCCTGTCTGTATGTCTTTTCATCCATCAATCTACACAATAATTTTTGAAACCATTGCCCTTCCATCACAAAACTTGAAAAAAGACTAGAAATCTCCAAGGTAGAAAATTTCTGTATAGCATAAAAAATGGCTGGTTTCGTAGAGGAGAGAGTCACTGCAATATCCCCAGAAGGAGAAAGGCAAATGTGGAAGCTCATCTGGCTGGCAGCTGAAGTCGACGAAGTGGAAATCAGGAGCCCAACTCCTCTACTACAGTCTGAAGGAATTATGGCTCTAAATTTGGTATTTAGAATAAATCTCTACTCTTTCTAAAAAAAAGTGAGGTTTTTTTTGGAAGATTTTTTGAACTGATAATGAATATTTCTGTTACTACTGTACGAAAGCTGAGATTGCATTTGATGTAGTGGGTGAAATTGTATTTCCATTTAATACAGTGGGAGTTTCAGCATTGACTGGCCAGCATTTCTTGCCATACTATCTCCTTGAATAGAAAGTGCAGCTGTGAATACATCTGTTGCTTTGTTTTGTTTTGCTTTGTTTCACATTTTGCATTGCTTGGTTTGGCTGTCAAGCAGAGAGGGAACTCGGGGTAGGAATTTGTTGCTGTCTCTGTCATCTCACCTGAAGCAGTTCTCAAGATTTCTGTAAACTGTATATTCTTTGGCTCTGCTACAAAAATGTGAGAATATTCAGATAGAGCTGTAACTGATGCTACATCCGTTTCTTGGAAAAAGAGATTTAATGTAAAGATTAGTCAAAGGAACAAAAGACCTTCTTTCGAATTGCATTTATTCATTGCATATTCAGTTAACTTTAATCAGTCCTTTAGCAGAAAAACCCTGTGCACAACTACATCTCTGTAAGAATGCACCCTTCCATTTCAGTGGTGTTACAGGAATTAACTGTACAAGATTCCAACCATTTGCTTGAGACATGGAGAACTAATCCAGGTTAAAATACAAAATGATGCAATTAGCCCTCATTTTAAAAATCATAGCATCCAAGCAAACAAACAATCAAACACAGTTCGTTTTTCTTCCAGAAAACCATACACTTTTTTTTTTTAATTTCCAAAGTTCTTTTACTTAAAGAAGGTTTATCTCCTCTTTCCCTCTGTCTTGTATGATATATGATTTCTCATTACAATGTAGTTTTCATTCTTCCTTGGGCTATTAAGTGTCACTGACTTGAACAAAGGAGTCTTCACATAAGTCATTATACTTTTGGTCTTTCGTTTTTCTATCAAAACCCTAAGGCTACAGTTGTAAGGGCATGAATTCCAATCTTGAAAGACACAGATCATCCTTAATCCTATTAATGTTAATCACATTTTATGGCACTATGGACCTTGCGGTGTGAAGCTCTTCACAGTACTTAAATAGTGATATTACTGCTCTGATATTACTGCAGCAAGGTAGCATTAACCAGTCTCCACCCGTTAAAGTCTCAAGGAATCAAATCTGATTTATAGGGAGGAAAGAAAAAGAGGCAGAGAGGGAAGGAAGAAGAGAGTAAGGGAGAGAGGAGAGGAAAAGAAAGAAAAAGCAAGCAGGAAGGAAATGAGGAAAGGAAGGAAAGAAAGGAATAGAGAAAGAAAAAGGAGCAATTTGGGTAAAGGGAAATATCAGAATGCACTAAAGAGGAAGGTGAAAATTGTTCTTTTTTCTCCATCGTTCTTGCCAGCAGCAGGAGGATTGTGCACACTTACACAAAAGATCCTGGTGTGGGATGTGAGGTTTTACAGAGGTGGCTCTGGTGGCCTGACAGTGTGTAACTCCTGGCCATAAACTGAAAGAAGTTTGGGCCCAGTCTTGTTTAACTTCTTCATCAACAACCTGGATGAAGAGTTAGAATGTACCCTCAGCAAGTTTGCTGATGACACTAAACTGGGAGGTGTGGTAGTTACACAAGCAGGCTGTGCTGCCATTCAGCGTGACCTGGACAGGCTGGAAAGTTGGACAGAGAGGAACCTGATGAGGTTCAACAAGGGCAAGGGCAGGGTCCTGCCCCTGGGGAGGAACAACCCCAGGCACCAGGACAGGCTTGGGGCGG
>Ga0181612_148815_pt1 | contig 10350 bp, 11 predicted proteins | sample HoacroProtozoa21_FD_119630 | JGI IMG/M metagenome (GOLD analysis project Ga0181612, IMG submission 119630) | Hoatzin crop microbial communities from Cojedes, Venezuel. Combined Assembly of Gp0051906, Gp0051904, Gp0051908 | reverse complement strand
CTGGCGTTGGCCAGTCTCCCCGCAGGAGGTCTCGGGAGAGAAGGATGTCGTGGTCCGCCCGCTGCTGTATTTGAACAGCTTACAAAGGACTGTGTGGGCTCACAGAACTGTGTTTACGCACCGTGAGACGATGACGGTGTTAAATAATGGATAAAGCCAAGGGGACATAAGCAAAAAAACCCCTCCTGGATTCTTGTTGCCATCTCTGCCATGGAATTGTTGTGCGGCTTTGCTCTAGGTCACTCAGCCTTCTGGTTTTCTCTATCCCTCTCACCTGGGTGCATGATATTGCCATTCATGGACTTCCACGGGGGTTTGAGAAGCTTTTCAAAAGAGAAAGCTGTGTGGATGGGTTGGAGATGTATCCAGTGCAGCTGGTTTTGTGATATGTGAAGGGATGCAGCAAACTGTCCCTCAGACGCGCAGTGCGGCCAGCGTGGGCTGGGGAGCCTGGGGCAGCACAGCCGCTCCTTTCCTTTGCCGTTGGTGCCTGCCACCTTTAACTGGCATTAAATATCTTTAGTTTTATTTATTTGTTGATTGATTTGAGTCTCTGGTAGTTTCAGAAGATGTTCTACTTGGGGCCTGTGTGGTCGGCGCTCTTGAAGGAAAAGGCAATGCCTTGGAGCCTGGGCGACGGGGAGCACCGAGGCCGTGCTGCAGCAGGCGTGAAGCGGGTGCGCTTGGTGCATGCTGAGCTTTCCCGGCTGCTCTGTTGTGAGTTTGCAGAAGATGCCGAGCCCTATCAGCAAACCACAACCCTGCTGGGTGCTTGCATATGGTTCTGTTCAAAGCTGCGCGTGAAAAGGAGCGGAAATGGATGGAAATTTTTATCCTTTTGTGAGAGAGAAGTCTGGAGTTTCTGGGTACGCCCCATCTATGCCAGCTTCCCTGGCTGCTCCACAGTCTCAGTTATTTTTCTGCCTTTCGGGACGAGAAGGAGGGGCAGGCCGTCCCTCTGCCTGGGGTCAGCTCTGCTGGTGTTGGTCTGCTTCAGGGCCGGCGTGTTCAGTCGTGGCACGGCCGTGTCACGACATTGTCTTCTGTGCTGTCTTTGTGCGATGGATGGTCTCAGGGACTTCAGCAGTCCTTGCGGCTCTTTCCTCCACTGCTGATCCCACACGGACATCCCTGAAGCCTCCTTTCAGCTGACTGCGAGGACTGGCTGGTGGCACGGAGGACATGCGGTCAGAGGGAGTTCCAGGTGGCTTCTGTACCACTCCTTCACCTCTTTCCTGGACGTTCCAGGAGCGGGTTTGTGAGCAGACCTCTAACAAAAGCAGGTAGCTCCAGGGAGCGACGCTGAGGTGAGATGCAGCTGGTGACATCCAGCGAGGCACCACCAGCCTGCGAGTGCCCCGGGCTGCGGCAGCACGACTCGCCTGGCGCAAAGCCACCAGCAAGGACAAGCGGCAGCCGCTGCCTCTCTTCTTTCTCGAGTAAGCAGCACGTCGTTTAAATACAAATACAATTAGGACTTATCTCTTGCTTTGGGAGTCATAGCTACTACCCATGCTTGACTGGGGCAAAAGATTTTTGTAATCTCTAGGGAGGAAATATAATCAGTGAGGGAAGACGGTGTTTGCTTGTGTGTAGAAAAACCTGTGCATGTATAGGGAAACACAGCAAAAGATTCCTGTGATGGTTTGGTCTTGGGATGTTTATCATCTCCGTCAGAAGATCATCTCTGGGCTCATATAAAGGTCTTCTCATGTATTTGTTGTGAATATAAATGTTTCTGTTGTGCCCTCATTGAGGATTTCAGAGTTAAATGTTTTCAGCCTAAATTCAGTTTGGATAACGAGGTGGTTGGCCCTTTGCCACACGGCTTGGCAGGTGAGTGGGGAGGGATGTAGAAGGGGAATAGTGAGGAGCAGAAAATGGAGTGTCGTGGTCACATGTCCCCTTTGGCATCCGAAGGGCCACCATCAATATACAGTGAATAGAGGCGAGATGGGAGCCAGGAACTCGCAGCCGTATGTTCCTCTGTCATCCTTGTATTGCTTCCACGCTTCAAAGTCTAAAAGCTTAATTACTACATGGCTCTTAACCACTAAGTTAGTGTTGCATAAACCAGTTAATACGCTTTCACTCAAACCGACTTGCCGGTTGAAGATAAGAGCGCGTATCTCAAAGCTTGTTCGGCAGCTCTTCTTCATGGGATCCCCATCTCTGCTGCATTTGGGTGTTCCCAGAGACCTTTACCTAAACAGAGGTGTCTTACATTTTCTTTTTGAGAAACCGCTTGTAGGAAAGCAAAAATAAGAACTGCTGTGAGTGTACCTTCTGCTTTGCTCCAAGGCATCCCACCTCTGTTTGGAGACAGTTATTGCTAGAGAGGGTTGGAAGCGCATCAAGCATTCAGTCGTGGCATTTCGGGAGACTGGATGCACTTCACAGCATCGGGGAGTCCTGAGCACAACGTGCCGTGGAGGGCTCCCCAGGTCGTGACGTGGCCTGTCAGTCTTGCAATATGAATCTATTAATGCTGGTGTCCTTGCCATGGTGCTGTATCTGTGGAGCAGTGACGCAGTGCAGCCGTAAACTGAAAATTCTTCTGGAGAGCTTTGTTACGGGGACTGGCCGCTGTGACTGGGGTGGGCTCCCACCCTAGGCTACAGTACAACAGTGTTTGCAGCTCAGCTCTTTACGTACTGTGTACTTAAGAAATTAATACCTAACATGGGTACAGATTAATGTTAGGATTTACTAATGTATCAACTGTGTTTATTCATATACGTGGAAATGGCGAAAAACTTACGCTGTTTGTGTACTTGCTTCAAACACACACGTACATGCATCTTACTAACTCCACATGCAGAAAATGTTAATTCTGCACCATGTGAATGTTAGTGGTAAGAGTGGATAACTTAGTACTATTTTAGGACTTTGGTTTTAATGTATTTTCTTTTTTGCCAATTACATGTGAATGTCCTTTGAGGAAGAAGTGCGGAAAGGTATTTGATGTCAAATCTCTCTTACAAGGATTTACAGCTGAATCACATTGCTGCTTTCTCCTCCACGGGGAAGCAGGGAATTTGAGAGCTAAGGATGACCTCCAGCTTTGGTAACTCCCAAGATTATCTTTTGATGGCATCTTTAGCTTCTAGAAGAAGACAGGCCTGTCTGCCTGTATCTTGAAGGGAATATATCAAACTGATGCTTGAAAATTTTAATTTGTCCCTAATCTGTATTCAGTTTCAGCCAGAGCGGGTAGCTGAGAACGGTGGATCTATCACAGGCGTGTTCTGGGGAGCTGACACAAATTTCAACCTTAAACTAAAGGGTCTGTCTGTCTTAATGGAAGGCTCTGGAGAGTGTTTCATGTGCTAGCTGTCACTTTGCATTTCTGGGATGTATCCGACTCTGGAGAGGGGACTGTCTGTAGATGGTTTTTATATGAAGTAGATAGTGGAGGAGGTGCATGCACCACGAGGCGGGGGTTTACAGTCATGCCGGTGCGTTCAGCGACTGGTTCTCGTGCCATGTGCATTGTAGCTGCGATGACTCTGCAGCGAGGGTTACCAGTCAGCTGTCGGTTTGCTGGTCCTTGCGAAAGCTCTTGTGTTCCTGGGTGTTGGAAGGGCGCAGCTGGCAGTTGCACGGAGGCCCAGAGGTTTTGGACATGTGTGTAAACAACTGCCCGTCGCTGTGTTTTCCCGGAGGTTGTCGGGCATCTGTGTGCGTCTCTGTCAGGCAAGAATCTCACCGCGTTGTCCTGGGAAAGCACAGGAGATGTCCTTGGCTTTTTGGCAGAGTCACCGCAGCCCAAAGTTGTTTTTCTTCATACAATTCCATTAGAGTGATGACAGTTTCAAGTTGGAACAGAAAAAGATCTGATGAAAGGACCACTCTGTAAGTGGGGAAGATAGACAGAGTGGAAGCAGTAACTAGCAAGGTAATAGACGGTGATGGATCTATAATCTCTGAGGCTGGTGTAAGCAGTAAATTCCTAAATAGTGTCCTTTCAGCCTTAACCTATTTATTTGCAAAGTGCTAAATTTAATTTTCCTTAGTCTGCAGGAAAGCAGCATCCCAGGAATAAGCCTTTAGCCCAGCCAAATAGCTGTGCCAAAGTGCTTGTTCCAGCAGTTCCATTTCCTCTTTGCTCCACACAGAGCGTCGGGGCCGTGCGCCCCAGCACGTCATCGCTCGGCTGTGTCGGTGTCACGAGGCTGGGGGCGACGCTGCTGCGAGGCGGGGTGTATCCTGCTCTGCAGCCTTTTTGGAAGGGGGGATCTAAGAGCTGCAGGTTCGATAGAACCGCGTGGACTCTGTAAGAGCAGGATGAATGAGCCGGTCCCCAGGTGAGAAGGCTGGCGCGTGAAAGCGGGCACTGCACGCACCGATGCTCTGTCTGCCCTGTAGATGTAGGGCCACGGTGCTCAAGCCTCTCGGCTCAGAATGACTTCAGGAGTTGAACAGCACATAAAAGCCTGTGTATTCTGAAACTTCCACAAATCCACATCTCGAGGAAGAAAAGCAGCAAATTTTCAAGCAACCGACATTGTGCAGAGTTGCTCTGCAAAGTTTCAGGGAGTGTGGTAAAAAATAGGTTTCCGTGCACTGCTTTTTCTTCCTGGTAGCACTCTGCTGGCGATACACACAGCATGGCTTCTTCTGGAGCTAGCAAAGAGGTTTTTCGCCAAAATCCACAACATAGTAGATTTCTTAGAAATGTTGCTTTGATAAAATATTTCAGGAGCAAATACCCAGTGTCTGAATCCAGGAGTTGCCGTTGAGCGAGTGTTTGGTGGTTCTGTAGTTGTCGTGCCCCCGGGGAAGTGCAGCGTGGGCTGTCACTAATCCTGTTGCTTCGGAGAAAGTCGGGGCTTGGTTTCAGAGCTTTGCTGTTTTCCTGCCTGCAGAGGATTTCAGCAGTTCCCCACAGGACTCCCCGTTCCTCTTTGTCCCTTGCTTATCCCCACAACCAGGCAGTGCTGTGTTGGCTGGTGTGGAACGTCCTGCCGGTGCTGCCCTGAGTTCCCACCATGTTCTCAGCCGATTGCTGATACGTGAGTGGAAAGGTGCTGCTTCTCAAGAGTGGAGGAATTTGCCATCTTCATTCTGCTTCAAGGTTTAGTTGAACTTTTACTCAGTAAAGTGCCATGGAAAAGACAGTCTTTTTTTGTTTGGGTTTTTTTTTTGTTCTATGTTGCCATTTTTTAGCACCTTAGGAATGAAAATCATATCTGTAAGTTTAAATCCAGCCCTTCCTTCTTCTCTTATCTAAATCTGGAGAAGGGATCTGAGCTTCTCAGCTCCCTGTGCTGTTCGGAGCTCTGACCTCCCTTTCACATTTGTTATAAAATAAATAAAAATAACAGTGCCAGGAATTGAGGGTGGAGGATTACGCAGACTTCTTGCCTGCTTTTTCCTTCAGTGCGGAGCTGATGGGAAGGGTAGCTCTGCTGCAGCCTGGGAAAAGACCTTCCTGAGCTGAGCCTGAATTTGCAGTGGGGGTCTCTGCTTTTCTGGAATTGGGTGAAATTGCCCCCAGGGCTGGGTGCTGTGTGATCTGGCACCCTTTCCTCACCACTGCACGGGTTCCTTGGGTCTTGCTCTTTCTGCTGATAGGCATGGGTGCAGATGAGAAAATAGACATTTTTTGTGAGTTGAGAAGGTGCCTTTCTCCCAGGGCCTTTCTCTGCTATCCTTTCATTTTAAGCACAGTGTCACAGAAAATTTCATTAGCCACATCGAAAGTCTCAGCCAACAGTCTGCTTGCCAACGAGCGATGGATGAGCAGTGTTGATTAATATTGACATTCTTTTTGAGATTTTCCCTCGCCCAGGGGATCATGTAGAAAGCCATGAGTTCTTGAGCCTGGGAAGAACGTGGGCTTCGCTCTCTGCACCGAACTGAGCATTGATAGGATATTAAATGGAAAGGGCTTCTTCACAAGAGCCGAACTTGATCAGCTTAACACACTTTCCAACCAGATTTTCCCCCTTGAGGTAGTTCTACAGGGAGGCTTCTCGTGCAGGGGGTAAGCAGGCAGCATACCAAAGGCCTTCAAACTGCAAAGGGGCATCTCCAGCTTGCCTCAGCTGCTTCCATCACTCAGGGACTGAAATTTTAATCATTGAATTAATTTTTCAGAAACCAAAGTGCAAATCTGTACCCCAAGTGGCATTAATAATGAATGCAGGGAAACGAGACATTAGAAGGAGAAAGAAGGGCTAGGAAATTTGGGGTTGGGGAATGAACTGTTTTTGAGGGGTATTATTTTGAAGAGATGAGGTATGGGTTGGATCTCCTTGTCCTTCAGGCCTGTCCGCTCGTCTTGTCCATGCTTTGTCCGAAAGTCTGCTGCATTTCTGTCCGAGGCATCTTTCGAATACTTTTCCTCCCAGCTTCTCTTCGCCTGGATTTTATTCTCCAGGGTAAATACCCAGGTCTGCACAGAGAGGATCCCAGTCCTTGTGTCCAAAGCAGCCCCCGACGCGTTGTGGGGCTCTGGCCACGTCGCAGAGGGCGAAGCAGTGGGGTTCGCCTGCTCCGGCAGATTGAAAGAGCACGAGGCCTGAACTGCAGCCAAGATGCCAGAGCTTTCTGCCTCGCTTTTGGCTCCTTCCTTCCTCTCTCAAAGCGCATGCAGATTTTTTTTTCCCTAATTAAAAGTATTATATACAAGAAGATTAATTAGAAATGAAAGTGATTTTTTTTTTTCTTTCTTTTCTGTCAGTGGAAAAGGCCTGTGCCAGGCGACTGCCAGAGGGAGCTGGGATTTCTCCCGTTAATGGATTCCAGGCAATTTGCCTCTGGACAGCTATCTTATAAATAATGAATGTTTGCACAGATTTTCCCAATTCTCAGGCAGCGCAGGTGGTCTTCATTTCAACCATCCCAAACAAATCTGGAAACAGCAGGGCGTTCCCATCCTCAGTCACCACGTGAAAAGGGCAATTCCTCACGTTCCCCCTCCCCTCCTCGCTGCATGCAGCACGGAGACCACCTACGGCTATGGATCTGTATCTTTATTTGAAATCCCATCAAGCAAACGCAGCCGTGCTCTGCCGTTCCTCCTCCCTGTCACACAGGGCTGCCAGAAAAGCCAGTGCGGGCTTTCGCGGCAGACGAGCAGGTTTGCAGAGGCAGGAGGTCTTCTCGTGGTCAGATGGGCTGATGTTCTCGAAAGCGTGTAGGATCGTTGCTGAAAGAGAATACTCAGATGCATGTGTGTGCGACTGCAGGACATGTCCAAGGCCTTTGTGCTGCCCTCCAAGGCTCACAGCAAGAGAACGATTCTTTGAATTGTTATATTAATCTTCAGAAATGAGGATTTGGCTCAATGGGTGCTCCACAGAGACCGGCCTAGAGGAGAAATCGTCTCCCAGAAGGAAAGCTATTCTGGAGTTAAAAGCACCCAAGAGTGATTTATGCAGCGCAGGGACTTTAAAGTGGCCCTGATGCAGGGATGAATTTCAGCCCAGAGAAGGATGACGTAGCCTGAGGGTTTCTCTTCGTACCATGCCACTTGCCCCATTTATTTCCTTTCCCTTAAAATGGAAGTGGTGACTGCAGGAAGATGAAGGTGAAGGTCCCCAGCTGCAGAGAGCTCCCGTGGTCAGCAGCCACCTGGTTCAGAGACAGGCTGGGGATTGCTCCAAGAACCTTTTCTGTGGCTCTAAATACAGCAGCTAATGACACCTTCCACTCAGCAGGAAGAAAACAGAATTACTAAACTTGCAATTTGGCACAGTGGGAGTGTGAGTTTGTCCTGCCAGTTTCTTGTTGCTGTATATTTCCAAGATTTTCTTTTTTTGATTTTTCCTCTCCCAAGCAGGTGGAATCCAGATCGGGGGTTCATTCTAAGGACTCAAATTATGCGTATGGAAGGCACAGCCCCAAAAGCAAAAGAGTGATTGCTGCTTAGAAGTCATCCGGCATAAAAAGGAGAACGTGCGGGTTCTCTGGGAAATGCTGCATGTCTTGGCCTTGTGAGTAATGTGTGGTGATGTCCCACTAGCAGCCATGTTCCCAGTACAGTGTTGGAGGAGAGGTATATATTTCCATATAATTTTAATCATTTTGACTTATGGTTTAACTTTGTGCTAGGCAGGCTGCACAGGACTTCCAGGAGAATACTATTTTAGATGGTTTGGGGGTAAAAGAAAGAAGACAACTGAAGGCAAGGTTAGAAATAGCTGAACATTTCCAGTTGAGCAAGTTTTACGGTCATGTACTGTGATAATTGAAGGTTTGCAGTTAAATGCTACGAATCTGTGCTGGAGAAGAAAACATGTCCCCAGTTAGAGATTGCTGCGGTCATTTGCTGCCAGTGCAAGGAGGGAGAATGCTCTTAGGGCAAGAGGTACTGTCTGAAGGGAAAAGTGAGGAGCAATAATGACAGCTTAGCAAAGCCCAGGTTTTTTTTGTGGCAGGATGTGTGACTGTGGAGGCTCATCCTGAAAATGCATGAAAAATTCAGATGAACTTCTCCAGAAATGCCTGGAATGGACCTGTTGAGCTGAGCTTGCCCTGGGGCTTTTAGGGGGGAGTATGGGGTAAAACCAGTGAATGCCGTGGAGGTAAAACTGTCTTTCTAGTTCCCTTTCTACAGCTCTGTCTGCTGTTGCCCCAAATCTGTGTTATTGCACTGGGGGACAAACAACTGTCACCATCTCAGACTAGTGAGACGGGCTCAAAGCTAATTTCTGCAGCCAGTGCCAGAGTTCTCGGAGCAAGTGAATGCGTGGTTTCTGGAGCAGCAACTTGCTTTAATGTTCTTATCAACTATTTTGCAGTCTTTGTTAAAAGAGGTCAAAGCTCGTCCCCCTGGGTGGGGACTTCTTGAGCGCAGTACTTATTATTAGGGCAGTACCATATCTTGTAATTAGGGATGTAATTCCCATCTCTGTAGAGAGCCAGCCTATAGCCTGGGTACCATTTAAGAGTTTCATGAGATGAATTAAGCAAGGATGGATTGAGCAATACAATGAATTTCAACAGAGATCATTTGCCTGAAGTCCTGCAGGTGTTTCAGACAAGATATGAAGAGTAAATACCTTCCCTCATCTTCCCTCCCTTTCTTTTCCGTAGTGGGCAGGAACAATCGCGTGGTTCTGGGTGCCGGGCAGGAGCAACGGTCTGATGACTGGAGGGCTGGTTATTTGAAAGGTTACCTCGTCCCTTGGTCTCTGCTGTAACAGCTGGGAGAGTCTGTATTTCTTTTTCTGTCTGACAGAAGAGTATAAAGATTTTTGCCTGCAAAGGACCCGTGTCTTAGAAAATTGCTGTTGCAGTACATCTGAAGAGTCAGATTTTGGCAGGCTTCAAAGTATGATGTAAGAGATTCTTACTTAATTTAGCACTTTGTTAACTTCACGGGGGTTTTCCCCCCCCTTACCTACACGGATGGTAGCAGTGCTTACGGTATTCTGCGGGGAGTTCTACAGTTTATATGCTGTGTATAAAAACATTTATGTAAGTGCAGAATAACTCAATCAAACTTGGGGGGGGAAAAAGGGAAAGCAATCGGCTTTGGGCTTGAAACAAGGAATAGGTGAAAGACTGAAAGAAAAGAAGGACAAAGATGAATTGTGAAGAAGAAGAATAGAAATGAAACTGTTGTACAGGAAAGGAAGAAGAAAAGAGGGAAAGAACAGCAGTAAGACAGAAAAAGCAAGGGAAGGACAGACATAGAAGTTAATGCAATGTATTTTCCTCTGTAATTATATTCATTTGATGTAGATTTGTGCCAGGCACTTTACAGCAGTGTTAATGAGAAAAAGGAAGCAAGAGTTTGGTATCTGTAGCGGTTTAAAAGATAGAACTCAAATCAAATTGCTGCTGTTCTTGGTGGACAGGGATATATTTAGCGTCACAGCATACTGTATATAGTATGCCGTTAGTCTTACACAAAGTCTTTTGAATGAAGATCTCAAAGCACATTGCGTTAGTTCAACATGGTATTTCCCAAATTATTTCAGTTGCCAGTTGCTGCTGTATTCAGATTTTTTTACAGCACGTGTCAAAGAAGGTCAAAGAAAGCGTACCCCCATGATGAGCAAGACTGGTTAATGGGTAACAATCGGCAGGGAGAAGGCTGAGGTACCCAACAACATTTTAGCCTCAGTCTTCACTAGCAACCTCTCTTCCCACACCTCCCAAGCTGATGGACTGCAAAACAGGGACTGGGGGAGCAAAGCCCCTCCCACTGTAAGGGAAGATCAGGTTCGTGACCACCTGAGGAACCTGAACATACATAAATCTGTGGCACCTGATGAGATGCATCCCAGAGTCCTGGGGGAATTGGCTTATGTTGTTGCCAAGCCACTCTCCATGGTATTTGAAAGGTCATGGCAGTCAGGTAAAGTCCCTGGTGACTGGAAGAAGGGAAATATT
>Ga0181612_166659_pt1 | contig 10351 bp, 6 predicted proteins | sample HoacroProtozoa21_FD_119630 | JGI IMG/M metagenome (GOLD analysis project Ga0181612, IMG submission 119630) | Hoatzin crop microbial communities from Cojedes, Venezuel. Combined Assembly of Gp0051906, Gp0051904, Gp0051908 | reverse complement strand
GATTGTATGGTTTCTTAACACAGCTGTGTTTACACAGCTGTATCTACATTCTAGTTTTATGATTTTATTCTATTCTATAATCAATCTTTATAATCAATCTCTAACACCATCATTGCCTTTTACAGTTTGCAGCTCCTTAAATACAGTGCAGAGCCACTTGTAATGCACAAGCTGTTTTGGGTAATGAATCATTAACTGACAAACTAAACACAGTACTATTGTAAGAATGCTGGAAATGTTTTTGTTCGTGTTCAGCATCCTTTGGGAACTTCTTGTACTTTGCTCAAGATTGCATCTCAGGATGATTTTTTTTGCCCTTCAAAAAAATTGGAAAAAAACAGTCATTTATTTTGAAAGTTCCAAATACTTTACAATGTAGCTACCAGAAAGGAGAATGCTGCCCCTTTTCCTTCTTTCCTGTTTCTTTTCTATAAAGAGCCAACAGCAATATCAACATCAAAAATGCAACTGTAATTAATTACAGATGCCTCAGCATGAGTCATTGCCATTCACAATGTTTGATGAGAGCTAACATCCATTGATATCATACTGGGATGAAGGTGATGCTGAGAGGATTGCACTGTAAATGTGAACACCCAAAGACTGCTAACGTGGCACTGACTACACTTGAGGCAGTCATTTCTTGTTACTTGAATCAGTTTTACACAGAAGAGACAGACTTGTTCCAGTGATATTTGTGTGGTCTGTTACTACAAAAGAAACTTTACATGTGTAACAAAATTATTTGTAAGAAAAAAATATTCACGATGTAACCAACATCTGCACCATCAAGAGCAAGATGACATTCTACAGCCGCACCTTTCACTGGACGAGTTTATTCTGCTTTGTCCTCATCAGCCCTCAACATTTCTTCACCTGACACCCAAGCTATGTGTTTGCATCCGTACTGTGATACACTAAAGCATATCACTAGCTATCTCTGTTCTTGACACAACCCTCGCCTTTTGCCAAAAAAAAGCTTCTGAGCTATGACATTAGATGTTATATAGGAAGGTAAAGAAAAACAGAATTGAAATTGACTCCAGCAATCTTCCTAAGAACTTTTCACAGATATTTAATTAATACTTTTTATTCTTCCATTGGAGGTTATTTGAAGGCAAGGTCTTGAAGAAGAGAGAGGGGAGAGAAAGGCAATCAATCAATTTTACAGGTAAACATATTATTTCATATTTAATGGAAGATGACTTCTCCTACCAAAGAACATCACAACAAACACTGTCCTCTTCCGGAAATATCAGATTTTTCTTCTTTCCTAAATCCCCAAACAGTTAAGATAATTCTGACAATTACAAATTAATAATTCTACAAATTCTAAGGCTAGGGTAATTCCTTTAAAATAAAGAAGTACTACATGTATACCTGAAATATTCAATACTTAATAATATCTAAGTGCTAATGGAGGCTGAGGAGCTTTTTTTATAATATGAAATCAAAATTGCTTACTGTAGGGTGTTTCCCTTTTTGTATGGAAATGTGACAAGTATACTAAAACAATCCACCTGCAATTGTTCATATCCTTACAAACCATATTGCATGTTTTCAATGTGATAGACTAATCAGATGTAGTAATGTAAAAAATATCTGTCAACATCTCCTTCGTTGCAAGATTTTGAGTGTTTATATTTTTAAGATAAATTGAACTGTTTTGATTTAAAGCACTGTACTTTCAGAAGGAGTGGGATGGCTTGCAAAACATGTTTTTAGAAGCAATTTTTGGGTTTGCAAAAATCTAATTATAATAGCTACAGAGAAAAAAATGCTACTCTCCTTTCTTACAATTATTACTCTTTTTTTGTGAAACTTTCAAAAATTAAAATTTGTACCTCCATGCTGAAAGTTTTAAATTTCATTACCAGTCCAGGTAAAAATCTGTCACATAAGAAATATTTCACTTTCTGTACAGAAATGTCACAAGTGAGCTTAAAATCCTAAAGAAAAACTAAACAAAAATTGGCTGTAAGAAAATGTCTGTGACACTGAAACTAGAAATCATACACTAACTTCCAGTTTACCAAAAACGTATTATAATGTTGCTGTTCCTAATAAAAAGTGTGATTCTGAGTTAGGTTAATTTTCATTCTGATTAGAAATGAGAAAAAACTAGAATCATGATGCTTTTCTGTAAAACCTCAGGATCTGGGACTATATGCTGTAAAAATTGGAGGAATATGCTATGTTGCATAAGCATAGGTGTCATTTTACATGAAGTCTCCTGCAATCTGGTAGCTTTGCAGACTTTCAAAACACCTTTTGTAAAAATGCAGGGAACAGCCTTGAGAGCACAGGGTAATTTTAACATGAAGATCTGGGAGGTTATATAGTAAGTTTTATACATGCCATCAGCCAAAATGTGCATATTATATATCATTCTATTTAAAAAAAAAAAAAAACACCGTATTTTTTTTGTAAACAAAGGGCATACTACTTTACAGTTTTCCACTCTGAAGAGAACTCTTGGACAAAGTTCCTCTTAGACTTTTTAAATTTTATTGATCTTTTCTTACAAATACTTGTATGTTGTGGGTAAGCACTCATGCAATTAGCTGTATTATTATTGTCTGTCTTTTACCATAGTTCAAAATCTAGAAATCTGGTTCATCAGTAGATGAAAGAATACTACCAGATAATATTTATTCAATTTTTATAGAGTAAACCTCACAACCGGGAATAAAATGAGAAATTCAAATCTTGAACACATCATTGAAAGAGAGGCAAAAGATATAGAAATAATAGTTGTGTATCACTATATCTATTAAAACATATTTATCCAAACCACTGCTGCTGCGCTCTCTCTCATAACCTCCTACTCAAATACCACAGATTCTTCTCTCTGATGTTTCTGAGACGCAGAAAGGTTGTACAGAAGTTTAAAAGCAGTCTATAGAGAAACAAAGTAACATATTAGTGTTGCTACTTCAGTGCTAACAAGGAACAAATTTCATTCGTACCCACGCGAAGCTTGTAAACAGTGCTATCTGCTCCATAAACAACCAACATGCAGCACCAGGAGCAGGAAATCTGCACAAAGAACAACAGCAGGAAGCTTTTTTAATGACAATGAAAGTTGAAAATTAAGCATTATCGATTCTTTGCGTTCAGTATCACTATAGCAGGAACCAAACCGCTAATGCCCATAACTTCTGAGTGGTTTTTAGACTTCAGAGTTAACTTCAGAAAATTATTAAAGGGCAGTTCATATTTCTTGGAGATGCACGGGCAGTATTTGTTCTTTGCTGGAAGATTAATATATGTTTGCCTGTCTCTTTGGTTGTTTTTTTGAGTTGTTTTTTTGTTTATTTTGTGAGTGGGTTTTTTTTCTGAAAGAGTCTAAATTTTCCATAGAAAGTGCAGGACTGCAGCTATACCACTCACATATGGAAAGCAGTTACAGAAGGACCCTCGTTAATTCTTTTTGTGTAAAAAAAAATTGAAAGTTCAAGTTTTTGCAAGAATCTTTCAATAGAATTTCCTTAACAGTGATTACCATCCATCTGTTGCTTAAGGATGGTTTAACACACACTCCGAAGAACAATCTGATACACTGAATCTTTGCAGGGAACAAGGTCCATCCAACTCAGGCACCATCTGCAGCCCAAGTTCGAGTGGCTCCTTTCACTGAGATAATGCCTCTGCCATGGAACCATGCTATCAAAAAGTCTCATCTGACTTACCTTTCATGGGTATGTTCCTCGAGATTGTTAGAGGAGGAATTATTTACTTCCCTTCAAGTCCATCGCAAGCCAGGAAAGAGTTAATGGAATGCTTTCCTTCCCTGGAAAAAAAAAAAACTGATTTGGGGTTACTTGGAGTTCAGAAACATATAGTTCCAGTAGACTGGACTCCAAAAATAGCAGGTAGCTTCAGCTGGCCTGCTTCTTCTTCCCAGTTTGTCCCTGAACAAGAAAACCTATAACCAGTGACAGTAACATGGTATGCAACTTTTCTGAACAGGCACTGAGCACAGCACAACTACACTGCGTTGAGGACTCACCAGAAAATTGCCTTCAAAACACAGAGTGAACAATGTGCAAGCTCCATCACTAGGACCTACCAGCTCAGAAGCACCTGCAATCTTGCAAGCGTTTGAGCAAACTAGTAGTGTTGGGCAAGGTGAATTTTACAGAAACTCAGAAGCTTCTCTAAATCTGGTGAGACTGTGAAGACTGGGTCTTCTCTCTCCTGACTTTTAAAGAAAGCCTGAGCTAAGATAATGCTCTCCCACTGCCATGTCATAAGAAAACTTTTAGCCCTGGATCTGCAGGGTTATCTAGAAGCTGTAAATTTTTATCAAAGCACCTCACTGACAGAAAGTACTCTTGATGCACTAAGCAAGCAGCACACCAACTTATTAAAATACAGGAGACGTTACTTTGTGCCTTGTATGAAAGTTGGAAGAGCTGGGAATAAAGATGTGCAGACTCTGTTGCTCAGTCAGCTACCAGTAAACAGAATTTCTGTCCTGGAAATAGCATTCAACACTTACAGGAATATAACAATACAAAAGAATGACAAAGACATTTGAATTATTTTATAACAGTTAAAATAATTATGGAAAGTACCAGATTGGTTAACATTTGGCAGAATTAAATTAATGCTATTGTTTTAATTAGTTTCCTTTTCAGTTCATGAGTTGACTTCGGAAAGCTGTTACTCTGTTTTGACAGACAAAAATCCTTGCTTTCTGCAAGAGCAGCATAACATAAAAAAAAAAATCTTTCTCCTTTTTTTTTTTCCTTAAAAAAAGATCATTTTGTTCATCTAGCTATAAACCAGCATATTAGTTTAAAAATAGCTTAGGAAACTATGTGTTTCTGAATTGTGATTTTGCCAACACAAAGAAATAGCTCATATATTTATCTATCATTACAGCCTGGTTATGGGAACTAGAAAAGGAATGCAATGATAGGAATATTAACCTTTAACAATGGTTGAGCTATAATCCATTCTTGTTCCAAGACTCCAGTTGCACAATGGGGCTTTTTATGATAGTTTAAAATGTCTTTTCTGATAGCAGCATTTATAGAATCAGCTTGAGGTGACACCTTCTTAATTTCTATTTCTGAGGCCCCTAGTAAGGCAGGGGAAAGAATGCCTTTACATTGGGAAAACTAGACAGGAGCAGTCGCCATAACTGTCAGGGAAATGTGTTGACCAGACGTTTTGTCAAGTTTTCCATTGAGCAAGTCAGAATTCCCTGCCATCTCCTTTCTAAACCCAAACACTTGCTGCAAGAACACTTGGATCTGCACTGTTGGACTACTTGGGGAAGATAGAAGCTTAGATGCTTTTCCATCCCACTTCCCACCACCTTTTCTCTGTTTCATTCTTCACGGACCTTGCCCTTTGCACTTTTTGCAGATATCTCACTTCTCTTCCATACTCTATGAAGAATCATTAGCAAGCTCTGATTAGCCACCTTCATACTACATAGATACTGCCTACATACTACATACATGTTGCCACACATGGCAACAAGAACAACTCTGTAAAAACTATCTTTTGGAAACACGTAAGAGAGCTTATATTAAGCGCTACAGAAACAGTAAATTTTACTTCATTTGGTCTTGCAAAGAGGGTATAAGCTAATCCACTCTGAGTTTCATTGAAGTATTAAAGTTCTCAGTAGTGTGCTCAGTTTTTGGAACTATCTTCAAACCATTTGAACATAAAAATGTACTTTTGTAAAATTTAAACGTGAAATAATTCAGAATATTTTTGAGGAAAGCAGTTCACCATGATTGAGATGAATTTGTAAAAAATCATTTGATCTCTTTGAACCAGATATTGGGAGGGGGGGAGGTTTGAATTTTACAGGAATAGCTAAGGCTTGGGAAAATAACTTTGAAAAGGTAATAAATAAAAGAGATATGTCTGTTTTGAGGTCTCTTTTTTTCAAGTTATGTCTCAGTACTGATACGCACCAGTCCATTTTTATGTGTAAAAATACGTGAGAATCAGGCTGTGAGTCACCAAAATTTTTTCTTCCCCTCCAAGACTATTGGGCAGCAGTAAAACTTTCTGTAGATTGCAACACTCATTGTTATAGTAGCAGTACGTCATTTCCAAAAGGCTGACTTGTACCCATGACAGGAAAAAAAGCCCTATTTATTGCAATGTGAAATTAAGTAAGTTAAATAAATTTAAACAAAAGAAATTACAGCAGTTATGCCAATTAAAATAATTCTTTGCATGTATGACATTTTGCGTTCAGGAAAACTAAACACATTTGAATACACATAAAGGTTTCACATTTAGACAGGTCTTGTAACTGTATTTATGTATGAATGCAGATTTGAGGTTAGTTGCAAAACTTTTTCAACACTTCTCCGTCATAGGATTTAGCTGGGAAAAACTGACTTACTGGTGTTCAAAGTTAGATAGGATTCAGCCATCTAGCATATGAGTCAACAAAATTAAATGCTGGCTTTCACATCAGCCTTGCAACCTTGCCTGTAAAAGACCCTGTATTTTTATTCCTAGTTTTATCTGGATAGTAAAGACAGACCTATTTCTTTGCCAAGTTACCAATGCAAAGTTCAACAAAGTAGAGAAGATATGACATCTATATTTATGTTTTGGTTCAGAACATTGTCGCACGTTTGAAATAAATTCCCCAGTCATCCGCAGTTGCTGGGCATTAATTTGATTCACAGAGTGATTTCACTACACATGGACTAAATTCCTTCAGTAGGAAACTGAGCTGGATACTTTGTTCCAGATGTGCACCTAATGTACTCCAGCTCCTACCAGGGACACAGGTCCTGAAGGAGATCGGCACTGTGGACAGCTTCAAACCACATGGATCCTGGGGATGTTCATTACAGAAGACCAGAACAAATCCAGTCCAAAGCAATTCCTCCCTCAAAGCACAGCTAGTGGTGATAAGTGCAGTGTCAGCACCATCTGCTTCAGTTTGCTCTCTGCTGCTATTGTACTTCATGGCTTTCCAGTGTCGGCAGGCAGACTGGACAGTCTGACAGATATTAGGACTCAGATACAGGTACCACAAGAGCTAGAACAACATGGACTAAGAGATGAGTTCTGAGTCTCATGCACAGAGAGGAAGATAATAATGTTCCCAGCTTTGAATAGCTTCTGCACCCAATATTAAGTAGAAATTCCCATTTTGCATTTGAAAGTTTATTATGAAGATAGTCTTTGTCCTTGGTGTAATTCCTGGTTCTTCTCACCATATGTGACTTCAGCTACATGCCTTCCCTTCAAGCAATTAGTTTTGTATTAGGAAACAGCATTTGCATAGCGCAGCTTTTGAAAGAGAATTTATATATTGCCTTGCGTTCTCTACTTTTGTGAGACCAATAAAAACTTCTTCTCTAGCCCATCAGCCGTTGCTTGTCCATTTCAACAGTTTTGCACAAGAAGGGCATCATCCACTTACTGATTTGGCAGAGGAAAGACCATAACTGACAGACTTACATGCTTAGAAAGCTGAGCTGCTTTCTGTAGAAAATTTTAAGATGTTCTTATTTCTCACAGATAAAAACTTTTATACAACAAAGCACCAACATGCTGGAGACTTTACATCCCAGGATCACGTCTCTAGAAAAAGGGGGTTAATTGCCTTGATTGCAGACAGTCATTGAGTTCTATGGAACAGCCATACTACAACAGATGTTAATAATTTGGTTTATGCATGTTGGAAGGTACTGTGGTATTAACATAACATGAAATTGCACAAAACAAAGCAGACTGCCCATCACAATCTTTCCTGCTCGTTGGTTTTGTCCATAGCTATACTTTAAGTCTTATGGAAGCAAAGAAAATCCGTTATAGTCTTCAACTGGGGCTATTTACTGTGGCAGTGATACTTTTTGAGCATAGCCCTGATTTTAAATCTATTTTATAGCAGTTTATAGTTTTAATTCTCAATGGTTTCCTATCTCATTAATTAAATAATATGGAATCTCTCTATTGCATATCATAGATGTAATTCATATATGTAGATATTAAATCCAACTAATTGGAGAGTTTAACTCTTTAAGAAAATAGTAGTTTTAAGGATTAAGGCCTTTGGGTTTATCATTGCATTTTAACCTTAATAAACTCAGCCCTTAAGCAGTACAGTTCTCATGGTCAGCAGCACTACGAAAGTTTATACAAGCTGAAGATCTTGCATCAATTTACTTTTTTTTCTGGTCAGTAGCATTCCAGTCTACATTTTCAGGTATAAATTTTGGCCCCAGAACATACCAGCTGACTCACAAGGCGAAGTATGGCTCTTCAACACATAATGAAAAATTAAGTAACTCCCTTTTTTCTTGGATCCTATGTTCACCTATTTCTTGATGGCTGGACTTTTTCAGTGGAATGTGTCCTGCTGTGGAACACAAACTACCTAATGATCCCTAGTTCTCCCTGCTTTCATTACAGGGTGCAAAACTTCAGGACATATTCATAGCCATACTCAGTTCTGTTAGTAGTAGCAAAATTGGAAATTCATTTGGTGGTATGTGACTCTTTTCAAACTAGGCAGGATGAAAACAATTTTGCAGTTGTTTGAAATCTGTATTTAAATATTTCAAACAAATAGTACTGTGTTGATTTTAAGGCTAGAAGGAACAGTTGCAATCAGCTAAAAATGTTCTTAATAGATCATAAAGAATGTTTTGTCGAACCATAACATGGGTTTGACAAACTGTTTAGCAGTATCTTGGATTTAATCAAACTTTATGTCATCATGCAGCACAGCTGTATTCAAAGACATTGAAGACCACACTGTAACTTCTTGTCCAACACTCCACCTTGGCAATACTTGTGTTAGTAAACTCCCATGGGACTACTCATACTGACTCTGGAAAGATGAGTGAGTAAATAAGAGGGGTCGAGAGGTCATAATTCAGTCCAAAGAGTTTGCTTAATGGTTGGGCGTAAAACATGCCTTTAGAGCTTGATCCCTCACTGACACTGGAAAGGCTCCCTCTGTTGTCAAGTGGAGCTGGCTCAGGCTCACAAGACACAGTCTGGTGTTCAGCATTATATGGAGCAGTACCTCTGCAGGGTTTCACCAGGAGGAAGGTCTTGGATCTTCAAGCAGTTCCTGGAACAAAGCAAGTTTCTACTCCTCCTTAAAGAGTTACAGCAAACTCTTTGCTGGGATCTTGACTTTGGGGGAGGGAGGCTTACAACTTTTTAAAATACAGACACTTTTTAGAAGGTGAAAAAAAAAAAAAGATTTATCTTAAAAACTAACAGATATTTAGAAAGAAACAATAAAGCAAACCATGTATGAGACAACATCAGCAAAAAAGCCTGTGCAGACCAGTTCTTTGAAAAAGCTGTTAATTGACTCCACCATCTGGCTTGGGTGCAGGGAATTAGCGTTCTAAGTCAAGTTCCTGAAAACAAAGCCACAAGCACAATGGGCTGGATTCTGCCCCAGTTAAGTCAACTGGAGACTCTCCTGTGATTAAATGGCAGCAGGATGATACTTAACTGACACGTTTTAAGATGCTTTCTGGCAATTACCACAAAAAAAAAAGGCAAACAATAAATAGATTACAAAGGCTTCTGTGTCTGCCTGAAAACCCAAGACCTTTGAGCAGTGAGGCAGACCCTTCCCACCACCATGTCATGACCATTGTTCCATGGGCAGAAAAGAGGCCTTGAAGCTGGCATCAGCTTGCTCACAACAGATCCATTTCAGTGCTGTCCCCACCATACCCGGGAAGAAACCAAACCGCAGCCAAAGCTGGAGCTGAGGAAGACAACGGAGCTTGGCCCTACCATCGAGTTCCAGAGTGGCAGCTTTATATTGCCAGACGGCCCTCTAGAAAGTTCAAAGAACAAGCACCAAACTAGTGAGATGTTTGTGGTCAGTGAGGATAGACATCTAAATTTACAAACAGAGTTGTCAACTACGTTTATGCACTAATGCTGCTTGCACTTAAAGCTGTTGAACTCAAATTATTTATCAGGGCTATTCTGTATTTTCACCAATCCTGTCATTTACCTCTGCAATACTTGGGTCACTAGCATTTTTATCACATAAATTTTCTTTCCGAGCAATCCGACCAGAGATGCTCATACAATAAAGGAAGCCTCAGTCTCTCTGGGGAGAATGATTCTCTAGCATTAACATACACCTGTGAACATTGTTCATACAAGATAATATATGGACTTCAGACTAGAAAGAGGTTCGATTTACGATAGCTTACCTATATCATCACCAGGTGAGGATTGTCCTGGGTTCGGCCAGGACTGGGTTAATTTTCACTGGACTCCAGGAAGGGGCACAGCCAGGCGGGCTGCCCCACCTGGCCAAACAGAGCCAGGTATCCCATACCATGTGCCATCATGCTGGGTTCCGGTG
>Ga0181612_136547_pt1 | contig 10351 bp, 12 predicted proteins | sample HoacroProtozoa21_FD_119630 | JGI IMG/M metagenome (GOLD analysis project Ga0181612, IMG submission 119630) | Hoatzin crop microbial communities from Cojedes, Venezuel. Combined Assembly of Gp0051906, Gp0051904, Gp0051908 | reverse complement strand
CGAAACCCGCCGGGCGGGGAATTTTTAAAAACCCTTTTTTTTTCCCCCGGAAAAAAGTTGGCCCTTTTTCACCCAAACCTAAACCCCCCTTCTTTTTTTTTTTTTTTTTTTTTTAAAGCTGGTTCTCTCACCTAAATTGTTTTTTTCACTCTAGGCAGTAAGAGTAATCATGGTGGAGAAGTTTTCCTGCAGACAGTAGCGAAGACGTTCGGTCGAGACAATGTGTTAAATTTGGCTTTTTCCTTTGAAAGTCCCAGGCGCAGGTTTGCATCCTCTTGTGACTGGGCTCTTTATCCTTCTGAAGTAGAGCAAAACTGGTTTACGTAGCCTCCGTGTGGGTGCTGGTTTGACTTCCAGCAGTCTCTGCTGGCTTTGTGCGCAGGCTGGGCTCAGGAGTCTCTTTGTACCAGGCTTTTCTTCTTAGTGTTGGCTTTCAGGCTTGTACACTTCTTGCTGCGGAGGTACGGAGTGTGCTGGTGGCTGAAATCCCATTGAGGCCTACGGCTCTCCGTTTGTTTTTTTTCCTTAAAATAATGAATCTCCCGCAGACTGGTTGCGGTATACAAATGTAAATGATGATGTCTGGTTTTCATGGTATTATTGTATGGTATTTATTTCTGTGGAGTGCAACTATTAATTGTTTCTCCTCTTCGTTGAGTTGTAATATATGAAATAGCCTTTTGTCCTGTGATGGCTAAAAAGACCGCTTCTTCCTCTTACTTACACGTGAGTACATAGTAAGTCCCACACACGTAAAAAATAGCTGAGGGTGTAAAAAAAACCACCAGCCCAGGCTCCTTGGCGTTGCAGTGGAATCAAGCAAAAGTTGAAGTTAGAAAGATTTTTTTTTTTTTATGGGCACGGATCAGATTACAGTAGTGCCTAAATATACTGTAAGAATACATTTGTGGGTTTTTAGCTGGACTAGGAGGAACACGATGAAATACAACTGCAGAGATGTATTTGTAGTATCTGTGCTGAGTACTTTGTGCCCTGTCAGCTGCGCAGGAAGGCATTTTTATTACAGCTTCCTGCATGGACCTATGAATTTTCCTTGTTGGTTCCTTATTAATGTTTTCTGGTAAAAGGAATATAGTGTCATCGTCTCAGATAAGTGTTGGCTCTGTAGGAGTTTGGGGTACAAAAATGCGGCTGCAGTCCTGGATGTGAAACTAATCTGTTGAAGCTGGAAACGGACGGGAAGAGCCCCATTTAACATTTCTACCAGCAAATAGTTTTGCGAGTTCTACTGTAGAAATCCGGTGCAGGAGAATAGTGGAAGATCTCTCTGTAGAAGTTAGCTACAGGGTACATTTAAATCAAAGAGGTACTGTCGATGCAAAGTACGGATACGGAATTGGAAATAAGTGCAAAAAACAGGGGTACACCATACCCCTTGCAGAGAAAACACAAGGGAAATCATTAGGGCATGTAATTAACGAACTGTTAGGTCAGCATAGATCTTAGTGGTTGTTACACCCTTAATCTGGTGTAATGCATCATATTCATCTTACCTCAGTGAAGTTTCCTCTCCGTATGCATAAAGGCAGTAACAGAAAATCAAATTGGTTTTGGGTCAGTTCAGGCCTAAGCAAGTCAGGAGGCTTGTTTAACTCTCCACAGCCCACGAGTTAGGTGTTTTCCCATACTTGATGAAGGCCTGAAGCTCACAGTGATCCGTGTTGATTCCTGGTGAATCATCTGTGGGCTGTGCTGATGCCGTCATGTGTCCCGTAACACTGACATGGTGTTCGCGTCACTGGGATGGTGGCAATCCTCCTTGGGAAATCACTGCTGTGGAGGCTGACCTTGAAACCGGTGAAGAAGAGTTGCCCTGTAGACTCCGTGACGTGCAGTAGAAGTCGCAGTAGTTGGATGGACAAGCAAAACCCCAGCTCTGCTGCCCTGTTTTTCATTCTACGCGCTGGTAGTTCAGACCTGGTCTTCCCAATGTCGGCAGGTATGGTACGAAACGGCTGCTAATGCAGGCAGGAGGGCTTGCAATACTTCTCTTGAAACCAGGTAGATACTGGTGGGCTCTTTTCTCAGCTTTGCCATTTGGCAAGTCTGAGATGGTGATGATGGCTTTATCTCCAGACATCTGCTTTCGTTCTGCTTGCACGATTTTTTTTTGTCCCTTCAAAAGTGAAGCTTTCTGAGACAGATGAATAGCAGCAAGTGGCATGTTGGAATACATGGACTTGCTGCGTTTCTCTTGAGTCGATGGGGCACCTTGTGTTGGATGCCTACGCTTCCCCCCTGCTCCCCTCTTCCTCCCTGCCCCGCTTCTGTTAAGTTGCAATGCAAGGTGTTCTTTGGTTGGTTTGCTCCGATACAGCAGTAGGAGAATATACTCTAATACACCCTAAAACCTCAATTTTGAGGGACAGAAGTAGTCTTAGGCTTTGTTTAATCTGCAGTCTTTCCTAGCATGCTTAAAAGCTCTATTGTTCTAGAGGACAGTAGAGTATGGCGTATGTTAGGTTGTTACCGAAAAAAAATCCCCTCAAAAGACAGAAGGCAACTTAAAGAGTTACTGTAGCCTCTCAATGGGAAAGGTCTAGCAGAAAGACCCAGCAATAGTGCTGCACTGTAAGTTGTGAGAGTCATCTGAAATATCCCAAGGAGAGGAGAAACAAGAAATACACTTGAATTATTTTGAAACAATTAGTAATTTTGTTGGTTTTACTTTTGTTGAGTTGGCTGACCAAAATGTATGGTAGAATTCTTCACCTCTTTCTAAAGAGAGAGGAGAAGGAGGAAGGGTTCATCTGGAAAACATCTGAAAAGAAACGTCCCCGAAGCAGGGGGAGATGTCTTTGCCCCCATTATTTCCACTCCTCGCCTTGTTTGCTCTGCTGTGCATTAGTGTGTGTGTGGACCAGGAAAAGATCTCAGTTTCTCTGACCCCCTTTTCCTTACAAATAAGGTTTTTTCCTAAGCTATACCTGTCAGCCTCTCAGGAATACAAGTAAATAATTTATATTTGTACAGTAACTTACAAATTTTTTATATCATCTTGCTACTGCCCAGGGATCCTCTTTGTTTCCTGGGTCTTTCCGCAGGTCTCCTTAACTACTCTGCTGGATTCCTGGGTCCCTTCTTCCCTCCCTTCCCCAGTTATATGACGGAGAGAGAACTTGTGCTTGTGTTGACAGTGACCTTTCTCTGCCGTTACCCCTGGTGTCTCAGGCTCCTTGCCCTGTGTGTTCATGCTTTTCCATCCTCCCGTGGCCTTGACGTCCCGGGATCTTGCTTCCTCCGACCTGAACAGCTCGGTCTGCCTCTTGTTTCGGGTTCTTTGCTTCCCCTCCTGCCCTTTCTGCACCAGATTCTCGACTGCCCTTGCAAACAATTTTTTTTTCTTTTCTTTACACTCTGCTCTTTCCCCTTCCTTTCTGCCACCTCCCAGGTTCCCGCTTCTGCTCTCGCCCTTCCTGCGGGATGAGCCAGCCTGGTGGGATGTGTTGGAGGAGCAGGCTGTGTACTAGTAAGCTGCTGGTGGTTTTCCACGATGCTGAGGTGCCTTTCTTGGCAGACGCGGCCGTTTTCCCACCGAACAGCAATTTCTAGTTGTCAGCGTGCTCCTTGCCGCTTTTGCTTTACGAGACAAATTAAAGAGCTGCACCCTTCAGTCTCAAAAGGAAGGGCTTTGTACAGGGCCGCTGGTAGAGCGTGGCTCTTAACTTGCTTAAATAATTCCTTCTCCTGTGCTGGATCCTAAGTGCCTTCTGTTGAATATTTAGCGTATCGGATTTGACTGGAAAAAAAGCATAGCATGTGGTCACCAGTGTGCATAGAGCGACTTAAAAGATGTAGTTCCTGTGTTTTGTTTTTTTTTTTTCCTAAACCTGGACCATTTTTATTTTCCTGAGACGTGAAAACTCGAAGGCTTTTTCGACTCAAGCTGTAATGTGTAGTATATCATTTGCTACACGTCAAAAACTATACTTCACTGAAGAGTAGGCTTTCTGGCAAATTGCTTTGATAGAAGAAAATAACACATTCTGCACGATGCATTTCAATAGCTTCTCTAATGAAAAGCATCAGATAAAAATAAAATGCTTTCAATGCTATAGATCAGTTTGTAGTTGATGAAATGTTGTTCCCGACTCCTCCTGTACATTAGGATTTAAGGGCCAGTATATCCTGTCAACTTAATTTCTCTGTGCGTGAATTGGCAGTACAAAACTGGATCTGTATTTTTTTTTTTCCACTGTTTTATAGAAAAAAATTTTTAGAATTTTTTAGTGAACCTTTGAATGCAGTATTGTATTTTGGCTTTTATATTAAATCGCTAGCATTCTTTGCATTGGCGAGTGGTGGAAACAGCTTATAACTCTTGTTTTGCTTCTGTTGTTGTGCTGCTGCTCAGTTGCTCTACTCAAAGGATAAAGACCACTTTCGCATGAGACTTTGCAGATGTTGTTCATGTGAAAACTCCAATGGCAAAAGAAAAATATTCAAAATTTTATGTATGCAATTAATTAGCTTAAGAGTCTGCTGAATTCTTTCTACTTGTTGGGGATTATTTTTATGTGGTGTTTGTAAACCTAATCTGATGCAACTCTGAATCATTTCACTTCTCTGAGCTTACAGATTGTATCTGTCACCTGTGATTTTTCTTCTTGGTGTTATATGCTAATACTTCTCTGTAGAGTTATTTGATTGATGCGAGACCCCTTCCCCAAGAGACCTGGTTAAACCCTGGCCTCTTCCCAAGCCCCAGTTTCTGTCCGAGAAAACCCGACGGTGTGCTGCTGCTTGGCGTTTGGCTTAGGCAGCGTCTGTATCTCTTCATTATGTGTGGTGTTGAAATCCAGGGTGCTGTTATCGTACCAAGATCTTGTGAAAGCTCCTTAAGAAAAAGTCCCTCTGCTCTTCCCATACCGCACCTCTTTCTCAGGAATAAACCCTTTTAGACTAAATTTCACTGTTCTGCCGTAGTTTCTCCCATTATGCAACCATAAGCCTGAAAGACGCTTGGTCAGTGGCCAGTAATATGCTGTGGAAAGAGATGATATCGTGCTATAGCTGTCTTTAAATTTGTACTTATGGGTTGTAACCATCCCTTTCTAAGCTGTAAACATCTAGAAGCTTTACTTCCTTTTTTCAAATGTGTAGATTTCATTGGGATCACAGAGGCGTGGTGGGATATCTCACATGGCTGCAGTGCTACCATGGATGAATACAGGCTTGTTAAGAAGGACAGGCCAGGATGGGGAGTTGCCCTTCATGTGAGAGAGCGGCAGGGATATGTGGAGCTTTGCCTTGGGATGGGTGATGGGCCAGCTGAGAGCAGTTTGGGATTAGAGGGTGATGTTGTTTTGGGCGTCTGCTGTAGACTGCCTGACCAGGAAGAAGTAGTAGATGGTGTCTTCTTCAGATAACTGGAAGAAGCCTCATGTTTGCAGGCCTAGGTCCTCACGTGGGTCTTGAACCACCCTGGCGTCTGCTGGAACCACAACAGAGCAGGACATAAGCAATCCAGGAGTTTTCTGGGGTGCATTGATGACTTCCTAAGACAAATGATCAAGGAGTTGATGGACAGAGGTGCTCTGTTGGACCTGATACTTACAAACAAGAAAAGACAGATTGAGATGTGAAGGTCAGGGCTGCAGAGGCTGTAGTGACCACGATCACCTTGGCTGTAGTGACCATGAGATGGTGGAGTTCAGGATCCTGAAGGAAGGGAACAGGGAAAAAAGCAGCGTCACAACCATGGACTTCAGGAAACAGACTTTGGCACGTTCAGGGATCTGCTCGGAGGTGGTTGGTAAGAAAGATGTTTGTGCTGCCATTCAGAGCGACATTGAGAGGCTGGAGAAATGGGCAGGGAGGAACCTCATTAAGTAAAGAGAAGTACAAAGCCCTGCATGCACGTGAGGAGGAGTAACCCCATTCTCCAGTACATGCTGGGGGCCAACCATCTGGAAAGCAGCTTTTCTGAAAAAGGCCCTGGGTGACCTAGTGGACAAGTTGACCGTGAGCCAGCAATGGTCCATCATGGCAAAGAAGGCCAGCAGTATCCTGGGCTGTGTTAGGAAAAGCGTTGCCAGCAGGTGATCCTTCCGCTCTGGGCAGCGTTGGGGGAAACGCACCTCGAGTGCTGCGTCAGTGCTGTGCTAACCGAAGAAAAGCCACGGGCATACCGGACCAGGTCCTGCAAGGGCCCACAAAGACTGTTAAGGGCTTGGAGCATCTGTCATGAGGAGAGGCTGAAAGCTGGGATGGTTTAGCCTTGATTAGAAGAGGGCTCACAGTGACCTGCTCTAGGTGATCCATGCTTTGAGCAGGGGGTTTGGATAGACTAGATGATCTCCAAGAGGTCCCTTCCAACCTCAGTTGTTCTGTGATTCTGTAGAGGGCATAGCAAGGATTTTACCTGTCTTTAGCTTTGATATTTTTAATGATGCAAATAGAGTCGTCATGTTTTTCAGTGTTTATTCACCCTCAAATGTTTAATTGCTTTTTACGTTTAACATTGATAGTGTCATGGTGTTTTCGCGTATCTTGCTGTAAATCCTTGAAGAAATACCGCTGTACCATTTGGACAAGTGTGTGCTTCCAGTTAATATCAGAGGAAGAACTATGACGCTGTGTGAAACTGAAGTAGACTTTATGCAGTAAAGATAGTTTTACTGCAAGTTTAAGAATTTTTTTTTTGTATGACAAATGCTATGTAAAATACTTTCTAAGAACACCTGCAACTTCAGTGTCTTGAGAATAATTAACTTTTGTAAAAACCTTTTGTGAGCCTGGTCAGTTAGTACTAGCGTGCAACGCATGCTTGAATTACTAAAATAAATGATAGTTTGTAGAGAAGAAACATTGGATCCTTGTATTAACATCCCTCTAAACATAGAAGACTGTGTTGAGGGCTCCAGATAAGTTCATTACCAGATAAATATATCTAGTTTTTCTGCTAGCTTCCAGATTGTTCTGTTGTATTGCTTAAGACTCGAAATAAAATACTGTGCCTTTTGACATCAAATTTGAAAGACCATAGTTTGATGGCAACAGAGGGAGAACTTAGACTGGTGTCCCCTATGAAGTCTGACTTCCCTGTTAATGTCCCTGAGAGTGTTCAGAAGATTTTGAAGTCTTCTTGGTTTGAAATATTTTCTAACAGCAGTTTTTTTGTAGTAACAGCTGAGTTCTGCTGATTTTTTGACCTTGGTTGGAAGAAAGCAGTTAGGTGGTTATGTTTCAATACTTTCAACTTTTTCTTTTCTGTAAGGGTTGTATTGTTGTAGCAGATTGGTAGCATCCCCTTCTCTCTGTGATGTACACAGATAAGACAAGGTTTGTGGGCAGAGATTGTACATCTGTAGCTCTAAAATAAATTTTGTGATTATACATAGAGTTATTTTTCTAATTATATCAGTTGGTCTAGAAAAAGATGTTACCTCCTGTCAATAATCTTGTATACTGGAAAAATGCATGCTACAAGTTCATTAATGAGATAGATGTGGGGCTTTTTTGTTTCTTCAAATGGCAAGTGCATTTAACTGCAGTGAATCCATATTTTGTTGTAGCAGATGTTTTCTGGCCTCTCTTTAGGGCAGAGATATTCCCTCCCACCACTGTACTCTGAACAGCTGTGGCGTCAAGTGCTTTTTAACCTTTGTTGCCTCTGCTTAATCGACATAAAAGAAAGTAAATCCCTGCCTGCCAGGAGACAGTGTGAGGCAGCCTGTTCAGTGCGTCGCTCGGTAGAGGAGCGTTTTGATATGGTGCTGCAGTGTATTGATTTTTGAGAGTGAGTAGTCGCTTGTTTGGTTTTCTTTGTTGGTTTTTTTTTTTTTTTTTTTTTTAAATGGATGGTAACAACCGAAACCAGGACGTGCAGCTGGCTCATCACTGACTGTAGTGCAGAAAATGGCGGTTGTTTTGAAAACAGGGGTTGGAAACGGAGCGGGTGTGTGTCAAATGCTGGCTTCAGTGAGGTTATCACTTTTGCTCTGTCTCCCATAGACCCTTCCTCCAGAACCCTTCTGCATGGCTGTGCCTTCCTATTAGGCTTTACAGCTTCCGTTGGAGGGGGAGGACAGCAGTTGCAACATCTGATTCTGTTTAGGGTACATGCCCATGAACTGTGATCTTTCATTAATACTTTGTCTTGTTGTGAGATCTAGTAATTTCATTAATGGTTTGGATGGATTCCTGCTTGAATGTCTACCCCTTTGCCATCTTATATTAACATTAATGATGACAAATTTGGTGCTAGGATGCTGCAAGACCAAAGTACAGCTTCAGCTTGTTCTACAAACGTGGTTTGGGCAAGTGGAACCGTCTTTCACTGTGCCAAAAATCTGCAGTGGTTCTGGTTTTGCCATAAAACATGTGAAGGCAGCATTAGAGACCTCAGCTGCCTGGAGCAGTTGTCCATCTGCCGGTTTCTCACCTAGCAAGCAGGCAGAGGTCTGCTGCTGCATCTCCTCATGGCTTGAGAGGAAATCCAGTGGTTGCTTCCAGTAACACGTTGATCCAGAGTCATCACCTGCACGATGACAGTGCTGTGCTGCACTGGAGATTAGTACTCAGAAGTCATTTCGGTATCTCACTTAGTACTTTATTTGAAAATTAAAGTGTGTTTGGCCCAAAGGATCACATGGGTTCTGTATTTCTGAAACCCTGTTGCTCTCACCAGCTGTCCCTGCTCACAGGTGAAAGCAGGTGGAGTGACTTGAGGGATCTTGACATTGATAGCAGGCTGGTGGGAGATGCCAAACTGATAATGCCCATGCTAGACTTCACTGGAGTCTACTGGGACCTTGCTATATACTTTGTGGTTCCGGAGCAGGACCCAGCTTCCTCGGTGTTTTGTTGTGCAGCTTGTTGGGGTGCGCTTCTTGTGGAAGGTGTCTGCTTCCAGTGCTCTTGCTGGTTTTCCTCTGTGCTCCTGCTTGTGTTGCTGGCGAGTGTCTCTGGGACGGATTTCAAGACGGCGGTACACAGGATGGCATCCTAGAGACTTTTTTGCTCACGAATTGGTGGTGGTTCTCAACTGGGGGTGTCCTGTGGCTTGGGGGGAGGGCAGGGAGCGTTGCAGCTCGCTGTGGCTGTAAGCGTGGCCGTGGTTCTCGTCGATGCCAGGCCAGTACGTCCAGAGGCTGACATCGGAGTGGAAGCAATGTCTGAAATCCGAACAGTTGATAAGCATGGGGCGTCGAGTACCCTGTCCTTGTGGAATCCTTACCACTGAGTGTCCCCTGTGGATGGTCTTTCAAGAAATTGACTATTGAGGACTTCTACAAAAGAGAGGTGGGGGAGGAATGAGGAGAAGCTTGCCCTTCACTCTTCTCTGCTGTCCTTCTGATGGACAGGGGGAGCATGTTTGTGTGTCTGCATGCCTGTACCAGAGCCCGGTTGTTAAACCCATCCCCAGGAAGCAGAATGCTTGAATTCAGGGCCGGTTCTGCCTGACGCGATTTAATCCTTGCTCTTCTCATGGTGTCCTGACAACCAAGTGGCTTGGTGGCCTAAGGAAGGGTTGGGCTGCCCCCACCCTCTTGCTGAAGCTATGCAATGGTGCAGGGAAAAAAAAAAAACAACTTCTAGGGGCCAAAAGTAAGTGGTTGGGGACCTCGCTGTGGAGCCGGAGAGCGTGGTGTCAGCCGTGCCACCATGTTATGTCACGGGTTTGGTGCCTTATCTTGTTCAGTGCTTTGCTTACCAAAAGCAAATTGCAGCTTCTGCGTGTGTTTGCCTGCAGACAGACCTTTTCCCGAGGTCTTTATGAGGCAGGATAAAAAGGGTGGGGAAGGATTGATTGCAGTTTCCCTTATCCAGCGACTGAAGGGGGACAGGCAGCTGGTGAATGGAAGTGAACAAACAAGTAAAGGCTTCCCCTCATTGATTTTTGGTTACAATACAGGAGAAGAAAATGGAGCCTGAAGAAAGATTTGAAGCAGGAATGCAGTTGGGAGTTAAACTATGGTTAAATGACTACGTGTTGCTTTTTAATTCTGAAGCACAGAGATCCTTTAGCTGGTCAGTTACAAGTTTGGAAAATGGATGAAATAAATACAGATGGTGTTTAAGAAACACGACCTAGTGATATACTGTGTCTTGGCAGTTTACTTAATTCCCGTTTGAATATAACACCGCAATTTCCCGAAGAAGGCTTAAAAGTGGAGGCAGCATGTGGATGTTGAAAATCTCTATTGGTGTCTGAGGGAAACCTGACATAAGAGCAAGTACTCACAGATTTTTAAGCTTGTCAGCAACAGCTCAATTGCCTGACACCCCCCCCCCCCAAAAAAAAAACAAAAACTTTCTACCCTCCCTAAATATAACCCTGAAACTGGAGTAAATTGCCGTTTTCTTCCTCCCCACCCCCCCTGTT